>Ga0068712_1005024_pt1 | contig 10700 bp, 7 predicted proteins | sample MTBAKSrepl1MetaG_FD_62987 | JGI IMG/M metagenome (GOLD analysis project Ga0068712, IMG submission 62987) | Enrichment culture microbial communities from Arthur Kill intertidal strait, New Jersey, USA, that are MTBE-degrading - MTBE-AKS1... | ecosystem: Environmental > Aquatic > Marine >... | reverse complement strand
GACGCTGGAGCTGGAGTGCCGGTTCGGGACCCACGTCCAGCGCTTGGCCTACACCCTGCCGGTGGGCCAGACCGTCGACTCCACCCTGGCCGCCGACGACATGGAGGCCGCCAGCTCCCTCTGGGAGGTGGATCACGGCCCGGGCATGGTGTCGTACTGGGAGCGCGTGGCGGCGAACTACTACCATGCCGGACCGACGGTCTGGCGCGCCTTCGACCGCGACAAGAAGAACGACGACTACCTGATCTGGGGGCCCCTGGATCTGCCCGCCGGCTCGCTGTACGAGCTGAGCTTCTGGCACACGTACTATCTGGAGGGCGGGGCGACCGCCTACGACGGGGCGGTGCTGGAATTGTCCACCGATGAAATCACCTGGGCCGACCTCGGCGCGTCGATGGTGGAGGGCGGGTACAACGCCACCGTCTCCATCAACTATGAGTCGCCGATCCTCAGCCGGCCCGCCTGGTCGGGCGGGGGGCTCGGCGCCATGACCCGGGTGCGGGTCAATCTCTCCGCCTGGGCCGGGCAGACGGTATGGCTTCGCTTCCGACTCGCCTGCGACAGCTCCACGAAGGTGGGCGGCGGCTGGTACGTGGATGACGCGATGATCGCCCGCGCGGAGCCCGACTGCGAGGCCTACGCCTTCCGGGCCGGCGACCTCGACGGCAACGGCATCCTCGACGCCGCGGACGTGGTCCTCCTCGCGGCGCTCCTCGGCGGGAACCTGGCGGCGGGGGAAGGGGACTTCCAGCGCAGCGAGTGCGCCGCCGATCTGGACGACGACGGCCGGATCACCGTGCGGGACCTGGCCCTGCTGGCTCTTTTGACCGACTAGTCCGCGGTTGAACCGGAGCATGGATATCTACCCGGCGGATTCCCCTGACGGCGGCGGGCAGCGGGAACGCGCCCTGGCGCGCGTCGGCGCCTGGGTGCTGCTGTCCGTGCTGTTCCTCGCCATGCGGGTGGGGTACCTGCGGGAGCCCCTCATCGGCATCGACGAGACGGGCTACATGGTCGTCGCGGACGTGCTCTCCCGGGGCGGCCGGCTCTATGCGGACGTCTGGGAGCAGAAACCGCCGATCCAGTACCTGCTCTACCTGGGCGTCCAATCCATCGACCACAGCCCGGAAGCCATCCACGTTGCCGGCCTCCTGCTCGGCCTGGCCAACACCCTGCTGGTGCTGTCCCTCGGCCGCCGCCTGTTCGGGTTCTGGGCCGGACTGGCCGCCGCGTGGCTCTACAATGCCTGCACCGCCTCGTTCGGAGCCGTCTCCTTCAACTCGGAAGTCTTCCTGGTCTGCTGCCAGCTTGCGGCGATCCGGCTGCTGTTCTCCCGGGCGATGGCGCGCGCCCCCGCCTGGACGGCCGCCGGCGCGGGCGTCCTGTTGGGGCTGGCGTTCATGAACAAGTACGTCGTGGCTTTCCCCATCGCGGCGATCGCGGTCTGGCTGGCGCTCGCGGCGCCGACGGGAGCCATCGCCGGCCGGCGCCGGGCGGTGCTGGGCGCCTTCGCCGCCGGGCTGGCGGCGGCGCCCGCCGCGTGTCTGGCCTGGTGCGCGGGACAGGGGGTGCTGGGAGACTTTTTCCGGATCACGTTCGGCTACAACGCCCGGTACGCCGTCCACGACTTCTGGCGGATCTTCCTGAACTACTCCACGGGCTTCATCCGGGAATTCGCCGCGACCCGGTGGTTCCTGCTTCTGGCCGCCGCGGCCGGCGCCGGGTGGCTGGCGCTTCGCCCCCGGCGGTTCCGCTCGACCGAACCGGAGGCGCGCCGGTTCCTGTTCCTCTGGCTGGCCGGCTCGGCGCTGGCGGTGGCCGGACCGCTGAAGTTCCTGGACCACTACTTCCAGCTCATCATCCCGGTGCTGGCCCTGCTGGCCGGCGCGCTCCTGGCCGAGCCGATCCGGTGGCGGGCCGCGGCGGCCGGCCTGCTGGCCGGGGTGGCGGTGACGGCCTGGCCGGTGGCCACCGCGGCGGCGCAGAGCGTGGCGGCCTTCGCCGCGCGACCCGGCTGGGTGGCGGAGTCCGGCTACGAACCGGCGCGGATCGGCCGCTGGCTCGCCCGCCAGGCGCCGCCCGGCGGGGCGGTGCTGGTCTGGGCGGCGGATATCGACATCTACTTCTATGCCCGGCGGGACCCGGCCGCGCGGTTCTTCTGGTGGCCGCAACTGCTGCGGGATCCCCTGCCGGAAGGGGCGCTGGAGATCTTCTTCGCCGACCTGGAGCGGCGGCGGCCGCGGTTTGTCGTGGAGGGGGATCATCCCGTGTACGGGTTGCTGCGGGCGGACAATCCGGCCGCGGTGGAGCGGTTCGAGCGGCTCTGGCGGCCGTACCTGGCGCGGCACTACGCCCCGCGGCCATGGCCGGCCGACGCCGGGCTGACGGCGGAGCGCGCCGCGCGGCTGCGGCTCTGGGAACGCGTCCCGTCGGCCGGGAATCCCTGACACCCGGTCGGAGAAGGGATCAGACCTGATCCGTCAGCCGGTAGAACTCCCGTGGCATGGCGCCCTGGAAGACGCGACGCACCGCCGCGCCCAGCAGCCCGGAGGTGATGAAGCGCACCGAGGCCCGGAGCAGCGGCCCGTTCTCCTCGAGCAGCCGCCCGGCGCGCTCCAGCGCCGCCGGGCCCTCGGCCAGCCACTTGTCCATCACCCGCTGTTCCACGCAGCGCATGAGTCCCAGCTTCCGGTTCAGCTCGCGGAGGAAATGAGCCGGCTCGCCGCGGACGACGGTCTCCACCGCCAGCCGGCCCGTGAGCCAGGCGGCGTCGATGCCGCCGCCGTGCAGGGCCGAGGCGAATCCGCCCGCGTCGCCGGCCCGGATCACCTTGCCAACGAACGGCGGCTGGGGACAGGTGCCCACCAGGAAGCCGCCGATCTTGCGCACGCGCCGGTAGCCGGCGATGCCGTTCGCCTCGAGGTAGCCCTCCAGGATCTCCCACGGCGGCGCGGCGGGCCGGGTCAGCCAGCCGAAACCCACGTTGGCCTGGCGGGTGCCCTTGGGGAAGATCCAGAAGTAGCCCGGCTGCTCCTCGAGAATCTTGACGTCGATGGTGTTCGCCCAGGCGGAGAAGTCGCCCTCCAGCGTCCACTGCAGGCCGAAGCCGGGGGGCGGATCGAACTCGTGCCAGCGGGAGTAGAAGGCGTACATCCCGCGCGCGTCCACCACCGCCCGGAAGTCGTCTTGCAGCGCGAACGGGTCCGCGCGCTCGCCCTCGCGCACCTCCACGCCGGCGGCCCGCGCCCGGCGGCCCAGCTCCGCCTGCCACTCGCCGCGGTCGATGACGAAGAAACGGTTGCGCGAGCCGATGTCGAAGGTGAACGACCGGCCGTTGACGTGCAGCCGCGCGTGGCGGATCCGCGTGCGGATGAACGCCTTCTCCATGGTCAGGACGCCGGCCGGGTCGTAGATTCCCTCGGCGCACTGGATGTTCCCGCCGATCTCGCCCTTTTCGAACAGCACGCACGGCAGGCCCAGGCGCGCCGCGGTGAGCGCGGCCGACAGTCCGGCGGGCCCGCCGCCCACGACGGCGATCCGGTCGCGGTCGCCGTGGCCGGGGTGCCGGTTCATGGACGTCCCTCCAGGCCGGCGGCGAGCCCGGCCCGTCGCTCCTCGACCGCGGCGGCCAGGTGCGCCACCGCCTCCTCCCGCCGGGCCATGAGCCGGCGCGGTTCGCGCTGCAGCTCAGACTGGGCCAGGGCGTGGACCAGCAGCGGGAAGAGCTGGGTGACGTCGCCGTGACAGTAGACGCTGTTGACCACGTACTCGGCGGTGGTCTTGCCCCAGGTGTGTCCCTCGCCCGCCGGGCAGCCGGAGAGGCCGCCGGTGTGGACGTTGGCGTCGCTGATCTGGATGTCGATGTCGAAGCCGCCCACGTCGATCTCCAGGATCTGGCTCATGAGCGGCTCGCCCTGCAGGGTGTAGTTCTTCGGCACGCCGCCGCCCAGGATGATCACCGCCATCTTGCGCGAGCCGGCCGACTTGGCCAGGTACTGGAACGCGGCATACTCGAACACGTCGGCGGCCAGGTCCAGGCGGAAGCGGAACGCGTCGCCCAGCAGCCGGGCCAGCTTGACCACGTTCAGGAAGATGGAGCCGTCCTGCGGCGCGCCGCAGAAGATGGGCACCTGCAGCCGGTGGCAGGTGGCGAGCAGGCTGGGGTTGTCCGCGCGGCCCAGCCGCTCCTCCACCTCGCGGAGGTACTTGCCGAGCAGAAAGTGGCACTCGGTGGTGGTCATGGGCCGCTGGAACTCGGGGGCCTGGAGGACGCGGCTGAAGAACTGGTCGGTTTTTAAAAGCACCTGCTCGTTGAAGAAAATGTCGTAGATGCGGATGATCTGTTCCTTGCGGAGCACCCGGTCGTCCACCGCCGGCGAGCCCTCGCGCAGGATGTGCCCCAGACTCCGGTGGGCGTCGTGGTACAGGTTGGCCCCGGTGGTGCAGATGAGGTCCACCACGCCGCGCTCCAGGAGCGGGTTGAGGCAGGAGCGGGCCAGGTCGGCCGGAGTCATGGCCCCGGACATGGTCAGCACGATGGTGTAGTCCTCGCGGACGGCCCGTTCCAGCAGCTCCCAGGCGGACCGCAGCTCGCGGCCGCCGTACGCCAGGAACGCCTTTTGCAATAGCTCGGGGGTGGTCTCGCGGCCGTCGATGGGCTGGGACTGCAGGATGCGTCCGCCGCCGGCCGACTGCTTCTGTTTGCGCGCGCTCACCGGGTGTCCTCCTTGAGAAAAAATCCCAAAAAGTATAGCACAGCCCCGCGCTACTTGTGGTACAATCACCGCCTTTGCGTGGCTAAGTTTTGACGGAGGTCTCCGATGGGCAGCGTACTGAAAAAGAAGCGCAAGCGCGCCGGCAAGCTCAGAAGGCAGCGCAAGCACAAAATGAGACGCAACCAGCACACCAAGAAATAGCGTCGTCCGCCGGCCGCCCGCGCGCGGCCGCCAGACCGGGAGACAGTCCCGGCCTTGCCGGCCGATCCGCGAGCGGCGCCGCCGCGGCTCCGGGGCATCGGTCTCGCGAGTCGCCGCCTTCAAGACGCCGGACAGGCTCATCCGCCTGCCCGGCGTTCCGCTTTTTCGGCCGCCATGTTTCTCCCCGACGACGGCCGTCCGGCTGTGTCATAATATCCGCCGAAACCATCCGCGTGTCCGCGTTCGAAAAAACCGAGGAGGAATGGCCATGCGCCTGAGCCCCCGATTGCCGGTCATCCTGTTCGTCATCCTGCTGACCGCCTTAGCCACGCCGCGATCGGCGGTCCCCGCGGAACTGGAGGATTGGGAGAATCTGGCCGTCCAGGAGCGGAACGCCGAGGCGCCCCGCGCCTCTTTCATCCCCTTCGACTCCGTCGACGCGGCCCGCGCCGGCGGCGCCTCGCCGTGGGTCCTGCCGCTGGCGGGCTCCTGGAAGTTCCACTGGGCGCCCCGGCCGGACCTCCGTCCCGCGGACTTCCACCGCGTGTACTTCGACGCCGGCGGCTGGACCGACTTCCCCGTCCCGGCCAACTGGGAGTTTCGCGGCTACGGCGTGCCCCACTATTACGACTCGGCCAACTCCTTTCCCGCCGACTCACCTCGGGTGCCCCATGACGACAACCCGGTGGGCTCCTATCGCCGCACCTTCACCCTGCCGCCCGCGTGGCACGACCGCCGGGTGTTCCTCCGCTTCGACGGGGTCAACTCCGCGTACCACGTCTGGCTCAACGGCCGCTACGTGGGCTTCAGCAAGGATTCCAAGAGCCCGGCCGAGTTCGACGTCACCGGCCACGTGGCGCCGGGAGAAAATCTTCTGGCCGTCGAGGTGTACCGCTACAGCGACGGGACGTACCTGGAGGCGCAGGACATGTGGCGCGTCAGCGGCATCGAGCGGCCAGTCTGGCTCGTCGCGGCGCCCCCGGTGCGGATCCGCGACTTCTTCGCCCGCGCGGGACTGGATGCGGCCTACCGTGACGGCCGGCTCGAACTGGACGTCAGCCTGTGCAACCACACGGCGGCGGCGGTCCGCGGCGCCGTGCGGCTGGCGCTCTTTGACGGGGCGGGGCAGGCGGTGCCGCTGGCCGCCCCGGTCCGTACGGTGGCGCTGCCGGCGGGCGGCGACGCCGAAGTCACTTTCAACGAGACGATTGAAGCCCCCGCACCTTGGACCGCCGAGACGCCCAACCTGTACCGCCTGGTCATCGCCCTCGAGGACGCGGCGGGCCGCGTGATCGAAGCCACGGGCTGCCGGGCGGGCTTTCGCACCGTGGAGGTGCGGAACGGCAAGCTCCTGCTCAACGGCGTGCCGCTGGTCATCAAGGGCGTGAACCGACACGAGTGGAGCGCCACCGAGGGGAAGGTCGTGGACGAGGCGCTCATGCTCCAGGACATCCGCCTGATGAAACAGTTCAACATCAACGCGGTGCGCGCCAGCCACTACCCGAACCGGGAGGAGTGGTACGCTTTGTGTGACCAGCACGGGCTCTACGTCATCGACGAGGCGAACATCGAGTCCCACGGCATCAGCTTCGAAGCCGACAAGACCCTGGCCAACAAGCCGGAGTGGCTTCCGGCCCACCTCCACCGCACCCGGCGGCTGGTGGAGCGCGACAAGAACCATCCCTCGGTGATCGTCTGGTCGCTGGGCAACGAGGCGGGCGACGGCACGAACTTCGAGGCCACCTACCGCTGGATCAAGAAGCGCGACCCGGGCCGGCCGGTGCAGTACGAGCCGGCGCGCCGCCGCGCCCACACCGACATCGTCTGCCCCATGTACGCCCGGATCGAACGGCTGGAGGAATACGCCGCCGTGGAGCGCGACCGGCCCCTGATCCTGTGCGAGTACGCCCACGCCATGGGGAACTCCGTGGGCAACCTCGGCGACTACTGGCGCACCATCGAGGCGCACCCGCAGCTCCAGGGCGGGCTCATCTGGGACTGGGTGGACCAGGGCTTCGCTCGGGTGGACGAGCAGGGTCGGCCGTACTTCGCCTACGGCGGCGACTTCGGCCCGGCGAGCCGGCCCAGCGACCGCAATTTCCTGTGCAACGGCCTGGTCGCGCCCGACCGCGGGCTCCACCCCCACATCTGGGAGGTGAAGAAGGTGTACCAGTACGTCTCCGTGGAGCCGGTGGACCTGGCCGCCGGCCGGGTGCGGGTGCGGAACAAATACGCCTTCCTGAACCTGGACCGCTTCCGCCTCGTGTGGCGGGTCGAAGCCGAGGGTCGGCGAATCGCGGCGGGCGAGCTGTCGCCACTGGACCTCGGTCCGCGCGACTGGACGGAGGTCACCCTGCCGCTGCCGGCCATACGGCCGGAGCCGGGCATTGAGTACTTCCTCACCGTGAGCACGCGCACCGCCACCGCCACCGACGCCGTGCCCGCGGGGCACGAGGTGGCGTGGGACCAGTTCCAGCTCCCGGTCTTCGCGCCGCCCCCCGCGATGGAGCCGGCGGCGCTGCCGCCGGTGCAGGTGATCGAGGACGCGGTGAAAATCCGCGTGGCGGGGCCCGACTTCGAACTGGTGTTCGACCGCGACGCGGGCACCATCGCGTCATGGACGTACAAGGGTGCGGCGATGATCCGCACGGGGCCCATCCCCGACTTCTGGCGGGCGCCCACCGACAACGACTACGGCAACGGCATGCCCGTGCGCTGCGCGGCGTGGCGCGAGGCGGGCGCCCGGCGGACCGTGGAATCGGTGACCGTCCGGCGGGAGGGGCGCGCGGCGGTGATCGAGGCGGCGGCGAAGCTCCCGGCCGGCGACGCGCGGTGCGTCACCCGCTACACCGTCTACGGCAGCGCCGACGTGGTGGTGGAGCACCGCTTCAGCCCGGGCGCCGCGGCGCTCCCCGAGCTGCCGCGCCTCGGCTTGCAGCTCACCCTCCCCGAGGGCTTCGACCGGATCGCCTGGTACGGCCGCGGGCCCCACGAGAGTTACTGGGATCGCCGCGAAGGCGCTGCGGTGGGTGTCTGGCGGGGCACGGTGGCGGAGCAGTTCCACCCGTACCTGCGCCCCCAGGAGAACGGCAACAAGACCGACGTCCGCTGGGTGGCGGTGACGCGGGCCACGGGCGAGGGGCTGCTGGCGGTGGGGCTGCCGCTATTGTACGCTGCCGCCTCGCACCACGACATCGGCGACTTCGAGCACGCGCCCGAAAAGGACCAGCGCCATCCCACCGACATCGTCCGCCGACCCTGGACGGTGTTGAACCTGGACCTGGGGCAGACGGGCGTGGGCGGCGACACCTCGTGGGGCGCGCGGCCACACCAAGCGTACACCCTGGCGCCGCGGGAGTACGCGTACCGGTTCCGGCTGCGCCCCTTCGTCCCCGCCGACGGCCCGCCGGAGGCGCTGAGCAAGACGGGGTTCTGATGGTGAACAGTAAACAGTAAAGAGTGAGGAGTTGGGAGTTAGGAGTTAGGAGTGAGGAGCCGGAAGGTCTGTCGTGCTCGTAATTCGTAATCGTAATCGCAATCGTAATCGTGCTCGTAATCGAGACTCGGGGCTCGAGACTTGTCCTTAGCCCCGTTAGCGCGCGTTCGATGAACGCGCGAACATGCGAAATGAACCATAGAGGTCACAGAAAACGCGGAGTAATTCATTTGATATCTGACTGATCAGCGACAGGAAAAAATCCTTGGGGAAGTTTCGATGAATGAAAGAGCCCGGAAAATCATGGTAATGGTATTCTTCATGATCGGTCTGTTCGTTGCATCATTCATGGTGGCGGACTATTTCGATTATCGACCCGAAGAACATTGGGGCTATCATCATCCGAATCCTTTCAATTGGACAAAGACCATTTCCGTTTGGATTGTCTTTCTTCTTCTAACTGGATTCTATATCCCGTGGTATCTAATAAAGAATAGGAACAACCTGGAGTGGATAGTGCTATTGTCAATCTATAGTGTAGTTTTTCTGGCTTTGGTTATATTGAAACCGATTCTTGTGAAATTGCCGGGTTAATGGGTTCACGGTCCTACAAATATTGTAAATCGTTCAGTCTCGCGTCCGTTCGTTCACAATGACACGCATCCGTTCCTGAGGGCCGGCATTCTGCCGCGGCCCGGTCGAAGCTTGCGGGGTTGAGATCCTTGTCGGTCTGCGCCCTGAACCGGCCGCGCCAGCGGCCGCGGAATGTAGCCCGGGCCGAGAGGCCCGGGTGGACGGAAGCGAAGGGCAGGGGAGAGCCGCGTCAGCGGCGACGGAAAAGGGGTAGAGCCCATGACACGAAGAGAAACTGGATGTCCCCATTTGCTGTTCGGAACAGCCATTGATTGGGGCCGAAAATGGGGTTCCCAATCGTCTGCCCCTTTCCCGTCGCTCCTGCGGAGCTGGCTGCCCTCCCGCGCCCGTCGCCTTCCCGGACCTTTCGGTCCGGGCTACATGCCGCCGCCGCTGGTGCGGCGGGATAGTGCCTCGGGCCGCGTTCGTCGAAGGCGGCAGACGACAGTGACGCAAGTATTGCGCGATCGTGCCGTGGCCGAACTCGCGGCCGGAGGCCGCGAGGTACATCGGGCCGCGTTCATCCATCTGGGATCTGGGATCTGGGCTCGAGCACCCGGAACCGAGGCACCAGGTCCGATAGCCGATGTCAGAAGTCCGATGTCCCAAATCCGACGATCGTTCACGAGTCTCGATCACGAGTACGAGTACGATTACGAATTACGATTACGATGACGAGCACGATCCGGGGGTGCGGGAACGAGCCTCTAGCCTCGAGCCTCTAACCTCGTCAGAAAACCAGCTTGAAGAACTTCGCCGTCATGTAGAGGCCGAAGCCGAGGAAGGCCCAGCCGCAAAAACCCCGCACCCGCGCCCCGATGTCGCCCAGGTGGTGCCGGTTGAGCTGGACGAATTTGCTGATGGCCCACAGCCACAGGAAGGTGCCCGCCTGGATGCCGATCAGAAACGCCAGGTTGTTGCCCATGTGCAGGTAGAGCACGCCCACCGAATAGTACAGCTCGGTCACCGCGATCATGACCACGATGTAGAACGGGTTCGACAGCGCCAGCAGCAGCCCCGTGATGAAATGGCCCTGGTGGGCGTGGTCCGGATGGTCCCGGGGATCGGGGGAACGGCTGGCGGCGGGGAGGGGGCACTGCCGCGCCCAGATGTAGTACACGCCGAGTCCGATGAGGAACAGTCCGCCGAAAGCGCTGAAAACGATCTTGACCAGCTCCAGCAGTTCGGTGGAGAGCTGGTAAATGATGGCCACCAGGCAGTAGAACGAGTCGCCGCACACCGCCCCGGCGGCGAGCCGGAAGGCGGCGCGACGCTGCCCCTTCATGCTTTTTTCGAAGACGGCGAAGTTGATGGGCCCCGGCGGGATGGCCAGTAGACAGCCGGTCAGCACACCCGCCAGGAGGCTGGTCAGCATGTCCGAACCTCGATCCGGCGCGGGGCGCGGGGATGGGGGCGCCCTTCAGGATGTCGCGGCCGTTTGGATGTACGCGTCTGGTTCATCCGGTTGTCCCGGTCCGGGGCGGCCGCGGTCCGCGCGGGGCGGCGGCTCACTCCTCGGGCGCGAAGTAGCCCTGCCGGTACTGGAGCTTGAGCCCCTTGCGGAGGCAGGTCACCTTGATGTCGCGGTACGTGCCGTCGCGGGTCTGGTCCTTCGGCTCGTAGGCGATGTTGTACTGGTGGTTGATGTCCTCCATGATGGCGTCGAACGTCTTCTTGAGCGACTCGAAGGACGCCTTGGGGGAGAAAAACAAACC
>Ga0068712_1005022_pt1 | contig 10701 bp, 8 predicted proteins | sample MTBAKSrepl1MetaG_FD_62987 | JGI IMG/M metagenome (GOLD analysis project Ga0068712, IMG submission 62987) | Enrichment culture microbial communities from Arthur Kill intertidal strait, New Jersey, USA, that are MTBE-degrading - MTBE-AKS1... | ecosystem: Environmental > Aquatic > Marine >... | reverse complement strand
CAGACCAATCCCAAAGTTTACTATATGTCCAGCCGGGACTGGGTGCGGCGGGCCGGCGACAATTATCTGAAAAACGAGGTGAGTTGATAATCTGGTGAGGGTTTAAGGAGTCAAGGGGTTCAAGGATCCAAGTGAAATGCTGAACAACTATAAAGCATGAAAGAGTCCTACAAGAGCCGAAAACCCGTTGATAGAAACCGTATGATAGAACGAGGAGCACAAAATTTATGGATGCTGCTTTGATACCCAAGGGCGTAAAAAGGTGCCCGCTGCCACAGTTCGCGGTGGGAATAGCCATTGTCGGCGCTGTGGCCTTGTGGGGTGTTTTTGCCATGCTGCTGGTCTGGATCAAAGGGCTGAACCAGACCAATATGAATGATGCCTATGGGTTTGCGTTGTGGATCTGGGCCGATCTGACGGTCATCGCTCTGGGCGGCGGCGCTTTTTTTACCGGCTTCTTAAGATATATCGTTGGCAAAGATGAGCTGAAACATATCATCAACTATGCCGTCCTGATCGGTTTTATCTGCTACAGTTCCGCCCTGCTGATTCTGGGAATCGACATCGGCCAGCCGTTAAGGGGCTGGTTTATTTTCTGGCATGCCAATGTTCATTCCATGCTGACCGAAGTGGCGTTTTGCCTCACGGTTTATTTCGGCGTGCTGACCATTGAATTCGTGCCCCTGATTCTTGAAAACCGCCAGCTCGACAAGGTCCCGTTCTTTCAAAATCTCAGCCACAACATGCATGAGATCATGGCGGTGTTTGCCGCCACCGGCGCGTTTCTCTCTTTTTTCCACCAGGGTTCTTTGGGCGGCGTGCCGGGCGTGCTGTTCGGCCGCCCGTTTGGTTTTCGAGAGGGCATTTTTATCTGGCCCTGGACATTTTTTCTGTTCACCTGGTCGGCTGCGGCCGTGGGTCCCTGTTTTACGATTTTAATTACCAAGATTACCGAGGTTGTGACGGGTAAAAAACTGGTCAAGTCCAATGTGATTGATCTCCTGGCAAAGATTTCCGGCTGGATGCTGCTGACCTACATCATTGCCAAGATAATCGACACCTGGTACTGGGCGGCGGTTACGGCGCCGTCCAAGGGCTTGAGCCTGATGGATTTTTATTCCGACAATCCGCTTTACGGCATTTGGATACTCATCGCTGAAATCGTTGTCTGCGGGGTTGTGCCCGCACTGATCCTGGTGAGCGCAAAGGGGCGCAACCATAAGACCCTTTTTACGGCCGCCCTGGTGCTGGCGGTAATCGGCGTGTGTCTGAACCGCTGGGTAATGGTCCTGCAGGTTCTGGCGATGCCGGTCCTGACGTTTGAAAAATGGATCATGTACTTTCCCAGCTGGCAGGAGATTGCCACCACGATTCTGCCGGTGGCATACGGCATCATCCTGATTGCACTGTCGTACCGATATCTGCCGGTGTTTCCCCAGGAGCAGGAACTCAACCCGGTGGAATAAGGGGAGTCTTTACGTTTTTTGATTATCGTATTTGTGAGTATTCTAAAGGCGCGGCGTGTCCGGCGCTGGAATGATGGAACATAAGTTACCATCATTCCAATATTCCAATATTCCGATTGAGGAGGTTCAATGTTTCCTTTTAATTTTGAATGGATCTGGGACATGTCCCACATGGTCTTTATGGGAGGGCTTCATTACGCCATGACCATCATTACGCTGGGTCTGGCCTATTGCGTGATCAAGGCGGTTTATGATACCTGCAAGGGCAAAGGCGGCCAACGCCACTAAATCAGCCATCCAGTTTTGTTCAGGAAAGCGCCGACTTCACCCTGCCGGGGGAAGAGGCGCTTTTTTTTCGCAGGTTAAATTTTATTTGGCCCATTGAGCCGGATCATCCCAACAAACGCATAAGGATAAATTTTAAATGGATAAAATTGTGATCGAGGGGGGCCGTACCCTTCAGGGCGAGGTGACCATCAGCGGCTCTAAAAATGCCGCGCTACCCATTCTGGTCTCTTCGCTGCTAACGGATGGAACCAATACCTACACCCATGTTCCCAGGCTTCAGGACATCCAGAGCATCCAGCTGCTGCTGACCCATTTAGGCGCACGGGTTGAATCCGACGGCAGCACCGTGCGGATTGACGCCGGCGGTTTATGCAACCCTGAAGCCCCCTATGAACTGGTGCGGAAAATGCGTGCGTCCATCCTGGTCTTGGGTCCTCTGGTGGCACGGCTGAAACGGGCGCGGGTGTCGCTTCCGGGCGGCTGCTCCATCGGCGAGCGGCCGATCAATTTGCATTTAAAGGGGCTCCGGCAATTGGGCGCTTCGATTGAACTGGCCCATGGCTATGTTGAGGCATCGGCGGAGCGGCTGATCGGCGCTGAAATTTATTTTGATATTCCCACCGTAACCGGCACCGAAAATCTGATGATGGCTGCGGTCATGGCCGAAGGTGTGACGGTCCTGCGAAATGCCGCCCGCGAACCTGAGATCATCGCTCTGGCGGACGCCCTTAACCAAATGGGCGCAAGGGTGCAAGGGGCCGGCACATCAGTGATTACCATTACGGGGGTAAAGAATTTACATCCGGGGTCTGTTGCAATTATACCGGACCGGATCGAAACCGGGACCTTCATGGTGGCTGCGGCCCTGACCGGGGGAGATATTACCATTCGGGGCTGCCGGCCGGAACATCTGGAGGCCGTTATTCACAAACTCAGCCAGACCGGGGCCAGGATATCGATGGCAAAAGATTCGGTTCGGGTGCTGGGCTCGGATAAAATTAGCAGTGTGGACGTTAAAACACTCCCCTATCCGGGGTTTCCCACCGATATGCAGGCTCAGTTTATGGTGCTCATGTCCGTTGCCGGGGGGTTGAGCATGATGGTTGAAAGTATTTTTGAAAACCGGTTTATCCATGTCAGCGAGCTCAAGCGGATGGGGGCGGATATCACCATTGCCGGCAACGCCGCCATGATCAAAGGCGTTGCGCAGCTTTCGGCCGCGCCGGTGATGGCAACCGATCTGAGGGCCAGCGCCTGCCTGATCCTGGCCGGCCTCATTGCAAAAGGGAAAACCGAGGTCAACCGCGTCTATCATCTCGACCGCGGCTATGAGGCCATCGAGGAAAAATTTTCAAAGTTGGGGGCGGCGATAAGACGGGTAAAATAAAAAGGGTGTCAGGGGTCGGGGTTCAAGGCTCAAGGTTCAAAGGTTGAAGGACTCAAGGCTTAAGGGTTTGGGTAAAACGCAAATTGACGGTTAAATGCTCTTTTTTGTTTTTGAAAAAAAACCGCCGGCTTGTCAGAGATTCCATAATTCCCCTCCCTTTGAGGGGAAGGGTTGGTGAGGGGGGTATGACCGATACAGTTTATGCCCGTCCGGTTATTCCGCTTTTAATCGGTTTCATGATCGGTATTGCTGTCGGCCTGCAGGCTTCCGGGCTTGACGGGTGGGCTTATTTGCTGATTGTAGCAGGCCCTGCCGGCATATGCATCGGCCTTATCAGAAATAGAACAACCCGCAGTCTGCCGGTCGTTCTGTTTTTCTCCCTGGGGTATCTGGCCATCCAGCCCTGGGCGGCGCCGGATTTTCCGGCCGGCCACGTGATGCGTTTTGTTGATTCCCCCGCCCGCAAAATCAGCGGTACGGTCGACAGCCAGCCGGTCAAATATCCCCACCGCGTGCGATTTACCTTGAATGTAAAAGCCATTGAAGCGGAAACCGCCGGACCGGTCAACGGTCGAATCGTTGTATCGGTCTGGGGAGACGGCCCACCGTTTTCCAGCGGAGACCGTATTTCATTTGTCGGTACCATTCGGGAGTTTCGCAATTTCAACAACCCGGGGGGATTCGATTACCGGCGGTATATGCATTTCAATAATATCTGGGGCGCCTCCCACATCCAGGCAAAAGACCTGCATATACTGGATCAAAATTCAAACCCGACTTCTTGGTTCGATATTCAAAAAGCTCGGAATCGAATTTCCCGGCTCATCGACAAAACCGGGGAGGGGGAGCATGCGGGAGTTCTAAAGGCCCTGATCGTCGGGGAGCGCGGACAGATTCCCGACGAGTTGAAGGATGCCTTTAATCGGGCCGGGGTGAGTCATCTCCTGGCCATTTCCGGGTTGCATGTCGGCATCGTCGCTACGGCGGCGTTCGCTTTTTTTAAGTGGCTGCTTCAATGGATCCGGCCGCTCTTGTGGCGGGCCTGGACACGCAAGGGTGCTGCGCTGCTGACCCTGGTCCCGGTGATGATATACGGCCTGCTGGCCGGGATGTCGCCGTCCACCCAGCGGGCCGTGCTGATGATTACAGTCTTCCTTTTCACCTTTTTAATGGAAACCGATCAGGACTTGATCAATACCCTGGCAGTCGCCGCCCTGGCGATTCTGATCATATATCCGCCGGCGCTTTTTTCCATTTCTTTTCAGCTTTCGTTTGCCGCCGTCTTTTTCATTGTTTGCGGGCTTGCCGGAACCCGAAACCGCTATCAGAAGCCGGGCGTATTGCGAAAGCTCTTTATTTTTATTCAAGTGTCTTTCTGGGCGACGATGGGAACGTTGCCCCTGGTGATGTTTTACTTCAACCAGGTGTCGCTGGTGGGACTGCTAAGCAACCTGGTGCTCATTCCCCTGATCGGGTTTGGGGTGGTCCCCCTCAGCCTGACAGCGGTATTCGTCTATCCGTTCAGTCCCGAAGTGGCGCTGGGGTGTTTAAAGATCGGGGTTTTGATTCTGAATCCGTCGCTGGATCTGATATCGTTTTTTGCAGGTCTTCCGTTTGCGGCCGTTAAAACGATTACACCCAACCACTTGGAAATCGGCTGTTATTACGGGTTGGCTGGGGTGCTGTTTTTTTGGAGGCAGCAACGGCTGCGAAAAGCGGCCGGAGCAGAGACTACCTCACGATTTTTGGAAATGCGGACATCGGCGCAGAAAGAGCCGGAGGCGGGGGGTCAGGGCCACGCAGCTGCTTCAGACGGACGCCAGGTTCGTCAGTTGGGGTATCGCATTTTTCAGCGCATATCTCTTAAAAAATACCTTGCAGCAGGGGTGGCCGGCGTTCTGCTGCTGGCGGCCGGTCTGGATGCCGGTTACTGGTTCTATCAGCGCTACCGGCATCCCGACCTCAGGGTGACGGTCATCGATGTCGGCCAGGGCAGCGCTGCGCTGTTGGAACTGCCCCGGGGGTACAATGTGCTGGTTGACGGCGGCGGCGGGCCTGACAACAGCAGTTTCGACATAGGTGCTCAGATTGTGGCGCCGCTGCTGTGGCGAAAGAAAATAAAAACCGTCGACACCCTGATCCTGTCCCATCCCAACAGCGACCATTTAAACGGACTATTGTATATCGCCGAACACTTCCATGTAAAAGAAATCTGGACAAACGGGCAGCCGGCTGCGATTCAGAGCTATAGGCAGCTTCTGGAAATTATTAAAAAAAACAACATCCGTCTGCCTGCGTTTGACACATTCGCCCGCAACCCTGAAATCAACGGGGTCCGGTTCAATATTTTCTATCCAGCCCCAAAATTTTTAGCAAAAACGGCAAAGGAAAAGTGGCGCAACCTGAATAACAACTCTCTGGTCGTCCAGGCCCGGTTCGACGCAAAAACGATACTCTTTACCGGCGACATCATGGCGCCCGCCGAAGCGGAGCTGGTTTCAGCAGCGGGCACAACGCTGGCCAGCGACATTCTGGTTTCCCCCCATCACGGCAGCGCCAAGTCCAGCACGGAAGTGTTTTTAGATGCGGTTTCACCGAAAACGGTGATTATTTCGTGCGGATGGAAAAACCGATTCAAATTCCCCCATGAAGCGGTCCTGGAAAAATACCGCCGCCGCGGATACCGGGTTTTCCGGACGGATACGGACGGCGCCGTTTTCATCCGTACAAACGGAGTTGATTTAGACATCCGTCCGTTTCTTTGATGGCCTATGCTGCCTTATTCAGGTGGGATCAAGTCAAGCATGCTTGCCGGATAGACACGAATAATGCTTTTAAAACTGGGCAAAAAATTTAATATCCTTTCGCTTTTTACTTCAATCCCGCCTTGAGTAAGCCATTAACAACTAAATCGCTAACGGCTTTATCTTTGAAGGAAAGTATCGTTACAAAATGTTTCATTGTGAAATTCGGGTATATTTTCATAATCTGGGAGGCTTCTAAACGAGCTTCTTCCATACGTCCCTCTGAACTATATGCCACAGCTAAAAATATATGATAAGGCAAAGAACGAGGTGACAGTTCTTTTGCTTTTTTTAATGTCACAATCGCCTCAAAATTCCGTCCCATGAAAAGATATGTACAGCCTATATGATACCAAGTGAATGAACGGTCAAAAGGGCTAAGACGTGAAGCTCTCTCAAATTCCCTGAGGGCTTCCTCATACCTGCCAGTACGACTTAGAATATATCCCAAATGCGTTGCAGCGGCTGCGGAATTGGGATTGAGATTTACGGCTCTTTGCCCTAAATATACCGCTTTTTCATAATCTCTTTTTCCAAGAAAGATAAGCCCTAATTGCATATAGCAAGCATAAAGTTTATCATCCAAAGCTAAACATTTCTCAGAGCAATCTAATGCTTTATCAAGCAACTGTTCGAAGGTGGGGCTAGGATAAAATATCTTCTGTAAGTGAGCCCAAGCTTCCCACGCATAGGCCATTGCATACTGCGGGTCTAACGTGTGAGATTCCTGAAAACTTTTTATGCTTTCATCAAGCCTGCGATTAAGATAGTATCCAATACCATCTAAAAATTTAAAGTATGCTTGGAGGTTGTTGGTATATTTTTCCTGATAGATTTCTATTTCCCCTGGCTTAATCTGAACCATCAGAGAATTCAGTATTTTTAGGGTGATTTCATCCTGAACGGTAAAAATATCCCGCAATTCTCGATCATAAATTTCTGACCATAAATTATAGCCTGTTACAGCGTCTATAAGCTGAACCGTTATTCTGATTCGATTTCCATCCTTTCTTCCACTGCCTTCCAGCACGTAATTCACACCATGTTCTCGGTGTACCTGCTCGACTTTTATATCTTTCCCTTTATATGCAAGCACGGAACTGCTGGCGATAACAGATAGGCCTGGAAATTTAGAGAGTCCCGTAATAACCTGGTCGGTCAAACCATCACTGAAATGATCCTGCTCTGGGTCGTCGCTATTGTTCCGGAAGGGCAATACCGCTATCGATGACTTATCGAATGAAGAAAGCGCGATCTTTTCCATTGAAGGAAGTCCAGCTTTGGGAGGAAATAAATTGGATTTCCAGACCGCAATGAGTGCAATGCCAACAATCAATCCGGTGAGGGGACCAAATATTGTCCAGCGCCATCGGATAGGCATTGCCGCGAACACACTTCTGAACCGGATCAGGCGTGACTCAGAGGTTTTTTGTTTGCTATAGCCGCCTTCGTTTTTTGGCTTATCTTCAACCCTTCCTCCCAGATTCGCGATAAACCCTTCCCATGCATCTCCATCTGTCAACCCCGGGTCTTGTCCATAAAAAATGATCACATCATCCAGACATGCACCCAAACGGTCTATCGAGAACCTCAACCTAACGTCCTGGTGGCTCCCCTTATACTCGAAAAGATTGGCCCAACTGTCTTTCTCGGCTTCACTGAATCCGTAAACCTTCTCCATTAGCTCATCGTATCGTTTCTTTCTTCCAACGACCCTAAAAAGTGGGGCGTTCTCAAGGTCAGGGAGCGCATCTTTCCACTTTCTGTAGATTCTGGGAAGCAGATGCTTCCTTTCCGATGATCCCGCCCCTGCTCCCACTGTTTTGTTTAGCAACGCGAGGACGTCAAGGTGCTCCTCAAGGGATATGGAGGTGATTCTCCCTCGTTTTTTCATTTCATTAACTACAAGACCGATAAGCGACAAATAGAATCTGCGCGATGGAGAATCAAAATGCAGGGTTAATTCAAGTTTAGGTTTGAGATGCAGATGGAGCTTGAAATGGTTTAGGTCGATCTTAACAGACGAGTTGGCCTTTTCGACCATAGCCACGCCCCCTGAGTTGAAAGACCATAAAAATTAAAAAAGTATGACGGTTCAGATCGTCACTACAACATAATTTAACATATCAAGATTAATAGTCAATGCCTTTATTCAACATTCATTCAGAAGGATTTTACTTAAGAAATCTCTCTATAATGTTTTTAATATCATGCACATACATCCTCTTTATCATTTGGGGGAGTGAAATCAAGTATAAAAAATAATTTCCAAAAAGCCTGGGAGTTTTATTTATTCGCTCCTTCTTAGTCTTGTAGCACCGTGTTTTACAATCGAAGGATAATATAAGTTTTCTGGCTGCAAACATAAACGCTAAACAAAAGGAGGACTCAAATGGAACACTTTCTTCTTTTTAGGATTGTTTTCTGGATCGCACTGATAGTTTTTATCCTCGTCTCAGGACTGATTTTTCTATTGATAGAAAGGGTAGGGACAAAGATCAGGCTATTAAGAACAGAACGGGCTAAATACTCAGAATTGAATGATATCCTTCCCGAGCAGGATGGTTCATTAAATCAACTGACAGGCTAATATTACTACCCTGTTTAGAAGGAGATGGATATGGAATTTTATAATGAATATCAGTTTATTAAGGAAACTTATCGGGAGAATGTTTGGGCTTGTGCAGTTGATTTTGAATCGGAGGAGCATCGAAAAGGGGATCCAGTGACGGCATTTTACACGTTAGTCAAAAATGGTAAATTTGTTGAAGCCATTGAGGTAATACATGGAAATGGCAGCTTTATCTTCTTATATACGGTGTTTGATACGGTTTTCCACTGGATAGTCCAGAAGTTAGGAACAAGCTCAAAAAACAATGAAGTTCAACAACCTGATCCCAAACACATGTTATTAGTTCGTAAAAAATGACAAGACAGATCAACAGAGCCAGCCTTGCAAAGGATTTAAAGGAATTAAGCCGGAGCCCCTGGTCCGGTCACTCCGCTCTTACCGGCAAAGTCAATCGTCTGTGGCAGGATGCGGCCTACGTGCTATCCTATTTCGGAAAACATATTTGTAAGAGTCACCCCACTTATTTCATTAACACACATGAGCTGAGAGCGGACTTGAGGGCAGATTTGGTTTCTTGGTCTTGCCTAATAAATTGGACGCCCATGCCCCGGTTGACGACCCTATCCTGAGGAACATTCTCATTGGACCAGACGACTCTTGCTTTTGATTCAATCGGTTCTTTGCCGGGCATGGATATCTTCAGGTTGAAAATTTCGCTGGCGGGCAAGGGCTTCCGGCAGCGAATAAACGCCCCGTCCTGGCTGGCATTGATTATTGCAGCATCGACAAAACCATCGGGCGTTTCAATGGAGGCAGGCCAGTCGGTTTCAAACCTTGGGTAATCGCGTTTTTCCTTCCAATCGATCGAAGCCGACGCAGCAGAAGGAGGGTCGTACAGCTTGATGCGGCTGCTCTTTTTCCAGAAACGAAAGACCATAAAAAAGATTAAAAATATCAGAGCGGTTATTACACCCAGGAAGGTATGCATTATTTACTCTCTTTCTTAAAAATGGTCGTCCGCTGCCAACAAAATCATACCCTAAATTTCGAAGATAAATATCATAATCAATTGGTTTTGACAATTGTTTAATTGTCACAACTATCGCATTTCCGCGCCCCGCCACAGACGGGACTAAACGGTATGATGTCCTTAATTAGCGCCAGGAACTGGGCCCGAAGCGGCTTTGTATTGACAGGCGTTTTATCGAGTGCGACGGTATTTAAGGGCACTTTCACTTTTTTTCTTGACAATTCTACTCGTTATTTATTAAAAACCTAATCAAAAAATAGTCCAGATTCCATATCTCCTCAATTGAGTTTTAAGTATTTGAACCTGAACGCATCAAATTGTTTGATATTCTTGTTTCGGATCTATGACTCAATCTCAATTTAAATTTGCATATAGTTTCCCATTCTTATTTAGTTTAGATCTACACGCATAACCTTAGACATCGTTGAATCAGCACCAGGAATTTTTATTGAAGAACCAATTTAGTGATTCTCTAATAACTTTGATGTTTTGTTTTTTTGATTTTTAAAACATTGCGGTTAACTAACTTTTCAAATGAATCCGAAAATCTGCTGGAATTCGGTCCGAAAGGGGGTGAGATATGCAACTGACCAGCCAGATTGTTAACATCAAACGTAAGGGAGGTGCTGAATGAAGAAAAGACTATCGGTTTGGGGACTTTTGGGAGCTGTTTTATTATTTATTTTGATTTTGCCTGTTACATCTTTGGTTCAAGCCGCAACAGAGTTTAAACTGAACGAAGAAGTTCCTCATCTAAGGATTCATTCGATCGGTGTTATTTATGGGAGCTGGAGGGAAATGGGGGTTCAATATGGAGAAAGATGTGCAGAGGACATCGCAAAAAATTTTGATGGTGCGTGGGAATATAATGTGCTTAAGGGGAGTCAAGCCTGGCAAAAAGTAATTACAACGCCAGAAGCGCGTGCGGAATATGCCACAAAATACATGGCAAGAAGCCAGCTGGAACTTAAGCGGCTGAGTCCTGAATTAGATGAATTTTTTAGCGGAATTGCAGAGGGAGCAAAAGAAGCATTTGAAAAAGGTAAGTACCCCGATGTGATTGAAGATGTTCTGAAAATTCAAATTTTAAACTGGTCCAATCTTGCGTTTCACCCATATTGGGACTTTGAAAACGATCGTCCCGCTACACCAAT
>Ga0068712_1005017_pt1 | contig 10713 bp, 14 predicted proteins | sample MTBAKSrepl1MetaG_FD_62987 | JGI IMG/M metagenome (GOLD analysis project Ga0068712, IMG submission 62987) | Enrichment culture microbial communities from Arthur Kill intertidal strait, New Jersey, USA, that are MTBE-degrading - MTBE-AKS1... | ecosystem: Environmental > Aquatic > Marine >... | reverse complement strand
CAAGGACGGACAGCGGTACGAGTTCATTGTGCCCGCTGTCTGCGGCAATATGAGCCTGAGGAATGTCGGCATGATTCCCGTGAAACCCGCCGTGGTTCCCGTGAAACCCGAACCGGCCGCTGTTGCTCCCGCACCGGTCCAGCAGGAGCCGGAAACGGTTGCGGAGCGCCGGGGTGGGCCGGTGGTCGATGTTGGTTATGCGCATCAGTTCGACCCGGCCGATTATATCTTTGCCCGCGTCGGCTACGAATATTTCTTGACTGATCAACTGTCCGTCATGGGCCTTGTCGGCGGGTTTGTCCGTTTTGACGGCGATGACGGCGGCGACGCCTTCACTGCCGATGCCCTGCTGAATTACTACTTGACAAAGAAGATGTTCATCGGCGGCGGCGTAGGGTACTGGTCAGACGATGATGAGATCGATTTGATTCTCAATGTGGGATATCTCATCTATGAGAATCCCGGGGTATTTAGGACTTCTCTCTTCATCGAAGGTCGTTGTCAGGCCGATGATCTGGTTTCCAGCGAGGCGAGTCGCCTGGGCGCGGGATTGCGCTTCCAGTTTTAGGCAGAAAAAAAGAATCGCGCCAAAAAGTATCTGAAGGGCTCATCCAGTCCCAGCTGGATGGGCCCCTCTTTTTATTAAGTCCAGTTTGATAGAACAATTTCCCATTATATAGGACTTTTTCATGCCGAAAATTGATTCTCAATTCCCTGAGTCCGTGATTTTTGTATTCCTTCAAGGCAATTTGGCTGCCTGTTTATTCCCCTTTTCCTCAATATTTCGAGATTCCACCACATATTGAGGCCGGATAATTTCCGCCGGCCCTCCCTTGCTGTCCTCTCCGCTTCATCTCATCCTCCGACAGTAAAGGCTTTCACATATATTTCTCCCTGCTTTTGCCTGTCGGCATGCTTTTTGCTGAACCACTACGTATGATCCTGGTCATTTTGCACATGAAGGTGTCTGCCAAGAATAGTAAGGAACTGTCCCAGACACTTACTTCGCTGCTCAGCACCATCAGAATGGAAAAGGGCTGCGGGCGATGTGATTTTTTTCATCACCTGGAGGATGAAAATAATCTCTGTCTGCTTGAAGAATGGGATACACAAAATAACTTTGAAAAACATCGCACGTCCGACTGTTTCAAGGTGCTGCGGGGGGCGATGAACCTGCTTGAAGAACCATGTGCGATAGTTTCCTACAGGAGTATGCCGGGAAGTGAGGGAATCGGCCAGCCGCTCAGAACAACCTCCAAAATTTGTATATCAACAAAAGGAACCCATGAAAGTAATGCATAATGATCGACTAGAAGAACGCGCGAAAGCAATATATGATCAGGTTATGCTGTTGGCTGCGGTGATTATGCTGTTGTTTGCAGTTTTTCTGCTGGTGCTCAATGTCCCTGTTCGCACCTCTGCGAGCGAATCCGAATCGGATGAGCGTATCGAATCATCCGCCAAAAAGTCGTATGTGTTCCAGACATACCTCAAGGACGATGACATTCAAATTGAATCCAGGAACGGCGTCGTCACCTTAACCGGGACGGTTGCTGAAGAGCCCCGCAAATCCTTGGCCCAGGAGACCGCGGCCGGCCTGCCCGGGGTCAAAAGCGTGGACAACCTGCTGGAGGTCAAAGGTGAAAGCGCAACCGGGAATTCAGATGCGTTGCTCGGCATGAAAATAAAAACCGCACTGTTGTTTCATCGGAACGTGAGTGAAACGACCGAGGTGAGCGCCAAGGACGGAGTCGTGACCCTCCGGGGCGATGCAACCAGTCAGGCGCAGAAGGACCTGACGACCGAATTGGTCAAGGATATCGAAGGAGTTAAAGGCGTTCAAAATGAGATGATCGTATCAGATGCATCCATGACGGACGAAAAAACGATGGGCCAAATGGTGCGTGACGTGAGCCAATCAATTGATGACGCATCCATCACCGCCCTGGTCAAGTTGACATTACTGTATCATCGCTCGACCAGCGCCCTCAACACCACGGTTAAGACGAACGGGGGGGTGGTAACGGTGGCCGGCATGGCAAAAAATGCAGCCGAAAAGGATTTGGTCACCAAATTCGTCCGGGATGTCCGCGGTGTGAACGAGGTTGTGAACGATATGACCATCGAGGCGGCCCCGTCCAAAACCAATTAGACAGAAAGACGCTGTTCCGGCTTTTGGGCGGGACTGAGCCAGCCGGCAGCGAACCTCTGCAAGACAAAGGAGAAACGTTATGATTAGTACAATTTTACTCATCGTCTTGATTCTTCTGCTGGTGGGGGCTTTACCCACGTGGCCGCACAGCCGGAGCTGGGGGTACTATCCGAGCGGCGGGCTGGGTCTGATCCTGCTCATCCTGCTCATCCTGCTGCTCTTGGGCCGGATATAAGGGATGGGCATGGTCCCTGAAAAAACGTAAACGGAAAATGGCAACAAAAGTGTTGGCAAGGTCAAAATCAATAAACGTAAGTAAAGGAGGTTCATGATGAAAGCATTCAATCCGTTCATTAACTTTTTTCTCGTCATTCTAATGGTTTCCCTACTTGGCTGCGCCTCGACGGCAACGAAAGAAGGAACAGGCGAATATATTGACGACTCCGTCATTACCGCCAAAGTAAAAGCTGCAATTTTTGGAGACGAAACGCTGAAGTCGGCCGAGATCAACGTGGAAACGTTCAAGGGCGTGGTTCAGTTGAGCGGCTTTGTCAAATCACCAGCGGAAATTGCCAGAGCGACGGAAGTTGCACGCAGCGTCAAGGGAGTGACCTCGGTCAAGAATGACATGCGCATAAAGGGGAACTAGTCACCCGGCTTGCCGCCATCCGGTCTCGGACCATCCGGCCCGGGACTGTTGGCGCCGGTGAAGATGCATGACAGGTAGCCGGAGAGCCGCGAAAATCCTCTGTCACCGAAAGACGATAATAAGCTGCAGTCCTCCCGTATGACAAATCCATGAATTCCGCTCAGCCGGACAATAAAAGGAGGAGACTATGCCATTGATTCAATTAATAATTGTTTTGGTAATCGTGGGAGTGGTTTTATGGGTGATCAACAGCTACATACCGATGCAGTCCACCATTAAGAAAATCCTCAATGTCGTCGTGATTATCGTCGTAATCATCTGGCTGCTGAGTGTTTTCGGACTCATCGGTGATCTCTCAACGATTCGTATAGGAAAATGAATGACTTGAACATTCGTAAAATGAAATGAAAAGGAGAATGATATGTTGTGGACAATAGCTTTGATCCTGATAATTCTGTGGTTGGCGGGGCTGGTGAGCGGCACCACGCTGAGCGGATTCATTCATGTCCTGCTGGTAATTGCGGTTATCGTGATACTGCTCAACATCATTCAGGGGCGGCGTTCGATGTAGCCGGAGTAAATGATGAACAGAGACTGAGTTGTCATACTTTGATTGACTTTACAGTCACCGCATCCCCGTCTGCGGAAAGGAGAAATGAAATGAAAAGGGTTTTTTTATTGCCGGTGTTAGTGGTTTTTGGCTTCGCCTTGCTTTCGGGGTGCGCCACCATGCCCCAGACATGGCCGGATTATGAAAGGAGCGCAGAGAACAAGTTGGTTATAATCCAGGAAAAGATCGGGGAAGGGCTGAAAACCGGCGCACTTACACCCGACCATACCCAGGTATACTTGACGACACTGAAAAGTATTCGCACAGACTATTCGGAACTGCGGGACAAAAGGGTCTACCGGAACGAGTGGGATAGCATTTTTGCACGACTTGATGCGCTTGAGGATGAAATCAACAGGGACTTGGACCGCCCCTCAGGTATTGATCTACCAAGAAATGGGGACAGGATTATCGCCCTGCAAAGAAGAATTGATGATGAAAGAAACAGCAGACGTTGGTCTATGAACGAATGGCGGGATATGCAGGAAAGACTGGACTCCATTCGGCGTGATTATTTACGGATGACGGAAGACGGCAGGTACTCCACGCGCGAGGAGAGCGCAGACATTTCCCGCAGGCTCGATTCCCTGGAAATGGATATCAATCGGTACCGGTAGAATAAGTCGGATTTTATATGCAGAACAATGCGCCGGTCGATATTTTTCAAGGATGCCGGGCTGAGCAGTCTGCCGGAGCAGGCAATTCATGCAGGGTGACAACAGTAAAGGGGAACAAAATGAAAACATACATGTTGACAGGCATCATCCTTATCGTCCTCGGCGTCATCGCCTTCGCGTATCAGGGAATCACCTACACGACCAGGGAAAAGGTCGTTGATATCGGCCCCATTGAGATATCGGCCGACAGCGAGAAGACGTTTCCCTTGCCGCCGATCGTGGGAGGGATTGCGCTCGTGGGCGGCATTGTCTTATTGGTCATGGGAAATAAAAAAAGCTGAAGGACGGAAAATTGTTTCAATAATGAGGGATAACCATGACAGACAAACGAAAGGCGTACGAAGAAAAGCTTGATGCGCAGATCAACGAATTGAACGCGCAACTTGCCCTGATCAAGGCCAAAGCGGACAAAGCCAAGGCCGAAGCGAAGGTTGAATATTACACAACAATCGAAGCGTTACAGCTCAAACGAGATGCGGCCAGGGCAAAACTGCACGAGTTAAAGGCTTCCGACGATGATGCATGGGCCGATCTCAAAACAGGCGCGGAAAAGGCCTGGGATGAAGTCAAGAGCGCCTTTCACACCGCGGCCGCAAAGTTTAAATGAGCAAGAACACTGACCCCCTCGGCATGAAGTTTAGTGCCAGTGGTGTTTCCACCGGCTGTCGGCAGAAAGATACCTTGGGCACCTACGATATTTATTACATAACCAACCGGCGGGGAGTGAATTCCCCCAGAATGTCACTCCCCCCGAAAACGGGTTTTCTCCGCTCCGGGGCCTTGGAATTCATCTTTTCCCGCGCCTGGCGAGGATAGCGAGTTTATCATGAACGACTATAAACGTATTCTTGTCGTTGCCAGAATGATCCAGACATGCAGGGTTGCCATCCAGGCCGGGGTTTCGCTTGCCCATAAATATGGGGCCGAACTGTATGTTATTCATTCCGTGTACAATCCCTTCGGTCCCAAGGAATGGGGTTTTGGAACCAGAGAGCTGGCCGTAGAGTACGAGAAGGGTATTCTCGATATCAAACAGAAGCTGGCCGGCCTTGTCGATGCCGAAAGAAAACAAGGCATGTCCATAAAGGAACTTGTCCGGGAGGGGGAGCCCACCGAAGAGATCCTGAAAGCCGTCGAGCAGGAAAATATTGATCTGCTGGTCATGCTGGCCCACGAAGAGGGGCGGATGGAAGATCTTTTTTTCAATCGCAGCAACGATGAACTGGTGAGGAGGATGCCCTGTTCGATCATGCTGGTGAAAAAAGAACCAGGTCCGGTTCTGGATTGACAGACTTTCACCACCAATAATGCGAAGGGACGCCGCATGAACATTCTGCTTATTTATCCGCAATATCCGGACACCTTCTGGAGCTTCAAGCATTCACTCAAGTTTATTGCCAAGAAGGCCGCTTTTCCACCCCTGGGCCTGTTGACCGTGGCCGCGATGCTGCCGGACGGCTGGCGCAAAAAACTGGTGGACCTGAATGTCGAACCGTTGTCGGACGAGCAACTGGCGTGGGCGGATATGATTTTTTTAAGCGCCATGATCGTCCAGAAGGAGAGCGCACAACAGGTCATCCAACGTTGCAGGGCGCTCGGCAAAAAAGTTGTTGCCGGCGGCCCGGTTTTCACCACCCAGCATGAGCAGTTTACGGGCGTTGACCATTTTATCCTCAACGAGGCGGAAATAACCCTGCCCCTCTTTCTCAACGACCTGGCCGAAGGCCGGCCGAAACCGCTGTATACCTCAGCGGAGCGGCCAGATATTACCCGGACCCCGGTTCCTCTCTGGTCGCTGATTGATTTAAAAAATTATGCGAGCATGGCCATCCAGTATTCGCGGGGATGCCCATTCAACTGCGAGTTCTGCGACATTATCATCATGAACGGCCGAATCCCGCGCGTAAAATCACCGGCCCAGATGCAAAGGGAGTTTCAGGCCCTGTTTGATGCCGGCTGGCGGAAATCTGTCTTCATCGTCGATGACAATTTTATCGGCAACACGCGGGAAGTGAAACAACTGCTGCCCACCCTGATCGAATGGCAGCAGGCGCATCAATTCCCGTTCACCCTGCTCACCGAAGTCAGCGTCAACCTGGCGGACGATGAGGAACTGATGCAGCTGATGAGCGCGGCCAATTTCTTCAAGGTGTTTATGGGGCTGGAGACGCCGAACCAGGACAGCCTGGTCGAATGCGGCAAAAAGCAGAATACCACACGCAGCATGGCGGAGGTCGTAGACACGATCCACCGGCACGGCATGCAGGTCATGGGCGGATTCATTGTCGGTTTTGATCATGACCCCGAGAATATATTCGACCTGCAGGTGCGCTTTATCCAGCAGATCGGCGTGGTCACGGCGATGGTGGGCATCCTGACCGCACTGCCGCAGACCCGCCTCTGGCATCGCCTGAAGGCCGAAGGAAGGCTGCTCAATGACGCCACCGGTGAGAATACGGACGGCCGTCTGAACTTCAGGCCCAGAATGGGAAAAGAAAAGCTCGTGGAAGGCTATCAACAGCTCCTCACCACTCTGTATTCCCCGAAACACTACTACCAGAGGATAAACACCTTCCTCAGGAACTACACGCCGACCGCCAGGAGTAGAGTGACCGGGGAGGATCTGCTCGCCTTCATGAGAGCCGGCTGGCGTCTTGGCATAGTGTCGAAGGCCCGGTTTCGTTACTGGAAATTGATTGTGAAAACCTTTTTCGTGAAACGCAGGGCCCTGCCCATGGCCGTGGAGCTGGCCATCCATGGGTTTCATTTTGAAAAGGTCATGAAACGGGTTTGCCGTCAATGAGGCTCGCTGAACCGGAGCGGCCCTTTTCCGGTTACGGCTGTAAACCATGTTTGGAAGACCGAGCCTGACCCACGCACCCGCCATGGCTGCCCCTGTACACCGTTTTCGCTGAAATTAAGACGATCCAGGTTTTTTAGACTCCAGTAGCAATATCTTGTTTTGGGATGTCAGGTTTTCCATTTTTCACAGTAATCTTTCTGCAAGGCGGGAAACGGCATCGGGGAAATAAAAAATTACGTTTTCATGCAGGCTGCTGAATGGTGCAACCAGGAATTATTTTAACCCGGGGAAGGACATGCGATGTTTGACAAAGAAAATTGAACAATGTAGAGTCATATCAAAAAAGAGTTGCCGTCAACCGGCGGCCTCCCCCTTTACCCGATGGATCAGGAAACAGCATGAGCAATGCCGAACGCAGACGCTATGTCAGGCCGGACTCCTTAAATCTGCTCGATTATATCGTGGTTGATGAACACGGCGTCCAGGGTGAATACAGCATGGGCAGGACCCTGAATATCAGCATCGGCGGAATATTGATGGAAACCCATGCCAGGCTGCGGGGCGGTCAGCAGGTCATGATTACCATCGGCCTGGAGGACGAGCTGGTTGACGTGATGGGAAGAATTGTTCATGCCCGGGAGCATCATGACGGCACGCATCACAACGGCATCGAGTTTTTTCATGCTTCGGTCGAAGACAGAAGGGTCATCAACAGGTACGTCGAGGCCTTTCATAAGCGGTACCCGACCGCCCGGAGAGAAAAAAAAGAAGCCATGAGCTTTCTTGAACAGACATAGAATCGCTGCCTGCCCGTTATCCCCCGGCCGGGGCATCGGCTGGCGCCGATGCGATTCATGCCCGGTCATGGAGTGATGATCAGCCGTTCCTGGTATCATCCTTTTCCCGTCCATACTCATCGTCAAAACGGACGATATCATCCTCTCCCAGATAGCTGCCGATCTGCACCTCGATCAGTTCAAGCGGTATGGTTCCCGGATTTTCGAGCCGATGTTTTTCGCCGGCGGTAATGTACGTCGACTTGTTTTCATCCAGCAGAATAACCTCCTCCCCGTTTGTCACCCTGGCCATCCCTCTCACCACCACCCAGTGTTCGTGGCGGTGATGATGCATCTGCAGGGACAGCCTGGCGCCCGGATTGACGGTAATTCTCTTGATCTGGAAACGCTCCCCGGTTTCCAGGTTCGTATAACTGCCCCAGGGCCGGTAGACCGTTCGGTGAACCCTGAATTCGTTTCTGCCCAGGGTCTTGAGCCGTTCAACAATTTTTCTGACGTCCTGGGATCGGGCAATGGGCGCGACAAGAACAGCATCGGCGGTTTCCACCACCAGGGTGTCCCGGAGGCCGATGGCGGCGACCAGGGTGTCGCCGGAGCGGATCAGCGAATTGTCGACATCTTCCAGGATCACGTCACCGGTGATAACATTGCCGCGGGCGTCTTTTCCCGCCAGTTCCCACAAAGCGCGCCAGGAACCGATATCGCTCCAACCGATATCGGCCTCGACCACGGCCGCCTTGCCTGTTTTTTCCATCAAGGCATAATCTATGGAATCGTTTGAACAGGGTTCCATGGCCGCCTTGTCGAACCTGAAAAACACTCCGTCCCAGCTGCCGTTGGCCACGGCATTGGTCATCTGTTCGACAAGGTCCGGTTCGTACCGGGAGAGTTCGGCCAGAAGCGTTTCCACGGTAAAAGCGAACATGCCGCTGTTCCAGAGATACTCCCCACTGGCAATATACTCTTTCGCCGTCTGCAGGTCCGGTTTTTCGACAAAGGAGCGCACCCGATTGTTCCCGCCCCGGGCGATATAGCCGTATCCTGTTTCCGGGCAGGTGGGGACGATGCCGAATGTCGCAAGATCGCCCCCCTCGGCCAGAAGGCATGCTCTGTTTACCGCGGCGGCAAAGGCCTGGACCTCGGTGATCAGGTGATCCGCCGGCAAGACCAGCAGCACGGATTTTTCGTCCAGGTGCTGCCGGACGAAGAGAGCGGCGCCGCATATGGCGGCGGCCGTGTTGCGCCCCACCGGCTCCAGCAGGAGATGGTAGTCGGGAAACGCTTTCAGCTCTTCTATCTGGGTTTTTGTCAGAAACCGGTGCTCCTCTCCGACCACCACCACGGGGGCCAGAACTCCGGGCAGCCCTTTCAGCCGCTCAAGGGTCATCTGCAGCAGGGAACGGCTGCCGAGCAGCTTGATCAGCTGCTTGGGATAGAGTTCCCTGGACAGCGGCCACAGGCGGGTACCCGTCCCACCGGCCAGAATCACTGGTTGAATCGGCACAATTTCACCTCGTGGAGAATGGATCGTGTATATTGCACGTTGTCACTGTTCGTCCCGGATCAGGCGCAGCAGATCCTCCGTCTTCCGCTCCAGGAGCGGCCGGTCGCCCCTTGTTTCGACATTGAGGCGCAGAACCGGCTCGGTGTTGGACTTGCGCAGGTTGAACCTGAAATCGGGAAAGGCGACGCTCAGGCCGTCCGTCAGGTCCATCTCCCCTGATTCGTATTGTTCCCTGACTTTTTCTATGACCCTGTCGGGATCGGCAACAACGGCATTGATTTCGCCGCTGACCGGGTAGGCGGCCACCCGTTCATCGACCATGGCCGACAGCGGATGGCCCGACTCGCTCAGGAGTCGGCAGACAAGCAGCCAGGGGATCATCCCGGAATCGCAGTAGCCGAAATCCCTGAAATAATGATGCGCGGACATCTCGCCGCCGTACACCGCATCCACCTCCCTCATTTTCTGCTTGATGAAGGCATGTCCGGTGCGGGTCATGACCGGCCGGCCGCCGGCCGCTTCCACCATTTCGACGGTATTCCAGACCAGCCGGGGATCATGGAGGATGGCGGCGCCCGGATGCTTCCGGAGCGCGGCCGTCGCCAGCAGGCCGACAATATAATAGCCCTCGATAAAACGGCCGGTCTCGTCAAAGAAAAAGCAGCGGTCGAAATCCCCGTCCCAGGCGACACCCATATCCGCCCCGTGCTCGATCACTTTTCGGGCCGTCGCCGCCCGTTTTTCCGGCAGCAGGGGATTGGGAACGCCGTTGGGAAAGGTGCCGTCCGGTTGGTGATGCAGCTTGATGAACGTGAAAGGCAGGCGCTCTTCCAGCAGGTCGATCACCGGACCGGCACAGCCGTTGCCGGCGTTGACCACCAGCTTCAGGGGAGCAAGCCGGTCAGGCCGGACAAAGGACAACAGGCAATCAATATAGCTGTTTTTATCCCGGCTCTGTTCCAGCTTCCCCTGTGTGCCGGCCGAACTGAGAAGTTTGCGGCGCCACCAGTCATCGGAGGCCGCCTTGCGGGCGATTTCCAATAGACCGGAATCACTGCTGACCGGGCGGGCGCCCCGTTCCACCAGTTTCAGGCCGTTGTATTCGGCCGGATTGTGGCTGGCGGTCACCATGATGCCGCCCTCCACGCCATTCCCGGCACCGCTGAAAACGGCATGATAGACTTCTTCGGTTCCTGCCTGACCGATATCCACGACATCCACCCCGCAGGCGGTCAGGGATTCCGCCAGACCGGCGGCGATGCCCGGACTGCTCAGGCGGATATCCCTGCCGATCACCACCTTTTCCAGGGCAAACTGATCGACAAAGGCCAGGCCGATCCGGCGGGCAAGCAGCTCATCCAGTTCATCCGGCACCCTGCCCCGTACATCATAGGCGGTAAAACAGCGTAGCGGCTGTGTCATCCAGACTCCCCGCAACGGCGGAAATCCCGTTGCCCCGATCCCATCCCGCCCTGCCGCAAAGGGGTCCTTCGATCAGCCGGGCACCCCGGCCCCGTCTCC
>Ga0068712_1005013_pt1 | contig 10719 bp, 3 predicted proteins | sample MTBAKSrepl1MetaG_FD_62987 | JGI IMG/M metagenome (GOLD analysis project Ga0068712, IMG submission 62987) | Enrichment culture microbial communities from Arthur Kill intertidal strait, New Jersey, USA, that are MTBE-degrading - MTBE-AKS1... | ecosystem: Environmental > Aquatic > Marine >... | reverse complement strand
GTGTGTAACGGGATGGCCAGCGTACTGATCGAATCGTACCTTGGCCAGAAAAGTGTGGCTTCCGGCCGGAACCTGACCCAAAGGGAACGGGAGGTGCTTCAATGCATCGCGGACGGGATGAGCACCAAGAAAATCGCCGATTGCCTCGAGGTCAGCGCCAAAACAGTTGAAACCCACCGGCGTCAGATCATGCGCAAGCTCGGAATCTTCAATATTGCGCAGCTCACAAAATTTGCCATCCGCGAAGGACTCTCCACCCTCGAAACCTGAAAGTTCCTGTTTTCCTTAGGCGCATGCAAGGAATTGAGAGCAGCCGAATCTATCACCGCAGGGATAAAATACATTATCCACTCGATAGTATTGCATCAACCAGGGGTGTAAATATCGGCCGAACACTTGTTCAGTCGCATGAAGCGTTACATAACGAGACGGGACGGGTCCGTATTTTTTTGTTCCGGTGAAAAAAATCGAAGCACTCCCGAAGTATGAGGCGATTCCTTATAAGTACCGAGAGTTTTTTTCTAAACGATTCAGAAAACAGCAGGTGAAGCCGAGTGTTTTTCCGATTCCGCCATCATGGTTTTCATGACACGGATTTTTTCCCGGCAGCAGCAAAATACGGTTTTCACTCCATTGTATTGATGCAGGGTAAAACCTACACTGCGATGCAAGAATGCGATTATTGTCAGGAAGAAGCTAAGAGTTAAGGTAATTTCAAACCAAGGAGGAAATTATGAGGCGACGTCAAAGATTTGTTTCTACGGCTAGGGTAGGATTGAGTCTGATCCTTTCCATGCTGATCCTGAGCGGCTTCCTCTGCAGCAGCGTTTACGCCCTGAGCTCTCTCACGGTTCAGGATCAGGCCGGCAGTCCCATCGGGAACTACCGCTGGCTGCTGGAGGAAGACGTGACCTTTCACCCGGATCCGACTGCGGTCCTGCCGGATCCGGATCCCAATGCCATCGGCACGAACTTTCACAAGAGCTACATGCCGGTGATCGCTGAGGGCAACTCGACCCAGCTGGCAAACCTGTTTGCCGCGGTCGATCCGCTCAAGCACTATTTTATATCCATCCTTCCCGCCGACCCAGGGGGCAACATCGCCTATACCCTGGGCGGCGGCGCGGTCAAATCGGGCCAAGCCTCTCTGACGGTCACCGTCAATAGTCTGCCGATTCCCACGGCCCAGATTTCCATCTTCGTGTTTCACGACAATGCGCCCATCAACAACACCCCCGACCTTCCCCAGGAGCAGGGGCTGGCGGGCTTTCAGGTGGTCCTGGAAGATCCGGGCGGGCAGTACGGCGTGGGCGCCGGGCAGCTCATTTTTGACGCCTACGGCAATCCCCTGGGCACCACATACCTGACGAATCCGGACGGAAGCTATGTCCTGGTCGGCGGTGCGCCGGTGGTGAACGTGCTTGGCTCCGGCGGCGTGCTTACCGACGCCAACGGGATCGCTGTCATCAAGAACCTGCCTCCCGGAAAATACGGCGTGATCATCGATCCCCCCGAAGGCCAGGGCTGGGTGCAGACCAGCACCATCGAAGGCTCCCCGGTTATCGATGCCTGGGTCAAGGCCAACGAGCCCCCTTATTTTACCGAGTTCGGTCCGGCCGGACATCACTGTGAGTTCGGCTTTGTCCAACAGTTCAACAATATCCCGGGCGGCGGCAATGCCACCATCAGCGGCCAGGTCCGAAATACGCACATGTCCCGGCCGCCGGATTACTCTTTTTATAACGGCCATGTCTTCCCGGACGTCTGGGTCGGACTTAACGACATGACCGGCGGTGTGGGTACCGGCATTTATGCCGCTCCGGCCGATGCCAACAGCAATTTTTCCATTTCCGGCGTTCCGGCGGGTACTTACCAGTTGGTGATCTGGGACATGCCTCTGGACATCGTCTTCGCCTCCCGGGGGATTACCGTGAACGCCGCCGGTCAGTGCCTGCAGCAGGACGGCAGCTACGGCTCCTGCAACCTGGGACAGGTGGGGGTGTTCAACTGGTTCAGCGCCCTTAACGGCAGCGTGTTCTGGGATGATGACCAGGACGGTTTCCCGGATCCGGATGAAGTCGTGTGGCCGGATGGGTCGCCCAGAGGCATGGACAACCAGGCGGTTAACATCCGCTGGCGCGACGGTACGGTCTACGGCATGAACAGCACCAACGCGTCGGGTGAATACGAATATCTCGAGGTTTTCCCCTTTTTCAACTGGCTGGTGGCCGAGGTGGACTTTGCCCGCTACAAAGCCACCGGCGTGACCGTGGTGGTGGACGGCGGCGGCCCGGTGCCGGCCCATAACGGCTGGACCACTCCGTCTTACGGCCGGCTCAATCCCCAGGTCCAGGATCAGGTCAATTCCCACACCGGCAATGCGCTTTCGCGAACCGAAACGGGACCTGTTCTGACCCAGGCCTTCCAGGGTTTCCTGGGCCAGACCAGCTACATCCACTGGGGCAAGCATGAATACGGCCCCGGCCCCGACACCTTTTATGGCACAGCCGATGACGAGAACGGCGGCATTTCCGGCATCGTCTTTTACGATACCACCCGGGCCGAGGATGATCCCCGTTTCAACGGCGGCGAGGTCTGGCAGCCGGGGATTCCCAATGTCACCGTGCAGCTTTACCGCATCGACGGGCGGGATCCCAACGGCAAGCCCAACGCCTTTACCCTGATTAATGAGACCCAGACCGACTATTGGGATGCCAGCGAGCCGGACGGCTGCCCCGGCGACCCGGCCGATCCTTACACCAATATCGCCGGCGACCCCAACGGCAACTGCTACGACGGCCTGCGCAATTTCAACCAGGTACGGCCGGGCATCTTTGACGGTGGCTATGCCTTTACTACCTACTTTACCGGCGGCGTCGATGTGAACGGCGTCGGCCAAGGCGACGAAATGCCACTTGAGACCGGCAATTATGTGGTGAAAGTGGTGCCGGCGGCGCCCTACCAGGTGGTCAGCTCGCTCGACAAAAACGTGGATTTCGGCGAAGAATACAAGGCTTCCCAGCAGCTTCTCCCGCCAGTCTGCGTGGGTGAGGAAACCACTGTTCTCATGGGGACCGAACTGAATCTGTTCCCCGGCGTGACGGCGCCCCTGGCGGAAACAAGCGACTATACCTTTACCGAGTGCAACATGAAAGAGGTCGTGGTGCAGTCGGCCAGAAACGCGGCCGCCGATTTCTTCCTCTTTACCGAGGTGCCGCCCGCAGCTCATGTCAAGGGGATGATTCTCAACGACTTTGCCAACGAGTTCGATCCCAACAACCCCAACTTCGGGGAAAAATTCGCACTTCCGTTTGTGCCGGTTTCCTTCAAGGATTTCACCGGCCGCGAAATTACCCGGGTCTATTCGGACCAGTACGGTCAGTACAATGCCCTGGTGCCGTCGACCTTTACCACCAATATACCCAGCCCCAGCGGCATGAGCCCCAACATGCTCATCGCCTGCATGAACGATCCGGGTCCCATCGAGGATCCCGCCAATCCGGGAACCTTTATTACCGACCCGTATTATCAGACGCAGTATACCCAGTTCTGCTACACCTTCCAGTACATGCCGGCAACCACCACCTACCTGGATACGCCGGTGCAGCCGATTGCAGCCTTTGCAGGCCAGAATCAGGAGGTGCTGGACTGTGAATTCCCGAGCGGCACCCCGATTATCCGGATGGCCGCCGGGCCGGTTTACAACGGCCCTTATGTGGAAGGCGGGCAGGTCCTGCAGATCACGGCCATGGGCCCCACCGATGTTCCCAATCCCGGCGGCATGCCGGCGCTGGTTGAACGCGACTATGGCTTTGGCGCCACACCGGGCAGGGTATGGATCGGCAGTACCGAACTGGCGGTTGATCCGGCCGGCTGGGCCGACGGGGTCATCAGCGTCACGGTTCCCGGAGGCACCGCCAGCGGCCAGCTCCGCGTCGAACGCGGCGACAACGGCCGGTCTACGGTGGAAGGCGTAACAGTAACCGTGGGCCCCATTGCCGGAACCGTCCGGACGGTTTTTCCGACGAGCGATCCCCTGGCGACACCCATCACCAACGCCATCTACACCGCCAATCCCGGAGACCTGATCCTGGTGACGCCGGGCACGTACTTCGAACTGGTGGTCATGTCCAAAGAGGTGAAGCTCCAAGGCGCGGGCGCGCCGGTGACGGTGATCAACGCCGTCAAGTCTCCCGGCGACAAGCTGCAAAACTGGAGAAATTACATCACGGCCCTGGTAAATGCCGGCCTCGTCCATCTGCTGCCCGGCCAAGTGCTCAATTTCGATCCTCAGAACAACGAGCCCGGGCTGTTCAATACCACCGAAGGCCCCGGGATCATGGTCCTGGGACAGTCCGACCTCGGCACTCCGGCCGTCAGCACCTGGTCCGGCGCCGCCCGCATCGACGGATTCAGTTTTATGGGGTCCGACATTGCCGGCGCCATCGTGGTGAACGGCTATACCAACGGGCTTGAGATCAGCAACAACCGCATTATCAGCAACGCCGGCCTGTACGGCGGCGGCATCACCGCCGGGCTGCCCCTGGTGGCCGGAGACGCGGTGGACGGCCAGAATGACGGATTGAATATTCACAACAACCACATTACCCAGAACGGCGCCATGACCGGCGGCTCCGGGGGTGTGAGCCTCTTTACCGGGGCGGACGGTTATGCGGTTACCGATAACTACATCTGCGGCAATTTCTCGTCCGGGACCGGCGGCGGCTTTGGCCATCACGGTTTAAGCGACGGCGGCCTGATCGCCCGCAACCGGATCCTTTTCAACCAAACCTTCAACCAGATGATCGGCTCCAATTCCGCCGGCGGCGGCATTGCCGTCGAGGATCTGCCGCCATTGGGCGGCGGACTCGGCGTCGGCACCGGAGCGGTGACGATCGATGCCAACCTGATCCAGGGCAACCTGGCCGGTTCAAGCGACGGCGGCGGCATCTACCTGGCCTTTGTGGACGGACAAGATGCCGACACGGCTCCGAATGAAATCCGGATCACCAACAACATGATCGTCAACAACGTCACCGGCCTGGCCGGTGCGATATCCATCCAGGATGCCCTGGATGTTTCCATCGTGCACAACACCATTACCCGCAACGACAGCACGGCCACAGCCGCGGATGCCTTTACCGGCGGCGGCACGTCGATTTCCACGCCCCAGCCGGCCGGCATCGTCTCCCGCGCCCATAGCACGGACCTGGCGGTTCTGGTGGGGGCCGGATTTTCGAATCCGGAAATTGTCAACAACATCATCCGGCACAACCGTTCCTTCTACTGGGATATCAACGCCGTGATCGGGCCGATCAGCGGCACCCCCATCGGCGGGCTCCTGCCGGATCCGGCCACCCCGGTCTTCAATGACCTGGCGGTGCTGGGTTTTGCCGGAAGCCTCAACCCCATGTCATCCGTTCTGACGGATGTCGCCGGATATGACGATTCCAACATGGCCTTCGAGCCGATTTTCGCTGCCCCCTATTTCAACGGAAATTCGCTCCTGACCGCCATGCCGGAGAATACTACGCCGCTGACCACCGCGGCTGCGGTGGACGAAGGCGGCAGCTTCATCGACGTGCGCTTCGGGCCGCTGACGCCGGTGGGAGACTACCATCTGATGAGCGGTTCGCTGGCCGTTAATGCCGGGGAAAGCGTGTCCGGCCTCGGCATTGCAGCCCTGGCGACGGATTTTGACGCTCAGAGCCGCGACGTCGGCGGCAATCCGGACGTAGGCGCCGACGAAGTCGTCGCCGCAGCCGGGGGAGATACAGTGACCATTACCACGGTTTCATATCTCACGGACGGAAGGCTGATCGTTGAAGCCACCGCGCTTCCGGCCGGCGGGACGCTGACGGCGTCTGCAGTTATTGACGGGACCAGCGTCGTCCTCGGCGAGGTTTACTGGCGGGATGGTCTGGGCTACTACCGGACCGTTTTTCCGAGTGCGGCAGTGCCGGGGATGCCTGATGCTGTGGTAGTTACCAGCAGCGGCGGCGGATCGGCTACCTGGACGGCGGATGTCGTGTCCATCACCCAGGTTTTACTTCTCGCCGACGGCAGGCTGATTGTCGAAGCCACCTCAACGGCCCAGCCGGGCGCGATGCTGAATGCCTCCGCGGTTGTGGGCGGCAGCAGCGTTAACCTGGGCGCAGTGTACTGGCGGGCTGGCCTGGGCTACTACCGGACGGTTTTCTCAAGTGGAGTGGTAGGCGGCCGGCCGACGAGCGTGACCGTTACGAGCAGTAGCGGCGGCGCAGCCACCTATACCGCCGATACGGTGATGATCACCAATGCGCAGTATCTTGCGGACGGCAGGCTCGTCGTTGAAGCCACATCCTCGGCTCAGCCGGGTGCGACGCTGAATGCCTCTGCGGTTGTCGGCGTCAGCAGCGTTAACCTGGGCATGGTGTACTGGCGGAGTGCGCTGGGCTACTACCGGACGGTCTTTTCCGCCGCGGTGGTAGGAGGTGCGCCCACCAGCGTAACGGTCGACAGCGATCGCTTGGGTACGGCCACGGTCGCGGTACCTTAACCAGAGAAACCCTTCCTTCCGTCTGTCCTGAAGAGGGTGGGCGGAAGGAAGCTATAGGTCAAAGGGATCAGCCATCAACTCTAACAGGTACCATGATGGGTTGGCAAAAGACCGGGTGCCTTTTTCCCTCAGGCAGGAGCCGGCATGATTGAGTCGGGTATAAGGGCAGGGAAAGAGCATTGCTTAACATGAGAAAGGTTAAAAGCAAGGAGGCTATTGCCATGAAACGCATCTTATTGGGGGCTTTATTTTCCGCCGTATGGGTGTGTATGTACGGACTCGGAAACGCCTGGACGCCCCTGCCGATTGCGGACGATCCGCTCTTTCGGATGCCCGGAACCCAGCCGGTGGAGCAGAATGCCATCCTGCAGGCGCCGGGCGAGGCTGAGGAAAGTGGTTGTCTGAACTGTCACGGCGAGGATCCGATCGACGCCCAGGGCAATGTCATTGCCCCGGGGTTTTTCTGGCAGGGTTCCATGATGGCCCAGGCCGCCCGGGACCCGGTTTTCTGGGCCACCATGGTCGTGGCGATGCAGGATTCCATCTGGCTTTTAGGAAACCCCAATGCCGCCGACCTGTGCCTGCGCTGCCATTTCCCCGGCGGTTGGATGGGCGGCCGTTCCGGCCATGCGAATCCCGGTGATATCAATGCAAGCCAAATGAGGGGGGAGGACTTTGACGGCGTGCAGTGCGACTTTTGCCACCGCATGTGGGATCCTCATTTTGTGACGACTCACAGCGGCGCCAGAGAAGGAAGTGACTGGCTCGGATACTGGGACGAGGCCGAGCAAACCATCCCGGGCAGCCAGGCCAGGGCCGATATCACATTCGACGAAGATGCCGGCCAGGCATCGTCTCATCTACTTTTCAATGGCGCATCCTATTTTATAGGCAATCTTCCACCGGCAGGGTACGCCGAAAATGCCGGCGGACAGTTTTTTGTAACAGACGACAATATTGTCGGCACTTTCGAGTTGGAAGCCAAGAAGCGGGCAAGCTTTGCCGATACGGAATCCGACCACAGCGACCTGTACAGCCGCTATCACAAATCCAAATTTTTCTGTTCCACCTGCCACGACGTTTCCAATCCGGCTCTGGCCAACATGGGCCAGGATCCTTTAAAACCGCTTCCCACTGAGACCAGTCCGGCCTATTCCTACGGGCATGTGGAACGGACGTTTTCAGAGTTCATGCTGTCGGCCTATGCACGGCCGGGCGGCGCACCCACCAACCCCGAATTTCAGGATCAGGGCGCCCGCACCATTACCTGGGCGGCCAAGTGCCAGGACTGCCACATGGATGACATCGTCGGAAAGGGCTGCCGGGAAATCGCCGCTCCCCTGCGACCGGATGAGAGTTTGGAGCACCCCAACTCCGGTGCCCCCCTTCACAACCTGCAGGGGGGTAACGCCTGGATTACGTATATTTTGGGGACCATCGACGATCACTTCCCGGAATTCGACCAGGTGAACTTCGACCTTCTCAACCAGGGGCCCGCGGCCTTGACCCTGGATCTCAACCAGGGGATCGACGTCCGGGACCATAGCGGTTCTCTTTTTCTGGCAGCTGACCGGGCACTGCTGCAACTCCAGCTGGCTGCCACGATCAAGAATCTCTCCTATGATCCCGGAACCGGCGATGTTTCCTTCCGCGTCCAGAACAATACTGCACACAAGCTTTTGTCCGGTTACCCGGAAGGCCGGCGGATGTTTGTGAATATCAAGGCCTACGATGCGCTTGACACCCTGCTGCATGAGGTTAATCCTTATGGTTATACGATCAATCCTACCGGCACGGGGGGCACCCTGAAGGGGCTTGATCTCGCAGTTCCCGGCATCTCTCCAGCGTTGAATGTGCCGAAGGAAACGCATCGCGACGACCTGGTTTATGAAGTCAAACCCAAAAGCGACCTGACCGGCGAAAATAAGACCTTTCACTTCGTCCTGGCGACCGACCGGTATAAAGACAACCGCATTCCGCCCAAGGGGTTTGACATTTCCGGCGCACCTGCTCGTCTGGTCGAACCCAAAGTGGCGGCCGCGGCGGCGCCAGATTATTTTACGGCGGCCGAATATCTGGGCGGATACGATGATGTAAGCTTGACAGGCGTCTTGCCGGCCGGAGCGGACCGGGTGGAGGTGACCCTTTACTATCAGGGAACCTCGCGGGAGTATATCCAGTTCCTGCGGGATGAGATTAACGGGACCGCATCGACCTTAACGGAGACCGGCGCCGGCGGCGATGCTCCCTATCTTGTTCAAAACGATCTTTTCTTCGATCAACTGAAGGAATGGGGCAATACCGTCTGGTCGCTGTGGAAGCACAATCACGGATTCACGCTCGAACCCGATGACCTTCCCAGCGGACTGACCAATCTTGAATATGCGGCCGGGGGACCGCCGGTGGCCGGCATCGTTCCGTATCAGATGGCTGCGGCTACCTGGCCGGCAAATGCAACTGATGCGGTGACCATTGGCCAGGTTTCGTATCTTACAGATGGCAGGCTGATTGTCGAAGCTACCTCATCGACCCAGCCGGGCGCGGTTTTGACCGCTTCAGCAGTCGTGGGCGCCAGCAGCGTCGACCTGGGCATCGTGTACTGGCGGGACAGCCTGGGATACTACCGTCAGGTTTTCGAGAGTGCGGCGGTGGGGGGCAGCCCGACCAGCATAACCGTCACCAGCAGCGGCGGCGGTTCGGCCACCTGGGCGGTGGATCCGGTGACCATCACCCGGGTTTCATACCTTGCGGATGGCCGGCTGATCGTTGAAGCCGCCTCATTGAGCCAGCCGGCTGTGACGCTGATTGCCTCGGCGGTCGTCGGCGGCAGCAGTGTCGATCTGGGCGCGGTGTACTGGCGGGACAGCCTGGGCTACTACCGGACGGTCTTTCCCTCCGGGGTGGTAGGGGGGAGGCCGACCAGCGTGACAGTTACCAGCAGCGGCGGCGGCTCGGCCACATCTAATGCGGATATGGTGACCATTCCGCGGGCTTTATATCTTGCGGATGGCCGGCTGGTCGTTGAAGCCACCTCATCGGCCCAGCCGGGTGCGACATTGACCGCTTCGGCGGTTATCGGCGGCAGCAGTGTCGATCTGGGCGCAGTATACTGGCGGGACAGCCTGGGCTACTACCGGACGGTTTTTTCAAGCGGAGTGGTAGGGGGTGCACCCACCAGCGTAACGGTTACCAGCAGCGCTTTGGGTATGAACACGATCGTGCCATAAGCATGATAACGGAATTGCATAAGTGCTCCGGTCCTCCTGTAGCGGGGGACCGGAGCCTCCTGATAATTTGTATGTAAAGAGAAACACCTTCTTGTTTTTAAACCATCCGATGTGATCATCCTTCCCAGATCGATCTGCAATCGACAGACAATAAAATTGAATGATATTTTAACAAGCTTTCTCGAAAGTCTCCCGACCTGTGGGGAGTGTGCTCAGTCGATATGAGCATAAACAACGTGAAGTTTAAAATCCCTTTCGGCTTTCTTTTTTCAAGGGAGGTGAAGAATTTATTTTATTTTAAAATGGAATCAGGGAGATTTCCTTAAGCAGGCAGGTTTAGGTCCATATAAAAAATTTCAGGAAAAGGAGGAGAAAAAATGAAAAAGATAAGAAAAGCGACCGCACTGCTGTCTTTAATTCTAATGCTAATGGTGCTAACTTTACCGGCATTTGGTACAGAAGAAAAAAAGGTCGGAGAACCGTCTGAAGAATTTGTGCAGGTGATAGACAGGTGGGGAGTCAAGCCCTTGAATATCCGGCTTACCGGGGCCGATCATTTTCTGGATTTTCGTCTTTTGGTTACGAATTCGGAAAAAGCCAAGCCGGTTCTGGAACGCGGCAAAAAAGCCTATTTGCTGGATCAGGCATCGGGCAAGGTCTTTAGCGTGCCGGTCACCAAGCTCGGCCCCATGCGCGGATCGACCGTTCAACCCAAGGAAGGAAAGCAGTATATTTTTCTTTTCGCCAATTCGGATAAGTCGATTCAGCGGGGCAGCAAGGTTTCGGTCGTGATTGACGATTTTAAGGTGGAAAACCTCACCGTGCAGTGAAGAAAAAAGACTGAAGACCGAAGGCTGAAGGTTGAAGGAATGGAAGTTAAGCGCGATGGAACGATTTAAAATAATAAATTTCAGTATCGTCATCTGCCTGTGGTTCATGCTGACGATTGAGCCG
>Ga0068712_1005011_pt1 | contig 10724 bp, 9 predicted proteins | sample MTBAKSrepl1MetaG_FD_62987 | JGI IMG/M metagenome (GOLD analysis project Ga0068712, IMG submission 62987) | Enrichment culture microbial communities from Arthur Kill intertidal strait, New Jersey, USA, that are MTBE-degrading - MTBE-AKS1... | ecosystem: Environmental > Aquatic > Marine >... | reverse complement strand
ATAATTTTGCTTTTTGTAGTAATGGAGAATAAACACGAAGTTTAACAGGATAGGTCCCATTTCTTTTTTCTCTTCGGTTGTCCAGGATGATTGAAATTTCCGCTTTCATATTTGAATACTTTTAAAACAAAGGTAAAAAATTTGCACAAAATTTGCACAAAATATATAAGAAAAACTACATATTATACAAATAATAAACACATAGAAAAATGTTTATTCATAAAGATTTTATGAAGATTCAGATATAAAAATGATATAAACAAAATACAAAATATTCTGACTCTGGATCAGAAGAGTCCAGGTTCGAGCCCTGGCAGGACAACTGAATATCAAAGAGTTATGAAGTTTTTCGTGACTCATTTTTTTGTGCGCCAGCTTTTACGCCAGTTATTGTGATTTGTTTTGTTTATTTTTCAATTTCTTTCCACTTATCTTTTATTTTCGTTTCCCCATCAAAATAGCTCACTTGTGAATTCTTATTGTAAATCTCAAATGACGGAGCAATCAAAATTTTGTCAGAATCAGGATATTCAGCTATATCATATCCAATATAAGTTCTAATATCCAAATAAATACATGATTTATTTGTATGATTATACAGTTGGTGTGCTCCTGTTTCTCCCTTTTCGAAAAAAATCAAGTCACCACTATTAACAATCTGCAATCCATCTGGGGTTCTTAATGTTGCCGAGCCGGAAATTATTAAAAACAATTCTTCTGCGTATCTGTGAAAATGAAATGGTGCCGAATATTGGTCAGGATTTAATTGTCTTAAAGTTCAGGTTTTCAGGATTTACTCCTTTTTTTATTCTTGAAATATCTGTATATATCCTGTAATTGTCAATTTTATTCGGACTCTCTTGAAATTCTCTTTTATCAGATTTTAAAATAGTTGCCATATCTTATTATTTTTATTAAATCTATCGAATTAAATTGTTGAGACCACTCTAAAAAGTGTATATTTTAAAAATTAAAAAATTTTATAAAAAACTAATAAAAATACATATATGATAGCATTCAAGTCAATTTTTACTCTAAAAACCTTCAAGGCTGAAGAAATTGGCCTGAAAAAAAGAGAATTGACCTAATTTTTTAAAGTTTGAAACGTTCCTTGACATGTTTGTTGTGTAAGTTTGATAATTCTGACAAGGTTTATCCGCAGGCCTCTGCTGTGGGCCCACATTTGCTGTTTAAAGATGCCACGGTATTTGGTTTTTTTGTTGTGAAGCGTACAAGCCAAATGAAAAATTGTCGCTTCCATATTGTTTCGTTTTCGAAGCTCCTCGATTGGGCGCTGGTGCATTTTCTTTCTCAGCCGTGATGCCCTTATCTGATGTTGGCCAAAATACTTTTTACCTTTTTCGGTTAGAATGTACCACCTGTCTTCTTTGCTGTTTTTGCGTTTTTTTACAGGTGATGCAATCTGGGTCTGGCCTGTTGCCATGTCTGTAACATGAAGCCCGTCGGATTCCATCTCAAGCTGATACCTTGACTGGGGGCCTTGCATTCCGGTATAGACCATATCTATATCTTTACAAAAAGGATCATTTTCAGGACTTTGATAAGCACCGTCAGCATATACTGTCTCAACTCTCTGCCCGGTAACCTGGGTTGTTGTTTCTATTGCCGGCCTGACAAACTCAGTATTAGGAGTATTGGCAGGCCTTACATCAATATTTATAATCAAATCCAGGGGACCCTCTGATGCAGTTTCAGTTACATTGGCACTGTAACCCTTTACTTTTTGTTCGCCTTTTTGACGGTATGCTCCATCCGGGTCATGAGGTGACTGCAGACTGTCGGAAGAGATATCTTCTCTGGGACGAAGTGTAATTTTCTGGTCTTCAATCACTTTATATTGTTCTTCAAAAACCCGTCTGAGAAGTTGAAACTGACTGCCGGAGTTACTGTCAAAAAGCTTTATAAGCTTATATGCCAGGATGCCTATCTGCTGCATGCGGGATTTGATTTCATCCCTTGTGCTGCGGTAAACGATCTTTTGTGATTCTTCTTCCAATAGCTGATTTAATTGTTCTTTATCTGATGTCGATATTAAATTCAGCTCCTGTTTGCTAAGTGATTTGTAAAAAAGGGTCAGGGCCTGATGAATGATTTCATAACGGGAATAAAAAGCAATATTGCTGCCGATTAATTTACTGTCCATCCGGATACTTTTCCCGTTGACATTGAATTCATTTATCTGGTCACGTGTGATCTGGCTGAAGGTAATGCCAAAAAGATCTTCTCCCTTTTCTCTGTAATGTTCATGAATACGCTTACGAAGAAGGTAATAGGTTGATTCGGCAGGAATGTCATCAGTCAGGTTAAATAAACCTAATGCGCTGCGTACCAATATGTTAAATCTGACTTGTTCGAAAAGCTGCAGATCACTCCAGTTCATGGCTTCTTTTAATATCATCATGCCCAGTAAAAGAGAGACAGAAGCATTGGGTGCGCCCATCCTGTCACTGAACAGCACCTGATAGGGTGATTCATCAATGCGGGAGATAACATGACTGCGGAACTGGTTGTTTCAGGCTGAAGGATCGTCAAACTGCTTTTTGAATTTTCCTTCCAGCATCGCAGGAATGCCCCCGAAAAGGTTTATCTGCGAATCCCTGTTTGATTTTTTAAACATACTGCTATGAAGATTGATTACAGCCATGAATATAATAAATATTTACTTAATTTACAACATACACAACTGAAAAACAACGTATTATTTGAATAATTTTATCAACAAACATGTTAACATTTTGAGTTAAATTAATTATTAACCGCCCCTCCGACTTTTCGGAGTGGGCTCAATCTTGGAATCTAAAATAGCAACATTCTTTGTTATTTTTACGGTTGCTGTCATTGGTAATTCCTTCCTTTAAAAATGTAAAAATCAAAAACTCTTTCTTAAATATTAGCTTCAACTTGTGGTGATATTCCTGTATTAAATAACTTGTTTATCCACTTATTTTACTGTCGGTTGAAATTCATAATTCAGTTTTCGCTTTTCTTTATTAATCATCACTGAATTAATTATCTATTGATTCACACTATTATCATAGCCATTATCCAATAAAGCCAGGTTTCTTCGGATTGCCATTTGAAATTTTTCCACAATATAAATAGAACGCATATTAAAAAAAGACAAATTAAAAGTGGTTAAATCAAGACAACTCCTTTCAGAAAACGACCAAAAAAAGGAACCGCCTGAGACGGTCCCTTTAATTGTTAATCCTCAAATTTGATTTGATCTTCACATTCACGGATTCTTTCATCAACTACATTCTGCAAAGTATCCAGAACAGTGTTGACAACCAGTGAATGGCTGGTCTTGAATTCCTGTCCGGTTGAATCCCGAAGGGTGATCTGGGCGCTGAGCCCGTCATTGCCCGGCTGAAAGCCGGTAAGGTTTTTTCTTGCTTCATTGAGCTTTCTCCATTTCTCAATAACGATGTTAAGTTCTTCCACCCTCCGGATACGTTTTTCCAGGCTGATGATCTTATCAGCTGCTTTGGGCTCTTGTTTTTTTGACTTCGACTTTGGCGTCTTTTGCTTTGCCGTGATTTAACCGGAGTGGGTGTTAGGAGAGCAATAGACATTGGATATTAATTGAATTAGTTCAATAAGGATTTTTCATAATTTTAAAAATCATAATGAAAATATTAGCCAAAGAAGATCACATAAAGGATATCAACACATTATAAATTATTGGATAAATTAAAAAAGATTTAAGCACCGGCTTCAAAGTATTCATCCTGTATTAAAAAATAGAAATAGGGTAAGTTATTTTGAGAAAAAGGCTGCCGGTTTTTGAAAAATTTATATTTTCCCTGAATTCGTCGTGTGAATAAATTATATACAACGCTCCAAAAGGGGGTTTAAATCGCCAGCCAAACATTCCGTAAAAATAAATCAATTCTTCAGCCGTGTTGTTCTGAGCCAGCAACTTGATCCATAAATCTTTTGTGAAATTATAATTGGCTGAAAAAATATTAATAAAGGTGGAGTTTGCATCGGTGTCGGGCTTGAAATCCAACCAGTTGGCTGAATACGTCAAAGAAAGATTCTCAAAAAGTTTTACTCTCCCTCCGGTATTCAACAAAGTGAAATTTCTGTCAAAATTTTTTCCGGAACTAAAACCAATCATTAAATGACTCCACTCTTCAGTATTGTAACCTAAAGTAAATTCATTTCTGAAATTGTAAAATTCTTTTTCATACAGTTTATATTCGTTATTGTAATTATACCTAAAACTAAACCTGCTGTTGGAATAAAATTCGACTGAATTATCAGTATTCCAGCTTCGCAAGACATCCTTGTGACTCCAGAAAATATTATTGTTAGAGCGAAGATTGATATACTTCAAAAATGAATTTCTTAACCAGAATTTATAAGTTCCTTCAAAATCAACCTCTTTTCGATCGTCATCAGTGATAAACCCGGTTTGATTTACATTGTCCATGAAGTTTTCCCCTACGTTGTTGAACCGGATATGATAATGGTAAATATTATCTTCTCGTGCAAACCGCATGTACCATGCACTATGGGTTTTTAAATCACCCGGAGCACTTCCCACAAATTGTCCTGTCAGGTAGGTTTTACCAAAAGTGAAAACATAATCGAGACTGACGGATCTCACGTAATTATCTTTCCAGCTTTTATCTGCAATTGTAATGCCAATATTGGATGATTTGAGGAAATCAATTTTCGCACGTGCGGCTGTATAAAAAGTCGTTGGATTTTCTGCTGAATAGTTGGGTGTTTTTACATTCAAAATGTTGAATTGTGTCTTGCCAATTTTCCCTGTTAACCGTTCCCCAAAATCAATATCCTGAATTCTTCTTGAATAAAATGTTTTAAACCGGGTATTATACAAGTCATTTCCTTCCTGAAAAAACAGTCGTTTTTCCGGGTAGCTCAATTCGTATCGCGTTAGATTTATTTTCTGTTCATCGGCTTCTACTGTGGCAAAATCGGGATTGATGGTTGCGTTTAGGGAAATGTTAGAACTCATTTGCAATTTAATATCACCGCCGACATCGGTTTTTATATTATCACCAGAAGTTTTAAAAACCGATAAATAGGGGAACGCTGTAAGTTGCATTTTTCCTCCGGGAATTTGAATTCCTTTTAGTTTTCCGCTTTGTGAAATCCTGAAATCTTCACTTAATGTCCCTGACCAGTAAACTGTTTCAAAGTTGGATCGAATAACGCGGCCAAAATTAATTCCCCAGCTTTCGGTTCCTTTTTTATATTTCAGACTTTTAAAAGGTATCTCAAATTCGGCACACCAGCCCCATTCAAATATTTCTGATTCGCACCTCCATTCAGTGTCCCAGTTTAAATCCATACTTTTCCCGTCGTCGTTAACCTCCATGTCGATTTGCGTGCCTAACGGGTTAGCAAAAAAGACATAACCCCGGCGGCTGTCGTTGTATGTATCAATAATCAGTGCAACAATATCGTCATTTTTGGTAAGCGCATCGCGGCTTTGATTTTTTGCCACGATGGGCGTCGATTGGTAACATTTTATTACAGCGTAGATATTCTGATCATCGAATCCGAAATAAGCCACTGTTTTTTCCGATGCCATTGTTCCGGGTTGGGGTTCCATCTGATAAAACTGGGTGGCACTGTCAGCCGTCATCCATTTTTCCCGTTCAAATATTCCATCTATCTTAATAGGATTCTCCAGCCGAAAAGCTGTCATTGATTTTTGGGCAAAAGAAAAATTTGTAAAAATTAAGAATAAATGAACCAAAATGGTTGCAATCTGAACTGGCTTAATCTTCATAGAATGCAGTGTTAAACTTCAATACTAATTGCACAAATTTTTCTTTAAATTTAAAAGATTCTTTTTACATTTAAATTATTGTTTAATAAGGAAGTGTAATTTAAACTCTGTCTGATTATTTTCTTTCCTTTAAATTAAAAGTGTCGTACAGAGTTTTTTACAGTCTCTTGACTTATAAAATCATTTCTCATTTAAAATTCTTACTTCTGTCCTTCTATTATTCTGCCTTCCTTCATTGGTGCTATTAGTATCAATTGGTTGGTTTTCTCCATAACCCTTTGATATAATTCTATTTGAAGATATTCCTTTTGAAACTAAATAATTTTTAACTGTTTCTGCTCTTGCTTCAGATAATTTAAGATTAAACTCATCATCTCCAACATTATCGGTATGTCCTGCTATTTCGATAATAATATCGTTTTTTAGTCTCATAAATTCTACTAGTTCCTCAAGTTCTTTAAATGAGCTTTTCATTAAAGCTGATTCCCCTGATTCAAAATGAACATTATCCAGAGAATAAGTTTTTGCTGGGACGATTTGTATAGTCATTTGGATTGGAGCATAAAACTCTCCTTTATTTAGCTTAGGTATTGTGAATGTACTATAATCCTCTGCTTTACCAATACTTTTAATTTTTATCAAATATGTTTCATTTCCTTCTAGCTGTATTTCAAATTTTCCTTCTGAATTACTTATTCCTTGATAAATCTCATGAGTATTCATTCCTTCAAATATTATCTGTTCACCTTTCTTTGAATTACTATCAAAATCGGTCACTAGTACATGGATTGTTGCCAGGTCTGAGATAATTGTATCCTGCCCGGAAACTGAATTAATAAAAATAATTAATATGAAATATGAAATTAAATTTTTCATTTTTTAAAGATATAAAAGTTCTTGAACAGCAAATAATAATTTTTATCTACCTCGCAAAAATTTCAATCTAACTCCCCATATTTGGCATTTTAGCCACTTTCTTTCTTTGAAAAAGTTTATGAAAGGCGAAATAAAAATTTTACTGCTGATCCATATGAAGATTATCAAGTATTTCAAGAAATTGTTGAATATGAAAAATAAACTGAAATTGTAAAAACTGATTTATTTTTAAATTTAGTGAGAAGCCTAAAAGAATTTATTCATGGCTAAAAACCCAGTCAACCGAATTGATAACATTTTGCAATTTACTTGCATAGATAATGGGTGATCCAATCCGTCCTATTCGATTGTGAATCTTATAGGTAGGAATGTTACTTATTAAAACATTTCCTTGCTTGCAATTACGGGTGATGATACTTTAAGAATTAATAATTTCATCTTCATAATGATCGGGAAAATTTCCATTTGAGTGACCAAAAAAAATCCTTCCCGAAGGAAGGACTTTAACTTTAAGCTGAAACTTCACATCTGAATTTGGAAAACTCAAAAGTTAGCAGATCAGGATCCAAAACTTCTGAAGCACCCGGAAAATAAATACTATCGATCTAATCAGAAAAAGCATCTAAAATGTTGAATGTTTGGTTCATTTCTTTTTGGCTGTTTTTTTTAAATAATGATTTCATGATTAAAAAATTTTAAAATGATGTGCTTCCCCTGAATCAGAATTTCAACGAAGGCAAGGAGGAACTGGAATACCGGATGTATTGAGGATATGCCGGGAAAATCCTTGCATGATTTATTTTCCCTGAAGGCAAAGCCGGTTCCATGTGGCACCTTAGTATGTGATTTTTGATTTAAAACCCATGAAATCAGGCCACAGGAAAAATCAGCTAAGGGGTCATGAAAATCTCAGGAAATGTCGTTACAAAAAATGTATGCGACAAATGAATAAAAGGCACCGTATATGAAGTTGACAAGTAAGCCTGAAAAATCCGGACATTACATAAAATGAAATACTGCAAGAGAACAAGATGAAAAAGGCATAACTAAATCAGAAAATAGGGTACAGAAAAAAAAGTGCCCCAGCGTAAAGAAAATAAAACATGTTCCGGCAGTACCTGTCAATGGGAATAATGAGCAAAAAAGGGTAGATCCCCCTCTTTTAATAAGAAAACGTGACCAGTTCAGGTTCCTCCTCCGGATTTGGCACCGGATAGAATGGTTCCTGCTGGTTTTCCAGGATATAATCAGTAGCATGCTGTGCATGAGTTCCTGCCTGGATTATAAATTTTTTATCAGATTTTAATTTGGTAAGCCAGCTTTTTATGTATGCAGCGCTATTGTCGATTGTTTTATTTTCAATACCTGTTATACCGCAAAGAAATGCTGCTCCCATTTCCACACAAAGTTCCTGGCTATAATCTTTGCAGCCAAACTGGTGATCAGCAAAGATTTTATGACGGCCGGTCCTGGAGGAATGGCCTGTGCTGTGGGATAACAAAGTTTATGATACAAAACTGAATAAAAATATTCATCCTTGTAAAATGTTCGTGAACAGGGCATTATGACTTTATCTGACCATGGCATATAAGCTGCCTGCTGATGGTTAAGTTCTATTATTGGCTTATCCTTCCAGTTTGAAACAATCTGCTCACATGCAGAAATAGGGTTGAAGTCATGGTCATGATCTTTATCCTTTGGAATCAGCTTATCAGGTATGCCTTCAACAGAGTCAATATGAAAAACCCGGTAATAACGCAAATAAGGAATTGTATCCACAGAATCCTCCTTTTCAATTTCGAGAAGTTTCCAGAATATCACCCGAAATGACTCCGATCCTTTTTTCAAACGGGCACCAATCTTTCTTATCTGGTTAAAGGTGAGAAAATAAGGCCGCTCCAGGTTAAAACTGAGCAGGTACCAAAAATTAATTCCCCGGTATGGTTTTTTAGAGATCAGATTTCTTGGAATAACTGACTCTGTTTTCCAAGGCATCTGCCAGGGAACTATTCCTTTTTCCAGCCGGTCAATAATTTGGTTGGTCACCATTTCATAGATATCAAATTTACTCATCAGAATTTACTCCTGCCCTGGAGGTTTATTATGGCATCTGGCACGCCGGTTAAATTTTGGCGGCCACTAATTGAGCCACGACGGATACGCGCAAGGGCGGATCCACTTGTGGAAATCAAATAATAGAGTTTATATACCCTTGCACATTCCGGCGGGCGATTAATAACTTTGCCGTGATTTAAGCGAAGAGAAAGTCAGGAGAAAAGTTCCTTTCCTCTAAAATGGAGATTTCTAAAGTATTCACCTTTGGAATTTGTTGAACTAACGACCCGGCGGTATGAAAAGTTGCCGTTGCGGAGTACCAAACTTTCAAACCTCTACAAAGTTTAATAAATGTAAAACCCTTAAAATTTGCACTATCCGTTAAATACACTATACAGTTGCAAGCTGCCCGTACTTGTCTTTCGTTGTTCTGTCTTTCATTTTTGCTGCATATTTTCTGTCAGTGCGTTTGTGCAGGCAAGCTCTTTTGCATGCCTTTGTTTTTAGCATTGGCTCGTGTGGGCTTGCAAATGTGCTTACGACGGTAGGATGGCAAGTTACAATCTTAATAAACATTCTTACAATCTTCTTTCTTGTTTTTACCAAAAAGAAGTTTTTCAGGAAACACAGGAGCAATAGTAAAACATTGATTAATTAGACCTGGGCTTCTCCTGATTTTTTAAGTGCATATTTTGCTGAGATTGGCCCGATTATCTCAAAAATCACGCTGGTGGCTGTAATAGTGGTGAAAACAATATTTCCGATGTGGTCACCCATGGTTAGCCCGGCATCGTTGATTTCAGGGCCTTGGAAGCGGTTTTTAACCACCAAAGCTAAACCAATTGCAACACCTGCTTGTGAGAGTAATCCAAAGCCCAGGTATTTACGGATTTTGGGTTCCATCCTACTAAGACTGGCCCCGATAAATGCACCTGACCCTTTTCCAACAATTCTTCCTACCACATAAACCAGACCTATCAGTCCGAGAGCAGGAACAGATTTTAGATGGAGATTTGCCCCGGCTAAGGTAAAAAACAGAAGGTAAAATAGTGGGATTATAAAAACAACTTTCTCTTCTTCAAAATCTTTTAGTTTCTCGAGTTTCGGATATAGTTTCTTTAGTTTCGGATAATTTCCAATTACAAGACCAAGCACCATGCCCGAGAGAATCTCAGAAAGATTTGCAAGTTGACTAACTCCGGTAACCAATATTACTACACCAAAGGAAAGAAGCATTAACTCTTTGCGAAAACTTTTAAAACGGGTCAGCCAAATTAATAGAGCAGCAGTTACTCCACCCAATAAAATGCTGAGTCCGATTTCGCGAAACGGCTCGATTAGGGATGCCCAAAAACTGCTGTCCAGAGTTGAATTACCGCCCGAATGTGAAAGAAGAAAGATGGCGACAGGACTTATCAACCCGAATATGATGATGGCCAATCCATCGTCTATTCCAACGATAGAATATAAGGTCTGGGTGAGGTTGCCTTTGGATTTAGTTTCATCAATAACAGCAATGGTGCCAGCCGGGGCACTGGCCGGGGCTAAAGCTCCAAATATTAATGCTAAAGCCAAATCCCCCGTAAAAAGATAAAGGAACAACGACACCATAATCGCAGCCAGAAACGATTCGGAAAGAACGGTAATAATAATGCCCTTTCCACACAAAAGCAGGATTGAAAAAACAACATAAATTTATCACGTTTGCAGTATCTTATCATAGAGCTAAATTCCATATTTAAATTTTTATCAATTTGCACCTATCTACCGTGTGGTTTTTCAGTTGTTGCCAACGTAATAGTATTTTATCTGTCGTTCATGCGAGGCACAACAAAGTACTGAGATTTAAAGTTATAAAAAATGGAAAATTATTCTAAATAAAAATGATGGATAAAACAAAGCTGGGCGCTGTTGCAAGAATTAGTTCAACTCATCGCTGGGTCTTGCAGACCGCTCAGAGTCCTTTATTTATTGTATGTAGTACATTCATGTTTTAGCCTAG
>Ga0068712_1005004_pt1 | contig 10744 bp, 13 predicted proteins | sample MTBAKSrepl1MetaG_FD_62987 | JGI IMG/M metagenome (GOLD analysis project Ga0068712, IMG submission 62987) | Enrichment culture microbial communities from Arthur Kill intertidal strait, New Jersey, USA, that are MTBE-degrading - MTBE-AKS1... | ecosystem: Environmental > Aquatic > Marine >... | reverse complement strand
GTATTTTAAAGCCCTGCTGCCGTTCCCACGAGCCGTATTCGGTTTTTGCAGCCCTTGGGCAGAGACCCCCACGGGCAAACTTCTTAGCATGTTGCAGAGAAGTTAGGCACATAGAGTCTGAACGGTTGGCATGGTTCAGCCCATTCCCCCGGCCCGGGATCAGGGCCGTCGAAAAAGATTGACAAGAAAAGAAGCTCAGCGTAAAAAAAGGTGGAAATCACTGTCTTCCATTCAACACGGCTGTATCAATCTTTTCTTACCAAATCCAAGGAGCCAGCCATGAGCGAAAAACCCGACATAAGAGTGCTGTTGATCGATGATGAAGAAACGCTCATCGAATATCTGTCGAAACGGCTTTTGAGGGAAGGCTTCACCGTAAAGGCCTGCTTTTCCGGAGAAGAGGCGGTTGAAGTGGCCAGCGACAACGACTTTGATGTGGCAGTGGTGGATCTCAAGATGCCCGGCATGGACGGGGTCGAGACCCAGAAACGGCTGAAAAAGATTCAACCGTTTCTCCAGAGCATTGTGCTTACAGGCCATGGCACCCTCGAGTCGGCCCTTGAAAGCGGCAAGCAGGATGCCTTTAAATACCTTCTCAAACCGATCGAATACGAAAACCTGGTACAGACCATCCGCGAGGCCTACGAAACCAAGGTCCAGATGCAAAACGCCAAGTTCCGGGAGGAAGTGGAAAACATCTACCGGTCCGGCATGGGGGCAAGAGGGATCAAGAATGCGATGAACAAGTTGCGAAAGATCTATGGAATCGAATGACCCGCCCTGTGGCCGATGCAAAGACAAACAGAAATCCTGAGCTGCCAAAAGGAACTCCTGCAGACACGGAAATACCTTCAATGCATCCTGCAGAATTCCAATGATATGGTTTTTGCCACGGATGTGGACGGCATCCTGGTCTCACTCAGCAGGGGCGGAGAAAAGGCCCTGGGCTATGCATGGGAGGAGGTGGCGGGTCGGGCTGTCAGGGATCTGTGTGTGGATCCTGCGGAATTTGACCGTCTGGCAGCCCTCTATCAGGACAAGGGGAGCGCGGTCCGCCTCGAGTTTCCATTTCGGCACAAAAAGGGGCACACGGTCTACTGCGATGTCTCCCTGATCGCCTTGACCAACACCGAAGGGGGGATGGTGGGCGCAGTGGGGATCTGCAGGGACATCACGCAATGGAAACAACTCCAGGAAGATCTCATCCGGGTGGATCGACTGGCCGAGATCGGCCGAACCGCCTCGGGAATCGCCCATGAAATCAACAACCCCATCGCGGTCATCGGAGAGATCTCCGGGTGGATCGGGGCAGTGGCGGCCGATGCGAGGGGGCTCGATTCTGAAGATCGCGAAGAGATAGAGACAGCGGTTGAGCATATCCAGGAACAGACGAGACGGTGCCGCAACATCACCCATCAGCTCTTGAGCTTTGTGAGGGATTCAGCGCCGTCGCGCACATGGGTGGATGTCCACAAGCTGCTCAGGGAGACGGTTTCATTCCTGAGCCCCGAATTCAAGTACAAGGACATCCAGGTTGTGTTCCGCCTCATGGAAGACCCGGCCCTGATGAACACGGACAGACAGATGCTGGAACAGGTCCTGGTCAATCTCATTTCCAATGCCATCTATGCGGTAAGAGAAAAAGGAGAAAAGGGAGGCCGCATCGAGATTGGAACCGCCAGAAACGCATCCATGCTGGAAATCAGGATCTCCGACACTGGCATCGGCATTTCCAGAGAGAATCAGAAACGAATATACGATCTCTTTTTTACCACCAAACCCCCTGGCAAAGGGACAGGGCTCGGCCTTCCCATCTGCCAGAACATCATCACAAAGCTGGGAGGCACGCTCTCGTTTGAAACCGAGGAAGGAGCGGGCGCCACGTTTTTTGTCAGGCTGCCTGCCTCGCAACCCTCTGGTGAGTTTTTATCGGATGTGAATGTCCGGACCTGATTTTTCCTACCCGTTTCAGGCCCGGCCGCCATGAGCATACAGAGGATCCTTTCGCACACGTCCCTGGAAAGGAGCACATCCATGAAGGTTCATGCCCGCAGTAAAAGCATCCCTGCTCACGTGGACAGGTCCGCAGCACCCACGGCCAACAGGTCCCGTGGCACGCAGGGCCGAACATTTCCCCGCATCCTGACCTTTGGCATCCTGTTGCTCCTCTGGCTGGTCCTGTCCGGTCAGTATGATCCCTTTCACATCACCCTCGGCGTCATATCATGCCTCATCGTGACCCTTTTCTCGGGCGACCTCCTGTTCCCCGGGTCCCGGATCGCCGACCTGTTCCGTCTCGGGTTGCGCATCGTCTTGTATATCCCGTGGCTGCTCTATCAGATTCTCATGGCCAATTTCCACATCCTCCGCCTGGTCTTCCACCCTAAGATGATGAATCTCATTGACCCCCGGATCATTCGATTCCAGAGCCCGCTCACACAGGAGCTTGCCCTGGTCATCTTCGCCAATTCCATTACCCTGACGCCGGGAACCATCACCGTGTACGTATCGGTGGACGGCGATTTCCAGGTCCATGCCATCGACAAAAAATCGGCCGAACCCCTCCCAGGCGAGATGGAGGCCAGGGTCGGCAGGATATTCGCGGGGCAGTCATGACAGACATCTTCCTCTATATCGGCCTGTACCTCTCGTTCCTGATGCTCCTGTCCCTGTATCGGGCCGTCTTCGGTCCCACGGTCCTGGACCGCCTGGTCGGCGTGAATGCCGTCGGCAGCAAGACGGTGATCCTCCTGTTGCTGATCGGCCTGATCTACGACCGGCTGGAGATGTTTGTGGACATTGCTTTGGCCTATGCCCTGCTCAATTTCATGGCCGTCCTGGCGGCCTCCCGATATTTCCAGAAAAAGAAGGGGCTCTATGAGGAACAGCCCTAACAGGTGCATCGGGCTGTTTTTATTCGGAATTTCTCAATTTTTAAATTCACGATGGCGCCTGGATCACGCCAGGGCGTGATTTTCGTTCAGGCTTTGCTCAAGCTGGCGGGTTCTTTCAATCCATAATCCACAATCCTGAATCCATCGGGGGCGCCCATGCTCAACGTCATTGTGATCATTCTCCTCATCTCCGGACTCATCTTCTACACAGGGGGGGCCGTCGGGATCCTGCGCCTCCCAGATTTTTACACGCGGCTCCATGCCGCAGGCAAAATGGACACGCTGGGCTCCCTGCTCATGGTGCTGGCCGTGGCCCTCTTTAATCTCCATGAGTTTAAATGGGTCCAGCTCATCGGCAGCCTGAAGATTGTCTTGATTCTGCTTTTCCTCTTTATCCTGAGCCCTACGGCGACCCATGGCATCGTGGATGCGGGGGTCAGGGCGGGGCTCAAGCCCTGGACCAAGGAAAAGGAATAAAGGAGACACGCCCTATGATCTGGCAACTGGACCTTGCAATCCTGACGCTGATCATCGTGACGGCCATCGCCGCCATATCGGTAAAGGACCTGCTGGGGTGCGCCATCCTGTTCGGGGCCTACAGCTTTCTCATGTGTCTGTTGTGGGCCATCATGGCCGCAGTGGATGTGGCCTTTACAGAGGCCTCTGTGGGCGCCGGCGTGAGCACGGTCTTTTTTGTGGCAGCCGTATTCCGGACAACGAGGAGGACGCGGGATTGAAGACAGTAGGCATCATCATCGTGTTTCTGGCCGGCACGCTTCTCCTGTATGCCACCCAGGATTTTCCGCCATGGGGGGCCCCTGATTCCCCTGCCAGCACCCACGTGTCTCCCCGCTATCTCCAGAGGGCCATGGAGGAGACCGCCGTCCCCAATGTGGTGACCGCGGTCCTGGCCGATTACAGGGGATTCGACACCATGTTCGAGACCACGGTCATCTTCTGTGCCGGGATCGGCTGCTTCATTTTGCTGCGGGTCTTCAGGCAAAGGCCCGAGGACCGCTATTACCGCCATATTGCCACCGAGATCACCCTTCATGTCAAAGGGGGCCGCATCCCCAATAAATCCAGCGAGTTCGAACGTATAGACGCCCTGTGGACCCCTTACGACCTGATCATCAAGACCGTCTGCCGCATACTGGTCCCCTTTATCCAGCTCTTCGCCCTCTATGTCATCGCCCATGGCCATCACAGCCCGGGCGGCGGTTTCCAGGGGGGCGTCATACTGGGGGCCAGCGTCATTCTCCTGGCCATCTCCCACAACATGCGGACCGCCATTGACCGCCTCAGCGAAAAGGCAGACAACCTCCTCATGGCCATCGGCGTGTTTATTTATACAGGCATCGGGGCCGTCTGCATCCTCCTGGGGGCCGGATTTCTGGATTACCGCACCCTGTCCGCGGTCCTTTTTGTGGACGACATCATGGCCCGGTCCCACGGGATCTTCGGGGTTGAGATCGGCGTAGGAATTACGGTCATGGCCGTCATGATCTCCATCTACAACAACCTGGCATCAGCAGGCAAACAGGACGAGGGGCTTTAGCCATGTCTGAACTCATTCCCGTTATTGTGGCCAAGTACAATTACTGGCTGTATATCGTCCTCATGATGATCGGGCTTTACGCCATGATCGCCAAAAACAACCTGGTCAAGAAGCTGGTGGGCATGAATATCTTTCAGACCTCCATCATCTTATTCTATGTGTCCATCGGATGCAAAAAGGGCGCGACCATTCCCATCATCCACCACGGGATCCATGCAGGTCAGCACGCTGTCGACCCTGCCCACTACGTCAACCCCCTGCCCCATGTGCTGATGCTCACGGCCATCGTGGTCTCTGTGTCCACCCTCGGGGTGGCCCTGGCCCTGGCCATCAAGATCTACAACCGGTACAAGACCCTGGAAGAAGATGAAATCCTGGCGCGATTGAGGGCCCAATGAACGATCACACCCCTGCCCTGCTGATCATCCTGCCGCTGCTGTTCGCCTTTTTGGTCAGCGGGATGGCATGGATCAAAAAGGGTCTGTGCTATCCCCTGGCCGCGGGAGGCTCGGGCCTGTGCGCCTTTTTTTCCATCCGGCTCTTCGCCCATGTGCTTGAACATGGGACCGTGCAGTACAGTCTGGGCGGCTGGGAGGCGCCGTGGGGCATCGGATATCACGTGGATCTCTTAAACGGCCTGGTCCTTGTGGTCGTGTCGGTGCTGGCCTTCATCAATATGATCGCCACCCGCAGGGCGGTGGCCGCCCAATTTCCTGAAAAGGAAGGCGCCTTCTATGCCCTCTATCTCCTCTTCATTGTCGGGCTGGTTGGCATCGCGGCAACCGGGGATCTGTTCAATCTCTATGTTCTTCTGGAGGTGGCATCTCTCACCAGTTACGGTCTGATCGCCCTTGGAGGGGGCCGGGCGCCCCTGTCGAGCCTCAACTATCTCTACATGGGGACCATCGGCGGCTGCTTTTATCTCCTGGGTGTGGGATATCTCTATATCATGACCGGATCCCTCAATATGGCGGATGTGGCCTCCCTTCTCCCTCCCCTTTATGGATCCAGCGCCATATGGGTGGCCTTCACCTTCTGCATGGTGGGGGTCGGCGTCAAGATGGCCTTTTTCCCCCTGCATGTGTGGCTCCCCAATGCCTACACCTACGCACCCTCCGCGGTGAGCAGCCTCATTGCCCCCCTCATGACAAAGGTCATGGTCTATGTGATGATCCGGCTCATGATCTCGGTCTTTTGCGTGGATTTTGCCTTCTCGGTTTTGGACTTGGGAAATGCCATGGTGTGGCTCTCCATCCTGGCCATTGTCATGGGGGCCGCGCTGGCCCTGGCCCAGAAAAACCTCAAAAGGATGTTCTGCTATATCATTGTCTCTGAAATTGGCTACATGGTGGGAGGGGCCTGGCTCGGGAACCCCGCGGGCATGACAGGCGCCATCCTCCACATCCTCAACGATGCCCTCATGACCATCTGCCTGTTCCTGGCCGCCGGGACCATCCATTACCGGATCAACAATCTGGATTTGGATCAGTTGCAGGGGATGTTTCGCCGCATGCCTGTGACCATGGCCTGTCTGGTGGCGGCCGGGCTCAGCATCATCGGGGTCCCGCCCACCTGCGGGTTTTTCAGCAAGTGGTATCTCATTACCGGTGCACTTCAGGCAGGTCAATACGGGTTTATGGCGGCCCTCCTGTTCAGCAGTCTGGTCAACGTGATCCTTTTTTTCCGGGTGATCGAGATCGGCTATTACGGAGATTTTCACCATGGCCGCGTGCACGGATCTGCTCTTGAAACGAGGACAGAGGCCCCGGCAGCCATGCTGGTCCCTCTCCTGATCCTCTCGGCCGGTCTCGTGGTCATGGGCGTGTTCACCGGGACCATCGTCACCTCCGTGATCGATCCGGTCCTCCCTGCGGCCCTGGGCCGGCAGCCCCTTTGTCCGTAACTTCTCCGCAACGTGCGAAGAAGTCTGCCCGTGGGGGTCTCTGCCCAAGGGCTGCAAAAACCGAATCGAGCTCGTGGGAACGGCAGCAGGGCTTTAAAATACAGTCTGTTTAAGCCCCAAGGACACCCTTTCACCTGCCCGCCATGCGAGTGAGGCGAGTCAGACAGGTCGACAGGGATTCCTTGCTGCCTTCAATAAATGGTATCCCGAGCCCGGGGGCGGTCGCCGAACGATACGGCCGCATTTTATTGCAGCCCTTGGGCAGAGACCCCCACGGGCGGGCAGAAGGCTGTTTGGTTGCGGCCGTCAGGCCGCCTTGGGCAATGGGCAGGAGCACGGGGCCTCAATGCCGGGGGGTTTTTATACCGCGGCTTTGAGCTTTGAGCCCATCAAGTTCACTCACTTTAGGCATTTTAGGCACTTATTTTGGAACCCCTCGTATCCATAAAACCGTTCATTGCCGTGCTTGCCTCCATGGCAGCGGTTCCCCTGCTGATCCTCAGCAGACGGGCCAATATCCGGGAGTCCTGGACATTCGCGGCGGCCGTTGCCAAGTTCCTGATCGTCCTGTCCATGCTTCCTGCCGTTCTGAATGGTCAGCAGCTGGTCTTCACCATCGCAGAGGTGGCGCCGGGCGTGGCGATCGCGTTCCGGGTGGACTCCTTAGGAATGCTCTTTGCCCTGGTGGCGTCCTCCTTGTGGATCATTACCAGCGCCTATTCCATCGGCTACATGCGGGGGCTCGATGAACACAGCCAGACGCGGTACTTCTGCTTCTTTGCCCTGGCCCTGTCCTCCACCATCGGCGTGGCCTTCTCGGCCAACCTCCTGACCCTCTATCTGTTCTACGAGATGCTGTCGCTCGCCACCTACCCTTTGGTGACCCATCACCAGGACGAAGAGGCCAGGGCGTCGGGCCGGAGATACCTGACCTACATACTGGGCGCATCCATCGGCCTGGCCCTCCCGGCCATGCTCATCTGCTACACCCAGGCGGGGACCCTCGATTTCACGACCCAGGGCTTTCTGAGCGAAACCTCGTCCAAGGGACTTGTCACGCTCCTTCTTTTCCTGTTTCTCTTCGGTTTTGCCAAGGCCGCCATCATGCCCTTTCACGCATGGCTCCCCGCGGCCATGGTGGCGCCTACACCGGTGAGCGCCCTGCTCCACGCGGTGGCAGTTGTGAAGGTGGGGGTCTTCAGCATTGTCCGGGTCCTGACAGGGGTCATCGGCATCGACCTCCTGTCGTCCCTACACCTGGACGTGGTGATCTGCATCATTGCATCGTTCACCATTATCGTGGGCTCCCTTATCGCCCTTTCTCAGGACAACCTCAAGAGGCTCCTGGCCTTTTCCACCATTGCCCAGTTGTCCTACATCGTGCTGGGCGTGGGCCTCCTCTCCCCCAAGGGCATGACCGGCGGGATGCTCCACATCGCCATGCACGCCTTTGGCAAGATCACCCTCTTTTTCTGCGCCGGGGCCATCTTCGTGGCCACAGGAAAACGGAATATCAGCGAAATGAAAGGGCTGGGAAGACGCATGCCGTTGACCATGGCGGCCTTTTTCTTCGGGGCCTTGAGCATCATCGGCCTGCCGCCCACGGGCGGTTTCCTGAGCAAGTGGTATCTGGTTTTGGGTTCCCTCGAGGCAGGGCAGATTGCGGTTCTGGTGGTCCTCCTGACCAGCTCCCTGCTCAATGCGGCCTATTTCATGCCCATTGTCTACCGGGCCTTTTTCAGCCGAGCAAATGGGGAAGAAGAAAAGACCCGCATCCAGGAGGCCCCCCTGTTCTGCGTCGCGCCCCTCACAGTCACCGCACTCATCTCCATCATCCTGTTCTTCTATCCCCAGCCCTTTTTCAGGCTGGCCCAGATGGCGGTCGAGGCGGCAGGGGGAGGATAGGCCGGGGGCTGGATGCCGAACAAGAGGGAGTTGTTATATGGCGGAGCAAAATGAAAAAATGGAATTGACCCACGAGCCGGTACGCGGATACCGGACCGTTTTCTTTATCGCTGTCGCTATCGGAGTCCTCTACCTGGGTCTGATTCTGCTCAAGACCCTGTAGAGGCCATTTTACGCGATTGGACGGCACCCTAAGGGGCCTGACGGCCGCAAACAAACAGCGGCCTGCCCGCCCGTGGGGGTCTCTGCCCACGGGCAAAGTTCTTCGCACGTTGAGGAGAAGTTGCGGACAAGATTCTCAAGAGGAGAAACGGCTATGCAAGATAAAATCGAATCTGATCAATATTCAAGATCCAGCATCCAGGATCCAGGATCCAAACGTTATCTGTTCGACAACCCACGAAACGTGAAGATCCTTTTGGGATGCTTTTATGTATCGCTTCTTATCCTCCTGATCATCGAATTCTTTGTTCACAAGCACCCCCATTTTGCCTGGGAGGCGTGGCCTGAATTCTATGCAGTATACGGCTTTGTGGCATGCGTGGTCCTGGTGGTGGCCGCTAAATACATCTTGCGGCCGCTGGTAAAAAGACGAGAGGGTTACTATGACTGATCCGATGCCTCCGTTCATTTTGTTCATGGCAGGCGCCCTGCTGGTCCCCTTTGTCACAGGGAAATGGAAGTCTTTTTTCCTTCTCATGATCCCTGTGCTCGGCTTGATCAACCTCATCCGCATGCAGGAAGGGGCCTACTGGATGGTTTCGTTTTTGGACTGGCGCCTCGTCTTCGGCAGGGTGGACCGGCTGAGTCTCCTCTTCGGATACATCTTTCACATCATATCGTTCATCGCCATCCTCTACGCCCTTCACGTGAAAGACGACATCCAGCACGTGGCCGGCCTGACGTATGCAGGAAGCGCCCTGGGCGCAATCTTTTCAGGAGACCTTTTTTCATTCTTTGTCTTCTGGGAGATGCTGACCGTATCCTCCATCTTTCTCATCTGGGCCAGACGCACCGAGGCCTCTCTGGCCTCGGGCTTCCGATACCTCCTGGTCCATGCAGCCGGGGGCCTCTGTCTTCTGGCAGGCATCGTGCTCCATGTGAACCAGACCGGGTCCATCAGCTTCGATTATCTGGGCCTCAACGGACCGGGAAGCTACCTTATCTTTCTGGGCTTCGGTCTCAACTGCGCCTGGCCGATCCTTCATCCCTGGCTCACAGACGCCTATCCCGAGGCCACCATCACCGGGACCATCTTCCTAAGCGCCTTCACCACCAAGGTGGCTGTCTATGCCCTGGCCAGGGCCTTTCCCGGGACAGAGGCCCTCATCTGGATCGGGGCGGTCATGACCGCCTTTCCCATCTTTTACGCAGTGATCGAGAACGACCTGCGACGGGTCCTGGCCTACAGCCTCATCAACCAGGTGGGGTTCATGGTCTGCGGCATCGGCATCGGCACGGCCCTGGCCATCAACGGCGCGGTGTGCCACGCATTCAACGACATCCTGTTCAAGGCCCTCCTCTTCATGTCCATGGGCGCGGTCATGTATCGGACCGGCAAGATCAACGGCACGGATCTGGGCGGCCTCTACCGCACTATGCCGCTCACCTGCATCTTCTGCATGGTAGGGGCCGCGTCCATTTCCGCCTTTCCCCTGTTCAGCGGGTTCGTGAGCAAATCCATGGTCATGGACGCTGCGGCCGCGGGCCACATGCGGATCATCTGGTTCATGCTCCTTTTTGCCTCGGCCGGCGTGTTCCATCATGCCGGGATCAAGATCCCCTACTTTGCCTTCTTTTCCCACGACTCGGGCATGCGGCCCAGGGAGGCCCCGGCCCACATGCTTTTGGCCATGGGGATCGCCGCTTTTCTGTCCATTTTCATCGGCGTCTACCCGGCCTTCCTGTACAGCCTTCTCCCCTACCCTGTGGAATATGTGCCGTACACGGCCCCACATGTCCTGGGCCAGACCCAGCTCCTCTTCTTCTCGGCCCTGGCCTTCACGCTTCTCCTGCTCTCGGGCATCTATCCGGCCGAGATGCGCTGCATCAACCTGGATGCAGACTGGTTCTACCGCAAGGGGGCCCGACTCTTCTATCGCATCATGGCCAGGACCCTGAATCCCATCAACGAGGCCTGCGAACGCGTTTTTGTCAACGGCTTCGTTAGACATATGGCCCATATTTCAAAGGACCTGATAGCCAGGCTCGCCCTCATCATCATGGTTACCTTTTGGATGGCCACAGGCCTGCGGGGGGAAAGGCTGCGCATGAAAAAGGAGAACCTGTACGCCGACGTCATGGCCGGGACCTATCCCGTGGGAATAGGGGCCGGGGCGGCCACCGGATTCCTGGCACTCGTATATTTGCTGATGTATTGAGAAAACTGCCCAAGGCGGCCTGACGGCCGCAACCAAACAGCGTTCTGCCCGCCCGTGGGGGTCTCTGCCCAAGGGCTGCAACAAAATGCGTTTATATCGTTCG
>Ga0068712_1004995_pt1 | contig 10762 bp, 9 predicted proteins | sample MTBAKSrepl1MetaG_FD_62987 | JGI IMG/M metagenome (GOLD analysis project Ga0068712, IMG submission 62987) | Enrichment culture microbial communities from Arthur Kill intertidal strait, New Jersey, USA, that are MTBE-degrading - MTBE-AKS1... | ecosystem: Environmental > Aquatic > Marine >... | reverse complement strand
ATTTAATCCCAGATTCTATGCGCTGGAGATACTTCAGGCAGGAGTCCCTCTCACTGAGAGCTTCGCTATTGCTCCTTCCGATAATATGAGCACCTTCATTCCCAAGCTCTACTTGATGGCCGCCGCTGGCGACAACGCTACTCTCGGTCTGTCGATAGGAATAGGTTTCGAGTGGAGAACACCTCTGGGAGTTGGAGTGGAGCCTCAGGTGTTTTTCGGGGGAAACGGGTTCAAATTCTACTTCGAACTCAGGTGACTTCTTGGGTAGCTTGACAAGAAGATCAATCGTTCTTCTTTGCTGGCACAAAACGAGAGAACCGGCCGCGAAACGGCCGGTTCTTTTGCCACCTTAGAGTCTTTCTACTTTCTAACGGAAACGTTCTGCACATATCCAGAGATCAAGTCGGCGAATTGTCCTAACACTGAATCCGAATAAGGCGGCGATTCGCAAAACCCGGCTACCGGTCTATACTGCTGAACTGAAACCAACGACGCTCCGCTGCACATTCTCGCAAGCTCTTCGAAATCCTTTTCAGGAACGTAAGGTGGAAACATTGTGATCCTTATCTCATGAGTGGAGAAAGTTTTTACCAACTCAATGCTTTTCTGAATTTGCTTCAGATTTACAGTAGAGAACTGCTCATAGTCCAAAGACTTGAGATCGACAGCGACATAGTCGATGATGTCTAGGAACTCCCTGAGAATATCTGAATTCCATCCATTGGTGTCGAGTTTAACCAGTACAGCCGGAAATTGGGCTTTCAGACTTTCAACAAAAGGGATCAGATCGTCTGCCCTTAGTGTCGGCTCTCCCCCGGTAATAACAACCGCATCTATGAGAGCTGCCCTTTTGTCAAGGTATTCGAAGACCTCCGATTGACCGACTTTCTCCTCAACCATTTCTTTTAGTTCGGGATTGTGGCAATAAGAACAGTCGAAATTACAGCTTGAGGTAAACAGTGTCAGGGCTACTTTGCCCGGATAGTCCACTAGACTGACCCTCTCCATTCCTGCGAAATTCATCTACTTTCTCTCTCCCAACTCTGTAAGTCTCTCTCGTTTTGAATTCTTCCTGTTTTCCAGTGTTCCAGTTCTGTACTGGTCTGTAGTAGCCTGTAATCCTTGAATACACCTCGGTTGGCTTTCCGCATTCGGGACAAGTGAACTGCTCTCCTCTTATATATCCGTGGTTCTGACAGACCGAGTAGGTGGGTGAAATCGTGAAGTAAGGAATTCTGTAATTCTCGGCGATCTTTCTCACGAGCTGCCTGGTCGTTTTCCAGTCAGATATTCTCTCTCCAAGGAAGGAGTGGAATACTGTGCCTCCGGTATATTTCTGCTGTAGTTCCTCCTGAAGGTCTAGAGCACTGAAAATGTCCTTCGTGTAGTCCACAGGCAGATGTGAAGAGTTTGTGTAATAAGGGTTCTCTTTTCCCGCAGTAAGTATTTGAGGGAATTTTCTTCTGTCCATCTTGGCGAGTCTGTAAGCCGTTGATTCGGCCGGTGTCGCCTCTAGGTTATAGAGATGGTCGGTTGTCTCCTGATAACCGATTATCTTGTTTCTCATGAAGTTCAGCACTCTCAATGCAAACTGGTAGCCCTCTTCTTCGGCTATGGTCTTTTTTATCCAGCGGGCATTCATACTTGCTTCATTCATTCCTATCAAGCCAATAGTAGAAAAATGGTTGTCGAAGTTCTTCAGATATCTCTTTGTGTATGGATATAGGCCTTCACTATTCAGTTTCTCTACTACCGATCTCTTGATTTCAAGACTTCGGCTCGACAGATCCATCATTTTCGAAAGCCTTTCGAAAAACTCTTCTTCACTCTTGCTGAGGTATGCAATTCTAGGAAGGTTTATTGTAACGACGCCTATGGAACCCGTGAACTCATCTGAACCGAAGAGTCCCCCACCTCTCCTTTTCAATTCGCGTTTGTCAAGTTGCAACCTGCAACACATACTCCTCACATCGTCAGGATCTAGGTCGGAGTTTATGAAGTTCTGGAAGTAGGGAGTGCCATATTTGCTTGTTATCTCAAAGAGAAGCTCTGCATCCTGATTCTCCCAGTCAAAATCCTTGGTGATATTGTAGGTCGGTATTGGATACTGGAAGCCTCGACCATTTGCATCTCCCTCGTCGAGAATCTCAAGGAAGGCGCGGTTTATCATCTTCATTTCTTCCTGACATTCCCCATAAGTGAAGTCCATCGCTTCCCCTCCAACTATTGCCGGCTCATTCTTCAATTTTGCCGGGACAACCCAGTCGAGGGTAATATTAGTGAATGGGGCCTGTGTACCCCATCTAGAAGGCGTATTTACTCCGAAGACAAAAGATTGAATGTTCTGTTTGACTTCTTTGAGCGAAAGGTTGTCGATCTTCACGAAGGGCGCGAGATAGGTATCGAATGAAGAAAAAGCCTGAGCACCTGCCCATTCATTCTGGAGTATTCCAAGGAAGTTCACCATCTGATTCACAAGTGTAGAAAGGTGTTTTGCCGGCGATGACGACACCTTTCCCGTCACTCCTCCGAGACCTTCCTCAATAAGCTGTTTGAGGCTCCAGCCTGCACAGTATCCCGAAAGCATTGAGAGATCATGAATATGGATGTCACCCTCTCGGTGGGCGTTGCCTATCTGTGGGTCGTAGACCTCCCTTAGCCAGTAATTGGCGGTTACCGTACCGCTGTTGTGAAGAATCAGCCCTCCGATTGAGTATGTGACTGTAGAGTTCTCATGTACCCGCCAGTCAAGCATGTCGAGATAGCTGTTAACTGTCTTTGAGAAGTCGAGCATGGAGGAATCAAGTTCTCTGAGTTTCTCCCTGTGTCTTCTATAGAGTATATATGCCTTGGCAGCATCGGCAAATGCAAGGTTTTCAAGCGTTCTTTCTACAGAGTCCTGGATATCCTCTATGTCTACGAGATTGTCAGCCGTTTTTGGCTGAAAATCCGCCACGACTCTCAGTGCGACCCTCTCAAGTATGTCTTCGTTATAGTGGGTTTCGGTTGCCTCAAATGCTTTTTTCATGGCGTTGATTATCTTCTCCAGTTCGAATTCGACTATGGCTCCGTTTCTTTTCCTAACATTCAACATCTCATTACCTCCATGAATAGCCTCAATAAATAGTGGACAATGATGATTGTAGCACAATATATTGATAATTCCAAAGAAAACTGCTGTTTCATAACCCGATCAGAAAGACTTCTCCCAACAGTACAGAAGAGGAGGAAAGCAACCTCCAGAATCCTTTTCGGAAGTACTTACAAGAGAGCGAAAAACGTAGCACTTACTTGAATATCATAAAGTTTACCTTCGAGAGCTTCTTATAAATCTTGTTACATTATTTGTACCGATTCTATTTAACATTGCTACGAATGCTTCGGCCGTTGCCAATGCGTCCCCAAGAGCTCTATGGCGAGATTCTGGGACTATCCCCAATCTTGCAAGCAGTATGTCAAGATTGTTTCTACCATATCTGAACACAGCTTTCGACATTTCTACGGTATCTATATATGAGTTCTGAAGCCTGCCCAGTCCGGACTGTTGGGCGTAATAGTCGAGAAAGGAGAGATCGAACGGAGCGTTGTGAATTACGAGAGTTGCGTCTCCAACGAAGGAAAAAAAGTCTTTGAGAACATCTTTTACCTCAGGCTTCCCCTTAACAGTCAAATTGCTGATTCCCGTCAGGGCAGTTATCGTGATTGGAATAATACATGCCGGATCTATAAGTGAATCGTAGTAATCGTTCCTGCAGACTTTCCAGTCGCGTACACGCACTCCCGCGACCTCGATCAGTCTCGCCCCGCGTTGAGGGCTCATTCCCGTTGTCTCCGTGTCAAGAACGACAAATTCCAAAAGACTCCCCTCCCATTTCATTCTACAATGAAAGAAGTTTCTTCGGAAAGAGTCAGAGATTATGTTTGTGAAGAATTGGGCAAATCTGTTAAGCCGCTTTTCCAATCTAAAGCCATTGCATAGAGTATAATTTTTATGAGGTGAACCACGATGGATGACAAGGTAAATCATTCCGAAGAGGAAATAAGGGAACGCTATAGAAAGGCTCTTGAATCAGCAGTTCAAAAAGCTCCGATCAGATCTGGAGAGAGATTGTATCTTACAGATCTCTGGGCTGTCACCTCAATTCCTGAAGAGGTCATTGTAGAGACTCTTGCTTCTTCCGAGTTGAAGCTGCCCGAAGGGGTATCCTGCATAGTCGACGATAGAAGGAAGAAGAAGAGGATCATTTATGGAAAACGGGAATCTAATGAAAAAAGTGGCGGTCCTAAGCAGCCCAGAATACGCAAGGTGCAGGGAGAAGATTAGCGAAGGGCTGGACCTGATCGAGTTCAACGAAACTCTGCAGGGAAAGAAAGTTCTTCTGAAAGTGAATCTTCTATCGGCAAGGCTACCGGATAGTTGTGTCACCACTAATCCAGCCTTTGTTCGGGCTGTCGCAGAGGTCTTTCTCGGTAAGGGAGCGACAGTCAGCATAGGAGACTCTCCCGCGAGCGTTCGCGTTGAGATTGCAGCTTATGCCGCAGGAATTACCGAAGTCTGTGAAGATCTCGGAGTTCCTCTTGTCGATTTTGATGATCCCGTTCCTGTAGTCCTGGAGGAGGGTACGTACAGGAGCTTTGAGATTGCCAGACCGGTTCTTGAAACAGACCTTCTGGTGAATCTTCCGAAGCTCAAGACACATTCACTCACTCAGGTCACATTTGGGGTCAAGAATCTTTTTGGCTGTGTTCCCGGGGTGAAGAAGCAGGGTTGGCATTTCAGAGTGAGAAACATGAAGGAGTTCTCGGCCATGCTTCTTGATTTGGCCGGCTATCTGAGACCGTCCTTGACGATAATCGACGGCGTAGAAGGCATGGATGGCAACGGTCCGTCGAACGGACGGATCATAAAACCGGGAATAATAGGTATTTCGAGAGATGTTTTCGCACTTGACGATGCCATCGCAGAACTCTTTGGAGTAGTACATTCAAAGGTTCCAATTCTTCGTTTGGCAAGAGAAAAAGGACTAGTAGGCGATTACGAGGTTGTTGGGGATGAAGTCGAGCCGAAAAACCTTGCTCTCCCCGAGACGAATTTAATCGGGGTTTACGGTGCGGCCCTTTTGAGGAGATTAGTGACAAAGTTCCCGAAAATAGATAAGAAGAAGTGTGTGAGCTGCCGCGTTTGCGAGAGGGCCTGTCCGGTTGGAGCAATAGATATAAGCAGCTCCGCTATCGATTACGGTAAGTGCATAGCATGCTACGTGTGTCATGAACTGTGTCCGGAAAATGCTATCGCCTTCAGAAGACGCATTCATAGATAGGAGGGGTTAGATGAGCTATATTCTCGCTATCGATCAGGGAACGAGCAGCAGCAAAGCCGTTCTTTTTGATGAAGAACTTTATCAAGTTGCCGTTGCTCAGGAGGAGTTTACGCAGATCTATCCCAAACCCGGATGGGTTGAGCACGATCCTAGAGATATCATCTTAAGCACAATGGGTTCAATTGAGAAAGTCGTCTCGGAAGCCAGAATCTCATTCAGGGAGATTGCGGCAATAGGTATCACAAACCAAAGAGAAACGGTCGTTGCCTGGGATTCGGTGACTGATCAGCCGCTCTACAACGCAATAGTGTGGCAGGATAGAAGAACTGCGTACAGATGTAGGGAGATCGAAGAATCTCATGGAGAATTGATAAGGCGCAGAACCGGCCTAAAGCCGGATCCTTACTTCTCAGCGACGAAGATGGAATGGCTGCTGGAGAATGTACCGGAAGTTCAAGAAGCTGCAAGAAAAGGGAGATTGAGATTCGGTACGATTGACTCCTGGTTAATCTGGAATCTGACTAGAGAGAACCTCCATGTGTGTGATTTCTCGAACGCGTCGAGAACGATGTTGTTCAACATCGAGAGACTTGAATGGGATCGTGACCTCCTCAATCTCTTTGGAGTGGAGAAGGAGTTTCTCCCCGAAGTGGTGGAATCATGTAAGCTTCTCGGTCCTTCGATCTACGGCCCAAAAATCGGGGGAATAGCCGGAGATCAACAGGCCTCACTGTTCGGTCAGACGGCATTTCAAACCGGTGACGCGAAATGCACTTATGGGACGGGTTCATTTATACTGATGAACATTGGAAACGAACCAAAGATTTCCGATCATGGCTTGCTTACGACAATAGGCTGGAAGTCAAGTGAAGAGACAGTCTACGCTGTGGAAGGTTCGATTTTTGCCACCGGAGCTTTGATAGGCTGGTTGAAAGATGGACTGGGAATCATAAACAGTCCTTCCGATACGGAGCCGCTTGCCAGAGCAGTCAATGACAATGGAGGAGTCTTTTTCTCCGGCGCTCTGACAGGTCTGGGAGCTCCTTACTGGAACTCCTCGGCGAGAGGCATGATGATCGGTCTAACAAGGGGAACGAGTAAAGCGCATATCGTGAGAGCCGTTCTCGAGTACATCGCTTTCAGAACAAGAGAGATTCTTGAGCTGATGGAAAAGGAAACGGGAATCAGGCTCAACAAGCTGCTTGTTGACGGAGGAGTTACCCGAAACAACTTCCTGATGGAGATGCAGGCAAATATCCTGAATATCCCGGTTGACAGATCTCTTATAAAGGAAACGACGGCGCTTGGTGCTGCAATGCTTGCAGGAATATCTACTGACCTCTGGGATCAGGAGAGCTTGAAGAACAAGAGGATAAGCGAAGTTGTCTTTGAACCGTCGGGAAATAGAATGGAGGAAGAGTTCAAGAGGTGGAAAGAGGCGTTGAAGAGATCTATGAACTGGGCAAACTTGAGCTGAAGGATTTCGAGGCCCTTGCGCAAGAACTTGGAGAGGCGCTTGAAGGAGGAGAGACGGTCCTCCTATTCGGTGATCTGGGCAGCGGCAAGACAACGTTTGTGAAAGCGCTAGCCAGTGGGCTGGGCATCGATCAGAATGATGTGAGAAGTCCGACTTTCAACATTGTCAACTTCTATCCCAGCCGATTATCGATCGGCAAAAGCGAAGATGCCGGAGCGTCGAGAGTGCATCCCGCTCTTGTTCACGTTGATTTATACAGGATTACCGGTGAAGAAGAGGTTCTGGATCTCGCTCTCCACGATCTCATGAATTGCGATACGGTTCTAGCGATAGAGTGGCCGGAGCTTTACCTTAAGTTTGTTTGCGAACCATATCTCATCGTTGAACTGGAGCATTTCGACGAGATGAAACGAACAGTGAAATTGAAGCCATTCGGGTGCAGAATGAAGAACATTCTGGACAGTCTGACTATTAGAATAGATCGAGATAAGAATGAAGGAAGGTGAATAGATGGCTCAGAAGTTTGAATTGCTGGAAAAAGCAGCTGTAGGAAGCGAACGGAAGATAGAGATACCCGATAAACTGCCGGTTATACCGACGAGAACAAACATGTTAGTATATCCTTCCGCGGTGATGCCGTTGTATGTCGGACGCGAGAAGTCGCTGGCGGCACTGGAAGAGTCAATTGGCAAATTCAATCAGATGGTATTTCTCGTTTCTCAAAGGGACATTACTAAAGAGGAGCCCGAGATCGAAGATTTATTCGAGATAGGGACGATAGCGAGAATAGTCCAGCTGATGAAAATGCCCGATGGGAACTACAAGATTCTTGTTGAAGGTTTGACAAGAGCGAGGCTCTCTTCAGTGGAGGAAGGAGAAAACACGTTTATTGTCGTTGCAGAGAAGCTCAAGTCCAAGGGCAGGAAGAGCAAGATGCTTCAGGCGCTGGTTAGAAGGGTGAAGGAACTTGCGCTGAGGTATGTATCGATGAGCAGACGTTTCCCCGATGAAGCGATAATGGCGCTGGAAGACACTTCCGATGCAGATAAGTTTGCAGATTTCGTTTCTTCAATGGTGCCATTTTCTTTAGAGGAGAAACAGCATCTTCTAGAGGAAATAGAAGCGAAGGATCGTCTCAATACGCTTATGGAGTTACTTACAAGAGAAATAGAGATTCTGTCTTTGGAGGAAGAACTCGACAAGAGGGTTAAAGAGAAGATTGAGCAGGGGCAGAAGGAGTATTATCTGAGAGAGAAGATGAGAGCGATCCAGGAGGAGCTCGAGGGCGAAGAAGACGAGGAAATCAAAGAGCTTAAAGAGATGGCGGAGTCCGGCGAGCTTCCGCAGGAGGTTAAGGAGAAGGCAGAGCAGGAGATTTCGAGACTGGAGAAAATGTCTCCATACTCTCCGGAAGCGACGGTCGTGAGAACCTATCTCGATTGGCTGTTGAACCTTCCCTGGCAGGAAGAGACGGATGATGAGATAGTGATTAAAGACGTTAGGAAGACTCTCGATAACAATCACTACGGGCTTGACGATGTGAAGGAGAGGATACTTGAATTCCTGGCGGCCAGGAGGTTCTCGAAGAACCTTCGCGCTCCGATTCTCTGCCTCGTTGGGCCTCCAGGTGTTGGGAAGACTTCACTTGGTCGGTCTGTTTCAGAAGCTATGGGAAGGAAGTTCGGCAGAATCTCGTTGGGCGGCATGAGAGACGAAGCAGAAATAAGGGGTCACAGACGTACTTATGTGGGAGCGCTTCCGGGCAGAATAATGCAGATGATCAGAAAGCTGAAGACCAGGAATCCGGTAATTGTGCTGGACGAAGTCGACAAAATGGGAATCAGTTTTCAAGGAGATCCCGCTTCTGCTCTTCTAGAGGTTCTTGATCCCGAGCAGAACAACAGTTTTACCGATCATTTTCTGGAAGTGCCTTTTGACCTTTCCAGAGTCCTGTTCATTACTACGGCAAACGTTCTTTATTCGATCCCTGCAGCTTTGAAAGACAGGATGGAGATTATCGAGATTCCAGGCTATACGGAGTCTGAGAAGTATCACATAGCCAGGGACCATATACTGCCGAAGCTTCTTGATGAATACAACATGAAGGATAGCAAGCTGAAAATAACACCGGCCGCCACCAGGGACGTAATTAGAGACTACACAAGAGAAGCCGGAGTTAGGGAACTCGATAGGAATCTGGCCAAGATCATCAGAAAGGCCACTCTAAAAATGGCCGAGGGTGGCGATTCAATCTCTGTCGGTGTCAATGAACTGGGAGAGTATCTTGGAGCACCTCTATTCAAAGAGAGTGATTTCAGGAAGCATCCAGAGGTTGGTGTGGTGACTGGCCTGGCCTGGACATCTGTTGGTGGAGAAATCATGTACATCGAAGTCCTGCCCGTCTCCGGGAAAGGAAAGACTATCATAACAGGTCAGCTGGGAGATGTTATGAAGGAATCGGCACAGATCGCGGCGTCGCTCGCCAGAAAGCTTTGTGGAGACGAGAAGTTTACCGAGGTCTTCGAGAAGAAGGATTTCCATATCCACGTTCCCGAAGGAGCCGTTCCCAAGGATGGACCCAGTGCCGGGATTACTCTAACGACGGCGATTGTCTCGGCCGTCACCGGAAGAAAAGTGAGAAACGACATTGCAATGACTGGGGAGATAACTCTAAGAGGGAAGGTACTGCCCATCGGTGGTTTGAAAGAAAAGCTGATGGCAGCTTACCGTGCCAGAATGAAGAAGGTTCTGATTCCTCTTGCAAACAAGAGAGATCTCGATAAAGTTCCCGAGGAGATAAAGTCGAAACTGGAATTCGTCTTTGTCGAGGAGATAAGTGAAGTACTTGAGGAGGCTCTGATTCCCGGTGACGGTAAAGAGTGCTGAATTAGTAAAGACTGTCTTCGCGAAAGGCGAGTATCCGCCGCCAATAAAAAGGGAAATCGCTTTCGCGGGTAGGTCGAATGTTGGGAAGTCTTCACTGCTGAATTCGCTGTTTGGAAGGAGGCTTGCAAAGACAAGCTCAACTCCGGGCAAGACGAGGTCGATCAATTTCTATGTGGTTAACGGAGAGATCTTTTTCGTTGACCTGCCTGGTTACGGCTACGCAAAAGCTTCAATGTCAGAAAGAGAGAAGTGGCAGAGGCTTATAACAGACTATTTCGAATCGAGGGAAGGGCTTTCTCTGGTGGTTCTGCTTGTTGACATAAGACATCCGCTGCAGCCGGCCGACAAACAGATGCTTGACTGGGTTACGTACTACGCCATTCCATATGTTCTGGTTCTGACAAAGGCAGACAAACTTTCAAAGAGCCGTCAACAGCAATCAAAGAAATCAATAAGCGAAGAAGTCTCCGTATGGGGGAGACCACCGGTCTTTTCCGTATCCGCCGAGAATCGTCAAGGTATAGAGGAGCTGCTCAAGACTCTCTTGCAGTAACAGAGTTCTGCTTATGTTTGAAGGACCAATGCTATTCATTGTATTGGTCCTTCTTCAGTTTTTCGGGCATACAGGGTGTTTCATTGATTAGGGAGCCAGACGCCCATTCGAAGTGATCCTTGCATTGGAGTTTTGGCACTTACGCAAAGGCAGATTCTCTGTTTCTAATGCGGAAGCAGAAAATCCCCAATTGCTCCCAAACCACTGCAATCCGAGGCCGCAGCTTCGCCCTTTGCTACTTATCGAACCGGTATCCACACTTCAACTAAGGCGAAATTCCGTTGAAGGATGTCGCAGATCGATAAGCCAATGCCGGATGGCTAATTGAGAATCTCATACCTGACGATGGTCTCGTCAGAGTATATCGCGAGCCCTAAGTGAGGCTCTTGCCTGTGAAATCCCTGAATTTCGCTACGCTTCCTCGCGGTTTCAATTCCAGAGTCTCCTGAACGGTCTCGTAGAGGCCGAATTTCATCGAGTAGCCTTCCTTCCATTCGAAATTATCCATCAATGACCAATACATAT
>Ga0068712_1004988_pt1 | contig 10769 bp, 9 predicted proteins | sample MTBAKSrepl1MetaG_FD_62987 | JGI IMG/M metagenome (GOLD analysis project Ga0068712, IMG submission 62987) | Enrichment culture microbial communities from Arthur Kill intertidal strait, New Jersey, USA, that are MTBE-degrading - MTBE-AKS1... | ecosystem: Environmental > Aquatic > Marine >... | reverse complement strand
TGGTGGTGGCCGAAACTGAAAGAGAAAGGCTTCAGGAAAGACTCGATCCGAAGACGGTTGAGGCAGCAGCGGATGATCGGCCGGCAGATAGCGGCAAACAACAGCCCAACCCGAATAGCCCGGATGACCGTCAACGCGGATCAGCTGTTTCAGGGCCGGGGGAGAAACTGATGTCCGATGATGGCCCAGCCGTTCCGGCTGCACCTGAAAACGATCCGCCGGTATCGATTGGGGAATTCGGTGTGTCCTATGAAACGGCCAGCAACACGTTCAGAGCCCAATTTATAATAAGAAATAACGGTCCGGATTCCACACCGGTTTCCGGATATACCGCCATCATTTTAAAAAACCTCGACACTTCGCCGGATGAATGGTTAACCCTGCCGACGCTGAAACTGGCTGCAGGCGTACCGACGGGAGCTAAGAAAGGTCAATACTTTTCGATTTACAGATTCAAAACTGTCAGGTTTATGGTTAAAAGTAAAATAGATCCCCAACAATTTAATACGGCGACGGTGTACGTCTTTGACGAAAATAACGAATTACTGCTTGAGAAGAATATTCAAATCAATATCCAAGAAACTGTTTTTAGTCCGAACCCGTGATCACGCAAGTGGCCGGCTGGATAAAGTCATGACGGAAAACGTCCGGGAGTATAACTTCAGAATCATTTTTGCTGCAATCATTGCGATGGCCTTTTGTTTTCAGCCAGCGGACGCCGCCGCTCAGAAACGAACCCATTCCGTTTTTTTTGAAGATACCGATTACGAACTGCATGTCTATCGAATTTACGGGAAGCACCCCGGCAAAACGCTTCTGCTCATCGGCGGGATCCAGGGAGATGAACCCGGCGGATTCCTCTCCGCCGATCATTACGCCGACATCAGTCTCACCAAGGGCAATTTGATCGTGGTGCCGCGTGCCAACTTTCAGTCGATCGTACTGAATCGTCGTAAAATCAATGAAGATATGAATCGCAAATTCGGTGACGACAGAAAGAAAAATTATGAAGCCGAAATTGTTTCAATTTTAAAACAATTGATCGGGGAAAGCGATTGCTTGCTGAACCTGCATGACGGCAGCGGTTTTTTTTCCGAAACTTGGGAAAGTCCTGAAAGAAACCCGCTGCGTTACGGCCAGTCGATCATTGCGGATAGTGAAACGCATATCAATGCAACAACCGGTCAAACTTTTCGGCTCGGCGATCTGGCAAGATCCGTTATTGCCCGGGCAAATTTGCAGATAGAGTTTCCCCAGCATTACTTTCGTTTCAACAATCATCGCACCATAGATGAAAACAGCCCTCACCGGGAGCAGCGAAAATCAGCCACATTTTATGCGCTTTACACGTGCGGGATTCCGGCCTATGGAATTGAAACCAGCAAAACGCTTCCACTTGAACTGAAGGTGCGTTATCATAACCTGGTTATTAATGCCTTTATGGAGCGCTTTGAGGTTATTCCGGAAACGCCGGGAGTCAATCTGGCGCCGCCCAAGCTGCGCTATCTGGTGATATCCATCAATGACACCCTGCCGGTGGTGGTCCAGGACGGTCAGATTCTGTATGTCAATGCCGGCGATACCATCATGATATCTCATATTGAGGCCAATTATGAACGCGGCCTGACGGCCGATATCGTCAATTATGGCTCTTTCAGCGATTTGCGAAAAAAAACCGTCATCAACGGGCCGACTGAAATCATCGCGCGAAGGGATTGTCTCCCCTGCGGCAGTGTCCAAATCAGGGTCGGCAACAGTCGCAAAGTGATTACAAAGGCAGAAGGGGTCGTGATCCTGGCTCCGCCGCCGTCGGTTCCCGATATTTTGCAATATCAGGTCCGGATTAACGGAAAAGAGCGAACTTTCCAAAACAATGAACATGTTGAAGTTATCAGAGGGGATACCTTTGAAATTGTGGACGTCACAGTCGAATCCGGCGATGCGTCCCGTTTGCAGGTCAATTTCAAGGGGTATGTGGGAAACTCGCGGAATAACACCGGCGAAGACAGGGGATATGTAATTGATACGGGAAAGGATTTATGGCGGCGGTATTCTCTGGCAAAGAATGGGAAAATCTACCCGATTATTGTTAAATATGGCGAAAAAGTGATCGGGAAATTATTTGTGGAGATAAAAGAGCCGGCACCCAATGTTCAATGACCCAAACTTTCCAGGAGACAACATGGTAGCTGATAAATCCAAAAACTTTTCAATCATCGACAAAGGATTAACGGTAGAGGGAACGGTTTCATGCAAAGGGCAGCTAGTGGTCAAGGGGACCATAAAGGGGACTCTGGACGGCGAAATCGTCGTCATTGCCGAGGACGGGGCAGCCTATACCGATGCCAAGGTCGCCAGTATGACGATCGGCGGGATATTTGAAGGTAGGGTTGCCGTATCGGAAGAACTCATCATACTCTCAACCGGGAAATGCTCCGGCACCGTCATATGCAACAATCTGGTGGTCGAGGCCGGCGGGATTTTAAACGCCGAGGTCACTTGCAAACAGCTGCAGAAAGCCGATGCGTCCAAGGCAGCCGTAAGCGCTTTGAAATAACTGAATTTTCAATATCTGATAAATGAGGAGGTTGATATCAGCGTCTGCCCAATCCTGTGAACCTGCCGCCTGATGTGAAAAAGCGCTAAACCCGAACTTACATCAACCGATAAAGCGATCTGATTTTATCACGCGTCATGATGTTTTGCCAGTCGGGTCCCAGTGCGTTTTCCCAGAGAGGCGCCAGCGTCAGGGCAATATCAATCATTTTCTCCATCTGGGCGCTGTCAACGTCGGCCACCAGCCCGCGAGGCAGTTCGACATTGTTTTTACGCAACATTTCATGAAATTCACGGACTCCTTGGGAGTAGTATTCCTCAAGGCAGTTGAACACAATGCAGTTGCCGATGCCGTGATGAACACCGAGAACGTATGAAAGCCCGTAGCATAGGGCATGACAGATACCGACCTGGGAGTAGGCGATGCTCATTCCTCCGAAATATGAAGCCATCATCAACTTGTCATCGCTGTCCGGCCCCGGATTCAGAAAAACTTCCCGGCACAGATCCATTGCTTTTTCGCCGTAAGCTTGACTGAAGGCGTTCAGATAAGTTCCGGTTAAAGATTCGACGCAATGAACATAGCAATCCATGCCGGTGTAAAATCGTTGCCAGGCCGGCGCACCGGCGACCAGGTCGGGATCGAGAACGATCTGATCGAATAGGGTGTAATCCGAATTGATGCCCAGTTTTTTTACCGGGCCGGTCAGTACGGTCGTCCGGGAAACCTCGGCGCCGGTTCCGGACAGCGTCGGTACGGCCACGTGATAGACCGCCGGGTTTTGAATAAGGTCCCAACCCTGATAATCGGCGGCGGAACCGGGGTTGGTCAGCATCAAAGAGATTGCTTTGGCAAGATCCATTGTGCTGCCGCCGCCGATTCCGATGACACTGGCAGGTAGACCGCCGGGTTCTTTTGTCATCCAGTCCTTGACCGCTTGCGTTAAGCTGTCCACGTAAACGGTTTTGGGTTCATCATCCACATTCACCCAGAGCAGCAGGTCTTTCTTTTTTGCCGGAATGCGACGGCTAAATTCACTGTGTTGAAAGACATTGTCGACCACATAGACATGCGTGCGGGGCATATTGTTATGTTTTTTGAGAAGTATGTCTTCAAGTTGCGTAAAAGATCCTCTGCCGAAGATGACATTTGATACCAATTTAAAATTTCGGAACATATGATTTCCTTCTGTTCAATGTTAATCGGGTTGATGTGTCCGGTTGGGAAGTCCCTTTTGGTTTATGAAGCCTGTAAAACGGTTTTCGTGGGCGAAACTGTTTCCCGTTTACCGCAAGGATTCCTTAAACGCCTTGTGTAGTTTTTCGACGCGTTCCTTCAGATCCGCTTCGGTCCAGGACAGTTTGATCTGCATGGATATGACCCTGCTTATGACCTTGTCCGATGCAACGGTTTGGATGGTATCGTAATCCGGGAAACTTTTCAGGAGCGTGAACGGGAGCCGGGCAGGGGCGCTATATTTTTTTAAATGCAACCAGTTCCGCAGATAATGCCAGTTGTTGTCGTACCAGTAGAAGCAGGAGTCAACCCCGGTGGCGGAGAGAGCCCGCATCAGAGAACGCGCCCTGTCTTTATCCGGCATAAAAAAAGAAAGGAAGGTGGCTGAATCCCCGCTTTTGTCCGGAAGTTTCCGAAAACTGACGCCCGGCATGCTTTCGATAGCGTCTTTCAAAACTTTTTTGTTGAGGCGCTGTTTTTCCAGAATACGGTCCAGCTTCCTGAGTTGGGCCACGCCGACGGCGGCGTTCAGTTCACTGATGCGAAAATTGGTCCCCAGAATCGAATGCCCCTCCAGCCCCCTGTCGTTGCCGATGTGATCGTGGCCATGGTCGGCATAAGCCGAGGCAATGGAATAAAGATCGGAACTGTCGGTTACAATGGCACCGCCTTCGCCGCAGGTAACGGTTTTGACGGGGTCAAATGAAAAGCAGCCCATTTGACCGAACGTCCCGACCGATTTTCCGCTGAATGCAGCTCCCAACGACTGGCAGGCGTCCTCAATGAGGAGCAACCCCTTGCGATCGCAAAAAGACTTGATCTCGTCGATGCGGGCCATGGCGCCGCACATATGGACCGGCATGACCGCCTTTGTATGGGAAGTTAGCGCTGCCTCCAAGGCATCCGGATCGAGACAAAGGGTTTCATCGATATCTGCAAAAACAGGGACCGCGCCGGCAATTAAAACGGCCTCTGCGGTTGCAATGAATGTAAAGGGCGGAATAATGACTTCATCACCAGCGCCGACGCCGCAGGATGCCAAAGCAATGCTGACAGCGGCGGTTCCGCTGGCGCACAGATGGCAATGGGCGGATCCGACCCGTTTAGACAGGTCGGATTCAAACGTTTTTGCTTTCCAGTGCCCTTTACGGGCCCCATCAAATCCATACCGGAAAAGCACACCGGTATCCAGTACATCTTGAACCTCTTTGCGTTCTTCGTCGCCGAACCATTCAAAACCGGGCATATCCAATCTCCTTGGTTTCCATTTTACGAGCGGTGCTCCCTATCCGTTTTTATTTTGTTTTTAGTGAAATAGTCCTTGAAATAATGCTTAATCGCCATACGGGCATATTCGGCGGAGCGTGTGCCGATATATTTTTCGTGGGCGACAACCGCCGAGATGACAATTTTCTGATCTCCGTCTTTATCTTCGGCATATCCGACGAACCAGTCAAAGCGGGCATCACCGATCGTGTTGTCAATCGACCCGGTTTTTCCACCCATATGAAGCCGTGACATGACACGGTCCCGGCGATGCCCTCTGAAAATCTTTTTGGCGGTACCCGAGGTGATGGTCGCCTCCATCAGGCTGTTCATCATGTCGGAAGCCTTCAGTGAGATGGCCTGGTTGACCTCCCGGGGATGGCTGCGATAAATAATCTTGCCGGTTTCATCCGTAATCTGGTCAATGATGGAGGGCTCCATCAGTTTGCCCCGATTGATGATCGCTGCCGTGAGAATGGCGCCGTGAAGCGGCGACATGGTTGTTTTGCGATTGAAACCGCTGGCAATTTCAGCCCACTGGTAAGGTTCATCAGAAAATTGGGCCGTACTGGCAACAACGGGTATCTCAAATTCAATCGGGTGGTTAAATCCGAAGGCCTCAGCATATTCCTCCAGAATCGTTCCGCCCAGATGGTTTGCGCCCAATTTTCCAAAGACCGGATTGACCGATTGCGCAAACGAGTCCATCAGCGTGATCCGGTTCGTATACTTATTCGTTCTCTCGCGCAGCTGCGATTTATACAACGTATGCTTTCTGCCGTTGTAGGTGAACTCTGAAGTCGGATCAACGTTTAACTTTTCAATTGCGGCCGCGGCAGTGACAATCTTAAAAATGCTTGCGGCCGGGAATTTACTGTCAATACAGGGGTTTTTGTCAGGCGCAGCCTTGTCGTACCCTGCCATGGACAATATTTTTCCGGTTGTGGGATCCATGACGACAATTCCGATATATCGGGAAGTGGAGGGATTCAATCGCTCCTGAAGATACTGCTGCAACGAAATGTCCAGGCTGGTTTCAATGCGCAAGGTCTTTCCAGCGGAAATGAAACTAAAACTTTTTTCCTTCAGGTTGGTGAAGCGGGCGGCATCCAATAACGAGCGCAGCTCGTTTTTACTCAGCGGCAGGTTTTCAGGATGGGGCGCAGTCTCCGGCCCGCCGGTTCTAAAAGAAATATTTTCCCAATCAAAAAACCCGGTCGCGTCACCCAGCCGTCTGTCAATCCCATAGACAAATAACATAAGTAAAGAACACAGCAAAAAATACTTGACTGCGATTTTCCAAAAGGATTTTCGCGTACTTTTTTTTTGCAAGCGCTGCTGATATTTCCGCCAGTGTGAATTTGTCGGGGTAATGGGTTCCATCCTATTTCCGGTATCAGATTCCTTTTCTATTTTGGCCGCACGGCATCGAAATCCAACAGTTCAGGTTAATTCAAGGGTATTCCCGGCGTTATTGTCCCGTCCAGCGTTGCGACCGCAGTTTTGCCTTTTTCTGATGCGGCGATCAACATCCCATTGGATAGTATCCCCATGATTTTTGCGGGTTTTAAATTGGCGACGACAATGATCTGTTTGCCCACCAGGTCATCGGGATCATAGTTTTCGGCGATTCCGGCGATGATGGTTCTTTTTTCGCCGAGGTCAATTTCGATCTTCAGCAGTTTGTTGGCCCGCGGGACCCGCTGGGCCTGTATAACGGTTGCGACCCGCAGATCAACTTTTCGAAATTCTTCTATACTGATTTCGGGTTTAATGGCAACCGATAATCGGGCGGAATCGGAATCGGTATGGGTGCTGATTTGATGAATTTCCGGATCGATGCGGGGAAAAAGGGCGACTGATTTCGGGAGTTTCAATCCGGGCTGAATCGTCTTCCAGTTTTTAAGACAATCCAGTTTAAAAGCGGCCGGCTCCGGTTCCATACCCAAGTGCGTCAGCATGGTTTCGGCGGTGCCGGGCATAATGGGGTAGATCAGTCCGGCAATGATCCGCAACCCTTCCAGGAGATTATAGATGACCGTCTCAAGCTGCTTCAGGCTTGATTTTTTCTTTGCCAGTTCCCAGGGGGCGGTCACGTCAATGTACTTGTTCATCTGATTAATGAATTCCCATACCGCTGTCAGGGCTTTATGGAATGCAAAAGACTCCATATCTTTTTCGTATGCCGTGATGGTCTTCATGGCATCCTGTTCCAGCTCAAGGGTAAACTCCTTTTCAACCGTGGGATCCACCGCTGGAATCAACCCGTTGAAATATTTATGCGCCATTGCCAGGACACGACTGAAAAGATTTCCCAGATCATTGGCCAGGTCTGAATTGATGCGGTTGATCAGCGACACTTCATTAAAGCTGGAATCGAGCCCGAAAGCCATCTCACGCATCAGAAAAAATCGAAATGCATCCAGTCCGTATACGTTTTTAAGCTCAAGGGGTTCGACCACATTGCCAAGGGTTTTAGACATCTTGCTCTGGTCCACGTTCCAGTAGCCGTGCACATTGAGGTGTTTGTATAAGGGGATGCCGGCGGCCTTGAGCATGATGGGCCAGTAGATCCCGTGGGGTTTTAAAATGTCCTTGGCAACGATGTGCTGTGCATTCGGCCAGAACTTCCGGTAGCGGTCGCCGTCGGGATATCCCAGTGCAGAAATATAATTGAGAAGGGCGTCGAACCAGACATAGGTGACATAGTTTTTGTCAAACGGAAGCGTAATCCCCCATTCGAGACGGGTTTTGGGGCGTGAAATACAGAGGTCTTCCAGCGGTTCCCTTAAAAAGGAAATAACCTCGTTGCGGTATCGTTCCGGGCGAATAAAATCCGGATTTTGGGTAATGTGATCGATCAGCCAGTCCTGGTAGCGGCTCATTTTAAAGAAATAATTGGATTCCTTGATTATTTCCGGTTCGGTTTCATGATCGGGGCATTTGCCGTTTACCAGTTCCCGTTCGGTGTAAAACCGTTCGCATCCAAAGCAATAGAGCCCCTCGTATTCACTGAAATAAATATCACCGGCATCATAAATTTTCTGGAGGATCTCCTCCACCACAAGAATATGGGCAGGATCCGTTGTTCGAATAAATGCATCGTGGCGGATATTGAGCTGCGGCCACAACGCTTTGAACAGCGAGCTGATTTTATCGACATAGGTCCTGGGGCTTAAATTTTCTGCCTTGGCGGCCCGAACAACCTTATCACCATGTTCATCCGTACCGGTCAGAAGAAAGGTTTCCTTATGGGTCATGGAATGAAAACGGGCGGCCACGTCCGCCACGATGGTCGTGTAGGCATGCCCCAGATGGGGCCTGGCATTCACATAATAGATGGGTGTTGTGATGTAAAACGTCCCTGACATGGTGACTCCTAATCTTCAACCGTAATGATATCTTCCAGCCCGATTTCCAACTCCTGGCCTTCAGTATCACGAATCGTCAGCCGGTTACAGATAACGTTATGGCGCAGGACTTTGCCTTTGGTGTTTTTGGTAATGACGGACTTGTTGGTTTTTGGAAATTTTTCTTTCAAGGCCAGATACGTGTCGTATTCAAATGTCAGGCAACACATCAAGCGACCGCATTGACCCGATATCTTGGTGGGGTTTAAAGAGAGATTCTGCTCTTTTGCCATCCGAATGGAAACCGGCTCAAATTTTTCAATAAAAGTCGAGCAGCAAATGTTACGGCCGCATCTTCCGAGTCCGCCGCACATTTTCGCCTGGTTGCGGATACCCACCTGGCGCATTTCCACCCGGACGTCAAACTCTTTGACCAGTCGTTTGACAAGCTGCCGGAAATCGACCCGGCCTCCGGAAGTAAAAAAGAAAGTTAATTTGCTGCCGTCGAAAGTGGTTTCGACGGAAAAAAGATTCATTTGAAGACGCATTTCCTTAATGGATCGCAGACAGAATTCATGCGCACGCTTTTCCGTATCCAGGTTTTTTTCAATTTGCCTGAAATCATTTTCATTGGCCAACCGAAATACTTTTTTCAGCGGCCGGTCAGACTCGGCGTCCTCCCGGGAAACCGGCGACACGATCACCGTACCAAACCCAAATCCTTGTTCGGTTTCTACGATCACATGATCGCCGCGCTTGAGGACAAAAGCGCCGCAATCAAAATCGTATACTTTTCCGGCGGGTTTAAATCGGATACCAACAACTTTTTTCATAATAGATTCATTCGGTATATAAATTATGGCGTCGGTTTAGGCAATCAACGGATCCGACGCGCCATGGTCTGTAAATATAGGTTAGCTCATTATTTTTTTCAACAGGTCATTTTCAACATCATGGATTCCACCGCCAGGCGGGCATTGCCGTTGGCCCGGATTGATTTCTGTGCCGTTTGGATAATTTCAATTTTTTGAATTAACGTTGATACCGATTCCGTTTGTGAAACATTGAGAATCGTATCGGCAAGATCCGCATTAATGATTTTTTCTGGACAAAATTTACATATTACCAGGTCCCGCAGCCATACTTTTAAGACTTCCAGGGCATCTAACAGGATTTCCTTGTTGGATATCAGCTGTTCGGCAAACATCAGTCTAAACCCGATCGGCTTTTTCGACAGTTTTCCGGGTCGTTTCAGGCCGCTGGCCTGCAGGAGCCAGCTGCGCCAGTGACTCCAATCGGTTCCTTTAAAGGGCCGGCTGAACACAAGGGCTTTGGCGTAATCCCCGCCGGCCAGCACGGCGATGACTGCGGCTTCATCCGGCGGCAGGTTTTCCTTTTCCAGCAGCAGCCGTTGCAGTTCTTTTCTGGGGACCGGATTAAAATGGACATGCTGACAACGCGATGCAATGGTCGGGAGAAGGGTGGACGCCTGGGTGGCAATCAAGATAAAAATGGTCCGATCGGGGGGTTCTTCCAGCAGTTTGAGAATGGCATTGCCCGCTTCCGGGTTCATGGTCTGGGCATCCGAAATAATTACGAAACGCCGTCTGGCCTCATACGGCTTCATGGACAAAGATTCACACAGAGCCCGCACTTGAGCAATCCGGATGATCGTTCCCGCCGGTGAAATACTCAGAATGTCCGGGTGATTGTCAGATATTATTTTTCGGCAGGCGCTGCAGTCTCCGCAGGGGTTGATGTCATCGAAGGACGCATCGCCGGCAATGGGAAGAGGGGTGTTGGGCGGGGAGGTTTGCGCCGGCCGGTTCAGACAGTTGCATGACATGGCAAACGTAACGGCAGCCGTTTTTTTGCCGGTAGTGTCAATTCCGCAATACAGCAAGGCATGCGGTATCGAATCCCTGCGCAACAGTGTCGCTAACATTCGGAGGGGCTTTTTTTGGCCGATTATTGACTCGAATCCAGTCACAAATTTAATAATCAACCCGTTCTTTCAGTTCTTTACCGGATTTGAAAAACGGAAGCTTTTTGGGTTTGATAATGACCTTATCACCGGTTTTTGGATTTCTGCCGGTATAGCTTTTGTATTCTTTTACAAAAAAACTGCACAGTCCGCGAATTTCCACGCGTTCTCCCCGAGACAGGGCGTCGGCCATGTTATCGAAAAAAATCTGTACGACCTTTGCCGCCTCTGACTTGGAAATATTCGCTTCGTTTTTCAATGTGGAAATAAGTTCCAATTTATTCATACAACCTCCTTTAAACAAGAACGGCCGAAAACAATTTCGTAATCTTCTTATAAAACAAAACCTTATCGGAAGTCAACAGTTAAATCATAT
>Ga0068712_1004987_pt1 | contig 10772 bp, 10 predicted proteins | sample MTBAKSrepl1MetaG_FD_62987 | JGI IMG/M metagenome (GOLD analysis project Ga0068712, IMG submission 62987) | Enrichment culture microbial communities from Arthur Kill intertidal strait, New Jersey, USA, that are MTBE-degrading - MTBE-AKS1... | ecosystem: Environmental > Aquatic > Marine >... | reverse complement strand
GTGTACGCCCAGGACTTTACGGTGCTGGGCGGATCCCTGGGTGAAATGCATGCCGCCAAAATCTGCAAGGTGATGGATATGGCGGTAAAAATGGGTGCGCCGATCATCGGAATGAATGACTCCGGCGGCGCCCGGATCCAGGAAGCCATCAATGCCCTTTCGGGCTATGGCAAAATTTTTTACGCCAACACCATGGCCTCCGGAGTGATTCCTCAGATCTCTGTGATCATGGGGCCCTGTGCCGGCGGCGCCGTGTATTCCCCCGCGCTGACCGATTTTGTCTTTATGGTGGACAAAACCAGCAAGATGTTTATCACCGGGCCTCAGGTCATCAAAGCCGTGACTGGTGAAGAAGTATCTGCCGAGGAATTAGGCGGGGCCATGACCCACAATGCCGCCAGCGGCGTCGCCCATTTCGCGGCAACAGACGAAGGGGAATGCATCCGGCAGATCCGCCAGCTGATGGGCTATCTGCCTTCGAACAATCTTGAAGAAGCGCCCAAGGTACCGGTGCTTGATGACGTCATGCGCATGGACGAGGGGCTGAACCAGGTCATACCGGACAACCCCAACGCAGCCTACGATATGAACACAGTGATCCGCCATATTGTGGATGAAGGAGAATTCTTTGAAGTCCAGCCATACTATGCGCGGAACATCATCACCGGCTATGCCAGGCTGGGCGGCCAAACGGTAGGGATCATTGCCAATCAGCCCAAGGTCATGGCGGGGTGCCTGGATATCAATGCTTCGGATAAATCGGCCCGTTTCATCCGTTTTTGCGATGCCTTCAACATCCCGCTTCTGAGCATCGTTGACGTGCCGGGCTTTTTGCCGGGAACCAACCAGGAGTTCGGCGGCATCATCCGCCATGGCGCCAAAATGCTGTATGCCTATTCTGAAGCTACGGTGCCTAAAATCACCCTGGTGACCCGGAAAGCCTATGGCGGCGCTTACCTGGCCATGTGCTCCAAGGACCTGGGCGCTGACCAGGTCATCGCCTGGCCGACGGCGGAAATCGCCGTCATGGGCGCGGAGGGTGCTGCCAATATTATTTTCCGCAAAGAGATCGAGTCGGCGGAAAGCCCTGAAACGGCGCGGCAGGATCGAATCGAGCAATATAAGGCGATTTTTGCCACCCCTTATGTCGCGGCGGAAAATGGTCTTGCGGATATGGTGATCGAACCCCGGGAAACCCGGCCCCGTCTGATTTCGGCCTTGGAAATGCTTTCGACCAAGCGTGAGAAGCGGCCGGCCAAAAAACACGGCAACATCCCGCTTTAAGAAGCAAACGCATGAACGCTGCCCAAAGGCAAATGAGGTGAAAAACGATGAATCCGGAATTAGTGGTCCTTGACCAATTAGGCGCCGTGGGAACGGCAATCTATGGCTTGAAGGTGGCCATCATCAGCATGGGGGTCGTATTCTTCGCGTTGATCCTGCTGATAGGAATTATACGGCTTATGACCATATGCATCAACCGGGCAAGCGCGGCGCAGAATTCAATGAAAGAAGCCGTTGCCGTGATGACCCCTGAAGCCGCGGTCAATTCTGGTGTCAAGAGCGCAGAGCCCATCGGAAAAACGGTTCCTGCTCAGGAAGGTGTCCCGGATCCGGCGGTGCTGGCGGTCATTGCCGCGGCCGTTGCCGCTTATATAGACACAGAAAAGCGAAGCAAGGTGGGCATGATCCGGCGTGAAGGCTCTGAAAAGGCCTGGGTCCGGGCCGGCCGGAACGAATTGACCAGCCGAGATCGATTAAGAAGCGTGTAAGAAGCGAGTAAGAAGCGTGTAAGGAGAGAAGCTGAATGCGAGAATTTAGAATCAAAGTGATGGACCAGGTGTACGAAGTGGAAGTGGAGGAAGTGGGCGTCCAAAGCACGCCGGTCATTAAAAATGTGCAGCCGGCTTTTACGGCGGCGCCGGCCATCAAGACGGCACCGGCGGCGGTACCGGTCCCGGCTCCGGCCGCAAAGCCCCAATCCGCGGCGCCTGGCGGCGGGGATGCCATCATTTCCCCCATGCCCGGAAAAATCATCAGCATTGCGGTAAAGGAAGGACAGGCTATCCAGCCGGGCGATCTGGTCCTGGTATTGGAAGCCATGAAGATGGAAAATGAAATTTTCTCCCATGTGAGCGGGATCGTGAAAGCAATCAACGTAACACCCGGCGCGCCGGTCAATCCCGGTGAAGCCATGGTGGTCATCGGCTAGGGCCAGCCGGATGCGATCCGCATGAAGAAAGGATGTTTGATTTTGAAAGAACATTACGTTTCCCGATTGATCAAGAATGAGGATTTGAATCACCATGGCACATTGTTCGCCGGCAGGACCGCCGAATGGTTCGTGGAGGCTTGCTTTATCGCAGCGGCGGACCTGGTGAAGAAACCGGAAAGCATTGTCTGTCTGAATATCCATGGCCTGATCTTCAAATCCCCGGTCAAAAAAGGAGAGATCATCCGGATCAAAACCAAGGTAGTCTGTCTTGGAAACACACGGATCGTCGTTTATGGAACGATCGAGTCGGAAATCGGAGAAATCGTTCCCATTGAAGGCTTCATTACCTTCATTTGTGTGGATGAACATGGCCAAAAAATGCCCCATGGGCTGTGTCTGGACGACTGCGAAGATCCGGAAGAGATGGCAGTACGGGAAAGAGCAAAAAGGCTGGTATAAAAACGGCGGCCGGTTTTGCGGACAGAGAGATTAGCGATGTTAGGGGTTTTGCACAATGGAATTGAACGTCATAGAAGCCATCAAGGGCTTATGGTATGGCACGGGGATCATGATGATGGATCCGAAACAGGTGATCATGATCGTGATCTCCCTGATCCTGATCTATCTGGCCATCGTCAAGAAATTCGAACCGCTGCTGCTGCTGCCGATTGCCTTCGGCATGCTCTTGGTAAACCTGCCTGCAGCGGCTGGCAGCGGTCTGATGGACGGCTCCACCAGTTTTCTTCGTCCCATTAAGGACGCCTCAGAACTGGCCAGCGGCGAATTGCTGTGGAAGATCAAGGAGGGCGGCGAATATATGCTCTATGCCGCAAAAACTCAGCCTGGGGGATTGCTGTACTATCTGTACCAAGGGGTCAAGCTGGGGATCTATCCGCCGCTGATCTTCCTGGGCATCGGGGCCATGACGGATTTCGGGCCGCTGATCGCCAATCCCAAGACCTTTGTGCTGGGCGCGGCGGCTCAATTAGGAATATTTTTTGTTTTCTTTGTGGCGCTGTTCTTAGGCTTTGATGTGAAGGAAGCAGCCTCCGCCGCCATCATCGGCGGTGCGGACGGGCCCACGGCCATCTTCCTGACCTCAAAGCTGGCGCCGCATCTTTTGGGTCCCATCGCGGTGGCCGCTTACTCCTATATGGCACTGGTGCCCATCATCCAGCCGCCGATCATGAAGCTGCTGACCACCAAGGAAATGCGCATGGTCCGCATGGCCCAGCTGAGGACGGTCAGCTCCAAGGAAAAGATCCTTTTCCCCATCGTGGTGACCATCGCGGTGGTGCTCCTTCTGCCGGATGCGGCGCCCCTGGTGGGGATGCTGATGCTGGGCAATCTCTTCCGGGAGTCCGGGGTGGTCGGACGGCTCAGTGAGACAGCTCAAAATCAGCTGATCAACATCATCACCATTTTTCTGGGGGTTACGGTAGGGGCCACAGCCAATGCGGCCACGTTCCTCAGCACAAAAACCCTTTCTATTACACTGCTGGGCCTGGTTGCCTTTGGGGTAGGGACGGCGGGCGGCGTTCTCATCGGGATCGTCATGTACTACCTTTCCGGGAAGAAGATCAACCCGCTGATCGGTTCCGCCGGCGTTTCGGCAGTGCCCATGGCGGCCCGGGTATCCCAGGTGGTCGGTCAAAAGGAGGATCCACAGAATTTCCTGTTGATGCACGCCATGGGGCCCAACGTGGCCGGCGTCATCGGCTCAGCTGTAGCTGCGGGGATCCTGCTCAATTTCTTCAAATAAATCAGAGTTGATTCAGGATGTTGGCATGCCTTGGGTATGACGATATACAACAACACATGCACAAATTAAAAGGAGGCAAGTATGATGCAATTTTTCCAATTTACTGAAGAACAGGATATGCTGCGCAAAGCAGTTCGGGAATTCGCGGAAGCAGAAATCGCGCCCAAAGCGGCGGAATGGGATGAAAAGGATTATTGCCCGATGGAATTGTTCCCGATCATGGGGGAACTGGGACTCACCGGGATATTTGTTCCCGAGGAATACGGCGGAAGCGGCATGGGCTATGTGGAACGGGCCATTTGCCTGGAAGAGATTGCCCGGTACTCCGCGGGACTGGCCATCGCCTTGATGACCCATCATCTGGGCATGGCGCCGATTCTGGATCATGGTACCGAAGAGCAGAAAGCCAAGTATCTGCCGGAGCTGTGCGCCGGGACCAAGCTGTGCGGCCTGGCCACTACGGAGCCCGGCGGCGGCTCGGACTACACGGGACAGAAGAGCACGGCGGAGCTGGTGGATGGCCAATGGGTGCTCAACGGCAGGAAATGCTTTATAACCAACTACCAGGCCGATGTCTGCGTTCTGACGGCGGTCAGTGGCCAGGATGAAAAGGGCCGCAACCAACTGAGTGTTTATATCATCGATAAAGGAACCTGCGGTTTCAGCATGGGCCGTCATGAAAACAAGCTGGGTTTGCGGGGCTCCAATACCGGCGACCTGATCCTCAACGATGTAAAGGTACCTCAAGAAAATCTTATCGGCAAAGCAGGCGGCGGCAACAAAATCGGCATGGCGGCCATCGGTGAAGTGGGCCGGGCCGGCATGACCGCGATTTGCGTCGGCATATTAAGAGGCTGCGTGGAAGAAGGCGTGAAATTTGCCAACGAACGCATCCTGTACGGCAAACCCATTGCCAAGCTCCAGTCCATCCAGTTCGACATCGCCGGGATCCGCACGGATTACGAGGCGGCGAAGCTGCTGCTGTACAGCGCTTCCGGCAAAAAAGACGCCAAGCTTCCTGCAACAACGGACTATGCCATCGCAAAATACTTCGCCTCGGAAGCAGCGGTGCGTTCTGCGAAGAAGACCATGGAGCTGATGGGCGGCTATGGTGTGATCAACGAATATCCCGTGGGCCGTTTCCTGAGAGACGCGCTGGCATCGATCCCCTCCGGCGGCACCTCCCATATCCAGAAACTGATCATTGCCGGAAGCACCCTGTCGGACTTCAAGGCCTAGAAAGACACGAAAAGAGGAACGGACGTATGGCACTGAATATCATTGTATGCATCAAGCCGGTCCCGGATCCGCAGTATTATGACAAGGTGAGCATCGATCCCCAAACCAAGCGCATCACCCGGGAGGGGATCCCCACCATCATCAATCCGGTGGACAAAAACGGGATCGAGGCAGCCCTGCAGCTGAAGAAAACCTATGGCGGCAAGGTCACGGTGATCACCATGGCCCCGCCCAATGCGGTGGAAAATCTGAGAGAAGCTCTGGCCATGGGCGCGGATGAAGCGGTCCTGTTGTCCGACCGGGCCTTTGGCGGCGCCGATACCCTGGCCACCTCCTATACCCTGGCCAAAGGGATCGAGAAAATCGGCGAATTCGATGTGATCTTCTGCGGCGTGGAAAGCGCCGACGGCGCCACAGCCCAAGTGGCCTCCCAGCTGGGGGAATGGCTGGGCATTCCCCATCTGTGGAATGTTTTCAGTCTGGAAAACCTGGAAGAGAAGACCATGCGGGTGAAAACCAAGATTGAAAACGGATCCATGGAATGGGAGGTCAACCTGCCCTGCCTGTTCGGTGTGGCGCGCCAGCTGAACAAGCCCCGGTTCATTTCCGCCATGGGGATCATCAAAGCAAAGAACAAGCCTCTGGCAACCTGGGGTAAAAACGACCTGATCGTGGAGGATGCACGCCTCGGCCTGACCGGCTCCCCCACCAAAGCCGGAGAAATCTACACACCGGACCTGCGGCGCAAAGGTGAGCTCCTCAGCGGGCCGCTCGATGAAATCGTGGATACGGTGATCGAAAAGCTGAGAACCGCAGGCATCACCATCCGGACTGCCAGCACATCCTGCAGCGCCGGCGAAGGGGGTGCGTAACCATGAAAAACAAAATTTGGGTCTATGCAGAGCAAGTGGAATCCGCATTAGACCGTGTGACCCTGGAACTGCTGACCAAAGCCCGGGACCTGGCCAAGGCTCTAAAGGGCGACACGGAGATCGCCGCGGTGCTCTTGGGCAAGAACGTGAAGCGGCTCTGCGAAACTCTGGCGGACTACGGGACGGACGTGATCTATGTGGGCGAATCCGATGCGCTGGAGCTGTACAATCCCATCCTGTACTCCCGGTTGATTACAGACTTGGTCAAACAGGAAGACCCTGACATTCTCCTCTTCGGCGCAACGGCCATTGGCTCCGAGCTGGGGCCCACGGTGGCAGCTCAGCTGAAAACCGGCGTGGCAGCCCATTGCGTCGATATCCGGATCAACGAAAAAGGGCTGATGGTGGCGTCCGTGCCGTCTTTCGGCGGCAAGATCCTGGGCGAGATCCTTTGTCCGGACAACCGTCCTCAGATGGCCAGCGTCAAACCCGGCATCTTCCTCCAGGGAGAAAAGGAACCCAGAGAACCGGCCATCCATTGGCTGGACACGACGGAACTGCAGCCGGAGAAGCTGTCCCTCAAGGCCATCCGGATCGAACGGAAGGCGCCTGCCGGCGTGCCGCTGGATAAAGCGGACGTCGTATTCTGCGGCGGCTACGGCATCGGCGCAAAAGAGAACTGGGATAAGCTGGAAACCCTGGCCTCCCGGGTCGGCGGTGCTGCGGCCAGCACCCGCCCGGTGGTGGACGAAGGCTGGGCCCCCGGCGAAGAGGTCATGGTGGGCACCAGCGGCAAGTCCATCCGACCCAAAGCCTATGTGGGCTTCGGCATCTCCGGGGCGACCCACCATGTCTGCGGCATGAAGGACTCAGGCCTGGTCATCAGCGTCAATAAAGACGACAAGGCCCCTGTTTTTGAAGTGTCAGACTTCAACATTGTGGCGGACGCCACGAAAGTGCTGGACCTTCTCATGGAAAAGATTCAATAGGGCGCCAAGACCCTTTGGATAAACCTCCCAAGTCCCAATTTTTTTCTTGGAACGCTCTCTTAAAAAGTACAAAAGCGCTGTTGCGGCCACTCCGTTACAGCGCTTTTGTATAGGAATTGTGAAGGATGTGAAAGCAGATAAGGACGAAAGGCCGGAGGTTCAGGGATCGGATCAGAAGCCGCGCATATCTTCCCGGCGAAGGGCATTTCGATCCCGATTTTCCAGGACCTGGCTGATCTGGTCGAGCATCTTCTGACGGTCCTTCTGAAGCTCACCTTTCACGGTAAGGTAATTGGAAACATGGTTGCTGCGGAAAATCAGATGGTCTGCCGTAAGGTGTTCGATCAGGGTCCTCATTTCCTCCAGGGTTTCAAAGGGATCCGGCAGCTGGAACCGGCCTTCCTGCGCCTCTCGATACAAGGGCGTGCCGGGGGCCAAAGATAACGTGAGGGCGGCCAGCCAACGGGGGCGCATGGCGTTGATCATTTCGGCGGAATGGATGGCATGCTCCCTGGAACGAGGTCCTTTGCCCGCCAAGCCTAAAAGTACCGTGACGGATAGCTTGAAGCCGGCCTCCACCAAGTTCTGTCCTGCCTGCAGCATTTCGGCGGCGGTAACCCCCTTGCGGATCGCCTGCAGCAGACGGTCATCACCGGTTTCCATGCCGAGATAGACCTTGTCAATGCCCGCGGCGCGAAGGGCACGCAGCTCTTCCAAGCTCTTATTCAGGGTGCTGCGTGGTCCGGCATAGCAGGAAATGCTTGAAAGGGAGGGAAAGGCTTTTTTTAATTCGGCTGCAATTTCCAGGAGCATGGCGGTGTCTACCGCAATGGCGTCCCCGTCGCATAAAAAGACATCGGAGAGATCCCCATAATATGCTTTGGCCATTTGGATGTCCGCCTTGATCTCCTCCAAGTCACGGATGCGATAGGACTTATCCTTGTACATTGCGCAAAAGGTGCACTGATTATGGGAACAGCCAACGGTGACCTGAAGCAGATAGCTGTCGGCTTCACTGGGAGGACGATAAATGGAGCCCTCATAACGCATAAACATCGTTCCTTTCAAAAAAATGGGCAGAATGTTAGAACAGGACGCTTCCCGAGACCTTTAACAGGAATTGAATCCGTATAAAAATGATGAATGGAGGCTTTGCCATGACAGACTACAACCATTTTGAAGGCAATGAGCAGATTTTTGAAAAGGTCATCAGCGGTGCTGACAATGAAAACCTGCCCGGGTCAAAAGAACTCTACTATTTGGTTGCGACCCCGACCATCATCCATATGGTGATCGACGGGGCAAGCCGGATGCTGGATTCGAGCCTGCCTGACCCCATGATCAGCGTGGGAACGCATATTGAGCTGTTTCACGAACTGCCCACGCTGGTGGGGGAAAAGATCAGCATAAAAATAAAAATCGAGAAAGTGATCAAGAATAAAGTGTTCTTCGGATTTACCGGAACGGATTCCAGAGGGGATTTTTGCAGAGGCACTTACGAACGGCATATCGTCCGGAAAGATAAGCTGAAGCAGGACGCCCATGACCGGTTTCCCGGAATGTACCAGCTTTCATGATTCTGAATTCCTAAGCCGTTTGGCGGATGCCGCAGGTCAATCTTTATCAGAAAACGAAAAGCGTGGCTGACGCCGGTCGGCCGCGCTTTTTGCATCGGGTTCTATACCCGATTGCCGGAAGCCCCGTCAAAATCGGGATCCTTGCAGGCAATGAAAACGCTAAATACCATATTTTTTCAATTTCTGGTAGAGTGCGGTCCGGGTGATCCCCAGCAGCTTCGCGGCCTGGGTCCGGTTGCCTTGGGCGGTTTCCAGGGCCTGAAGGATGTTCGCCTTTTCAAACTCGCCTTTATTTAGCTGCAAATTATAATGCTCCGGCAGCCTATCCGTTTTTGGCCGCGTGGGAGAAACGATATAGGAGGGCAGGGCGGCCTCTGTGATGGGCTCGAGATTCCCGACCAAATTGCAGGCCCGCTCGATCACGTTTTCCAGCTGCCGGATGTTGCCGGGCCAAGCGTATTCCTGAAGCAAGGCCATGGCCTCCGGGGTGATGCCGGGAATGTCAAGATAGAGCTCTTTGCTGTATTTGCTGATAAAATGCCGGACCAGCTGGGGGATGTCCTCGGCATGCTGCCGGAGCGGCGGCATATCGATCGTAATGACCTGGAGCCGGTAATAGAGGTCTTCACGAAACGTGTTGGCGGCAATTTTCTCCAAGAGGTTTTGGTTTGTGGCGGCAATCACCCGGACATCCACTTGGCGCACTTTGTTTTCGCCCAGGCGTTCCAGCTCCTTCTCCTGAAGGAAGCGGAGCAGCTTGGCCTGCATATGGAAGGACATGTCGCCGATTTCATCCAGGAACACAGTGCCTTTGTCCGCCAACTCGAATTTGCCGATTTTTCCGCCCTTCTGTGAGCCCGTGAACGCGCCGGGGGCATAGCCAAAGAGCTCGGACTCCAAAATATTTTCCGGGATGGCTGCGCAATTGATACGGACAAAGGGCTGATGTCGGCGGACGCTGCAGTCATGGATGGCATGGGCGACCAATTCTTTTCCGGTGCCGCTTTCTCCCATGACCAGGACCGTTGAGGCGGATTTGCCGGCGGTTCGGATCCAGTTTTTCAAGGTTGCGATCTGCGGGCTGTCGCCGATGATGTTGTCGATGGTGTAACGGCTGCCCTGCTTGCGGCGCAGCTCTTCTTTATAATAGGCCAGCTCATCTTCCAAAGAGGAAAGGCGGTTGTAGAGCAGCTCCACATCCTTAAGGTCCCGGAACCAGATGTTGCTGACCCCGGCCACGACCTCATCATCGATTTTGATGGGGAGATTTTTGACCACCGCATTGTGGGTGCCGATGCGCTGAACGCTGCCGATGTCCGAAACGCCTTTGCGAATGACATCCGCCATCCGGCTGTCCTTGATGATCTCGGTGATCGGCTTGCCCAGGGCGTCCTCGGGACTGACGTTCAGAAAGTCCGCATAGGCGCCGTTGAACATCAGGATCTTGCCGTCCTTGTCGACCACGATGATCCCTTCGTAGATGTTTTGCAGGATCGCTTCCAAAATGAGTTTGTAGGTGTTGACTTCCTTCAATTCATGGATGATTTCTTCTGTGGACGTAATGTCTTCAAAAACCGCGACGCCGCCCAAAAGCTGGTCTTCATATTTCAATGGAAAATAATCCGCTTTATACATACGGCCGTTCATCTTATAGATATTGCCGGTGCTTTGGATCCCGGCGGCCATGACCCGTTTGAGCTGGCACTTGGGCACCACCGATTGGATGTCCTTGCCTAGCACATCGGCTTCCTGAAGATGAAGGATCTCGGAAAATGCCTCATTGACTAAAAGGATCTGTCCTTCCGGATTGACGATCAGGACGCCGTTTTCCAGGTTGTTGCATAGGGACCGCAAGAAGACACGGCTGAACTGCAGATTCACGAGCGCTTCACTTCCTTTAGCTTGTCACATTTTGCACTTGCTTTATATTATATACGATGGCCGGAGAATAGCCTAGGGGGAGACGGTTTTTTAGGGGACGGGGACTTTTTGCGGCCGCCGCAAAAAGTGTTATGCACCCCAAATGTTGGACGAAAAAAAGTTCAACATTTGGAGGTGCATATTTTATGACAAAATACCAAGCAGACGTTAGAATGGAAGTGATCCTGTATGTTTTGC
>Ga0068712_1004976_pt1 | contig 10791 bp, 18 predicted proteins | sample MTBAKSrepl1MetaG_FD_62987 | JGI IMG/M metagenome (GOLD analysis project Ga0068712, IMG submission 62987) | Enrichment culture microbial communities from Arthur Kill intertidal strait, New Jersey, USA, that are MTBE-degrading - MTBE-AKS1... | ecosystem: Environmental > Aquatic > Marine >... | reverse complement strand
TCCGGGGGCTTATGAAAAAGGGATCAGGGACCTCAGCGTGTTTATTGAGAAAGACGGTCAGAACGCCGATGCCTTTTACAGCCGCGGATCTCTGTATGCGCGGATGGGGGACTTGGAAAGCGCTGAAAAAGACTTTACACGGGCCATTGAAATCAACAACCGCTACGGTGATGCCTACTACAACCGGGGCCTGATCCTGGCCAGGATGGAGAGGTTTGACCTGGCAATCAAGGATTTTGATGAGGCCATCGAACTGAACCCGCATGTGGCGGATGCCTATTGCAACCGTGGAAGCGCCTATTTTAGACTGGGGAAGAAGGACCTGGCCATGAAAGACTATGCCAAGGGCCTGGAGATGGAACCGGATGATGCGGATCTTTACTACAACCGGGGACTTCTCCATCTCTTAGAGGGACGCGAGGCAGAGGCCAGGGCCGATTTCAGCAAGGCCACTGCCTTGAGAGACCGACCTCCTTCAGAATCGCCTGAAAAAGAAGCTGCTCCCCCTGCGCCGGCTGCAAAATGATCCGGGAGAGACTGCGGGCCGTGCCGGTTATGTTTTGTAGAGATAGGAATTATCAGAGATGAAAGAATCTCTCAAGGAACGGCATTTCGGGCCTGTATGGTTTATTCCGGGCGACAACTACGGGATATATCCCAACTGCCATTCCATCTACATCGAGGGGGACGGGGTGCTCATCGATCCGGGCTCGGACAGAGAACGACTGATCCAGCTGAGGGGGGGCCCCGGCGTCCGGGAGGTATGGCTGACCCACTGGCACGAAGATCACTTGATGCATCTGGACCTCTTTGACGATCTTCCGTTGCTGATCTCGGAACCGGATGCGCCGCCGCTCGCGGATCTGAATGTCTTTATGGATGCCTACGGGATGGAGGGGGAGGACGAGCGGGAATACTGGCGTGTTGTCCTTAAGGAGGAGTTTCATTTCCGGCCCCGCAGGCCGACCCGGTTTTTGCGCGGTGGGGACGCCATTTCTTTGAAAACCGGGGATGTGGCAGTGATGGCCACGCCGGGCCACACGCCCGGTCACCTCTCCTTCTTTTTTCAAACGCCTGGGGTGTTGCTCCTGGGGGATTACGATCTGACCCGGTTCGGGCCCTGGTACGGGGACCGTGGATCGAACATCCAGGAAACCATCCGGTCGGTCAACCGTCTGAGAAAGGTCCCTGCGAGAGTATGGCTTTCCTCGCATGAGAGGGGGATATTTGAGGAGAACCCGGGAGACAGGTGGGACCAGTATGTGGCGGTCATCCAAGAACGGGAAAGGAAGCTCATTGAGCGCCTGCGAACCCCTCAGACCCTGGAGGACATCGTGGGGGCATGGATTATCTACGGCAGGCCCCGGGAGCCGAAGGCCTTTTTCGAGTTCGGCGAGCGAGTCCACATGAAGAAGCACCTGGAAAAGCTCGTGAACGAGGGGAGGGTGGTCACGGACGGCGCGTACTATATGCTGTCTAAATAGGCGGATGGATCATGGCGCGACGCCTTCGGTCTTATGGAACACACCTGCCGCCAAAAATGGGTCTCGCACGGAGACGCGGTGACGAGGTGAAGGGGGAGGGGGACTGGGAGATAGGGAGATCTGTGGGAGAGGCTTCCAAGCCTCGATCGTCGCGGGAGAGACCGACGCAAATAACGGCGCACGTGCGGGATATGGGCCGCTTGGGTTGCGGGTGATATTTGTAGGTGCGGATGTATCCACACAATCGGGGCGAGGCGGTTTCTGCGGGTCTGGCCGCACGATCCGGGTAATCTGGTGACATGAACGTTGTTCCTGTGCGTCTGAAGGCGCACCTACCGGGTTTGGGCACACAGCGTTGTAGGTGCGCCTTCAGGCGCACGACCAGCGGAATGGATGTACAAAGGAGGGTTGCGATGGGCAAGAAGGCGACAATGGTTTTGGGGGCGTTGTGGGCTGTAGTTTTTGCTCTTGGGCCGGTATTGGCTGCCCCGCTGCCGGACACGGGGGTGACGAAATGCTATGACGATGCGGTGAACGTGATCAACTGCCCCAGCGCAGGGCAGCGGTTTTACGGGCAGGATTCCAATTACGCCATCAACCCGCCTTCCTACACGAAGCTGGATTCGAGCGGAAATGACCTGCCCAATTCAGAGCCTCAGTCGGTTATGGATAGGGGAGATTGGTTGCCATAGGTGGACGTTTTGGGTTCGCGAAATGGATCAGACTCAGGAAAAGAGATGCGAGTTGCATTTGGTGCGCCGGAGGGGTAGTGGATCACGGTATCAATGGGAGGGAGCCAATAACGTTAATTCCGTCCAGTAGGTTTATCCATGAGGAGAGACACATGAAACTGAAAATGACAATTGAAACATGGTCCAAGGGGTCCTGGTATGTTGCCAAATGTCCTGAGCTTGATTTCGTTTCCCAAGGGGAGACCCCGGAGGAGGCGAAAAGAAATCTGCTTGAGGTGATCGATATCCAATTTGAAGAGATGATGGAGACAGGGACACTCAGGGAATATCTCCAGGAATGTGGATACAGACTGGAGAATGACGTGGCAGTGCCGATGAGTGAGATGGTGGGTTTTGAAAAGCAGTCGATCCAGGTAGGGGCGTGATGACAAGGCTTGTCCCAACAGACTGGAAAACCCAGGTGAAGATATTTGAGGCGTTCGGCTGCACATATAAGCGGAAGCGCGGTTCTCACCACGTGTTGAGCTACCCCGGGGCCAAGAGGGCCGTTGTCATACCTGAATATGACGAAGTCGATCTGGACATCGTAAAGAACAATATGCGAACCGTGGGAATGAGCAGGGATGAATACCTTAAGCTCCTGGATTTGTCATGAGTCTGTAGATTGCTCAGAGCGCAGGGAAACATCTCCGAGCTGGGAGCGGCTTCCGAGTCCCATCGCTGCAGGATCGTGGCAAAATGCCATTCGCACAGAGAGAGAATTGAAGGGGTCAGGTTTTTTTGTGGGAGAGGCTTCCAAGCCTCGAACGTCGCGGGAGAGACCGAAGCAAATAACGGCGCACTTGCGGGATGTGGGCCGATTGGGTTGCGGGTGATATTTGTAAGCGCACCTTCAGGCGCACAATCGGTGGGACGGATCTGCAAGCAGGGGGATTGTGGTGCGAAAACGGGCGACGATGGTTTTGTGGGGGTATTATGGGCCGTTGGTTTTGCGGTTGAGACGGCATTGGCTGCACCGGTGCCGGATAGAGGAATAACTGCGACCCTCTGGGCCAAATTCTGGTAAAACGTGATTGGCTGCATTTGCATGTGAAGTCGCTACGAGAGCCATGAAAAATGGCCACAGATATGAAAATGGGTTGGGGTAAACGTGCAAAGGAGAAGGTGATGCTGTCTCAAAAGGATGACCGCGTACTTCGTCTTTTCTCGAAAAGGGTTCGCGAGCGCTTTCCGGATGCGAGGATCTACGCCTATGGTTCGAGGGTGAGAGGCCGGGCAAGGAAGGACTCTGACCTGGATGTTTGCGTTGTCTTGCAGACACTCGATGATTCGATAGACCAGGAGATCATGCGAATGGCGTGGGAGGTCGGTTTTGATAATGACAGGATTATATCAACGGTCACCTATTCGAAAGACGAATTCGAAGAGGGCCCCTGCGCAGAGAGCCCTTTTGTCCGGAGCATTTTGAGCGCGGGAATGGCAGCATGAACGACACCCGCGCCATACTGACTGGATACCGGCTGGAACAGGCCGACGAGTCGCTCGAGTCTGAACAGCTCCTGCTGGAAAACCAGAAGTACAGGCCTTCCGTCAGCCGTTCCTATTACGCGATGTTCTATTCGGTACTGGCGCTTTTGGTCAAAGAGGGAATAGCCGTGTCCAAACACACGGGGGCCATTTCGGCGTTTAACAGAGAGTTCATAAAGAGGGGCCTCCTGGACAGGGAGTTGTCGGCCTGGATTCAAGAGGCGTTTGATTTGCGTCAGCGGGCGGACTACCGGGAATTTTTCACTGTGATGCCGGAGAGGGCCCGCGATGTATTGAACCGGGCCAGAACCTTTGTGGAGGAAGTGAAGGCGGTCGTCCTGTCGAACGAATAGGGCGGAGGCCTGTCGGCATGCCGGGAACAGGTTGTCTGTGCGCCTGAAGGCGCACGTACCTTGTTTGGGCACGCAGGATTGTAGGTGCGGCTTCAACCGCGCGGCGCCTGGTGCGAAGGGGTGTTTTATGAGTGTTTGCTTCTGGATTTTCGGGTGATCCAGTAAACCCAGAGCAGAGCGACGAGGGCGACACCCAGAAAAATCAGTGTAACGGTCATGATATCTGTCCTTTCGCAAGCAGGAGACGACAAATCAAAAAAACGACGGAAATCATCAGGCCCAGAATAAATAACACAGGCTTATCCGGCAATGTCGTAAAGACGTAGATGCCCGCTACGATTTTAGACAAGTCAAAGAAATATTTGGTCAAATGCTCACGCTGGCTGGTTTGAAGTTTCATGATTTAAATTTATCACATGAGGGGTGGGAGTTGCAACACGAAAACGGACTCAAGAAAAAAGGGGGCGCATTCAGCCACCAGTTCATTTGTGTGAGTTTATTTAAGGCCCGCCGCTGCAGGATCGTGGCAGGTGCCACTCACATAGAAGATGAAGAAAGGGAAAAGGTTTTTTGTGGGAGAGGCTTCCAAGCCTCAATCGTCGCGGGAGAGACCGGGGCAAATAGTGGCGCACCTGCGGGATGTGGGCCGATTGGGTTGCGGGTGATATTTGTAGGTGCGGATTCATCCGCACAATGGGGGTGATGGGGCGTCGGCGGGCGTATCCGTGCTGTGCGCCTGAAGGCGCACCTACCGGGCTTGGGAAAGGGCCGTGGGGGGATGGATATGGGTGTCGGGGGAGACTTGAAGGGATGGCCTAAGCGATCCTGGCTTCCTTTTGCAAACAGACGGCGAGGGAAGGGTTGTTCTTCGGCGATACGCATTGTAATCTATAGAGAGTGACTCCATGATTGGGAAGGAGGTCAGGTATGAGCGCGAGAAAAACCGGCGAAGCCGCTGTGGCCGTTGATCCTGAGATCAGAAGCCAGGCTGAGCTGATATTGGCTGATCTGGGCCTTTCGGCTGCGAAATCGTATGAGCTTTTCTGCCGCCAGGTCATTGCACACCGGGGACTCCCTTTTGAGCTTCGCGTGCCGAATGAAAAGACCATTAGGGCTATTGAAAACTCCAGAAAGGGTAAGGGAAAGGTGTTCTCTTCTCCGGAAGCGTTGTTTAAGGACCTTGGGATCTGATTCATGCACGCTATCAGGCGAGACACCCAGTTCAAGAGAGACGTCAAACGGCTCCGCAGACGTCGCAAGGACCTGGACAAGCTGAAGGGAGTTATCTGCCTGTTGGCAAATGGGGAGAAGTTGCCAATAGCATGTCAAGACCATGCGCTCAAAGGCCTTCTCAAGGACTGCCGTGAATGCCATCTCGAACCGGACTGGCTGCTGGTTTATCGAATCGATGGGAATGAGCTCTGCCTTGTGCGCACCGGGACACATGCGGATTTGTTTGGTTGATCCGCCAATGAAAGGGCTGATTTGCTTTTCGGATGAAGAGCAGCAACTCTCATTTTGCGATTGACGATGCCACATACCCCGTTCGTAGTGTCGCCGTCAGGCGATTTTTCAGGGCCTAACGGCCCCACTACAAACAGATCGTATCGCTGCGAAAAGCAAAATGAGAATTGCTGGATGAAGAGTGAATATGTTGACCGATAAGAGTTCTTTTGATACGTTGACATTGAAAACAATGTGGGAGTACTGTCAAAATGACCGTAGAGACAAACGATTTATGTAACCGTTCACGGGTTCAAAGGTCCAGAGGCTCAGGGTTGTTTTTCGCTTCCTTTCACCCTTGTTTGAAGATATATTAACCGTCTCATAATAGTATTGACATAGTAAAATTCGTCTTTATCTAAAGACAAGATTGTTTTAAGCTTGTGCCGAAAGTGCTTGTGTAGTTATTATTTTGAGACGGTTAATATGTGCCATCAGCTGGCCCGCATTCGTGGTTTCAAATCACGGAACAGGCCGTCGAACGGACGCATATTGCCAAAGAAATCTTGCGCCAGGTTCGTATCAGGTCGCTGTTGTTGCTTTTGCCCTTAACCTGGAACCTCAAACCCGGAACCTGTGAACGCTTACCGATTTATTACGTGACAACCTATACATCCGCAGACCTCGTCGCCGGGCGTTTTGATTTTGATAGGGATTGTGCTATCGAAAGGGGGAGACAATGAATGCCATTTCACAAACCCACATCTCAAAAGAGCCGTCGGGTTTAGATAAAATCGTCCCTGCTATCCGCATGTTGCCTGCTCACGATAAGCTCAGACTCATCCGGATTCTCGTCGAGGAACTTGAAACGGACAAAGAATTTATGCCGTTTGAGCCGGGGAAAACCTACTTCCTGCCGACCCCTTACAACTCATATGGCGCTGCTGGAAAGCTGTCTGACGCCCTGGTTTCAGATAACGAGGGAAGCTATTGACCGCAATGAAGGTTCGATATTCGACCATCGATCCCGACCAAAATGAACTGGACAGTCTGCCATGGTTATCTCTATTTCTTCGAAAGGGCGAGAAGATGGTGCGTGCAACCGGGCTATTGGATACCGGCGCCACCGTTAATGTGCTCCCACATGAACTTGGGATACAGCTTGGCGCTGTTTGGGACACTCGAAAGGCTGTTATTCAGTTGGCCGGCAATTTGGGAAACATGGAGGCCCAGCCTTTCTTTGCGATGGGAAAAATCGGTGAATTCCCACCTGTCAAATTGGCTTTTGCATGGACCATGTCGGATGAAATTCCCCTTTTGCTCGGCCAGATGAATTTTTTTATGGAGTTCGATGTTTGGTCCTACCGATCCCGCCTTGAATTTGAGATGAAGCCTGCATCACGTTGATTCAGCATGGCACTCGTTTCTATCCTTATACCTCGTGAAATTCTCTATAACTGGAACCGGCAGTTTGCCGTTCAGAGCCCCTCTGTTAGCAAACCGTCCAGCCGATTTTAAATGCGGCCAGGAACGGGGATACGATTCAGGCGGCGAAGACCTTGGCGCTGGCGGAGCCGGTGTGGGGCAAGACCGGGAAGGTGACCACCAGCGGTGGGTGGAAGCCGGATTTCAGCGGACAGGACGGCACCACCAGCATGTATGCGCCCAGGGCGACCGGCGAGGGAGGGGTGAAGGTGGAGCCGAATGTGAAGATTATCCCCAAGCCGTGAAAATCCCCCTAAATCCCCCTTTAACCCAAAGGGGGACTGTGAAGCCCCCCTTTCCTAAAGGGGGGCAGGGGGGATTTTGCCGGTTTTCGTTCAGGCACGAGACAGGGAGACGCGAGGATGCGGAGAGGGGAGAGGGGGGGACGGCTGTAGGTGCGGCTTTAGCCGCACAATGGGGACGATGGGACGTGATGGGGGGCCTGTGCGCCTGAAAGCGCACCTACCGGGCCCTTAGTACAGCCCTTTTCCGGTTGAAATCCATAAGTGACCATGGTAACATGACCATGCTCTCAAGAACACCCTTGTTGTCCAGAGTCAGGAGTCTCAGATGGAGAATCAGGTAACGAAATCAAGATTTAAACCGCGTGCCCTGGAATACTTCCGAGAGGTCGAAAGAACCGGGAAGGCATTGATTATTACGGATCGTGGAAAACCGGTCCTGAAGATTGTCCCCTATTCCGAAAAATCTTCCGAACTTCTCAGGGCACTGAGAAATTCTGTAATCAAATATGAAGATCCAACCGATCCAGTCGGCCTGAATGAGTGGGAGTCGCTGAGGTGATCGTGCTGGATACACATGCATGGGTCTGGTTTGTCAGCAACCCTGAACTGCTCTCCAGAACGGCAAAAGAGGCTGTGGATGCCTCCATCGAAAAGAAAGAGGTGTTCGTATCCTCTATCAGTGCCTGGGAGGTTGCCTTACTGGTGGGCAAAGGCAGACTGAAACTGACCATGGATGTAATTGAATGGATCGGGAAGTCAGAAAAGCTGCCATTTTTGACCTTTCTACCGGTGGACAATGCGATAGCGGTTAGGTCGGTTGCCCTGCCCGAACCCCTCCACCAGGACCCTGCCGACCGCATCATCATTGCGACCGCGATCACCATAGGCGCCCCGGTCGTTACAAAAGATCAAAAGATACTGGATTACCCGTATGCCAAAGGCATTTGGTAGTTCCGGACACCCAGACGCTGCTGCCAGATCCCGATTGGGGCAGCTTCAACCGCAACCCAATTTACTCCTCGGCAACATCGTGTGATGCCTATTTTGCTATGCGAGTTGAACAGAAAATGGCCATACGTTCCTGGCCTCGATGGTCGCGGCTTGGAAGCCGCTCTCACGGGGAGAGAGAGGGAGACGCAGAGAGGGGAAAGGATGTAGGTGCGGCTTTAGCCGCACCATCGCAGGTTGTGCCAGCTGCCTTTGGCCATGCGCCTGAAGGCGCACCTACCGATCCGCGAAAACTCATGACAGGATATTATTCGCAGAAAACCACAGCATCTTCTGATTGACTTATGATGTCGCCTGATTTACTGTATGCAAAATGAGGAGGTGTATACAAGCATGGGCACAATAACGCTTTCTGCAAGACTGGAAAAAGGTGAAGCTGAGAAAATCGACGCGCTCGCAGGGGAACTGGGTCTTGACCGTGGGTCGCTACTCAAACAGCTTATCCGTAAGGGGTACACAGATGTCCAGACCGAAAGGGCGCTTCGTGCATATCGTCAGGGAACCATTACCCTTTCACGGGCTGCCGAGACCGCCGGTCTGAGCCTGAGGGATATGTTGCTACGGCTGCCAGAGGAAGGCATAGACCTCAATTACGACACAAGAGAACTCGAGAGAGACGTGGAAGCGTGGTGATATGGACCTGGTTGCGGATGCAGCGCCTATCATTTTTCTTGCCAAGATTCGTCAGCTTGGTTTGATAACCGATGTGTTCGAAGCGCGGATTCTGATCCCTTCGGTCGTTGAAAAAGAAATCCTGGGTCCTCCTGTTCCCCCTGACGAAGAACGATTGCTGAGGACATTTCTTCCCGTCTGCAACGTTGTGGATGCGGCCATGCCGCACATTTACGCAACGGGGCTCAGTTTGGCGGACAACTGCGTCCTGACGCTGGTTTATCAGGAGCATGCCGACGTGATTCTGTCAGATGATCGGCTGTTGAGGAGGGTGGCGGTGCTCGAAGGATTTCGGGTGATCGGGACGCTCGGGACCCTTATTCACGCCAAGAGGAGATCCATCCTTTCGGCGGAAAAGGCCATGGAGTTGTTTGAACGGCTTGTGGAAGAACACGCCTTCAGAATTAGCACGCTTGTTTATCATGCAGTGCGAAAAGAACTCCTTTAAAAATAAAAAGACCGCACTGGCATCAGAGTCGGGACTGTCACATTGATAAGGAGGGAGGAAAATGATGTCTGAAAACGCGTTGGAAGAAAAATACAGGGCCGCTGCCGCGGTGGTGTGCAGACAGGGGATGTTCCCTTTCCCGGTGAACGATACGACCCTGTCCATTATGAAACACGTGATCGAAGATGAGGAAGACGAACTGGATCTGGTTTGCGCATTCAACCAGAAGGCATCGCAGACACTGGCGGAGTTGAGTGCCTCGAGCGGGTTTTCCGAGGAGACTGCCGACCGGCTGGCCGCGAGCCTCGCCCGAAAGGGGCTTGTATTTAACCAGCCCAATTCGTCCGGAATGATGGTCTATCGTCTCCTTCCGCTCATGACGGTGGGATTGATGGAATACAAATTCATGACCGAACTGACGGGCGATGACAGGGAACGGGAACTGGCCCACCTGTTTCAGACCCTCTTGAACCAGGTCAGAGATCAGGTCCAGGCCAACTATGACCATCTGGTGCCGATGCTTCAGTCCGCCCCGCCGGTGGACCGGACCGTACCTTCCCGGATGACCGAGGGCGGGAAGACGATTCGGATCATCCCTATCGACAAACGGCTTGAGGTCCCGGAGGAGTTCGTCCTCCCGAGCCAGTCCGTGGATGAGATCATCGACAAGTTCGACGAGATCGCGGTGGGTTACTGTTTCTGCCGACAAAGGCAAAAGGTCCTTGGCAACCCCTGCGCCACGGACGCGCCAACGCTCAACTGCTTCACTTTCGGCAAGTCCGCCCGTCATACGGTCGCCCAGGGGTTCAGCCGCATGGTGAACAAGGATGAGGCCCGCCGCATTATGCGGGAGGCCGAAGAGGCAGGCCTGGTCCACAAGGCCTTCCATCCCGGTTCCAATGTATCACGGCCCGAGACCAGCATCTGCAACTGCTGCAAGGACTGCTGCGACACCCTGAACCTCTGGCGGGACGGGGCATTTCCCTTGATCAATTCAACTTACTATCTTTCTGTTATCGATCCGGATCTCTGCTCGGGGTGCGGCGTCTGCGTGGAACGGTGTCCAACGGACGCCATCCGGCTGAATGACGAGGGAACGGCCGAACGGGACGAAACGTCATGCTTCGGGTGCGGCGTCTGCGCCCGTTTCTGCCCGGAGGGCGCCATATCGCTCAAGGAGGGGTTGCGCAGGGTCATGGTCCTTCCGCCCAGACTTCGGCCTTCGGCCTGAAATTCGCCTGCCTCTCCCGTCAGACCATTTTATTCAGCTTGTCTGCCTGGAGAAGGCGGCCTTCACAAATAAAAAAAGGCATTCCATCGCCATTGAATGGAATGCCTTTTCTCTGTCAGAAGATCTCTGAATTAGACTACGGCTACATTGACGGCGGCAGGACCTTTCTGACCCTGCTCTATGTCAAACGTAACCCGGTCGCC
>Ga0068712_1004972_pt1 | contig 10797 bp, 10 predicted proteins | sample MTBAKSrepl1MetaG_FD_62987 | JGI IMG/M metagenome (GOLD analysis project Ga0068712, IMG submission 62987) | Enrichment culture microbial communities from Arthur Kill intertidal strait, New Jersey, USA, that are MTBE-degrading - MTBE-AKS1... | ecosystem: Environmental > Aquatic > Marine >... | reverse complement strand
AGACCCACATAGCTGAGCGTACCCTCGCTTGAGCTCCAGCAGAGGAGCGAGAGAGTCTCGAAATAACAGACGGAAGTGCCGGAACAGGCCGTTTTGACCCGAAAAAAACTAGTCCGGGCGGCAGCCCAATCGCAGTATGGCCAACCGCGAGAACCACCGCGCCCGCAACATTGCTGCCGGCAAACGCCCGGCCAATACTCAAAGTTATTTCGCTCTTTTGCTCGTATGACCTTCGGACCTGCTTCCTCCGTCCCGGTTTCAGAAGCACAGAGCAGCTGGATACATCGATTGTATTCAGAGCGATCCGGATCCGCGATCGGCAGTCGCATTATCTCGTGTCCGACCAAGACCGGATCGGCGGGGTACCGCGGCTTTGCTATGTGAGATCCCTCTGCCAATTCTTCCAGAGTCCGATCGCGCCCCACAGCCTCAACCGCAATCCTCAGGAACATAACAACATGTTGCTCTCTGAGGATAAAAGCTATTCTTCTGCTTCAAACTCCAAAACAACGCGGTCCCGATAATAGCCACACGTCGGGCAAACCCTATGAGGCAGGCGCGGTTCGGAGCATTGAGGGCACCGGGACAAGGACGGAAGAGCAAGACTTTTGTGAGCACGCCTTTTATCGCGTCGAGCTTTTGACGTTTTTCGCTTTGGGACACCCATTTTCTCATATTCTCCTTATGGCTAAAATATAGTCGCTGCAAAAGTGCACAGGCTCAATTATGAAACGAGCTGACTTTTCATTTCTTCGAGTGCATTAAAGGGTGATTCTTTCGACAATCGATCACACTCGCAGGGCTCCTCATTCAAGTTCGCTCCACAACGTGCGCACAAACCTTTGCAGGTTTCCGAACAGAGGATTTTGTAGGGAAGAGCAAGAAAAATCTGCTCGGCTACTAATCGATCTATTTCAATCTCTTCCCCGTCAAAGAACTCATATTCAAGTTCATCCACTTCCAGCTCCGTCTCTTCATCCTGCGGGGCTTTGGCTTCTTCTATCAAGAAGACATCCACCTTTTCTTCAAACGGCCAGGTAAAGGCTTTCAGACATCTGTGGCAGACCAACCTGAGAATGGATCGGATGGCACCGACGATGCGAATGTGATCCGGTCTCTTATATATTTCCAGGTCCACATTTACCGGACGCATAAGCTCCAGGTCGAAAGGATCGTCCGGCGGCAAAAACCCCCTCAGTCGGTCTTCGCTCCAATGGAAGTGAAGAAATCGACCTGAATCAGGTATTTCATCGACTCGTATCCGCATAACAACCCCTTGCTGGAATGCGTAAATGGGTGAGTATAGAAATTCACGGTAAACTGTCAAGAGATTTTAACCACAAGGTCAAGACCCGTCAAAATCAATGTGGCGAGTCCTCGAACTGAAAACTCCGGGGGGCGATGATACAATGCTGGAGTTGCTTGCCATCATCAGGGCAGCTCCGGATGTTGCCGCGGTGAGCACCCATCTGCAGACCTCCCTGGCAAAGATTGCTGCCAGGCGGTGGCAGCCGATATTGATCGCGAATGAACTTTGCTGCAAAGGCAGCAGGCATTTTCAGATCGGGGCTGTTCAGTGCGACGTCCAAATCGAACGAGATAGGAAATGTTTATTCTCAATTTGGCGACGTATTATTACAAACTTGTCACAATATGGCTGACCAAGTCCTCTGCCACTTCCGAAAAAACTTTACGCCAGGCATTTCTGGTGAATGTGCCATCACCGAACGAGACTTCTTTTTGAGCTTCAACCGTGGCGACGATGCGACCTTCTTTTTTTATGTCGCATTTGACAGTCAGATAAGTTTTCCCCCACATCGGCAACAACCAACGATACCAGGCGCTTCCCTTATGATATTGCAGGATTTCTGCCTGGATCTTGTACGGAGCGTAGGCCGCTTCTCCCGGCCACAACATGTCCCTCTTTCTTAGCGAATCATCCAGAGAGCTCCACAACATGCCAATTACATCCACATCAAATAGTTCACTGGTGCTATTTGAGACATCGACGACCCTCATCTTAATATTAGATAATTGGCGGTATGAAGTCTCAGTGTCCTCAGAAGTCGAACCGCAGCCCCACAGAGAAACTGACACAAGAATCACAACCAAACAACAAATCAGCCTTCTCATATAATGTTTACCCTTTCTACATAAATGGCCGGCGTCCAGCCTGAAAAATGGAAATGACAGCTTTTGTGTTGCGCCATAGTGCCAGAAGGTTATTCTCAGAGCAAGTTTCCTGTCAAGGTGATGAGAACTTTTTCCCGGCGGAAATAATGGCTAAAGTTATTTTTGCGGATGAATTTGTCGTCCTTGAGTTTGAGGGGCTTGTGTGTTATCCGTTACTCGCATTTTTCAAAGAAAGCATCAAATATCGACCATCGGGAAACACCGGAGTGAATAGCCCTTTATCCGAAAACCTTGTAGTGCAAAACTCTAATCCCGCTGCAAGCAGGACAAAAAAGCAGCCTATCGAGTTGCGCTACATGAAAAAAAGCTTCCTGATGGAACCAACATAAGGAGCATGAGGCTCATGGAACCGGTAATAACTCGATTTCCCCCCAGCCCTACAGGTTATCTTCACATCGGAGGTGCTCGCACCGCGCTGTTCAACTGGCTTTTTGCCCGCCATCATAAGGGGCGGTTTGTACTGAGGATTGAAGATACGGACTTGGCTCGGTCGACGGAAGACTCTATAAAGGCCATCCTCGATGCCATGGAATGGTTGTCCCTCGACTGGGACCAGGGACCGTTCTATCAGACAGAGCGCCTGGATGTTTATCGAGAATATCTGCAGAAACTGCTGGACAATGGATCGGCTTATTACTGCGACTGTACGCCGGACGACTTGGAAAAGCGCAGACAAGAGGCTATGGCTGCCGGCCGCAAGCCAAAATATGACGGACTCTGCCGCAAGCGGGATCTTGGTCCCGGAGCGAATCGCGTGATTCGTTTCCGATCTCCGGATTCAGGAACGACGGTCTTAAACGATCTCATCAAAGGCCCCATTTTTTTTGAGAACTCCGAATTGGACGATCTTGTGATCCAGAAAAGTGATGGCATACCGACTTACAACTTCGCGGTGGTCATCGATGATGTCACCATGAATATCACCCACGTTATCCGGGGCGACGATCATGTCAACAATACCCCACGGCAAATTCTTATTTATCAGGCACTAGGTGTTAAGCTGCCTTATTTTGCTCACGTGCCCATGATTCTGGGGCAGGATCGGACGCGAATGTCTAAGCGCCATGGAGCAACATCGGTCATGGCTTACAAAGAAATGGGCTATCTGCCGGAAGCTCTGGTCAACTACCTGGTCCGTTTGGGATGGTCTTACGGAGACCAGGAGATTTTCAGTCGGGAAGAGCTCATCGAAAAATTCAATCTGGAAAATGTCGGCAAGTCAGCGGGTGTCTTCGACCCAGAAAAGCTCCTGTGGTTGAATGCCCACTATCTGAAAGAAAAAAGACCTGAAGAGATCCTCACTCTACTGGAGCCTTTCTTGGTTTCCATTGGTTATCCTGACAAGCCAAAGAATTATTTGGCTAAGGCGATACACACTCTTCAGCCGCGCGTGCACACTCTGGTTGAACTTGCTGAATCCATGAGGTTTTATATGGTGGATGCGGTTGAATACGACCCTGCAGCTGCAAAGAAGTTTTTGACTCCCGCCGTCAAAGAAGCTTTCAGTAGACTGATGTCGGCTCTGGAGGGTTTGGAGGTCTTCGATGAGGCAAATCTGGAACGGGTCTTCAGACGAATTGTGGTGGATGACTTGGGCCTTAAACTAGGCAAAGTAGCTCAACCCGTAAGGGTGGCATTAACAGGTATGACAGCCAGCCCGGGGCTTTTCGAGATCATCGACGTACTGGGAAAAGATGCGGTGTTGAAACGCATGAGACTGGCTTTGGATTACATTGGTTGAGAATAATTTCGCAAAAACAGACCGAAAAGTGCTAGAATCGCATAACATTTGAGTGCAGTTCAGATACTTCGTTCATTGGAACGATGAAAAACCGGTATTGCTTCGAGACTCCAATCGATGGGGAATAAAGAAACTACCCAACACTCCAAAGGGTTTCTGCGCAACTTGCCGCTAAGCTACCGGCTAAGTATTCCTTTCCTGTTTCTTGCTTTTTTCGGCACTTTCTCCCTCGTTGCCATTGCCATACTGAGTCAGAATGAGCTCATCCGTCAGCAAGAACGGGAGCGACTGTTTGGATACTACCGAGCTTTTGAACACAACATGCAATTGGAGGGCCGCTGGGCAGTAAGCCTGGCATCCAATTTCACCCGCAATCCGGAAGTAGCTCGCGCATTAGCTGAAAGAGACCGCCTCCGTTTGATCAAGCTATGCTATCCAGCTTTCGTTTTTATGAAGAAGAATTACGGCATCAGCCAGTTCAATTTTCACGTGCTGCCACCTAGAATGTTCTTGCGCCTGCATCGGCTCTATGAATTCGGGGATGACTTAAGCTATCGTAAGACCATCGCCGACGCCGTTTCGTTGACTGAAGAAACATACGGTTTGGAGAAAGGTCTTGCCGGATACGGCATCCGTGGAGTGGCGCCGGTTTTCTACCGGGGAAAGCTGGTAGGAACAAGCGAGGTGGGTTTCAGCTTCGGGCCGGCATTTCTTGAGCAGCTTAAAGATCAGTTTGGGATCCAGGCTTCCTTCCTGATTCCAAACAAAGAAGGCAACGGCTTTCACAGCTTTGCCACCACTTTCCCAAAGTCGTTTGAACGCAATGACCTCATCTATAATGAGGTTTTCCGAACAAGAGAGCCTCAACTCCTGCTCCATCAGATTTCGGGTAAACCCTACGCCATGCTGGTTGGCGCGGTGCAGGATTACCAGGACAAAACCGTCGCCCTGGTTGAGTTATGCGTAAGCCGAGCTAACACGCTGGACTTGATAGATCGTTACCGGCAAGTGATGCTTGGCATCGGCATAATTGGAATGCTCCTATCAGTTGGCGGTATTTTTATCATCAGCAGCTATTTCATTCGCCCCATTGCGAAAATGGTGGCTTTTGCCAGGGAAATTGCCATCGGTCGACAGGTAAAGCGTTTGGATGTTTTCCCTTCGGGAGAGCTGGGACAGCTGGCTGTTGCGCTGGACGACATGCTGACCGCTCTAAATAAATCCCGTGAAGAAATAAATAATTACACCGACAATCTCGAGCATATGGTCCATTTGCGCACCCGCGCCTTGCGTGAATCCGAGGAAAAATATCGAACGCTGGTGGAAAACGTCCCTCTGGTTGTATATCGATTGCTGGGGGACGGTAAGACCATATTTATCAATCATTTTATTGAAGAGCTTACCGGGCTTAACGTGAAGCAGGTTCTGGAGCAGGACAATTTCTGGAAGGAAAAAGTCTGGCAGGAAGATCGCGACCGTATCTGGCCTTTGATGGAGCGGTGTCTGGCGGAAGGCAAGGAGTTCAAGGCAGAATATCGAATACGGCACGTCAATGGCAAACTCATATTCGTTCAAGGACACGCTTTGCCCATCCTTGATGAAAAAGGCAATGTCGAAACGGTTGATGGATTTTTGGTTAACATCACCGATCGGCATCGTCTCCAGCAACAAATTATCCAAACCGAAGAACTGCGGACCTTAAGCGAAGTTTCTGCTCGTCTGGCACATGAAATAAGAAATCCCCTCGTTGCCGCGGGCGGTTTTGCCCGCAGGCTTCTCCAATCCCTCCCGGAAATGGATCCCAACCGCGAAAAAGTACAGATCATCGTCCAGGAGGTAGCAAGATTAGAGAAGATTCTGGAAAAGACATTGGCTTACCTGAAGCCTTTTGAGGTCGTTCTGGACAGATTTTCCTTAAACCAACTTCTCAGACAGGTCATGGAAGAGCAAGAAAACGTCTGCCGCGAATATTCAATAAAGCTCGAACTGAATCTGACACCTAACCTGCCTCCCGTTTCACTGGACCAGGTCCTCTTCAAGAAAGTTCTTGAAAGCCTAACCAGGGCACTCCTCGATTACTCTCAACCGGGCGGGGAGATGGAAGTGCGCACTTACCCCGGCGAGCATGCGGTTCATTTGGAAATGAAGATCAGAGTGGCGCAGGTTTCCCAAGACGACATCGAGCATTTCTTTTATCCTTTTACCACTCGCCTTGATCCGTCCAAATCGCTGGATCTCCCGCTAGCCAAAATGATAATCCACAAACATAAGGGATTAATCCATCTGCGTAAGACAAACAATGACAAGCTGTCATTGACCGTTACTTTTCCCCATTAAGAAATCACAACTCATTATTGACAACAACAGGAGGTGGGGAATAGAAGTGAAGGGTTTCGGACGGCCGCATTGCCATGGAGTTGTTAGTAATGATCGTTTTTGAGAACGTACACAAGTGGTTTGATAAACTCCACGTTCTGAATGACATCAATTTTTCTGTTGAAGCAGGTGAAGTAGTGGTCATTTGCGGTCCGAGCGGTTCTGGCAAGAGCACCATGCTACGCTGCATCAACCGGCTCGAACGAATCCAGCAGGGTGAGATTGTTGTTGACAATATGTCCTTGCAGGACCCCGGGACCGATATAACCCGCCTTAGAGCAGAGATCGGGTTCGTGTTTCAGCAATTCAACCTCTATCCTCACATGACCGCCCTGGAAAACGTTGCACTGGCTCCCGCGAAGGTACGCGGAATGAGGAAAAAGGAAGCTGAAGCTGTTTCGATGGAGCTTCTGGCCAAGGTGGGAATTCAAGACAAGGCGCGCAGCTATCCGGCTCAACTGTCAGGCGGTCAGCAGCAGCGCGTGGCCATTGCACGCGGTCTGGCGATGCACCCCAAAATCATGCTTTTCGATGAGCCCACTTCCGCATTAGATCCGGAAATGATCAACGAAGTTCTGGATGTCATGCGCAAACTTGCGCACGAAGGAATGACCATGGTGGTCGTCACCCACGAAATGGGCTTTGCCCGAGAGGTTTCTCACCGTGTAGTCTTTATGGATGAAGGGCAGCTGGTGGAAGCCGCACCGCCCAAAGAGTTTTTTACCAACCCGCGGTATGATCGGACAAAACTGTTTCTGAGCAAAATTTTGTCACACTAGACCACAATTTCACAGCTGAACAACTTTTTGGAGAGGAAACCCGATGGAAATCAAGATGCAGGTTGCAGAGCAAGCCCGAAGACATGCGAAACCCGAAGACGAGAGCAGGTTGATTTTCGGCAAGACATTCAGTGATCACATGTTCATGATGGACTACCGCACGGGTCAGGGCTGGCATAACAGCCGCATACAGCCATATCAGGATCTGTGTATGGACCCGGCTGCCATGGTGCTGCACTATGGCCAGGGTATCTTTGAAGGCCTAAAAGCTTATAGATGCCGGGACGGAAGGATTCTGCTTTTTAGACCGGAAAAGAACTGGGAAAGATTCAACCGCTCCGCTCGCCGCATGTGCATGCCGGAAATCGATTTGGCAATGCAGCTCGAAGCCTTCGAAAGCTTATTGAAGTTAGACGTGGACTGGATTCCACACAGCGTTGGCTCCTCCCTTTATATCCGACCAACCATGATTGCGAGCGAACCCGCACTGGGGGTGCGGCCTGCCAACGAATATCTCTATTTCATCATAACGGGCCCGGTTGCCGCCTACTATGCAGAAGGCTTCAACCCGATCAGGATCTATGTTTCCGACGAATTCATCCGTGCCGTGCGAGGAGGTGTGGGAGAGGCCAAAACCATGGCCAACTACGCCGCCAGCCTCTATGCGGCAGAAACAGCCAAGAAAAAGGGCTTCACCCAGGTGCTGTGGCTTGACGGCATAGAGCGTCAATATGTGGAAGAGGTGGGAACCATGAATATCTTCTTCCGACTTGATGATGAACTGGTCACTCCTCCTTTGACGGGCTCCATTCTCCCCGGCGTGACCAGAGATTCAGTAATTCAATTGGCCCGCCACTGGGGCATCCGGGTGACCGAGAGGCTGATTACCATTACCGAGGTGATTGAGAGCATAAAGTCTGGAACGATTAAAGAGATTTTTGGCACCGGCACAGCCGCTGTGATTTCCCCGGTGGGTGAAATCAGCTATAAGGGGCAATCTTATCAGATTCAAGATGGAGGAGTGGGGGAATGGTCGCAAAAGATTTATGATGAAATCGTTGCCATTCAATACGGTGAAAAGGTCGATCCCTTTGATTGGGTTCGTGAAGTGAAAGTTTAGCACAATGCTAGCCGGAAGGAGGGATCCGCCTGGCCGAAAAATTGTTCTTGCCGGATCTTGAATTCTGAAATTGCGGTGATTAATCTAGTTACGAGGTTGACACTATGTCGCCTTCTCCTAACCCCTCCTGGCCCTGCTTGGCTAACCCCCCTCCAGTCAAGCGGGGCCAACTCTTTTCAGAGCACCACCTGCTGAACTGAAATGATGTTAGAGTGCTTTTGCAGGACTTCCAACGCTTCGGGCGGAGCCTCATTATCCAACCGAATGATGGCGATGGCCTTGTCTCTTTCGGGTGTTCTGGCCAGGTGCATGTTGGCTATGTTTACATTATAATTGCCGAGAGTTGAGCCAATAAAGCCAATGGTGCCCGGTTTGTCCCAATTCTGGATCAACAGGTTAGTGCCTTGCAGCTCCGATTCCAATCGATAATCGTTCAGCCATACCAGACGGATTTCATTACCCGGAAAAACGGTCCCTGCTGCCGAAGATTCTTCCTTTTGCCCTTTCACTCTCACGGTTATGAGCCCGGTGTACCCCCTTTTTTCCGAGGTGGTCGAAGTCACCAGTTGAATGCGTCGTTCCTGAAGAAGTAACGGGGCATTCACCAGATTGACCTGTTCGGCCAGGATGGGATCAAGCAAACCCTTTATAGCTGTCTGCGTAAGTGGTTCCAGTGACACTTCCTCAAACGCCTCCCCGTTGTACTCGATTTCCAGTCTGCTGATAGGCGAACAGAGTTGCCCTTGCAGCCTTCCCAACTGTTCGGCTAGAGTCAGGTAGGGACGTATTTTTTCATAATCTCTGCGACGCATAGAGGGAAAGTTTACGGCGTTGCGGATGATACCATACTGCAGGTATTCCAGAATTTGTGATGCAATGGCGCGAGCAACGTTGGCCTGAGCCTGAAAACTGGAAGCACCCAAATGCGGCGTGAAAATGACATTATGCATCTCAAGCAGCGGGCTGTCCTTGGGAGGCTCTTGCTCGAACACATCCAGTGCCGCTCCGGCAACGTGCCCGTTGACCAGAAACCGGTATAATGCCTGTTCGTCAAGCAAGCCGCCCCTCGCGCAATTGATGATCCGAACTCCGCGCTTGGTCTTGGCAAGGCTTTCATCATTTAGGACGTGCTTCGTCTCGGGCGTCAGCGGAGTGTGCACGGTTATGAAATCGGATCGACTCAGCAGCTCTTCCAGGGGAACCCATTCCACGCCCATGATAGCCGCAGCTTCAGGGATGATATAGGGGTCGTAGCCCAGCACCTCCATTTTCATCCCGATCGCCCGGTCGGCAACAATGGAACCTATCTTGCCCAGACCGATAACGCCCAGAGTCTGTTGACAAAGCTCGGTGCCCATAAAACGTTTTTTTTCCCACAAGCCGTCTCGCATGGATCGGGTCGCCTGTGGTATGTGTCTGGCCAGTGCGAGCATTAATGCCAGGGTGTGTTCTGCGGCAGCCGTAGCGTTTGCCCCGGGGGTATTCATTACCAGAATGCCGCGCGCACTGGCCGCCTGGACGTCGATATTATCCACACCGGTTCCCGCGCGTCCGATCACCTTCAACTGTTTTGCATTCTGCAGAAGATCTTCGCTCACCTTGGTTCGGCTTCGAACCACCATGGCAGCATAATCGGGAAGTATTTTCTTTATTTCACCGGCTGAGAGCTGGTCCGGGACATCCACCTGAACATCTTCCGCAGATTGAAAAAGGGAGATCCCGGCCTCATGCATTCCATCACAAATCAACACTTTCATGCTACCCAATTCCTTCCTCACCCGAGATAAGCCTTTCGAATCTCCGCGTCCTCGGCCAGATCTTCTGCCGCTCCCTGGATGACGATCCGTCCTGCTTCCATGACATAGGCACGGTGAGCGTATTTCAGTGCAAGGTGGGCATTCTGCTCAACCAGAAGAATGGTGGCTCCGGCTTCGTTGAGCTCCTTTAAAACCCTGAAAAGCTCCTGCATGAGCAGCGGAGCAAGCCCCATAGAAGGCTCGTCCAGTAAAATGAACCGCACTCCGCTCATGAACGCTCTGCCCATGGCCAGCATTTGCTGCTCTCCACCGCTCAGGGTATCACCGCGCTGGCGTTTTCGGTCCGCCAGACGCGGAAACAGTGAGAATACCCGCTCATAATCACGGAACATCTGATCCTGGTCTTTGCGAGCATAGGTCGCCAGTTTAAGATTTTCAAACACTGTCAGGTTGCCGAAAATGTGCCGCCCTTCGGGAACAAGCCCGATCCCGTATTTGGCAACTATTGCATGAGCGGGCACAGGGAGCAAGTCCTGCCCCCTATAGCTTATCCTTCCCCTGGTAACCACCGGGCCTTCGGGCGGAAGCAGCCGCATAATGCTCATCAGGGTGGTCGATTTTCCGGCTCCGTTGGCTCCCAGCAAGGCTACAATCTCGCCTTCCTTTACCTGGAAGGAGATTCCATGCAAAGCTTCGATGCCACCATAACGCACGTGCAAATCATCAACTTCAAGCATAGACCGAATCCGCATCTCCAAGGTAGGCCTGGATAACTCGCCGGTTCTGTCGGATGTCTTCCGGAGTACCCCGGGCAATGGTCTCTCCAAAATC
>Ga0068712_1004970_pt1 | contig 10799 bp, 11 predicted proteins | sample MTBAKSrepl1MetaG_FD_62987 | JGI IMG/M metagenome (GOLD analysis project Ga0068712, IMG submission 62987) | Enrichment culture microbial communities from Arthur Kill intertidal strait, New Jersey, USA, that are MTBE-degrading - MTBE-AKS1... | ecosystem: Environmental > Aquatic > Marine >... | reverse complement strand
CCGGGGCGGATCGCCGCATGCGAGGGCGGCACGCTTTTCCTGGACGAGATCGGAGACATGGCTCCATCGGTGCAAGCCAAATTGCTTCGGTTCATTCAGGACAAGGAATACGAGCGTCTGGGGGAAGCCAAGGTCCGCAAGGCGGATGTCCGCATCATCGCCGCCACGAACGCCGACCTTAAGGAGCGCGTGGCCGAGGGGCGCTTCCGGGAAGACCTGTTCTATCGGCTCAATGTCATTTGCCTTACAATTCCCCCGCTTCGGGATCGACCGAAAGACATTATGCCTTTGGCCACGGGCTTTCTCGCACATTTCTGCCGCGCCAATCACAAGAGGTCCCTTGGATTTACCGAGGAGGCCGAGAGATTGCTGATGAGTCATGCCTGGCCGGGAAATGTTCGGGAGCTCCGAAACACCATCGAGCGGGCCGTCATTCTGGGCGGCGGCGAACGGATCGACTTGGCGAATCTTCCCGACAACATCGCTCCCACCATAGGCTCTCCAGCCATTGGCGAGAGGGTGCCCCTGTCCACCATTGAGGAGCTGCATATCAGAAGAGTCATGGCCAACACCTCCTCGCTCCAGGAAGCGGCGGACGTTCTGGGTATCGACCAGGCGACGCTCTGGCGCAGGAGGAAGACCTACGGCATCTGATTCCACGTTTCATCCCCATCCGCCTTGCGTTTTGCAAGGTCATATCCGCCCGGATCTTTCAGGTTTCAAGGCCAATCACTCCGCATTGAATCATAACTCATTGAAATCGCCCGACTTGCAAAATGGCACGCCTGTTGCTTTCTGCATTAGGTACTCGCGGTGGCCAAATGGAGGACTCTGTCCAATGACCTTAAAGAAGAAGATTCTCATAGGATATGGCGTCGCGTTCCCCCTCATGGGTCTTGTGGTGGCTTGGGCGGTTACGAACCTGGTGTCACTGGGCAAGGCCACCGACGCCATCCTGAGTGAGAACTATCGGAGCATCCTCGCCGCCGAGAACATGGTGGACGCCTTGGAGCGGCAAGACAGCGGGATGCTGCTCATGTTCCTGGGCGACACGGAAAAAGGGACCACCCAGTTTCGGGAAAACGAAGCGGTCTTCCTGGGATGGGTGGCTCGAGCGAAAGACAACATCACGATTCAGGGGGAAGCGGAACTTATCCAATCCATAGACGCCGGTTACTCGGCCTATCGAAGACAATTCTCCGCGATGACCGACTTGCGTGAAACTGGCGGCGCGACCTTGGAGCCCGCCTATTATCGGAACAAGGTCTACCCCCTTTTCGTCACGGTCCGTGAGGCGTGTATCGGTTTGCGCAACCTCAACGAGGAGACCATGTACGCCGCCAGCGTCAGGGCCGGCGGCGTGGCGCGGCGCGCGATCTGGTCAACGTCGCTCGTGGCCGCGTCGGCGCTGATCGTAGCCTTGATGTTCAGTTTGTTTTTGGCCGAGCGGATTGTCCGACCGATCCGACGTTTCATGGAGGCATCGCGGAAGATCTCATCCGGCGACTACACAGTTCAGGTGATCGTGGAGACCGGTGATGAATTGGGTTGTCTGGCCGGAGAGTTCAATGAGATGGCCCAGCAGCTTGGCCGTTATCACGAGATGAATATCGAGCAAATCATCTCCGAAAAGAACAAGGGCGAGGCGATCCTTTCGAGCATCGAGGATGGCTTGGTGGTTTTCGACACCAAACTCAAAGTGACCGGCATCAACCCTGCCGCGCGTCGGATGTTGGATCTGGAGTTCACTGAGAGCTCTGCAATGCAGTGCGGGGACATTCTGCCGGGCCCCCAGGTATGCGATCTTATCCGCAAGACCGTTGAGACGGGGGTGCAGCCCAATATTCCCGAAGAGCAGCGCATTATCGTTCTTACGCAGGGAGATGGTGCCAGACACTACCTTTTTTCCGTTACCGCCATTCGGGGGATGGATCGGAGTCTTTCCGGCATCGTGCTCTTGCTCAGGGACGTGACTCGCCTGAAGGAAGTGGAGCGGCTCAAGAGTGAATTCGTCATGGCAGCCTCTCATGAACTTCGTACCCCTCTAACCAGTCTGGGAATGAGCGTCGATCTTCTCCTGGAACACGCCGCCCAGGGGCTCGCCGAAAAGGACAAAGACTTACTCCAGGCTGCACATGAGGAAGTCCACCGCATGAAGGCGCTCGTCAATGATCTGCTTGATCTCTCAAAAGTCGAGGCGGGCAGGATTGAACTGGAGTTTGAGAGCGTTCCGGTCCCAACCTTGTTTGACCATGTTGAGGCTGTTTTCAAGAGCCAAGTAGACATGAAGGAGGTTTCGCTGAGATCGGAGCTCACCGGCTACATGCCCAAGGTCCGCGCCGATGCCAACAAGATAACATGGGTTTTGACCAATCTGATTTCCAATGCTCTGCGATACGTGAGCAAGGGCGGGCACATAAATCTATTCGCACACAGGATCGGGCCTCACGTTCACCTCTCTGTGCGCGATGATGGGCCGGGGATTCCGCCCGAGTATCAATCCAAGATATTCCAGAAATTCGTTCAGGTTAAGGGCCAAGAAGCGGGAGGGACGGGTTTGGGCCTGGCCATCTGCAAGGAGATCGTTCGCGCCCACGGAGGCGCGATATGGGTGGAATCGTCCACCGGTCAGGGAAGCACCTTCACATTCACCCTCCCGGTGGCCCAATAGGAGGAACGTATGGAACAGAAACCAATCCTGGTCGTTGACGACGAGAAAAACATTCGTCTGACCATGTCCCAGTCATTGGAGCCTCTGGATATTCCAGTCCAGACGGCCGTGAACGGCGAAGAAGCGCTTCGCAAGCTTCGCGAAACTCCATTCGGCTTGGTGTTCTTGGATTTGAAGATGCCTGGAATAGACGGGATGGAGGTCCTTCGGCAAATCAAGGACGACTGGCCCAAGATCCGGGTGATCATCATCACCGCCCACGGGACGATTGAATCCGCCGTGGAGGCCATGAAACTCGGCGCGGTCGATTTCATTCAGAAGCCTTTCAGCCCCGTTGAGATTCGAGATTTGGCCAACCAAGTGCTGCAACGCGAGACGCTGGATGAGGAGAACGCCGTTGATTACTTCTCCTTGAACGAGCTTACCAAGAGACACATTTCGGACCGTGGATTCTCTGCCGCCCGTGAAACGGCCCGAAAGGCCATAGCCGCAGACCCGGCTCAGCCGGAGGCATACAACCTTCTTGGGGCATTGCTTGAGATCAAGGGCGATTGGTTGGAGGCCCAGAAATTCTACCGGGCGGCATTGGATATCGACCCCACTTTCAAACCGGCTTGGGCGAACCTGGAGCGGACCACCTCCTGGAACAAATTTGGCAAGATCGATCTCGGGCCGGACAAAAAGGCCACGGATTCCAAGGATGACAAGGCCGAAGAGGACTCGCATGAACGATAACCGCTACATAGTGATCGTGGGGTGCGGCCGGCTGGGCTCTCATTTGTCCAACCACCTTAGCCGCGCCGGCAATTCGGTGGTGGTGATCGACAGGGATGAGCCCACCTTCAATGACCTGTCGCCCGATTTCAGCGGCTTTCGAGTTCATGGGGACGCGAGCCAAATGGCCGTGCTCAAGGAGGCCAAGATCAACAAGGCGGATGTTCTGATTGCCACGACACACGAGGATAACGTCAATTTGATGGTGGCCCAGGTGGCGCGGGGGATCTTCAGTGTTCCCCATGTTCTGGCCAGGGTTTTCGATCCCAAGAGAGAGGAGGTCTACGCGCAATTGGGCATTGACACCATATGCCCGACTTCCGTGGCCGCGGAGATGTTCCTTCGGGCCGTTGCCAATGGAGACACTGAACGGAAAGGAGCACGATCATGAAAGTGCTCATCGTCGGAGGCGGTAAAACGCTCTATTTTCTTTCCCGGAATTTCGCGGCGCGGGGATACCAAGTCGTCATCATCAACCGGAATCAGGAAGAATGTGTCCAGTTGGCCCGCCAACTTTCGGCCACAGTGGTATGCGGAGACGGCAGTGATGCCGGGATTCTCAGGGAAGCCGGCGCAATGGGGGCCGATGCCATACTCGCCATCACTCCGAACGACCAGGATAATTTGGTTATCTGTCAACTGGCCTCCCTCAAATTCGGTGTGCCCAGGACCGTTGCCCTGGCAAACGACCCCGACAACGCCGAGGTTTTCGAAAAGCTGGGGGTCTCGGGTTTTTCCACTACCCGCATCGTCGGGAGCCTGATTGAGCAGCGGGCTTCCCTGGAACAGATCACCAATCTGTTGCCAGTGGGCGAAGGCCGGGTGAATGTGACGGAAATCATACTCGACGATGATTCCCCGGTCGTGGGAAAGCTTCTAAAGGATATCGACCTGCCTGAAAATGCCTTGGTGGCCGTCGTGATCCGCGACAACAGGCCGATCGTCCCTCGTGGAGCCAATGACCTGTTGGCAGGCGACCGTCTCGTCCTGATCACGCTCCCGGAAGACCATGGCCCGGTGCTCAAAGCGTTCACCGGCGAACGGATTTAGAGGGGCCGGGCCGTGCGAGAGAGAGAATACCTCAAACAGCGCTATGCCGCGATCATTTCCTCAGTCGGGATGATCCTGCTTCTGTCCAGCGCCGTGATGTTGACGCCTCTTCTGACGCTCATGTCTCATCCCGAGGAGGCCGATCAGGCATGGGCCTTTGGCCTTCCCGCAGTCTGTCTTTTCGTCATAGGGATCACCCTATGGAAGGCGTTTCGTTCCTCGCACGACATCACGCTAACGGTTCAGGAGGGCGGCATCATCGTTCTGGCAAGTTGGATCGTCGTCATCCTCTTTTCCGCATGGCCATTTACATCCGTTTTGGGTCTCCCGTATTCACGGGCCCTATTTGAATCGGTCAGCGGATGGACCACGACCGGACTCTCTGTCGTGGACGTGACCAGCGCCGGCAGAGTGATTCTGATCTGGCGCAGCATCATCCAATTGGCTGGTGGAGCAGGGTTGGCCATCATCATGATGTCGGCCATTGTCGGTCCCGTCGGTGTCGGCATATCGAGCGCGGAGGGTCGAAGCGACCAACTCGTTCCGCATGTCCGGCAGTCGGCCCGCTTGGTTCTGATCATCTATGCTTGCTACGCCCTCGCCGGAACCATTGCGTACCGGATAGCGGGCATGTCGCTTTTCGACGCGGTCAACCATTCCTTTGCCGCTGTCTCCACGGGCGGATTCTCCACACGAGCGGAGAGTATCGGATACTGGAATTCGACCGCTATCGAGGCCGTAACCCTGCCGCTGATGCTTCTTGGCAACTTGAGCTTCGTCACCGCATGGTTGCTGTGGCGCGGCAGGCTACGCATGGTGGCGCGAAACGGCGAGGTGCGCCTGTTGGTTGTGCTTATTCCCTTATCAGCGGCGGCCATGTTCCTTCTGACGAGTAGGTCCCTCTACCCGCAGCTCGGAAGATCAATCCGGGCTGCTGTCTTCGAGACAGTGACGGCCATAACTACCACGGGCTTTTCAACCGTCAGTTACGGCAACTGGAACGCCTTCGGTTTGTTTCTGTTGATCATTCTGATGCTGATTGGCGGGGGGACGTGTTCCACGGCCGGCGGGATCAAGCAGTTTCGAGTCTATCTATTGTGGAAGATGCTCTGGTGGGAAATCAAACGATACCTCATTCCCCGCACTGCGGTATTGGAACGTCCCATTTGGGAGGGAACCAGACGTGTCTTTGTGGATGACGCCAGGATTCGCCAGGTGATGATCTTCATCTTCTTGTATCTGGCGACTTATGTGCTAGGTGTCATGATCCTATGCGCTTGCGGCTTCAATCTTGTCGACGCTCTCTTCGAATCCGCTTCCGCCATCGGAACAGTTGGGCTTTCAGTTGGTGTCACCTCATCACAGATGCCGGATGCCGCCTTGTGGTCCGAAACCATAGCCATGTTCCTCGGTCGACTGGAGTTCATCGTGGTGATCGTCAGCCTCCTTAAGATCGGAGGGGACGGCCGACGAATGTTGGGGCGGACACCAAAGGAAAAATGATGTGATGAAAAAGAAGATCAAACCAATTGGTGTGGAGACTGGGGGCCGAGAGCTGAAATGTTTGGTGTGCGATACATCCGGGGGTATTGCTGATTCGCCGTCGGAGGAGGAATGGGTTGCAAGCCCGATCCAGTGCCTCGACAAGGCCGTTGAGTGGCAACCCAAGATCATCGTGGTTTCATTCATCCGGATGTCCATCCGGGAGCGGGGAGCCCTCGTGGAATTGAGTGCCGCGCTAAAGCGAAATAGACACACGAAACGGTGTAGCGTCCTGGCGCTTCTGCATTCGAAGCACCGCAAATTGATTGAAGAGCTTAAGCTGGCAAAAGTCGACTATGTCCGGTACATCGGGGAGGCCAAGCTGGACTCCAATCTCGTGGGGGAGATCATCGAGGACATGGGAGCAGGAGATAGCCTGGACAGGCACCTCGAAACCCTATGCCCTTTTCTGCATTACAGCAAAATCGACTCACAACACGAGATGACGGTATGCGGGGCGTATCTGGACCGGATGGTCCTCGGCGGTCGTCGCCTTCACGAGTTGTGCGAGACTGATGACCATCTTCACTGTGACTACTATCCACATCCGAGGCGCAAGTCATGACGCTTCGAACGCGCATGCTCAAGGCCCATCCGGCGACGCTTGTGCTGGCCAGTTTTCTCTTGGCCATCGGTATCGGAACACTTCTGCTCAAGCTTCCGTTTTCCAGCAGGGCTGGCCACATCCCTTGGGTGGATGCGCTCTTTACCTCAACGTCCGCGGTTTGCGTCACTGGTTTGGTGGTTGTGGACACAAGCGGCCATTTCGATATTTTTGGGCAATGCGTGATCCTCGCCCTCATCCAGATCGGCGGCATGGGAGTGATGACCATTTCAGTGGCGTTATTCCGATGGATCGGTCGCAGTATTTCTTTTCGGCATCGAATGGTCATGCAGGATTTGTTCGCTCATACTCCGCGCGAGGACATCTTCGGCCTCGTGAAAAGCATTGTCTTTTTCACTTTAGGTGCCGAGCTGATAGGGACGGCTTTGCTGACCATTCATTGGAACCAGGAACTCCCTTTGGGGCGTGCCGCCTATACTGCATTCTTCCATTCGATTTCGGCATTTTGCAACGCCGGGTTCTCGCTGTTTTCCGACAGCATGGTGCGTTACAGCGACAATGTCTTGCTCAACACAACGATCTGCTGCTTGATCGTTGTTGGAGGCATCGGGTTCCCCGTGCTCTATGACCTTCAATCCTGGATTGCCCAGAAAAAGGAAAAGCGGGTTCGGCTATCGATTCAGACAAAGTCGGTCCTGATCACGACGCTGGTCCTGATCCTCTGCGGAGCCTTGATGTTCGCCTTCTTGGAACGACAAGCCCTTGGCGAGGCGCAAAGGCTTTCTCATCGCGTCTTAACCCCTTTGTTTCAGTCCATAACCTGTCGAACCGCTGGATTCAATACCGTGGATATCGCCTCGTTGAAGGATGCCACCCTCGCCATGATGATCTTCCTGATGTTTGTCGGGGCATCGCCGGGCTCCTGCGGCGGGGGCGTCAAGACCACGACATTGGCGCTTCTTGTGGCATTCACCGTGAGTCGAGTGCGGAGAAGACGGCGGGTCAACATGTTCAGAAAAAGCATCCCTGGGGAAACCGTTACCCGTAGCGTGTCGCTCATTCTGGTGTCCATGGGAATCATCGCTGTATTCCTGTTCTTAATCCTTGTGGGCGACTGCGCGAGCGGGTACGAAGCGGCAACTCGACAAAGGAGTTTTCTTGCATATTTGTTCGAGATGTTTTCGGCCTTCGGAACAGTGGGCTTATCCATGGGCGTGACCCCTGAACTCAACACTTGGGGCAAGAGCCTGATCATACTGATGATGATTATCGGTCGAGTGGGCGTACTCACGTTTGCCTACATCATTGTCGGAGCCGGCATGACGAACGGAGCCGAGTACTCCGAGGAGAACCTGATGGTTGGATAAAAGGCACGGGGAGAGGGTATGAAACGCTTTGCAGTCATCGGTCTTGGGAACTTCGGCTTTCATGCCGCCAAGGCCTTATTTGAGGACGGCAACGAGGTCGTCGCCATCGATACGGACAAAGCCAGGGTTCAGGCCATCGACCCGCACTCCACCGAGGCGGTCGTCCTGGACGCCACCGACAAGGAAGCTTTGAAGTCCCTTGGCCTTGAAAGCATGGATGGCGTGATTGTTTCCACCGGCACCAAAATCAGCACCAGCATCCTGATATCCCTCTACCTCCAGGAAATAGGTGTCAAGAAGATCCTGGCCAAGGCCTTGGATGACGACCACGCGAAGATTCTTAAGAGGGTGGGGGCCACGGAAATCATCCATCCGGAACGGGACATGGCCTTGCGCGTGTCTCGAAGTCTATCGCGACCCAACGTGCTGGATTTTGTTCCGTTGACTGAGGACTATGACCTTGTTCAGGTAGACCCGCCAAGGGAATTCATAGGCAAGAGCCTCCGGGAGCTGAATCTGCGGGCCAGATACAAGGTGCATATCATCGCCATCAAGGAATTGGTTCCGGAAAACTTCGTCTTGGTGCCACCGGCTGGTTTTGTGATAAAGGATAGTGACATCCTCATCATGCTGGGTAAATCGGAGGATATCCGACGAATCAAGGCATTGAAGTAACTGCGCCACGTCACGACTTATGGAAATCACTCTTGATGCGGCTTCCAGGCCGAAGGAAGCGACAGCTTCCTTGATAACTCCCTGACTGTCAATGGTTTCCTGTCAACAGCCGGAAGAAGAGAAAGGCAACGAAGAGGGTTGTACGCGGGGAGCCGGAAGATTGCCGGGCCTGATCAAGAATGATCAGGCCCTTTTCATTGGTGGCTGTCTGGTTCAGTTGGCAGAGTCCCGCCTGTGGCGGGATTAACCACTGGGTCCGTCCGATCGGTCGAGCCTCCGGTCAAATCACGCCGGCGGCATGATAAGGGTTTCAAACCTGTGGACCCTGCTTTTACCGCCGCGTCCTGGTCCTTGCCCGGATAAAGGGGAGCCGAACCTTTTGAATCAGTCGCGCCCAGTTCCTGCGAAACTCTTTGGGTGAGAGCGGGCATTCTACCAGCGCGGGCACCGCCTCATCCGTACCGGCTTTCTTGCGCATCCCTCGGCACTTGTTGCTGTAGTACCCGTAATAGCGCACCATCCGCTGCCCCCGGTTCGGGATGTGGGTGACCAGTTGGGCCGGCCAATCCAACGCATCGAAGGTCTTCGACGTCTCCCCGTTCTTGGACTGGTAGATCACCTTGGCAACCCCATCGCAGCACTCGCACGCCGGAAGGTACCTCATGCGCTCCTCGGAGAAGGAGGCCCGGATCACATACCGGGCCACGTTCTCCAACCCCTGCCCGTCATGGGGCCATATCGGCCTTCCGCAATAGACGCTGCAATCCACTGTGGCGCCAATGCATCATGTTGTCGATGATCGCGTCCGTGATTCTGCCCTCGGCCTTGAGCATCTTGAACACTTCGTAGCGAAACGCCCCTTCCAGGTCTTGTGCAGCAGACCCGGGGCTCACCAGGAAGCTCCCGTTGCCGTAGAAATAGCCGTTCGTTGCGATCACGTGCAGAGGCCAGCGAGTGACCTTGTCGGCGCACTCGCGGGTCACGGCCGCGACTATCCCTTTCAGTCGGTTGTTGACACAAACTCCACTACGGGCTTATAATGTAATTACATTTTACCGGGAGGATTATCTGATGAAGACCCGTTTAGTTCGTATTGGAAATTCTCGTGGCATCCGATTGCCAAAGCCACTCATTGTACAAGCTGGGCTGACGGAGGAGGTGGAGTTGCATGTAAGGGAAGGGGCCATAGTGATCGAGCCCGCTTCTAAACTACGGGCTGGGTGGGCTCAGGCTGCCAAACAAATGCATGAACGAGATGAAGATCGACTGGTAGACCCGCCTACTCCGACACGATTTGATGAAGAGGAATGGGAATGGTAGTGGCTGGGGATGTTCGCAGAGGTGATATTTTTCTCGTTAATCTCGATCCGACTCGTGGAGATGAGATCCGGAAGACTCGCCCCTGTGTTATCGTATCACCGGATGAGCTGAATGCCAACTTGCGGACTTTCATCGTTGCACCTCTTACAACTGGAGGGCATCCCTATCCTTTTCGTGTGCCCTGCAAATTCAAGGGCCGTTCAGGGCACATGATTCTTGACCAAATTCGCACTGTTGATCGTGAGCGTTTGGTAAGGCGACTTGGCGGGCTCTCCTCATCCGCAGTTGGACGTGCTCTGGAGATTTTACAGGAGATGTTCACACCATAGCCATGAAGAGGGAACATGGTTTAGGATCTTGCTCGGGCCAGCCGTTGGGGTCGGGAAACCTTACATTGAGGCCGTTCACGTCCTGGCAAGCTGAACGCGCGCTTTCTCCTATCCACGGGCCGCAATACCGTCGGCCCCTCTCCCTCACCTATAGCGACCGAGGCATCCATTCAGGATAAATGGGAAATTCGCTCCGCAACGGTTCTTTTCAAGCCGGGAGGGGCAACCGGCTCGCCTTGAAGCGCGGAGATCACATGAAAAGACCTTGTAGGACTGTGAGCAAATGATAGAAATCATTGGATTTCATGGGCGGCCTATCGAGGGAGGGATAGGAACTTGCTTTCCGTAAGCGCGACCATTACAGAAGAAGGGTTGTGTGTCAAGAGAATGTTGGCACCAGATCTTGCGCATCATCTTGCGGGTGAGCCTGGGCAGGCGCATCACCATCGAGACGTGCGTGATCCGGTGGGGGCTTGACAGGCTACTTCCCCAAATCCAGCGGTCTT
>Ga0068712_1004959_pt1 | contig 10814 bp, 6 predicted proteins | sample MTBAKSrepl1MetaG_FD_62987 | JGI IMG/M metagenome (GOLD analysis project Ga0068712, IMG submission 62987) | Enrichment culture microbial communities from Arthur Kill intertidal strait, New Jersey, USA, that are MTBE-degrading - MTBE-AKS1... | ecosystem: Environmental > Aquatic > Marine >... | reverse complement strand
GATATTCGACGTAGCGGAGGAGAGGATCAGAACTTCTGGTAAAGAACCGAAACGGGTTAAGGCCGGAAGTGTTGCGGCTTACTGGGCGGTGCGGGAATTGTGCATGGCTGGTACGGAGGCGGGAAGGGAATTGGGGTTGACTCAGCCGGCAGTCAGTGGGCCAGTTCGGAGAGGGGAAGACATTGTAAAGGAACTGGGAATTTCCCTTACAGACGAGGGAAACGCATAATTTCATAACGTCCCTTATGACCGTCCCACGCCTGCAAATCGGGAGCGGTTGCCTGCTTGGCTGAATGCGGAGGGCACACGTGAGCAGTACAGGGCCGGGGTTCCTGCTGAACAGATCCGTGCATAAGCAGTCAGTAAAATCGACGCTTACGTGTAGTTGACCAAACGCCTACAATTATGTGGACGCAGTGACAGGGAGGGGCAGACCTGTTCCGTTGCCCCTTCCCGCGGGCTCATTGCTTCAGAAATCCGAATCTTCAAAAGGAATCAGCTGTTCCGCACTCACTCGCATGTTCCGGCGATTGCAGCCATTGGTGCCATTCTCTCCAAGAGGCCTTCCGTCAGTTGCCTTCCCGGTATCTTGTGAAGCTCTCAGCAGGGTTTTTCCCGGCCTGACAGCCACTGCCTTGTTGGTCATCGGTTCAGGGCTTTTGGCCGCAGCATGGTTATTTGAGGCCCCTACCAGGGATTGCAGTCCACTCACGAATTCCTTCATCCGCAGGGCCTGAGCATTCATCTCTTCGGATGCGGAAGCTGATTCCTCCGCATTGGCCGCATTCCTTTGGACCACCTGATCCATCTCGCCCACTGCCTTGTTGACCTGCTCTATCCCTTGCGCCTGTTCCGACGAAGCGGCAGCAATCTCCCCGATCAGCTGTCCTATTTTCGCCACGCGCTTTCCTACCTCGGAGAAATCGGAGCTCGCCTTTCCCACCACCACGGAGCCATCCTTTGTTCTCTTAACCGTTCCTTCAATCTGGGATGCCGTCATCTTGGCCGCTTCGGCAGCCCGCATCGCGAGATTGCGCACTTCATCCGCAACGACCGCAAACCCGGCCCCGGCCTCCCCGGCTCTTGCCGCTTCCACAGCCGCATTGAGAGCAAGAAGGTTGGTTTGAAAGGCAATTTCATCTATGGTTTTGATTATCTTTTGGGTGTCTTCGCTGGCGCGCGAAATCTCATCCATCGATGCCGTCAGACTGGACATGGATTCATTGGCGCTTTCAACAACGGCTTTTGTCTCTCCCATGAGCCGGTTTGCCTCGGCCGCATTCTCGGCATTCTGCTTTGTCATCGAAGCCATTTCTTCGAGAGAAGATGACGTCTCCTCGATGGCCGCCGCTTGTTGTGAGGCCCCCTCCGCGAGCTGTTGGCTGGCAGAGGAAACTTCGCCGGAGACAGAGCCCACCTGGTCGGCGCTGTTGGATAGTCCGTCAACGACACGCGTGATTGGTTTTGTGATGCTGCGTGCAAAGAGCAGAATTGGAATGAGCATGGCAATGAGCAGCCCCAGCCCGATGAGGATACCCTGGTTGCGGACGGCGTTGGCCTGAGTCAGGAGCTCTTCTCTTGATTGAATAACGCCCACACTCCAGCCTCTGACGCCCACGGGCGCAAAAGCACCTGTTTTATCATCTCCGTCAAAATTGTAGGAGAGAAGCCCTTTCTCCTGCTGGGTCATTTTCTGGACAAGCTCTTCAGCTTCATTTCCACTCAAAGCCTTTTCATCGAGGATGAGCTCGCGCTTTGGATGGGCTACGAAAGTCCCCTTATCGTCGAGCATGAATGCATATCCAGTCTCACCGACCTTGGTGTCGGCCACCAGGTTGATGAGCAGGTCCACCTTGGATGTCAGAGCCAGGATGCCCAGGAATTCCCCTTGAGCCGATCTGATTGGCGAATAAACCACCATGACCGGCTTGTTGGTGGCTTTTGAGATCGCGATCGGCGCGACGTTGGCCTTTCCTCCGCTCTTGGCCTCCTTAAAATAGACTCTGTCGGAAATATTCATGGCCTCATAACCCTTGGTCTCTCCGTTGCTCAACACACCCGCCAGTGTGAGCCCATTCGTATCGGACACGAAGATCCCCGAGTATTGGTCACCAAGTTGCTGGAGAATCCCGAAGAGCTCCTTGTTCAGTGAGTCTGATTCTTCTTTAATGCTTTCACGCCCGTTCATCCTGGCGTGTTCGGCTATTGCAGCTACTCTGCCCAAGGCCGACAGCCCTTTTACCTGTACAATCTCTTTATCCACGACTGTACGGACCATGGATACAAGCTTCTCGACCGTTTGCGTGGCCGTATGTTGTGTTACAGCAGTTAACGTAGACGTGCTCCTCTGTAGCAGGAATATACAAAGTATCACCATTGGCAGAGCTATAAGTGTAGCGCCTCCCGTAATCAGTTTTTTCCCTAGTCCCATTCTTCCCATGTGTGAGCTCTCCTCAGTTTGAAATGTCGCTGTCAAGTCGTTCGTCAGAGTCCCGGATCAGAAATCGTCGCGCCAAGTGCCGGTTCAAATAGTAGTTGGTTATCGGCAGAAATTTCTCTCCCCTTTAACTTTTTTTCGAGCTTTCCAGAAACTTGCCGCCGGCCAGGTATGGCGGCCGGGAGTCAGGGGACGTCATGTTGTACTTGACTCGTGAATATTTCCTTCTGTATAGAGAGGATATGCCAAGAAAAGCACGCATAGATGCCCCGGGAGCGCTGCATCACGTCATTGTCCGAGGGATCGCCCGAAGAAGGATTTTCGATGACGATCAGGACAGGAGTAATTTTCTTGATCGGTTGGGGGATATTTTGCAGGCAACAGAGACCGGTTGCTATGCATGGGCTCTGCTCTTAAACGCCAGTACCTTTAATAGCTTACCGGTGATGGTTGACCATGAATTTTCAATCAAAAAAGTCATTTGCGATGGTGGATTACGAATGCTGCAATCCGAGCAGCTGTGATCCTGAAAATGGGGTTTGCGCTTCCGTATCTGCTTGCACTCATAAAGTGATCAAACAGATCGACGGCGTTTTTGAACCACCAATAATCTTTCAAGACATGTGCATGGGATGCTGGGAATGTATCGAGGCCTGTCCGTTGGACGCTATCCGGATGAGGCATGTTATATAGAGAGGCTATGTGGACCTACGAAGATCGTGAAGGACTGTTCTCATGCATATGCAAACAGTTGATACCCTAATTATCGGAGGCGGCCTCAGTGGGATTTATGCCGCCTACCTTCTGTGTCAAAGAGACAAACCTCTTGTCGTTCTCGAGGCGCGCGGCCGTCTGGGGGGCAGGATATTGAGCCCTGAACATCAAGGATTTTTCTCCGATCTAGGACCCTCCTGGTATTGGCCGTCGATTCATCATAAAATGTCCCATCTTATTCAGGCAATGGGCCTCCATGGCTATCGTCAGTTTGAGGAGGGGCTTGGACGTTTTCAAGATCAAACCGGTACCGTACGGACCATCAGATCTTATCCCATGGAACCGCCCTCTTGGAGGCTGTCCGGCGGCATGATGGGGCTGATTACAAAATTGTGCGAGAAAATCCCTGAAAACATCATAAGGCTTAATCACCCGGTCTGCAGGATCGAAAAATTACCCACCGGCGCTCTGGTCGGCGTCGGTGATCTGGAGAAAGAGCCTCGGACACGCTTCATTGCCAACAAGGTGATTCTTGCCATGCCGACTCGTCTTGCTGCCGCCACTATTCTCTTTGAACCCGAGCTGTCTTATGAACTGACCCAGGCGATGCTGACAATCGGCACCTGGATGGCAGGCCAGGCTAAATTCTGTGCCCTTTACGAAGAACCCTTCTGGCGGCAATCGGGCCTTTCGGGTGAGGGTTTCAGCGAGCTCGGGCCGTTGGGCGAGATTCATGACGGATCCAATAACAGCAGGGGACCCTACGGACTGACTGGCTTTGTCGGCGTTCCCGCGGTCCAGCGCAACGATCGCCAACTTGTTACCGAAGCGATTCTTTGCCAACTTGCAATCCTCTATGGCAAACCGGCTGCTCAGCCGGTAGCCTTCTTTTACCAGGATTGGGCGCGCGAGCGATTTACCGCCACCCAGTTTGACCAGCGGCCGATGTACGAACACCCCCTGTATCATCCCCCGGCAGGTCAAACTTCTTTCTGGAACGGCGCCGTGCATCTTGCCGGCACGGAGACAGCCGACCGGCACGGCGGTTATCTTGAAGGCGCCCTATCCACTGCTGAACGAGCGGTAATGGAAATAACGGGGAATTCCAATCGGTGAGTGAGGGATGTGTGGATCTGAACTGCGCGTTATGTGCCAATCACCAAGGGCCATCACAATGCCCGTTCCTTATTAGAGACCATGAGCTGCCCGTTCCGCATTGATGCAACAACAATAAGGGAATGATTAAGATGGCAGGCAAGAAAGAGAATGAAAACAAATGCAGCAAATCGGCTCTAAAAGGAACCAGAGCTGCGATCGCAAACAAGAACGAGAACGCTTTGAGCGACTATCGAGGTGATTGCTGAGCCGGCTTTTTGGACGCAAGTTTGCGCCTTAGATTTTTACGCTCGGGTCAGAGCTTCAAGGTCGTTTGCGGTGCCGACCAGTTGGAAAAGATAGAGAGGGTCGCGTCTCATAATGGAGGCCGAGTGGAAGTTGAATCGAGAGCCGCGGATGGGGTGTTTATCCGCATATGGAAGATCGATTGATATCCGGCCGACGGAAGATGGAGAGGGCACAGATTTGAGGTTGGCCGATTAGCGTAGGCCCTTTATATCCCCCGGCTTTGAATCAGTGCTGGATGAGCCGCCCGGCAGTGCTTTTCGCATCCATCGCAAGGCTTTTGATGCCAGGTGCCAACTGAGAAAAGACAGCAGAGCCAAAAAGACAAAAATATAAAAGAGAACAACCAGTGCACCGAGAAAACCTAGTCCACACATGGTGTCTTCCTGATCGCTGTGAGACTCGGCACTTTTGGAATAGTATCCGGATGATGAGAAAGTCTAACTCAATTGGGAAGACTTTCAAGGGATGAAGGATAAATAAAGGAATCCAAAATGAGAGCTAACCCGATTGAATCCGCTCCATTCGAAGCAATTAAAGAGCCTGGAGCCATGGAGGCAATATGTCCGGTAATGCCCCAGCGAGTTGCCGTCCACCTGTCTGCGTGTAGCTGAGACCTGCGCCGGTTGGCATCATTGTCGGGAGCGGCGATCCCCGGGCTGAAGCCGGTTTCGATCATTGGCTGAGTGGATCTTAACGTGTAAAGAATGGAAAGGATTTGAGCTCATGGGAAAGACCGTACTGTTGTTAGGGGCTGGAGCCATGGGGACTCTGGCTGCACAGACCATATCCGGCTTCGACGAGGTCGGAAGTCTGATCGTTGCCAGTTTGAACCGTGTGGAGGTCGAGATGGCGGCCGTTCGGTGCCATGGCAATGTCGTGGCGGAAACCATCGATGTCACGGACCGGGGCAAGCTCGTGGCACTGATGCGGCGGGCAGACTTGGTCCTCAATTGCGTGGGCCCATTTTTCCGCTTCGGGGTGCCGATTCTGAGCGCCGCCATTGAGGCCGGAGTGGACTACCTCGATATCTGCGACGACCCTGAGCCAACCCGGAACATGCTCGATCTGGATGAAGAGGCCAAGGCTGCCGGTGTGACTGCAATCATCGGTATGGGTGCCAGCCCCGGGATCAACAATCTTCTGGGGGCCTCAGTCTATGAACGGCTCGACCAGGTGGACCTGCTCGTCGCGGGCTGGAACATCGAGGAAAAGACCGAGGACCGGCTTGAATTTTCCGCTGCAGTGATCCACTGGATGGAGCAGTGTTCAGGCACCATCCTTGAATGCCTCGACGGCCGACTGGTCGACGGCAGGCCGCTTCTGGACCTCGTCATCGACTATCCCGGCCGGGGCAGGAGGACCATTTACACGGTCGGACATCCGGAGCCGGTCTCGTTCCACTATTCATGGCCCGATGTCCGGGAGACCCACTGTGGCATGGTCATGCCCTCGGCCTGGATAGACACCTTCCGGAACTATAGAAACGCCATCGATGCCGGCAAAATGTCACTCGAGGACGCGGGCAGGGACTTGGTTAAAATCTCATCCGAAACAGGCCTGATCGACACGCTGTTAACCGCTTTATCGCAGCTTTTGGACGGTCCCAGGCTGCCCATGTTTTTCGTCCTGGGCAAGGGCCGCCGTGACGGGAAGCCTTTAACCGTAGCCGCTTCCCTTCGATCCACCCCGCCGGATATGGCGACCATGACCGGTGTTCCCCTGGCCCTGGGTGCGATCATGCACTTGCGCGGAATGACACGCGGTAAAGGTGTGATGGCCCCGGAGAAGGCCTTCAAAGCGTTTGAGTTCTTCGAGCTGTTCGCTCCGTACTGCACTCTGCCCAGGCCCCGCCCGGCGGCTGAGCTGGTGGACCTGGTGGAAGCGTAAAAAATAGCGGCTTTTCAGAGGCTTCGACGAAAACGACCCTCACAATGACGCATCGATGTCTATTGAATTTATCGATTCAGGTTGATGATAGATGCTCAAATTGATACCGGCTCGATCCCGACCCAAGCATTAAAAGTCCGCAGTGATGTTGCATGAAAGGCGTTGCGGGATGTGAAACGACTCTGGCACTGAGAAATTGGTGCTCCGTGGGAAACGGCAAATACAATGCCAACTTTACGAGAAGAATAAATCATGTATAGCGAACGTGAAGTCCTTTCTACGCTTGAAATGCTCAAAAACGAGCACCTGGATGTACGGACAGTAACCCTTGGCATCAGCCTCTTTGATTGCGCCAGTCACGATCTGGAAGTGTTCAAGAGGAACATCCGTGAGAAAATTCTGCGGTTCGCCGGCAGCCTGGTGGATATCTGCGACGAGGTAGGGGACAGGTACGGTATTCCGGTGGTCAATAAACGGATTGCTGTAAGTCCTGTCGCTGTTGCAGGCTGTTCATTTTCTTCCGTCCAGATGGTTGAGGTCGCTAAGGCTCTGGATGAGTCCGCACAGGCGATCAACATTGATTTCATCGGCGGTTTTAGTGCTCTGGTGGAAAAAGGGTTCACTCGCGGGGATCGGGCGCTGATCGAGGCCCTGCCGGAGGCTCTGGCCGGTACCAACCGGGTGTGCGCTTCGATCAATGTGGCATCAACCCGCGCCGGCATTAACATGGATGCGGTGTATCTGCTGGGCAAGACCATCAAAAGGGCTGCCGAGCTTACGGCGGATGCTGACGGAATCGCGTGTGCAAAGCTCTGTGTGTTTGCCAACATCCCCCAGGATATTCCATTCATGGCCGGTGCCTACCTCGGCGTGGGCGAGCCGGATGCTGTCATCAATGTCGGCGTCAGCGGTCCCGGCGTCGTCAGGAAGGCGGTCGATCGGGCCCGTGCTTCAAACCCGAAGCTGGATTTGGGCGGTCTTTCGGAAATCATTAAAAGGACGGCCTTCAAGGTAACCAGGGTGGGCGAGCTGATCGGCCGCCAGGTCGCACAGAAGCTCGATGTGCCGTTCGGGGTCGTGGACCTCTCCCTTGCGCCCACCCCGAATGTGGGAGACAGTGTGGGGGAAATCTTTCGAAGCCTGGGCTTGAAGAGCATTGGCTGTCCGGGATCAACCGCCTTGCTCGCGTTGTTAAACGATGCGGTTAAAAAGGGCGGCGCATTTGCCAGTTCCTACGTGGGTGGGCTAAGCGGGGCATTCATCCCGGTAAGTGAAGATTTGAACATTGCCGAGGCGGTTGGAAGAGGCGATTTGTCCCTGGAAAAGCTGGAAGCCATGACCAGTGTGTGCTCTGTAGGTCTTGACATGATCGCCCTGCCCGGAGACGCTTCGGCTGAAACCATTGCGGCTATTATTGCGGATGAAATGGCCATTGGGGTTATCAATAAGAAAACCACCGCTGCCAGGCTGATACCCGTCCCCGGCAAAAACGCGGGGGATAAGGCTCATTTTGGCGGACTGCTCGGAGAGACCACAATCATTCATGTGCCGCCAAATGGCGGTGCAGCAGAGTTTATTTCCCTTGGAGGTCGCATCCCGGCCCCACTGCAAAGCATGATCAATTAGTGCGCAGCGGTTTAAGTTCCTGCCGGCTGGTAATCGATGCGCGCGAATGCCAACGGTCGCAACCTGACCTCCAATGGTCTGCCGCCATATCGCCGCAAGGATACCAGTTGAGGTTTGAAAGTCTCGTTTCTGCAGGAGTGGAATTAATAAGCCCCGGGCGATGATAATTCAAATAAAAAACGGGGAATAATCCCCGTTTTTTGAGAATCCGCCCGTTCGATTAATTTCTTTAATGTCTTAACAATTAGCAACTGCAAGAGCTACCGCAACTACTGCCACCTGCCACCGGCACCTCTGAGGTGACCTGAAAACCGGCACGCATTCCATAGTTGACGTAATCGACGGTGACATCTTTAGTCGTCTCATGCAGTTCTCTATCCATCAACATCGTGAAGCCATTGATCTTGAAAACTTCATCGCTCTCTTTTGGTTCGTCCAGAACCAATGCGAGTGATGGGCCGCCTCACCCTCCCGAATGGAGAAAAACTCGAATCGGTGAAATATCTTTGTCCTTAAAATAATCTTTCAAGACCTTATCAGCAGCATCCGAAATGTGAACCATGAAAATCTCCTTTCAGTTTTTTCTAAGAATTGGCCCTTATTTAGTCACAAATTGTTGAACTGTCAAGTCAATGACAGAAAATCCAGATCAAAATTTCCGGTGTCAATCGAGGAAGATGGTCGTTTCATCGGGGCGCTCTATTGCCAGCAAAAGAAGCAGGTACCGTTTCAGGTTCTGCGTGATCAGGAACTGGTCTTTCACCCGCTGATGACCGTTGTCCCCCAGTCTTGCGGCAAAATCCGGCTGGTTCAAAAGGGAGCGAATCTGCAGGCTGGCTCCCTCCACCGAGTGAACCAGGACTCCCGTGTAGCCGTGGATGATCTGAGCCGGGATGCCCCCGACTGCGCTACCGATAACCGGCCGACGTTTCCACAACGCTTCAGATACCGTCAAGGCGAAGCCCTCCCGTAGAGATTTCTGCAGAACAATATTTGATGCCCGCTGGAATGCGTTGATTTCGGAAGCAATGGACTTCGTCAAGTAGATGATATGAATGTCGGGGTCGTTCCCGGCTGCAGCCTTTACCATCTGCAGAATGCGTTCTCCTTCCGGATCATCTGCGGCCTTGTCTCCCACCAGGAGCAACCGGCAGTCCACATATTTGCGGGCCATTTTAAAGGCCTGAATGACGCCGACCGGATCTTTCCAGGGATCATAGCGAGAAATCTGGGTTACCAGAGGCTTGTCCGCGGGTATCTCATATTTTTCCAGCACACTGTCGATGTAGTCGGGGCTCAGGTCTCTATTCTTATCTGCAAGGGGGTCGATAGTCGGGTAGAATTGGTACTGTGGAATTGCCAGTTGGGGAGAAAACAGCGGCGACGAAAATATGGCCGCGTCATATTGGTCGATGTAAGATCGCAAAAATTGCCAAAGCTGCTCGTTCGGGTGGGATAGATCGATATGGCAGCGCCACACCCATTTGTTCCCGCGGTTTTGATTCCAATGGATGAGGGCGGCCGGCTGAGGATCATGAATCACGACCAGATCCTCATCGAAAGTCATGTCCTTATAATTCAACTCGTTGTAGTGAAGATAAGTATCGAAAGTTTCCTTTCGAAAATGTTCCGGTTTGCCTTGCAGGGCGTTATGGAAGGATTTGGTGATATCGAAAAAGTCCGCCTCGCCTTTGATGACTTCCCAATTGGTTTGCACTCCCAGTTCATTGAGCAGCGGTACCACTCGATGCAGCATTTCAGCCACTCCACCGCCCACCGCAGTGGAATTGACCATCTTGATGGAACGGTTGCCGACATAAGATGCCAGGATGGTCAGTTCTTCAACAACGTTCTGACCTACAACCTCGCGGTAATCGAACAAGCTGGGTAACGTCATGGCTATCTTTCTTTCAGGTATAGGAATCGATGAGCGCTGTCAACTTGCGGCGCAACCCTTCCAGCGTAAAAATATGAATGTCTATGTTTCTGATCTTTGCCGCCAGCTCCGGCATGCCCAGGCTCTCTTCAATCCATCGCGAAAAGTCATCTGTTTGCAGCTGAGTGTACAGGCGCGACTCGATGAAATGAAAGTAGATTGAATCTACACTGATCGAATTCAGTGATTCGCGAAAAGATTTCAAGTTATAAGCGAACTTATCGGTCAGATATACGATTCGAACAACATCGCACAAGTAGAACGGCTTGGCGGCGGTTCTATCAAAGACCTGCGGGTTCTCTTGCTTGTGGTTTTCAATAATGGCGACGATGCGTTCTCTTAAGCTGCTGATGGTATTATGCTCGGCCAGCTCGATTGCGGTGAGCTTTTCCGGCAGAGCCTCCTCGGCCAGATTTTGGGAAATCCAGATCGCGAAGTCATTATTGAAGGGAACCTGAACTTCCCGCATCTTCCGGAAAGTCGAGAAGGTATGATAGAAAATGGAGGAATCCGGACAGGTCTTGATGAGTTGAAGCAGCTCTTCCAGATTGTAAGCCCTGCGGCCGGTCAATTTTCCCAAAGAGGCGCTGGATGAGAACTGAAAAAGGTCTCCCACTGCTTGCATCTCCTTCCAATGGTGTAGGGGATGGGGTGGAACTGTTGAATTTTTGTCAGAACCCCAACTTATAGAAAAATGCACCGATGGTCAAGGATCGGTGGAAAGAAGACAGGGTGAACTTGTTCTGAGATAGTTCCAGATTTAAATCACAAATTTGCATCCAAGTCTGGTCAAATTCCCTCCAGTCGTGT
>Ga0068712_1004954_pt1 | contig 10825 bp, 10 predicted proteins | sample MTBAKSrepl1MetaG_FD_62987 | JGI IMG/M metagenome (GOLD analysis project Ga0068712, IMG submission 62987) | Enrichment culture microbial communities from Arthur Kill intertidal strait, New Jersey, USA, that are MTBE-degrading - MTBE-AKS1... | ecosystem: Environmental > Aquatic > Marine >... | reverse complement strand
CCATAGAGGAGATAAACCGCTATGATATAAGACTGATTCTGGATTGTTCTGGAATCGACAGTCCGGGGATCTATACCCTGCCGGTTAAACCGGATCTTCCTTTGGGGGTTATGGTATTGATGTACGATCCCCAAGAGGTTATCCTGGAGGTCAGGGAGAAAATATGATACTTGGTACAGGGGTTGATATTGTTCATGTAAACAGAATGAGGCGCTGGCTTTCCACTCCCTCACTTTTGGAGCGGTTCTTTCATGTCCAGGAACTTGGGGAAATTCATAAAAGGAAAAGCGGCGCCGCCCTCTCCTTGGCCGCCCGTTTTGCTGCCAAAGAGGCGTTTGGAAAGGCCTTAGGAACCGGGCTTCATGGAATAGCCCTACGGGATATTCAGGTTATCAATAATTACAACGGTAAGCCGGAGATAGTTGTATACGGCACAGCCAAGGAAGCATTGGCAAACATAGGAGGTAAGAGAGTCCATCTCTCCCTTACCCACGAAAAGAACAATGCTGTAGCCATGGTTATAATAGAGGGATAGAGATGTCGGACGCTGCAAGCAAGGTATCCTTTTTATCAAAGAATGCCACGGAATGTCCGGTATGCGGATTTTCAGTATACCGGGAGGAGCTCTTTACAGGCCGGGGAAGACTGATTGCGGGGGATCTTACCGAGGATCTCCGGCGGATCTATGAGCCCTCCAAAAAATACGGAGAGGTTCATCCCCTTATCTATTCCATCATGGTTTGTCCCCAGTGTTACTATTCCTCTTTTGCTAATGATTTTGAGGGAATTAAGGATTCCATGAAGGGGAAATTAAAGGAAGAGTCGGATCGGAGAATAGAGGGAATCTCCTCAATACTACCAGACCTTGATTTTTCCCAACCCAGACGGATCCAGGAGGGAATTGCCAGTTATTTCTTTGCACTCATGTGTTATGACCATTTTTCTAAGGAATATAGCCCTACAATAAAACAGGGAATAGCCTCTCTTAGAAGCGCCTGGCTTTTCCATGACCTCCATGCAAAATTCCCCAGGGATAATTACGATTATCTGGCAAAGCTTTTCTACAGGAAAGCGGCCTTTTTCTATTCTCTGGCTGTGGAGTATGAGGGGAGTGGGAAGGAACCGATAACCAATGCAGGACATCTTGGTCCCGATCTGGATAAGAATTATGGCTACGATGGAGTCCTGTATCTGGCAGCCTATCTCGAGTACAAGTATGGGGTTACAGAGGATGAGGAACGAAGGATTGAAAGCCTAAAAACGGCAAAAACCACGGTAGCCCGGATCTTCGGGATGGGAAAGGCCTCCAAGGACAAACCCACTGCTCTTCTGGATAAATCCAAGGAGTTGTATGCCAGAATAAATGAGCTTTTAAAATCGGGCGAATTGGATGAGAATCCGGAGAATTAAAATTACCCTTGCCTATGATGGTACGAACTATGTGGGTTGGCAGATTCAGAAAAACGGAAAGAGCATTCAGGAGATGCTGGAGCAGGGACTTGAATTGCTTGCCGGCAGCCCTGCCAAGGTTATAGGCGCTGGCAGGACCGACTCCGGTGTTCATGCCCGGGGGCAGGTTGCTCATTTTGACACGGATCTGGAATCCCTGCCAGCCGAGAGATTCTACAAAGCCCTGAACACCCGGCTCCCGCAGGATATCCGTGTTCTTTCAAGCTCTCAGGTTTCGGAAAGGTTTCATGCCCGTTTTGATGCTACAGAGAGGGTTTACAGATACTATCTATCCACAGGTACCGTTGTATCCCCTTTTATTTTCCGGTATTCTCATCACCTAAGAAGAGAACCGGATCTTTCCCGCCTTAATACCCTCTGCCGACCGCTTCTTGGGGTGCATGATTTTACAACCTTTTCCGCGGAGAGGGAGCAAGGAGAAAGTAAGGTAAGGGAGATCTATAGGGCAAGTTTCTATCCCAAGGGGAGGTTTATTGTCTTTGAAATAAGCGGGAGCTCCTTTCTGTGGAGGATGGTGAGATCACTGGTGGGAACATTGCTGGAACTGGAGGAACAGGGTTCCCCGGAGGGAGCACTTTTGGAGCTTCTTACTGCCAGGGACAGAAGCCTTGCGGGAACCACCGCTCCTGCAAAGGGGCTTTTTCTCGAAAAGGTTGAGTATGGGAGGGAAAATGAAAAAAGAGATTCTAGAGTCCTACTGGGAGATCCTTAAGGATACGGAGGATCTTCTTTCCCTGGGATACAGAAAACAAGGCAGGGTAAAACCAAATTTTTCCATCCCCTTGAAACCAAAAGAGGCGACTGCGTCTCGAGGCAGCGATCCCTTGAAAGTAGAAACCGGATCAAACAGGCCTATGGAGATAGCTGGGGACCCGGAAAAGCTCCTGGCAGAGATCGCCTGCCAGGTAAGCGAATGCAAAAAATGCCCGCTTTCGGAGGGCAGAACAAGAACTGTGCCGGGTCTTGGGGTTATCAACCCCCTGGTGATGGTAATTGGAGAAGGTCCTGGAGCAGAGGAAGATAAAACCGGTATGCCCTTTGTGGGAAGGGCGGGTCAGTATCTGGATAAGTGGCTCAATGCCATCGGACTTTCCCGGGAGAGTAATTGTTTTATCGGCAATATAGTAAAATGCCGGCCGCCAGGAAACCGGGACCCGAAACAGGAGGAGATGGAGGCTTGTCTCCCCTATCTGTTAAAACAGATTGAGATCCTGAAACCCAAGGCCATACTTACAGCTGGGAGGATATCCAGTCAGGTTCTTATAGGCCGTGAGGAGGGGATCGGCCGTCTACGGGGCCAAACATACCAATTCCGGGGAATTCCCCTGATCCCCACCTATCACCCCTCGGGAGTGTTAAGATCGCCGGATACCCTTAGAGCTCCGGTTTGGGAGGATTTGAAGCGATTAAAAATCCTTCTGGATACCCTCTCTGATACTCCGCCAGATACAAAAGAGTAGGTTCATGGCAAAATATGCGGAACTTCTTTTCAATCTTCCCGCCTCTGGGAGTTTCACTTACCTTGTTCCAGAGGAGATGGATTGCCAGATCGGAAGAAGGGTTCAGGCACCCTTTGGTTCCAGAGTACTTACAGGATATGTCCTTTCTGTTCACGAGAATAAACCAGAGGGAGGTTTTAAGCTCAAATCCCTCCAGAGGGTGATAGATAAGGAACCCTTCTTTAATAACGAACATATCGACCTGGCCCAATGGATGGCGGGAATGTACTTCTGCTCCCTGGGGGAGGCCTTGGCAGCAATGCTACCGGGAGGTAAGAGGGAGTCTGAAACTACCCTTTTTGATGAGGGGGAGGAATACCTGCCTCACACCCTCTCGGAGGAGCAGAGTCTTTCGGTGGAAAAAATCCTCTCCGGATCAGAGCAGTATTACTACCTTTCCGGCATTACCGGGTCCGGGAAAACCGAAGTGTACCTTAAGGCTGCGGAAAGCACCCTTTCCGGAGGCCGAGGTGTTATCTACCTTGTCCCGGAGATCTCCCTTACCCACCAGCTGATCCGTTCCTTAAAAATAAGATTCGGAAACCGGGTGGCGGTTCTGCACAGTCACCTTACCCCTTCCCAGAGGTTCTCCCAGTGGTCTTTAATTATCCGGGGAGAGGCGGATCTGGTTTTAGGAGCCAGGAGCGCTGTTTTTGCTCCTGTAAGGAATCTTGGCCTGATAATTCTGGATGAGGAGCATGAGGGTTCCTACAAATCCGGCCTCACTCCCCGGTACCATGCCCGCCAGGTAGCCATGAGAAGGGCGTCTGCAGGAGGTGCAAAACTGGTAATGGGAAGCGCCACTCCGTCGGTAGAGGCGTATCACCTGATGACCGAGGGGATACTCTCCAGGCTTACCCTTAGTAAAAGATTATCCGGTGGGATACTGCCCACCATTACTGTGGTAGATATGAGGAAGGAGCAGCGTACGATCTCAAAACTCCTGGAGCAGGAGATCCGGCACACCAAGGAGAGGGGTAAACAGAGCATCCTCTTTTTAAACCGCCGAGGATTCTCCTATTTCTTCCATTGCCGCTCCTGCGGATACGAGATGAAGTGCCGGCAGTGCTCCGTCTCCCTGACATACCATAAAAACCGGGACAAGATGATCTGCCACTACTGCGGCTACACTGCAAAACCTGTAAATGTCTGCCCGGAGTGCGGATCCCTGGAGGTGGGATACTCTGGTTTTGGAACGGAGATGATAGAGGAGGATGCAAGGAAGCTTTTTCCCGATTTCCGGATTGCCAGGATAGACACCGATACTGTGACAAAGAGGGGTTCCCTGCAGAGGATTCTGCAGGAGTTCGAGGAGGGTAAAACCGACCTTCTCCTGGGTACACAGATGGTGGCCAAGGGGCTCAATTTCCCAGGGGTTAATTTGGTGGGTATAGTTTTGGCGGATACTGCCCTTCATCTTCCCGACTTCCGGTCGGCAGAGAGAACCTTTGCCCTCCTTACCCAGGTTGCAGGAAGGGCGGGACGTTTTGACCGGGAGGGAAAGGTGGTAATCCAGACCTATAAACCGGAGAATGAGGTGATAAGTATGGCCTCCCTAGGGGATCTGGAGGGATTCTACCACTGGGAGCTGGAAATGAGGAAACAGATGGGATTCCCCCCCTTTACCCGGCTTTTCAGGGTCCTCTTCCGAGGCAAGGATCGGGAAAAAACGGAAAGAGAGGCGGATAATTGGAGCAGAAAGCTTGAATCCCTCGGCCTGGAGGAGGAGGTGCTGGGACCCTCGGAGGCTCCACTCTCCCTGATCTCCGGCAACTACAGGTTCCATTTTATCCTGCGGAGCCGTAATTTCGGCCTAACCCATGCAGCCTTGGGAAAGATTCTGGAAGGATACAAACCTCCCTCGGGGGTTTATCTTGAGGTGGATGTAGACCCCGTATCTCTGCTTTAAAAGTCCTTACTTTAGAAATCGATGCCTTTGAAGCCCTGGCCACATCAACCCCCGGGTTTAGGAACCGGAAATTTCAGAGCCTTTCATCCTGATTAAAAAAGGGATTCCCCCTGCCGGAAACGGAAAAATCTGTAATCAGGGGTGTAACCGCCACCTTGCCCTCGAAGAGGAGGGTTTTGCTGTCCGTACCCTCCTCTGCTGAGATCCTTTCCTTATTTATCAGTATCCTTGCCTCTTTAAGCTGCGCCTTGGAAACAAGACCAGGTTTCTTGAAACCGGGCAACTCCCCCTGCTTTGCTTTGTAACCGGTTTCTTCCTCCCAGCCTGCGATCTCCCCGGGGACACTGCTTATAAAATAAGAGGTTCTTGAAAGCCTTGTTAGCACCCAAAGGGTATTTTTATCTGCCTCCTCCGGTATATCAATCTTGAGTATATCGAAACCCGTAAAACCATTATTTTTTCTGAACCTTTCTATAAAGAGGGAAAGAAAGTGAATTGAGGCACTCCAGTCTAAATCGGAATAGGTGTAGTGGTGGGCAATATCTATCTGTCTTGAGGCGGCGATCCCCGGAATCCCCTTGGAGGCAGTCTCAAAAACAGCACCCAGGGTTCCGGACATGGTTATATCCGCACCCATGTTTTCCCCATAGTTTATTCCCGATACAGCAAGATCAAAATTTGCGGGTTTAAAAACCGAGGCAAAGGCAAATTTTATGGTAAGGGCAGGAGTGGCATCCATGGTAAAAGCCCTAATCTCCCGTCCATTAACAGAATAAGGGACCTCTCGCAACCTTTCCGTTCCCCTTCCAAGCAACGCCCTCCCCATGGCTGTCTGCTGCCTAAGGGGGGCAACTACAGTAATTTGGCCAAAGGGCAAAGCAGCTTCCACGGCAGCCTTCAGACCCGGGGACTCTATTCCATCGTCATTGGTAACAAGTATTTTAAGCATAACTGGATGATCATAAGCTAAAGAGGTCTCTCTGCCAACCCTGGAGAGTGGTGCAAATATTGCCAAGTTCCTCTTGTTTTTTCATTGGAATTCTGCAATATTGTATGAGTGTCCCGAAGATTGTGAAAATTAAACAATTTTTTGAACACAACAAAAATAAAGCGCCCAGGGAAGATAACGGAAATCTGTGAAAATCAGATGCGGGCGTGCCGCTGTAATCGGTTAATTGGTTTCTTGAATGCCACTGCTCCTAAGCGGGAAGGTTAGAAGCTTTCAAGCCGTAAGCCAGAAGACGATCTCCCTGGAAAATCACCACCCTAGGTGGTGAAATCTCTCACGTGCAGGGAGCAGCGTATGCGCAGAATCCTAATTTTTCTCTCTTTTCTTTTCTATTTTCTTCTCTGCTTTACTATTTTTTCAGAGGAGGCCCAGATAAATCTGGTGGTTACCGCTTCCAGGAGGGAAAGTAACATCCTATCCTCTCCTGCCTTCACCTCTGTAATAACCTCTGCCGAGATTGCAGAGTCGGGATCATCCAACCTTGTGGAGCTTTTGTCCCGGCAGGCAGGCCTGAATTTTTCCAGTTACTCCAACGAGGCTCAGGCTCAGGTATCTCTACGGGGATTTGGAGAAAACTCCTTTGGCAGGGTTTTGGTTTTGGTGGACGGTCGCAGGCTTAACAACCCGGATATGCAAGGACTGAATTGGCTTGCCATCCCCTTGGAGTCGATAGAAAGGATCGAGATTCTCCATGGGCCGGGAAGTGTTCTCTATGGAAACAATGCTATAGGAGGGGTAATCAATATTATTACCAAAACTCCAAACAAACCCTGGAATTTGGAGGTTGCTGCCTCCGGAGGGAGCTTTCTTACCCATAATGAAAGGGTTTTTGCCTCCTTCAGAACAAGGATTTTCGATCTTTCTGTGAATGGCGAGTATCTTTCCACCCAAGGTCACAGAGACCGCAGTGCCTACAGAAGTCTCAACAGCCAAATCTCCTTGGGGGTTTTTCCTCTAGAGATCCTTCAGATGAAATTAGATGCCTCCTATGCCAATCTTTTCTATCAAATGCCCGGTGCCCTCTCTAAGGAGGCGGCTATGGAAAATCCCTTCCAGGCTGTGAATCCCGCGGACGAGGTTAGGGAGGAACATTTCGTTTCCACCCTGGGAACCCGGATTTATGCTGGGGAAACTTCCTATTTCCAGGTGGATATAAATGCCGAGGGAAAAACAGCGGACATAGAGTTCCCTTCCTTTGCTAATGTTGATTGGGGTATACCTCCTTCTTACATAGACAGAAGCCTTTCCCGTTACAGTGTAATGCCGAAATTCGCCCTTGAATCCTCCCAGGATTTCTGGGGTCTTGGTCTTACAATCGGATTGGATGGAGAATTCACCGCCCTAAAGGTGGATACCTTTGGAGATCAAGAAAAAAGGGAAGAGGATCTAATTGGAGCCTATAACCTGAATCAACTTACAGGCGGTGTATATTTTAATACGGAGATCTCCCTCCTTTCGGAGCTTTTCTTTTTAAGCGGAGGTTTAAGGTATGACACCGCAAAATTCGATCTTTTTACCGCAGAAGAGGAGGACTCGGACAAGGTTGTCCACTCAGCCCTGGTTTACACTGCGGGGATAACTTTACGTCCCTTGGAGGGGCTTAAGCTGTTTACCAGATTCGGTACCCAGTTCCGTTACCCCTTTACGGATGAACAGTTTTCAGTCTACGGATTTTCTGTTTCTCCCAATCTGAGCCTCGGGCCGGAAAGGGGTTACACCTTGGAGGCCGGAGGAGCTTACATCCTCCCAAATAAAATCTCCTTCTCTCTAACAGGATACCTCCTGGTCATGGAGGATGAGATAGCTTTTAACTCCTCAACCTTTTCCAATGAGAACCTGGATTCTACTCAGCGTCTTGGATTGGAGACAGAAGTCTCTTGTAAACCCCTCTCCTTCCTGGGATTCCGAGGGTCCTATACCTACGTAGAGCCGATATTTACAGAGGGGCCAAACCTGGGGAAAAAGGTTCCCCTGGTACCTGCCCATTCTGGGGAGGGTGAAATCCTCCTTGACCTTCCCTTCGGGATCTCCCTTGCTCCTTCTTTTACCGTAAAAAGCTCCTGTTTTTCCGGCGGAGATTACCAGAACCAACTGGAGGAGATCCCAGGCCACCTTCTTTTCAACCTCTCCCTATCCTATTCGGGAGAATTGAAGGCCGGAATACTACAGATTATACTGAAAGCCGAAAACCTGATGGACACCAAGTACACACCCCTGGTTTATTGGGGAGGGTACTATCCCGCCCCGGGGAGACAGATAACCTTAGGGTTGAGATTCAGTTCCGGATCAAAGCCTAGGAGCTGATTAAAGTATAGGAACTGTAATGGAGAAGGAGGAATGAAGAGAATAAATAGAGAGCTGTTTCTGGGAATCCTTTTTTCCCTGCTTCTGCATCTACTTATCCTTCTATTTTTTCCTGTTTTTCTAGGAAGGGGCAGGGATTACAAATCCCAGGTCCCTTCCTCCCCCTTGGTAGTATCCTTACAGATCAGCAGAGACTTAAATATTGGAAAGGGTAAAGATCCGCCGGATAATTTGTCAGCACCACAGGAAAGGCCGGTTCCTCCAGAGAAGGGTCCAATTTCTTCTCCCAGCCACAAAAAACAAAATAGGGAGGCTTCCGTAGAAAAGCTGGCACCTCCGCCCGTTAATCCAGATCTGGATATCCAGGCTGGATTAATGGAAAAGTTGTTATCCGATATTCCTGATTTTTCTACCCCGCCCAATTCTGTATCTACAATGGTAAAAGAAGGGACAGAGGATCTTCCTCCAATAAAAGGAAAACCTAATACCGAAGAAGGCAGGTTTGGTTTTTTCCGAGGTACGGAACAACAAGAGAGTGTTAGGGAGGAAGACACGGTCTCCCTGGAGAATTTTCTACGAGATCTACAAGAGACTATTGGAAGGGATCTCATTTATCCGCCTGCTGCAAGAAACCGGGGGGTGGAAGGAAGGATAATCATGGAGGTTTGGGTAGGTAGGGATGGAAGCCTAAAGGCCGCAGGAATAAGAGAATCCTCGGGAAGTTCGATTCTTGATCGTTCTGCCTTAAGACTGATACGTTCTCTCTTCCCACGGAATCACGACCTGGATCGAGAATTTAAAATTACTCTTTCTATCGAATATCGTCTCTCTTCTTAATTTCAAGGCATAAGTCCTCGCTTTATAAAATTAAAATAGGCCTCAAACTCCTCTTTGATTCTGTTAAAATCCCTTTCTGCATCGGAAAGATCAGTAATTTTTTCGAAAAGAGCCAAGATCTGGGGAAGCAGACGGGTTAAAAGATTAAGGGGTAACCGGCTTGTAACCTCCCCTCTCCTTATAGCCCTTTCAAGATGATACTCTGTGTTTATCCATACAATATCACCAATCTTTTCCTGCAATTTTTTTAAGATATAAGGATTAGTTTCTGCTAGAATTCGCAGAGAAAACCTGTAGTAATCTGGATGATGGTTAAGGAAATTTATACTAAAAAGGGCCTGTTTTTCCAGAGTATTAAAAAAACCCTCCCCTTCCTGTAGTAAAGGGAGGGTTTCCATCTCTTCCCGCCTTAGGGCGATAGTCCTCTCCACAAGGGTAAAGTACAAAGCCTCCTTGCTGGGGAAATAATGGTAAAAGGTGCCTTTGCAGCTTCCCGCTTTTTTGATGATCGTATTTAATGAGGAGGAGTCGAAGCTTTTAATACTGAATTCGCTAAGAGCTGCCTGGATAAGATTGTCTTGTTTAATATGTTCCTTTTTCATACATTAAAAAAGCCCATTATCGGAATTCCGTTAACGGGCTTTTTCTTTAACTTCTAAGCAGTTTCCTGCTTTTGTTCTTCACTGGGCTTAGCATTCTTCTTTCTTTTATCTGCCAAATGGGATCTCAGGGCTCCCAAGCCAACCACCACGGCAAACAGTAAAAGCCACATCCAGATTTTCACTATTGGACCTCCCAAAATAGACCAACCGGTCTAGTTTATAAGAAAAAATACTAACCTACAGGTTCAGATCTGTCAATCCTCCGAACAAGATAGGAGAATCGCCAGGGTTTCTAGGTGATGCGTTTGTGGAAACATATCAAAGGGTATGACCTCTTTCATTATATAATCCGACCGCAGAAGATTGATCTCCTTCGCTAGAATGGGCGGGTTGCAGGAGATATAGAAAATAACCCTAGGTTTTACCTGTAGAATTAGGGAGATGGTACCTTGCAGCCCACTTCTCGGTGGATCCGCAATCAGAAGATCCGGTTTTTTTAGAGATTCTAGCAATCTTCCAACATCTGAATAAAGATCTACCCGCTGAAAGAGATAGTCGATCTTACCTAGATCAGAAATCTTTTTCCTCCCTCTCTCGATAGCCTCCGCAGATGTTTCCAGCCCCTGAAACCTCCAACCTTCCTCTGCCAAGGGAAGTGACAGATTTCCGTCTCCGCAAAAAAGATCAATCCCCCTCCCAGGAGCAATAAAATACTCCTTTAATTTCGCCCTTATCACAATACGCAGAGAATCATTTACCTCCCGGTTTATCTGGGAGAAGGGATTATTGTTTTTTGATTTATAAAGCCATCGTGCTGTTACCTCCCCGGAATCCTCCAGAGAGAGTTCCAGATCCCTCTGCTTTTGGGGAAGGGATGGATACTGGAAAAGAATTGTTTCCAGGTATTGATTTATGGGATCAGCAAGGACCGGGCATCTCTTTACAGGGACAAGTATACGGGAACCCTGACGGTAATACCCGAGGATTCCTGTAGAAGAGTGCTTGAGCTGAGTCCTGATTCTGTAACCATACTCCTTAGGTGATGGGATTATAGGAGCAACAGGGCAGGAAATTTTCCCGATCCTTTTCAAGGTCTCTTTTAAAATCTGTCCCTTTTCTTCTGTCTGTTTTCCGTATTGAAGATGCTGAAGAGAACAACCCCCACATTCACCAAAAAGCTCACATTCCGGCTCCC
>Ga0068712_1004949_pt1 | contig 10832 bp, 9 predicted proteins | sample MTBAKSrepl1MetaG_FD_62987 | JGI IMG/M metagenome (GOLD analysis project Ga0068712, IMG submission 62987) | Enrichment culture microbial communities from Arthur Kill intertidal strait, New Jersey, USA, that are MTBE-degrading - MTBE-AKS1... | ecosystem: Environmental > Aquatic > Marine >... | reverse complement strand
TACGGCATCATCACTGACGAATCAATCGGCCAACTCCTGATCGCCGGCCTGCTGCCGGGTTTACTTTCGGCCGCCCTTTACATGCTGGGCATCTACGTCTGGGTGAGCCTGAAACCCGAGATCGCCCCCTCCACCGACATCAAGGTGCCCTGGAGCACCCGTCTGGCCTCGCTCAAGGACGGTTACGGAGCCGTGCTCATCTTCGGCGTGGTCATGGGGGGGATATACACGGGGATTTTCACGCCCACCGAAGCGGGCGCCTTTGGGGCGGCGGTGGCCCTGGGGCTGCTCCTGGCCAGGTCCAAGACCCGGCTGCGCTCGCTTCTGGAGGGCCTGACCGAGTCGGCCAAAGTAACCTGCATGTTCTTCACCATAGTGGTTTGCGCCCAGTTCTTCACCCTGGGGCTGACCGTATCCGGGCTGCCCACGGTCCTGGTGGAGTACCTGACCGAGCTGGACATGCCTCCCAGCTTCGTCCTGCTGCTGATCCTGGCCGTCTACCTGCCCCTGGGCATGTTCCTGGACACGGTTTCCCTCCTGTTTCTGACGCTGCCCATCATATTCCCCGTGGTCAAAGCCCTTGGCTTCAACGGCGTCTGGTTCGGCATCCTGGTGACCAAACTCATCGAGGTCTCCCTGATGACCCCTCCCGTGGGGCTCAACGTCTACGTCATCAAGGGGCTGATGTCCGAAGTGGACACGAGCACGATCTTCAAAGGTTGCGTCCCCTTCTTAATAATGGACTTCCTGACTCTGCTGGTCCTGTTCCTCTTTCCCCAGATCGCGCTCTGGCTGCCGTCAACCATGAAATAGAACCCTTCCCTCAAGGAGCCGCCATGAACCGAGTGCTGGTCATGAATCGCCAAGACACCGTAGGCACCGCCTTAAGCGACATCAAAAGAGGCGACCAGGTGAGCGTGGTCCTGCTGTCTCAGGAAGTGATCGCCGAGATCGCCGCCAAGCAGGCCATTCCCTCCGGGCACAAGATGGCCATATCGCCCGCCAAGGAGGGCGAGCCGGTCATGAAGTACGGGGAGGTGATCGGCCAGGCCTCTCGAACCATTGAACCGGGGGAGCACGTCCACGTCCACAACTTAAAGAGCAACCGCATGCAAATGCCGGAGATGTGGTACCGGTGAGGAGGACGGAATAATGGTCTTCAAGGGTTATGCCAGGCCGGACGGTTCGGTGGGCGTCCGCAACACTGTGCTGGTAATGTCGGTGGCGGACTGCAGCGAGCCAGTGGCCCGCCGGATCGCCGAGGGCATAGATGGGGCCTTGCCGGTGACCCAGTACTACGGCTGCATTCCAGGGACAATGGTCGCCAACACCCTGATCGGCGTCGGGGAGAACCCCAACGTGGCCGCGGTCCTGCTGGTGGGCATGGGTTGTGAAGGCATGCCCCCGGCTCCCCTGGCCGAGAAAATCGGCCAAACCGGCAAGCCGGTGGAATTTCTGACCGTCCAGGAGGCGGGGGGCACCCTCAAGGCCGTGGCCAAGGGCAAGAAGATCGTCCAGGACATGGTTTCCCAGGTCTCGAGGTTGGAGCGGCAGGAGTTCGACGTCGGCCGGCTCATCGTCGGAGTCAAGTGCGGCGGTTCTGACACCACCAGCGGCCTGGCCGGCAATCCGGCCGTCGGCGTCTTCGCCGACCTCCTGGTCGACGCCGGGGGCTCGGTGATCATGATGGAGCCCATTGAGGCCGTGGGCGCCGAGGAGCCCTTGGCCAAGCGGGCCATCAGCGAGGAAGTTAGGCAAAAAATCCTCAAGATGATAGGCAACGAGGAGAAGCGCTGGTCAGTCCCCGGGGCCCAGATGGAGTTCATGTGCAAGGGCAACGTGGACGGAGGGCTCAGCACCATCGAGGAGAAATCACTGGGCGCCATCCACAAGAGCGGCAGCCGGCCCATTCGCGGCGTTCTCCAGAACACTGACCGCCTCCTGGAGAAAGTCCCGCCCGGGGGCGGACTTTATCTCCAGGACGGCACCCACATGGAGCCCCATACCATGACCTTCATGGCCGCCGCCGGGGCCCAGATAGTCGTCTTTGTCACCGGCTGCGGCGGAGCCTTCGGCCACGCCGTCAGCCCTTTGGTCAAGGTGACGGGCAATCCGGAAACCTTCCAGAAAATGCCTGACGACATTGACCTCAACGCCGGGACCGTAATGACCGGCCAGGAATCAATGGAATCGGTCGGCCAGAGGATCCTCGACGAGGTCGTGGCCGTGGCTTCGGGCAAGAAAACCCGCGGCGAGGAGCTCGGCTACTTCAATTTCAACGTCTACCGCCGCGACCCGAGGCTGGAGTCTCTCCTGGGCTTGACCGTTTAGCGGGGCGCCATTGCGGAGCTCTTGGGACCGGCTGGCGCACTAAAGGCTTGACTGCCGGCCCTGTGTTGTGTATTTCTGGGCGACGATTCCGTGGAGGAGTGAGTGACCCTCTGTTCCCAGTACACCGGCGCGATGGGTCGATTTAGGGCCTGGCTGTGGCGATATTGCTCCGGGTCCGCCGTCGAGCCGCGGGGGTCAGTGGGCTGAACTAGACTCTGACTCAGTGGGCCGTGGGCGGACCGGATAAGGGGCAGCCCATGGCCCTTGCTTTTCTGATTGGGCCATGGGGGCATCCCCGTGGCTCTTTTTATTGAGGTCCGCGGCCCGGAGACAAGGAGGCTTTAATTGAGCTTGATCGGGACCGTCGCCCCGCCGGGGGACAAGTCCATCTCCCACCGGCTGGTCCTCTTCTCCCTCCTGGCCGGCGGGGAGATGAGGCTGGCCAACCTGTCCCCCGGCCAGGACGTCCTCTCCAGCCTGGCCGCGGCGGCCAAGCTGGGCGCCCGGATGGCCGATCTGGATTCGGAGACGGTCATCCAGGGGGCCGAGGCAAGGCTGGTCGAGCGGGCCGAGATCGACTGCGGCAACTCCGGGACGACCATGCGGCTGCTCATGGGCCTCCTGGCCGGCCGACCCGGCCGGTACGTCCTGGACGGCGACCCCTCCCTGCGCCGCCGGCCCATGGAGCGGGTGGCCCAGCCCTTGAGGCTCATGGGCGGCCGGGTGGACTGCCCGGACGGCCGCTGCCCGGTGACCCTGGAGGGCCAATCCCTCAAGGGCATCGACTTCAGCCTGCCCGTGGCCAGCGCCCAGCTCAAGAGCGCCGTGCTCCTGGCCGGCCTCCAGGCCGAGGGGGCGACCCTGGTCCGGGAGCCCAGGCCCAGCCGGGACCACACCGAGCGGCTCATCCAGGCCCTGGGCGGCCGGATCAGCCGGGTCGAGGGCGGCTGGCGGGTGGAACGTTCGGCCCTGCGCCTGCCCGAGCGGGTCAGGGTGCCCGGCGACGCCTCCTCGGCCGCCTTCTTCCTGGGCGCGGCCGCGATCACGCCCGGCAGCCGGGTCACGGCCGAGGGCGTGCTCCTCAACCCCACCCGGACCGGCTTCCTGGAGGTCCTGGCCCGGCTGGGGGCCAGGGTGGAGACCCAGGTCCAGGGCCGGGAGCCAGAGCCCTGGGGCCGGGTCAGGGTGGCCTACTCGCCAGGGCTCCTGGCCTGCCGGATCGGCCCGGAGGAGATCCCGGGCCTGGTCGACGAGGTGCCCATCCTGGCCCTGGCGGCCAGCCAGGCCCGAGGCACGACCGTGTTCCACGACGTCGGCGAGCTCAGGCTCAAGGAATCCGACCGGCTGGCCGCCCTGGTCAGCCAGCTCGGCCTGATGGGGGCCAATATCTCCCTGGAGGGGGACAAGCTCCTGGTCAGCGGCCCGACCCGGCTCAAGGCGCCGGACCGGCTCGACTCCTTCGGCGACCACCGCATCGCCATGACCCTCAGGCTGGGCCTGGCCCTGGCCGGCGGGGGCGGGACCATCCGGGGCGAGAACTCGGTCGGCGTCTCCTACCCCGGCTTCCACCAGGACCTGGAGAGGTTGTGGCGATGAAGGTCTTCGGGATCATCAGCGACGAGCGGGCCCTCAAATCCAAGTCGCCGGCCATGCACACCCGGGTGCTGAGGCGGCGGGGTCTGGAGGGGGTCTACGTCCCCTTCAGGGTCGAGCCCGACCACTTAGGCGAGGCGGTCAGGGGCCTGAGGGCCCTTAACATCAGCGGAGCCAACGTGACCGTGCCTTACAAGGAGACGGTCATCCCCCTCCTGGACGGCCTGTCCGAGGATGCGGCGGCCATCGGCGCGGTCAACACCATCGTCGGCCGGGACGGATTGCTCCTCGGGCACAACACCGACGCCGGCGGCTTCAGCGACAGCCTGGAGGGAGCCGGTTTCCAGGCGGCCGGCCGCTCGGCCCTGGTCTTCGGCACCGGCGGGGCGGCCAGGGCGGTCGCCTTTGCCCTGCACCGGCTGGGCGCGGCCTCCCTGACCATCGTCGGCCGGAACGGAGCCCGGGCCGCCGAACTGGCTTGGCCCTTCCAGGCTCGCTGGCTGCCCTTAGGTTCGCCGCCGGTCCGGCGTCTCAGCGCTGACCTAGTCGTCAACGCCACCTCCGCCTCCAGCCGGGCCGAGTCGCCCGAGCTGGCCGGCCTGGCCGCCGGCCTGAGCCTGGCCGGCTGCCGCCTGGTCCTGGACCTCAACTACGGCCGGAGCGACAACTTCTGGCGCGACCTGGCCGCGGACCGGGGGGCGGCCTTCCGGGACGGCCTGCTCATGCTGGCCCACCAGGCCAGGCGCAGCTTCGCCCTCTGGACCGGCCTCGAGGTCGAGGTCGAGGAGTTCCTGGCCGGCCTGGAGGAGGGCTCGTGACCGGCAACGTCTACCTGGTCGGCTTCATGGGCGCGGGCAAGACCACGGTCGGCCGGCTCCTGGCCGAGGTCCTGCGCCGCAAGTTCGTCGATATGGACGAACTCCTGGAGGCCCGGCTGGGGGAGCCCATCCCCGAGGTCTTCCGCGGCCGGGGGGAGGAGTTCTTCCGCGGCCGGGAGGCGGCCCTGCTCAAAAAACTGGCCCGGCGGCAACGGCTGGTCGTGGCCGCCGGCGGCGGCGCGGTCGAGAGGGCCGAGAACAGCACCCTGATGCGCCGCTCGGGCCGAATCGTCCACCTGGCCGCCGACCTGGAGGTCTGCCGGACCAGGGTGGCGGCCCAGGGCCCGGGCCTGCGGCCCATGTGGAGCGACGCCGAGTCGGTCCAACGCCTCTTCGAGCGGCGCCAGGCGGCCTACGACGACTGCGACCTGCGCCTGTGCGCGGACGGCCTGGGGCCCCGGGAGGCGGCCCGGGAGATCGCGGCCCGGCTCTTCGGCGAGGACCGCTTCCCGGTCAGGCTGGGCCAATCCGAGTGCCCGGTCATCTGCACCGGCGAGGCGCCCCGGGCCCTGGCCGAACTGGCCGGCGGCCGGCGGGTGGCCCTCCTGACCGACCGCCGGGTCGGCCGGCTCCACCTGGACCGCTTTCAAGAGCGCCTGGCCGACCCCCTGGTCATCATCGTGCCGGGCGGGGAGCGGATCAAGACCCTGGGCACGGCCGAGCGGGTCTACCGCCAGCTCCTGGCCGGCCGCTTCAACCGCGACGACCTGCTCGTCGCCCTGGGCGGCGGGGCGGTGACCGACCTGGGCGCCTTCGTGGCCGGCACCTACAAGCGCGGCCTGGACCACGTCCTGGTGTCCACCTCCCTCTTAGGCTGCGTCGACGCGGCCGTGGGAGGCAAGGCGGCCCTCAACCTGGGCCGGACCAAGAACGCCGTCGGCTGCTTCACCGTGCCCGCCGGGGTCGTCCTGGACGTGGCCGCCCTGGGGACCCTGGCCCGCCGGCAGATCAGGGAGGGCCTGGTCGAGGCCTACAAGACCGGCCTTATCGGCTCGCCAAGCCTGGCCGAGCTGATCGAGGAACACTGGCCCGCCCTCCTGGCCGGCGACCGGCCCCTCCTGGCTAAAGTGGTCTCCCTCTCGGCCAGGACCAAGGCCGAGGTCGTGGCCCAGGACTTCCGCGAGTCCGGCCGGCGCTTCGTCCTCAACCTGGGCCACACCTTCGGCCACGCCGTGGAGAGCTGGCACGGCTACCGTTTAAGCCACGGCCGGGCCGTGGCCCTGGGCCTCCTGGTCGCGGTCAGGCTGTCCCTGTCCCGGGGCCTGATTGAGGCCCCCCTGGCCCAGAGGATCAGCGTCACCCTCAACCGGATCGCCGGCCGGCCGGTAACGCCGCCGCCGCCGGAGGCGGCCTGGGAAGCAATCCGGCAGGACAAGAAGATCAGGCAAGGGCGGAGCGTCTTCGTCCTTCTGGAAGGCCTCGGCCGGCCGGTCCTGGTCGAGGACGTCTCGCCGCCGGAACTGGCCGCCGCGGTCAGGGAAGTCTGCTGAGAGGTTAAAATGGGCAGCATTTGGGGGCGCTATCTGCGCGTGACCACCTTCGGGGAGTCCCACGGCCCGGCCGTGGGCGTCGTCGTCGACGGCCTGCCGGCCGGGCTGGAGATCGACCCGGACCGCCTCCAGGCCGAGATGGACCGGCGGCGGCCGGGAGCCTCCCCTTTGGCCTCGGCCCGCCGGGAGCCGGACCGGGTCGAGATCCTCTCCGGGGTCGGCCAGGGCCGCTCCCTGGGCTCGCCCATCGCCCTGCTCGTCCGCAACATGGACGCCCGGCCCCAGGACTACGCGGACATCAGCCGCCTCTTCAGGCCGGGACACGCCGACTACACCTATTTCAAGAAGTACGGCCTGCCGCCCCAGCCCGGCGGCGGCCGGGCCTCTGGCCGGGAGACAGTGGGCCGGGTGGCCGCCGGGGCCCTGGCCAGGCCCCTCCTGGATTCGATCGGGGTCGAGGTCCGGGTCTACACCGTGGCCGTGGCCGGCCTCGAGGCCCGGCGGATCGACCCGGCCCGGGCCGAGGCCGACCCCCTCCGCTTCGCCGACCCTGATCTGGCCCAGGAGGCGGCCCGGCTGGTCGAGGCGGCCCGGGCCGAGGACGACTCGGTGGGCGGGATAGTCGAGGTGGTCGCCCAAGGCCTGCCGGCCGGGCTGGGCGAGCCGGTCTTCGACAAGCTGGAGGCCCTCCTGGGCGGGGCCCTCCTGTCCATCGGCGCGGTCAAGGGGGTCGAGTTCGGGGCCGGGTTCAGACTAGCGGCCATGCGCGGCTCCCAGGCCAACGACCCTATCCGGGCCCAGGGCTTCCTGTCCAACAACGCCGGCGGCACCCTGGGCGGCATCTCCACCGGCCAGCCCCTCGTCGCCCGCCTGGCCGTCAAGCCGACCCCCTCCATCGCCAAGGCCCAGCCGACCGTGGACCTGGAGGGCCGGGAGGCCGAGATCAGGGTCCGGGGCCGCCACGACCCCTGCCTCTGCCCGCGCATCTGCCCCGTGGCCGAGGCCATGACCGTCCTGGTCCTGGCCGACGCCTGGCTGGAGGAAAGAGCCCTTTCGGGAGGTTTTTAATGAAGATCCTGGTGGTCAACGGACCCAACCTCAACCTGCTCGGCCGGCGCGAGCCGGAAATCTACGGCCGGACCAGTCTGGCCCAGATCGAGGAGTCCTGCCGCCGCCTGGCCGGCGAGCTGGGCCTGGAGGTCGAGTTCTGCCAGTCCAACGGCGAGGGCCAGCTCGTCGACGCCCTCCAGCGGGCCGAGGGGGAGGCCGACGGGGTCATCCTCAACGCCGCGGCCTACACCCACACCAGCCTGGCCCTGCGTGACGCCGTGGCCGCCCTGAGCCTGCCCGTGGTCGAGGTCCACCTGTCCAACCCCCAGGCCCGGGAGGAGTTCCGCCGCGTCTCCTATCTGGCCGGAGTCTGCGCCGGGTCCATCGCCGGGTTCGGGGCCGAGTCCTACCTCCTGGCCCTGCTCTGGTTCGGGCGCCGGGCCGGCTGACGGCTGGAAATTGTTCGGCCGGCATACATTTTTAACTTGACAGGCCCGCCTCGGGCGGGTGTATCTTGGCCGGACAGAATCAGGGAGAGGATTGCAGCCTTGAGTTCGATTCCGGCAGTCACGGGCAACGCCAGGCGATTTACCTACTATTATTATTTTGGTAAGGTCTGCCCGCGGGCCGGAGGAGGCGGAGGCTTCTGAGGTAAGCTGAAACTGACAAAGGCCGCGGGCAGACCAGAGGGGTCGCCCGCGGCCTTTTCGTTTCATCGAAGGCCGCGGGTTAAACCCCGCGGCCTTTCTTGTTTGGTCACCACATCAAGGAGGACTGAGAAATGCAGGCCAGATGCGAGATCACCCCCCCGACCGAACCGGCACCGGCCCTGGCCGGCCAGATGGCCGTCGAGCCCAAGGCGCCGCCCTACCAGCGGGTCAGCCGCCTGAGCCGGAAGACCAACACCCTGGTCCGGGTCGGCCAGGTGGTCATCGGCGGCCCCAGGTTCGTGGTCATCGCCGGACCCTGCTCGGTGGAGGGCGAGGAGCAGCTGCTCGCCACGGCCCGGACGGTCAAGGAGGCCGGCACGGCCATACTCCGGGGCGGAGCCTTCAAACCAAGGACCTCACCTTACAGCTTCCAGGGTCTCGAGGAGGACGGGCTCAAGCTCCTGGCCCTGGCCCGCCAGACGACCGGGCTGCCCGTGGTCACCGAGGTCATGGACACGGCCGACATCGGCCTGATCGAGTCCTACGCCGACGTCTTCCAGGTCGGCTCCAGGAACTGCCAGAACTTCTCCCTCCTCAAGAAGCTGGGCCGGGCCAGGAAGCCGGTCCTGCTCAAGCGCGGTCTGATGACCACCCTGGACGAGTTCCTGATGTCGGCCGAATACATCATGGCCTCGGGCAACGAAGAGGTCATCCTCTGCGAGCGGGGCATCCGCACCTTCGAGGTGGCCACCCGCAACACCCTCGACCTGAGCGCCGTGCCCATTCTCAAGGAGAGAACCCACCTGCCGGTCCTGGTCGACCCCAGCCACGCCGTGGGCGACTGGCGCTACGTCTGTCCCCTGGCCAAGGCCGCCCTGGCCGTGGGGGCCGACGGGCTCATGGTCGAGGTCCACATCCATCCGGAGAAGGCCCTCTGCGACGGCCAGCAGTCGCTCCGGCCCGAGGTCTTCAACATGCTCATGACCAGCCTTAAGGCCATGGCCCCCGTCTTCGGGCGGGAGATGTGATGGATTCGCCGGAAATCGACCGCTGCCGCCAGGAGATCGACCGGCTGGACCGGGAGATTCTCGACCGGCTCAGCCAGAGAGCTGACCTGGCCGTGGAGATCGGCCGGCGCAAGAAGGCCCTGGGCCGGCCCACCCTCGATCCCGGACGGGAGGAGGAGGTCGTCTCCCGGCTCCTGGAGCAGAACCACAACCCCCTGGCCGGGGACGCGCTCCGGCGGATCTACGTCCAGATCATCTCCGCCTGCCGCGCCCTCCAGAGCCCGGTCACCGTCTCCTACCTCGGCCCCGAGGCCACCTTCAGCCACCTGGCCGCCCGGGAGTACTTCGGCGACTCGGCCGAGTTCCTGGCCCGGGAGTCCATCGGCGACGTCTTCGGCCAGGTCGAGACCGGCCAGGTCGACTTCGGCATCGTCCCGGTGGAGAACTCCCTCGAGGGCGCGGTCAGCCAGACCCTGGACCACCTGGTCGAGACGCGGCTCAGGGTCTGCGGCGAGAGCTATTTGCGGGTGGCCCACGCCCTGCTCTCCCTGGAGGCGGACCTGGCCCGGATCGAGCGGGTCCTCTCCCACCCCCAGGCCCTGGCCCAGTGCCGGCCCTGGCTGGCCAAGAACCTGCCCGGCGGCCAGGCCGTTGAGACCTCGAGCACGGCCGAGGCGGCCCGTCGGGCGGCCCGGGAGCCGGGCTCGGCCGCGGTGGGCCTGGAGATGCTGGCCGAGCTGTACGGCCTCAAGGTCCTGGCCCGGAACATCCAGGGCCGCCGGATCAACCTGACCCGCTTCCTCATCCTCGGCCGGGGCGACTGCTCCCGGACCGGCCGGGACAAGACCTCCGTCTTCTTCACCACCCCCCACCAGCCGGGCTCCCTGTCCAAGTGCCTCCAGCCCCTGGCCCGGGCCGGGGTCAACCTGACCCGCATCGAGTCGCGGCCGTCGAAGCAGACGCCCTGGGAATACGTCTTTTTCCTTGATTTTGAAGGGCACCGCCTCGACGAGCCGGTCCGGGCCGCCCTGGAGAGCATGGCCGAAAAGGCCCTAAGTCTGTCCGTCCTGGGCTCCTACCCCTGCGGCTGGAGGCCCGGCCAGGGGGCCCGGCCGGCTCAGCCCGGCCGGGTCGGCCCGGGGGCCGGGTCCTAGATCATGGAGCCTGGCTTTGCGGCCGTGGTCGGCGGCAGGGGGGCCATGGGCTCGCTTCTGACCGGGCTGCTGGCTCGGGCCGGGTACCGGGTCGTGGTCCTGGACCTCAGGGACGGGCCGGTCTCCTGGGACGAGCTGAGCCGCTGCCCGGTCGTCTTCCTGGCCGTGCCCATCCCGGCCCTGGCCGGGGTAGTCGAACGGATCGGCCCCCTGACCAGCCCGGACGGGGTGGTCATCGACCTCTGCTCCCTCAAGGAGGACCCGGTCCGGGCCATGCTGGTCCACTGCCGGGGAGAGGTCATCGGCGGCCATCCCCTCTTCGGCCCGGACGTGGGCTCCCTGGAGAACCAGACCTTCTTCGTCTGCCCGGCCCGGTCGAGGCGCTGGCTGGGCTGGCTCAAGGGCTTCCTCCGGGACCAGGGAGCCAGGGTGATCGAGATCGGGCCCCGGGAGCACGACGACCTCATGGCCGTGGTCCAGGTCCTCAGACACCTCCTCCTGACCAGCTTCGGCCTGAGCCTGGCCCGGCTGGGGTTCGACCCCAGGACCGACCCGGGCGTGGCCGGGCCCTGGTTCACCACCCTCCTGGACATGCTCGGCCGCCAGCTCAGGCAGCCGCCGGGCCTCTACGCCGATCTGGCCGTCCACAACCCGGCCACCGGCCGGATCTGCCGGGAGT
>Ga0068712_1004944_pt1 | contig 10840 bp, 4 predicted proteins | sample MTBAKSrepl1MetaG_FD_62987 | JGI IMG/M metagenome (GOLD analysis project Ga0068712, IMG submission 62987) | Enrichment culture microbial communities from Arthur Kill intertidal strait, New Jersey, USA, that are MTBE-degrading - MTBE-AKS1... | ecosystem: Environmental > Aquatic > Marine >... | reverse complement strand
TCCTGGCCGGTGGAGAAGAACGGATAGTCCATGAACAGGGTGAAGTTATTTTTGGGGAAGGAAAAATAAGAAATTCAGGTATTGATATTGTTGGAGATATTCCCTGGGGGACACATTTCTGCCAGTTTTACCAGACAAAAGAAGATTTAAAGGAAGTACTTGTCCCTTACTTCAAAGCAGGACTGGAAAATAACGAATTTTGCATGTGGATTACGTCAGAATCTATGGATGTGGAAGAAGTAAAAGAAGCTCTTAGAAAGGCTGTTCCTGATATTGATGCTTATCTGGGGAAAGGGCAAATTGAAATTATTCCTTATATTCACTGGTATGTTAATGAAGGCGTATTCGACTCGAAGAGAGTGTTAAAAGGCTGGATAGAAAAGCTCGATAATGCCCTGGAAAATGGTTACGATGGTTCAAGGTTGAGCGGAAACACTTTCTGGCTGGAAAAAGGAAATTGGGATGACTTCGTTGGTTATGAGGAAGAAATAGACAGAGTCCTTGGAAATTACCGGATGATAGCTCTCTGTACATATTCTCTTGACAGGTGCAATTCAACAGAGATAATAGATATAGTAGTCAATCATCAATTTGCTTTGATTAAAAAGCAAGGAGAATGGGAGCAGATAGAAAGTTCCAGAAGTAAAAGAGCCGAAGAAGCTGTTGCTCAGGCAGCAAGGCACTGGGAATATACTTTTGATGCTATACCTGACCTGATCGCCATACTTGACAACCAGTATAGAATTGTGAGGGCAAACAAAGCCATGGCATCAAAGTTTAATGTGACACCTGAAGGGTGTGAAGGTTTGACCTGTTATGAAGCTGTCCATGGATCAGGCGAACCTCCCTCTTTTTGTCCTCACAGGCAGCTGCTCAAGGACGGACTTGAACATACCGCAGAGGTCTGCGAGGACTGTCTTGGAGGCTATTTCCTGGTAAGCGTCTCACCTCTTCATGATTCCGAAGGAAAACTCATTGGGAGTGTTCATGTTGCCCATGATATCAATGAACGCAAGCAGGCTGAAGAAGCCCTGATAAGAAGTGAGAACGAATTCCGCACGTTGGCTGAAAACTCTCCTGACCTGATCGCTCGTTTTGACAGACAGAACCGCCACCTGTATATTAATCCGGTGTCTGTGGAAATTTATGGCCACCCTCAGGAAAAAGTAATTGGAAAAACTCACAGTGAACTGGGAAGAGATCCTGAGCAGATAAAGTTCTGGAAAGAACAACATGAAAAGGTCTTTGCCACAGGAAAGCCCGAAACAATGGAATTCGAATATACGTCACCTCAAGGAAAAAAATACTATTTTAATACGCAAATAGTGCCCGAGTTTGTTGACGGGGAAGTTGCTTCCGTTCTTGCCATTTCCCGTGACATCACAGACATAAAAGAAGCAGAGATCAGGCTGAAGGAAACACTCGACAATTTAGAAGAACTGGTTGAAGACCGGACATCTCAGCTTGAAAAGGCTTACAGGTCATTAAAAGAAAGTGAAAAAGGCCTTGCCGAAGCTCAGAAAATAGCCCATCTCGGGAACTGGAACTGGAATATTGTGACCAATGAATTATACTGGTCTGATGAAATTTACCGAATTTTCGGGTGCATCCCCCAGGAATTTGGGGCAACTTACGATATGTTTTTGAGTTACGTGCACCCGGACGATAAAGATTATGTGAACAATGCCGTAAAAGGAGCTCTGGACGGAAAACCTTACAGCATTGACCACAGGATTATCCTGGCCGGTGGAGAAGAACGGATAGTCCATGAACAGGGTGAAGTTATTTTTGGGGAAGGAAATGTGCCTGTCAGGATGAATGGAGTAGTTCAGGATATCACTGAGAGAAAAAAAGTTGAAAAAGCACTGAAACTGGCTAATGCGTATAACCGCAGTCTCATTGAGGCAAGCATAGACCCCCTTGTAACTATTGGTCCGGATGGTAAAATAACCGATGTAAATAATTCTACGGAATCCATTACAGGTTATTCCCGTAAGGAGTTGATCGGAACTGATTTTTCAGATTATTTTACCGAGCCTGAGAAAGCCAGAGAAGGATATCAACATGTGTTCCAGAATGGACTTGTCCGAAACTATCCATTAGAAATTCGACACAAATGTGGACACATAACGCCGGTTTTGTATAATGCGTCGGTTTACCGGGATGAAACCGGGGAAGTTATCGGGGTTTTTGCTGCAGCCCGTGATATTACTGAACTTAAAAAAGCCGAAGAAAAAATTCAAAAACTTGCGAATGTTGTTGAATCTTCGAACGATGCTATTATAACTGGATCTCTTGATGGTGTTATTACCAGCTGGAATAAAGGGGCAGAGCAGGTTTATGGTTATCTGGCTGAAGAAGTCCTGGGAAAGAACATGTCTATACTCGAACCAGACAATCTTAAAGGGGAAATAAAGCAATTAGCTGACAAGGTTAAGCAGGGAAAAAAAGTTCAGCACCACGAAACTTTACGGTTGAAAAAGGGCGGAACAATAGTAAATATTTCTGTAACTCTTTCTCCGGTTTTTGACGTATCTGGAAAGCTCGTTGCTATCAGTAATATTGCCGGAGATATTACGGAAAAGAAAATCTCGGAAAACCTGCTTCATGAAAAGCAAATGGCTGAAGTTGCAAACCGTACAAAGAACGATTTTCTGGCAAATATGAGTCATGAACTTAGAACCCCGCTTAACTCAATAATAGGTTTCTCTGACATGCTTTATGAGCAGGCATACGGAGAATTGAATCGAAAACAACTAAGAGCCATAGGAAATATCTCTAACAGTGGGAAGCATCTTCTGAACCTGATCAACGGTATCCTGGATCTTTCAAAAATAGAAGCAAACAAAATGGAGCTAAATTATAGAGAATTTGAGCTTGCTGCCAAGCTTGATCTGATACGAAACGTTCTGTATCCCGTAGCAGATAAAAAAAATATCGACATTGAAATCGATATGGATAGCAAGCTTACGAAAATCTGTGCCGATGAGGACAAGTTTACCCGGATAATGTATAATCTTGTAGACAATGCCATAAAGTTTTCTTATGAAAACAGTCTTGTAAAAATAGCAGCAAGAAAAAAGGGAGATTTGGTCGAAATAACGGTTAAAGATGCCGGAATAGGAATAAAAGCTGAAGACCAGCACAAACTTTTCAAGCCTTTCAGCCAGGTAAACTCCTTCTCTTCAAAAAAATTCCAGGGTACCGGGCTTGGTCTCTCCCTGGTCAAACAGATTGTTAACCTGCACGGGGGTTATGTCTGGTTCAGGAGCGAGCAGGGAGAAGGGAGCACCTTTGCTTTCGCAATTCCGATAGCAACAAAGGTGAAAGTATTCGCCTACTGTACTTAAAAGATTAATTGATGCCAGCGTTATAGATGCCCAACATTATATCACTAAAAGTAAGAAAGAGGAAGAAACTGTAAAAAAGCATATGATAGGGATCTTGAAAAGGACATTTTCTTTGACACGTACATTGTAATTCCATCAGGGATAAATCCAGTCCAAAAATCGAATAAAAAAGCTGCTTGAATTAAAATGCCTGGAAACATAAAATGGGTCTTCTTTCGACCTTGTTTCAATAACCAGTTGCTCAGCATTTTTTAATATCCTCTTTCTTACAACTGCAGGCTCTTTTATTCAATATTATTTATCCTGTTTTGTTACGACTATGGATTCTTTTAAGGGCTTCTCAAGTCCTTTCAAGTCCAATCCGGATTTCTTTTTTCTCACATACTTTTAAACTATACTTTGGAACATCTTAATATAAAGAGTTAAGTGAACTGTTCAAGAGTATAATTAGTAAATATTATATGGCTTCAGGTAATTTAATGAAAAGCTTAAGCATAAGAATTATTTAATATATTTATAATATTAGTAGTGTTTTTATTTAATCCTTATTAATTAATAATACTGTTTAGCGGTCTTTTGGAGGCCAGGTTCATATTTAAAAGTAGGGGATAAAATGAATGAAAAACATCCTGGGTCCGTACGACAAATCAGGGAAAAAATAGGACTTTCCGTTTTAATTCTCATTTTTTTGATTTTACTGGGAACGTTCGTTCTTTACACCGTACAGTCATACTCTTCCTTAATACCGTCAAACTATACACAGTCAAACTTCACACAATCAAACCTTACACTGTCAAACTATACTCAGTCAAACTTCACACCTTCAAATCTCACACAGTCAAACCTTACCCAATCAAACCTTACACCGTTAAACTATACACAGTCAAACATTACCCAATCAAACCTTACACCTTCAAATCTCACACAGTCAAACCTTACACAATCAAACCTCACACAGTCAAACCTTACACAATCAAACCTCACACAGCCAAACCTTGCACAGTCAAATTTCATACCGTCAAATGAAACGGTATATGTGGATGGTTATGGAAGTGAAAATTTCACCTGTGATGGAATTGATGACCAGGTAGAGATAAATAGGGCTCTTGAATATGTTGCAGAAAATCCTCAGTTTACAACAGTTTATTTGAGAGGCCCAAATACATACGTTGTCTCAGATAGTATTTTCATTGGAAGTAAAACGACCCTGGCAGGAGATCCTACAGCTGTAATTAAGCTTAAAGACAAAGCGGACTGGCCACTGGCCAAGCCCCTGATAACGCAGATGGACTGGAGAGGAGTCCATGGAGTCACTATAAAAGGATTTGAAATTGACGGAAATCATGACAATAACGAGGATAAAAAGAAAGGACTCGGATACTATAATATGATCCATTTCCTCAATTCCAGGGATATTCAGGTTCATGACATGTACATGCATGATGGGCACGGAGACGGGTTGAAAGCCGATCGCAGTTACAATATCCAGTTTTACAATAACAACGTGTACAAATTGGGACATACAGGTCTTTTTGCCATCTCCTGCCAGAACGTAGAGGCCTGGAACAACACGATAACCTGCAGGACTGACTGCGGCCTTAGAGCAACGAACTCAAACCACATAAAATTCCATGATAACTTAATTGACTCCTTTTACCACTGGAGTGCAGGCAACTCTGGAATTCTCATTGAGAAAACAGCAGGTACTGTCAATGAAGTGGAGATATATAATAATACTATCCACAACACTTACGGACCCGGACTCTGGCTGATAGGCTGGTCGAAGTCCTACTCTAGGAAAGAGGCACAGAACGTCCACATTTATCACAATATTTTTTACAGTACCGGTACAAACCCAAACATTGACTGGGTGGGAGGCATAATAACAAGCGGGTTTTACGATACCCTCATCGAAAACAATATCTTTGACGGGGTATATCATGCTGCAGTTATTCACATGTACCCTACAGGTACTCACATATATCCTACATATGATGACCATCCCGATCTTTCGCCTACGGGTACGGGATATACAACAATTGTCCGCAATAATATCATAGTGAATACCCGGGAACGTAAGAAAGACCCTGATGGGACAGGGTATGCAGTAATCAATTATCTTCCTGAAACACAGACTTTTGTGCTGGAAAATAACTGTCTCTACAATAACTCTGCAGGTAACTATCGGAACTGCACATCAACCAGTGACATCTATGCAGATCCTCTCTTTGTAAACCAGAATGAACATGATTACCACCTGAAACCGGACTCTCCCTGCATTGGTGCCGGCTATACTTTACCAATTTATTCAGGAGAGTCTGACGAAAAAACCACAGAATCTATTGAGTCTGACGAAAAAACCCTAAAATCTATTGAGTCTGAAGAAAAAACCACAGAATCTATTGAGTCTGAAGAAAAAACCCTAAAATCTATTATACGTGCTTTTGTATCTCAAATGCGCAAGTTTCTTTCCGTTGATACTTCAGAATAAATCCCGAAAAACGCCCGGCTACCCACTAAGTCAGGCGTTGGGCCGACTCAGGAGTACCTGGTCTTCACCACTTATTTTTACACATTCAAATTGTAAATGCGGTTTTTGCGTCCTCTATGGGTACCTCGCCTTCTTTTTATCTTCATCGCATTTTACTGCCATTTAGTGCGCCATTTGATATATTTTTAGATACGAGATAATTATCCTATACTTAAGATCAATGAAGTATATCTTTAGCTAAGTGGCAATTTCTCTATAATACTCACGTTTATCCGAAAATAATGGTGATTAATATCTGCAATACCGAGTACAAGCAAGAGGATCACAGAATACGCAGATACAATAGTGTTCTGGAAGGGATTAACCGGATCTTCAGCATTACAATCCAGGCAAAAACAGAAGAAGAGCTGGGAAAAGAGTGTTTATCTGTAGCCATAGATGTGACCGGCAGCCAGATTGGTTTTATTGGTGAAGTGAGTGCTGATGGGCTATTACACGACACTGCGATCAGCGATATGGGATGGGCTCAGTGCAGAATGTACGACAGGACCGGACATCGTCGTGCTCCAGGAAATTTCATACTTCACGGCTTTTATGGACGCGTCGTTGACAGTGGAAAAGGCTTTTTTACCAACGAACCACCATCTCATCCCGACAGTATCGGTCTCCCACCAGGTCATCCACCGCTCACGTCATTTCTCGGCGTGCCTCTTGTTCTGGATGGAAAAACTGTGGGTATGATTTCTGTCGCAAATCGTGAAGGCGGTTATAGCTACGAACAGCAGGAGGATCTGGAAGCAATCGCACCTGCTGTAATACAGGCTCTGCATAGAAAAAGGGAGGAACAAGAGCGGGAACGGGCTGAGGAGGCTTTGCGCGCCAGCGAGGAAAGGCTGCGCCTCCTGAGCGATAACTTGCCGGACAGCGCTCTCTATCAGTATACCCATGAGCCCGACGGCAGTGTCCGTTTCCTGTACTGCAGCGCAGGAATCGAGAAGCTCAACGGTGTCAGCCCCCTGGACGTACTGCGAGATCCGGGCACGCTGCACCGGCAAATCCCGCAGACGTATTTTGAACGGCTCGTAGAAGCCGAGGCACGCAGCGCCCGCGAGCTGTCGGACTTCGACATGGAAATACCTATGAGACTGCCCGACGGCAAGGTGCGCTGGATGCGATTGCACTCCCATCCTCGCCGGTTTCCCGATGGCCGAACGCTCTGGGACGGTGTGCAAACCGACATTACCGAAAGCAAGCGGGCTGAGGAGGCGCTGCGGGAGAGTGGGAATAAATACCGTGACCTGTTTGAGACAGTGCAGGAGGTATTCTACATCGATCGGCTCATCTACGATGAACAGGGAAATGTCGTCGATTGGTTTTTCGAGGACCTCAACCCGGCCGGATTCGAGCTCCTCGGTCTGAAAGATATTGATGAGGCCAGAGGAAAAAGGGGATCAGAAGTTCTCGGCCGCGAGGTAGCTTCATTCTATCTCCCCATGATCGAAAAGGCACGGCAGTCGAGCAAGGCGGTCACGTTCCAGTACCACAGCCCTTATGTGGACAAGGAATTCCTCACCTCGTATGTTGTTCGCGGCGACCGCCTCATCTCCGCCCAGATGGATGTTACCGAGCTCAAGCAGATAGAAGCAGCGTTAAAGAAGAGCAAGGAACAATATCAAACGTTATTTAATTCAATAACCGAAGGTTTTGCATATTACAAAGCAATCTACGATAAAGATGGTACTCTTTGTGATCTTTTAGTTTTAGAGATAAATCCTGCAGGAGCAAGAATTTCCGGGGTCGAACGGGAAGCACAGGTTGGCAAAACCTGGCGTGAAGTGTGGACTGATGTGGAAGACTACTGGTTTGAAGCTTACAATAAAGTTGACCAGACAGGCAAATCTGCCCGGTATGAAAACTTTAGCAATATAACAGGAAAATGGTATAATGTTCAAATATATAAAATTGAGAAAGGGAAGTTTGCAGTAACATTCCAGGATATCAACGAGCGCAAACATGCCGAAGAAATCCTCAAAGAAGAATATAGTATTCTAGAAAAGAAAGTTAAGGAACGCACAGCTGAACTTGAGGAAGCTTATAGTTCTTTAAAGGAGAATGAGAGATGGCTCTCAGAAGCTCAAAAAATGGCTCATCTTGGAAATTGGGATCGAGATTTTGCAACTGATGAGGTATACTGGTCTGATGAAGCTTATCGTATTTTTGGTCACAGGCCTCAAGAATTCGGTATAACTTACAACATGTTTTTAAGTTATATACACCCCGATGACCGGGACTGTGTGATTAATGCTATTAAAAAAGCTCTGGATGGAAGACCCTACAGTATTGATTTCAGAATAATCCCGGCTGACGGGATAGAGCGTATAGTTCATTCACAGGGCGAAATTACTGTTGACGAGGAAAATATCCCGGTTCGAATGAGCGGAACAGTTCAGGACATTACGGAACGTAAAAAAGCAGAAGAGAAGATTCAGATCCTGGCAAACATAGTGGAATCGTCAAATGATGCTATTATAACCGAATCCCTTGATGGTATTATTACGAGCTGGAACAAAGGGGCAGAGCGAATTTATGGTTATTCGGCAGAGGATATTCTTGGAAAACCTATGTCCGTACTGGAGCCATCCTTATTAGCTGGAGAAAAAAAAGAATTAGTCGAACTGGTTAAACAGGGAGAAGTGATCCAGCAATATGAGACTTTACGATTAAGAAAGGGTGGTACGATAATAAATGTTTCAATAACTCTTTCTCCAGTTTTCGATATGTATGGAAAGCTCACTGCTGTTTCGGTTATTTACAGAGATATAACCGAAAGAAAAAGAGCAGAAGAAAAACTTCGAGAAAGTGAGGAAAAATATCGCAATATCGTAGAGACTGCAAACGAAGGCATACTCGTAATTAATGATAAAGCCGCAATCACTTACGCTAATAAAAAAATAACGGAGATGTTAGGATACAGTCTGGAAGAAGGTATTGACAGACCTATATGGGACTTCATCAGTGAAGAAAGTAAGTCTCTCGCCAGGCTGAATCTGGAAAGGAGGCAGCAGGGTATCAATGGGAGCTATGAATTGAAATTAATGCGTAAAGACGGCTTACCCTTATGGGTGCTTATAAACGCTAAATCTCTTTTTGATAAGGATGGCAGGTTTATTGGCTCTCTTAGCATGCTCACTGACATCACCAAGCGAAAAGAAGCTGAAGAAGCCCTTGCAAATATCGAGATTGCACGCCAGAAGGAAATTCACCACAGGATCAAAAATAACCTGCAGGTAATTTCTTCTCTCCTGGATCTTGAGGCTGAAAAATTCAGCAATAAAGAGCATATTCAGGATTCGGAAGTTCTTGAAGCCTTCAGAGAGAGCCAGGACAGGGTGGCTTCTATTGCCCTGATCCATGAGGAACTGCACGAAGAGAGAGGAAGAACAACCGATACACTGAATTTCCCACTATACCTGCAGAGACTTGTCGAAAACCTTTTTCGGACCTACAGTCTTGGAAACGACGATATCAGTTTAAACCTGGACCTGGAAGAGAACATCTTCTTTGATATGGATACTGCGGTTCCGTTAGGGATAATTGTTAACGAACTTGTTTCAAATTCCTTAAAACATGCATTTTCAGGCAGGAACAAAGGGACAATTCAAATTAAGCTCTTTAGTGAAGAGGCTGGAAATGAGCCGAATAGCAAAGAGGAACTTGCTAAAGAGGAATTTAGTATAGAGAAGCTTGGCAAAGAAGAACTTACTAAAAAAGAACTTACTAAAAAAGGACTTACTAAAGAAAAAATTACCAAAAAGGGACTTCTCGGTAAATGTACCGGATACACGCTCATAGTTTCGGATAACGGAGCCGGTATTCCCGAAGAAATCGATTTTGAGAACCCGGAAACCCTTGGTCTGCAGCTTGTAAACATTCTGGTGGATCAATTGGACGGTAAAATTGAGCTGGAAAGAGAGCACGGAACCGAATTTATCATAAGCTTCAGTGTGGAAGAGAAAGAGAATCAATAAAAAGAATAGCAAGAATGAAAGTCAGGAATGTTTTCCTGAAACATAAGATCTCATTTTCATTAAAATCTCCGTTCCGTGTCTGCGTAATTCTTTGATATCTTCCTGGTATACAACAACTGCCGGCACCAGCAGCAACGGGATAGTTGCTGCAGCTTTAGCTCCTTCCGAAACAGGCAAAGCGGCTAAAAAGCTCGCTCCTGTAACACCATAAATCGGAACTATAGGAAACAGCATACCCAGCCCAAATGTCCTTCTGAAATGAATACCCAGCTTTGCAGCCAGAAAACCATTGGATCCTATGACCAGACCAATGCCGATACTGGGCCCTATAGTCTGAAACGGATTATACGACGGTCCGATATAAAGTCCAAAATCGATACCAGAAAAGGAAAAAAGACCATTGAACTGGTTTCTTTCCTCGCTGGAATTTCCCCCAAGGCCTGATACAACTATACCTATGTCCAGTTGCAGAGGTCCTCTCCCTGTTTCCCTTCCACCCATTATAGCCATTACGTAATTATTTTCCCTGATTAATAATATAATTTACCTATCTCCCGATTTAACCAGAAAAGCTTTGTTAAGGGAAATTTAAATCAAAGCCGTGCTCAAGAAGGTGTTCAGTACTTGCCGCTTCAGGATACTCCCCGCTTTTCACTGAGTTTGCACACGCACTACTCTAACGGTCTTTCTATTCCTCGATTCGTTCACAGTTTCGTATTCAAACCCCATGGCGCCTAAATCTGTGAGAAACCACTTTGGAAGATGGCTGCAAACGACATCCAGCCTGTTGAATTCTCCGTTTTTCAGATAGGGGATCAGAATTTTCTTTGAGGTCATGTCCGGAAATTTAAACATGATGTCTTCGATATTTATCGAAAAATCTCCTTCGTTTTCACCGGGTTGCAGAAATTCCGTGATGTCGAACTTGCGGGGCTCTTCCTGCCTCTTCTCAATTGTCTCAAGCATGTCTT
>Ga0068712_1004941_pt1 | contig 10842 bp, 9 predicted proteins | sample MTBAKSrepl1MetaG_FD_62987 | JGI IMG/M metagenome (GOLD analysis project Ga0068712, IMG submission 62987) | Enrichment culture microbial communities from Arthur Kill intertidal strait, New Jersey, USA, that are MTBE-degrading - MTBE-AKS1... | ecosystem: Environmental > Aquatic > Marine >... | reverse complement strand
ATGTAGAAAAGGCCTTTGCAGGAGCGGATGTGATTGTAGAGGGAACTTACAGGACCCCAAGGCAGGAACATGCTCACATTGAACCGGAATCCGGCGTAGCCTGGGTGGATGATATGGGAGTAATAAATGTCCGCTACTCCTCTCAGGTTATTGAACACTACCGGGATATAGCAGCGGTTCTAGGAGTACCCCACAGCCAAGTCCGGGTAATCGGGACCCTGATAGGGGGAGGTTTCGGAGGAAAAGAGGATATAACCGTAGAGGTGTTCCTGGCTCTTTTAGCCTGGAAAACCCGAAGACCTGTTTCCCTGACCTACACAAGGAAGGAGATGGGCTTTGGCAGGCACAAACGGCCTCCCATGGTTCTGAAATATAAACACGGAGCAACAAAGGATGGAAAATTGGTTGCCCTGGAAGCGGAATTGGTAAGCGATGCGGGAGCCTATGTTTATCTGAGCCCCTGGATGCTTATCTATTCTACGGTGCATTCCACAGGACCCTACTTTATTCCAAATGTCAAGGTAAATGCGGAATCGGTGCTTACCAATAATGTTATGACCAGTGCCTATAGAGGCTTCGGAGGCATGGAGGTTGCCTTTGCCTATGAGTCTCAAATGGATGAACTTGCAAAGAAGCTTGGCCTGGATCCCTTCGAGTTTCGAAAAAGGAATTTCATGAAGAAAGGAACCGAAACCGCCAATTTCCAGATTCTTGAATCGGAAGTTAAGCTGGAGGAGACTACTCGTAAGGCCTTGGAAGCTCTGGGAAGTAAAACGGAGAGCCGGGGTACTAAAAAGGTAGGCCAGGGCTTTGCCTGTATATGGCAGTCCTACGGCAGGATGACCTATCTTCACGATACAGCCAATGCCTGGGTGAACCTGGAAATGGATGGCAGCGCTGTGGTTAGAAGCGGAATACCTGATCTTGGCGGTGGCCAAAGGGAAAGTCTGAGGGCAATAGTGTCGGAGGTTTTGGGTCTTAGATTGGAGGAAGTTCATGTTATATCCACCGATTCTCAGGTAACACCTCTTGCAGGAACAACCACCGCCACTAGGGCGCTTTATATGTCCGGCAATGCAGCCAAGCTTGCCGCGGAAAAGGTAAGATCCATTATCCTTAAGAAATCAGCAGAGGTTCTAAAGGTATCGGAGAATCTCCTTGATATGGTTGATAAAAAGATCCTTGTTAAGGGGGGCGATAAGGCGGGGCAGAGTATCAGTCTTGTAGAAGTTATAAAGAAATGTGCAGCAGAGCAGATACTTCCTCAGAGCTTAGAAACCTTTAAGGCCCCAGCTACAGACGAGATTACAGGGGATCTTATCACTGACCCGGTGTTTGCCGATTACACCTTTGGAACCCAGGCTGCGGAAGTGGAGGTGGATACGGAAACCGGAGAAGTAAAAATCCTCAAATATGTTACAAGCTACGATGTTGGCAAGTCGATCAATCTGAACCGGGTAGAAGGTCAGATGGAGGGAGGAGCTGCACAGGGAATTGGATTTGGCCTTATGGAGGATTATGTGGAAGTGGATGGAATACCCATCACCTGGGACCTGCATGATTACCTTGTTCCCACCTCTAAAGATCTGCCGGACATAACCTCCATTGTTCTGGAATCGGAATCCGGTAAAGGCCCCTTCGGAGCCAAGGGAATAGGAGAGCCTTCCATAGATGCCGCAGCCCCGGCAGTGGTCAATGCCATCACCGATGCCCTTGGAGTAAGGGTGTATCAGATTCCTGCCACTGCAGAGAGAGTATTCACCGCCTTGAATAAGGGTAAATAAGGACAAACAGACAATAAAAACGCCGGAGCGATCCTTCGGCGTTTTTTTCTATTTAGAGAGGTTATGTATAGTCAGGGGATTATCGGAGATTACTTCGAAAATCAGCTTCTGAAGGAACAGTAAAGATTGCAATAAATCCTTGTCTGTTCCTTGACTACACCTATTCCTCCTACAGGGCAATTTACAGAAAGAAAGCCGATCTGAGGGCAGCAGACCCATGCAGGAGGAGTAAGGGTATCACTGCCGCAGATGCGGCACCTAAGCTCCTCTTCCCCTGTTACCAAATCCGTAAGGTAACGGATGGAATCGCACTGCGGGCAATAACAGTAACCGTCTTGAGAGATTTTTTTATATGTTTCTGAGGATTTTTTCATATAATACCTCTAGGGAATAATAATGAATATTATTTGCCCTGTAAAGGATTCCCTGGGAGAAGCGTCTTGGTAGATGATATAGGTGCAGCAATACTCTGCGGAGGGAAAGCCTCAAGAATGAAGGGATTGGATAAGGCCTTAGCCCTTTTTCAGGGTAAACCCCTTATCGAGTACACAGTTAAGTTCTGTGAATCTCTTTTCAGCGAGATTATAATAGTAGGAAACCGAGAGGATTACCTTTTACAGAGCAGGAAGAATCTCCTCTTTACCCAGGATTTCTATAAGGACTGCGGTCCTATGGCTGGGATTCACTCCGGCTTAAAAAAAACCACAAAAGAGGCCCTCTTTTTTTTCTCCTGCGATACACCCTTTCTTTCGAAACGAATTGTCCGGGATCTTCTTTCCAATTACAGAACCTTTCCCTGTGATATCCTTGTCCCAGCAATTAAGGACTATATAGAACCTTTATACGGTATCTATAAAAAGGGCTTGGAGGAGGAAGTTGAAAGACTACTCCTGGATGGCAAGGGTTACTCTGTTCGAAGGCTCTTTCAGATATGCAATACCAGGTATCTATCCTTGGAAGATACAAGGGAAAACCGGAGAGCTTTTATAAACATCAATACCCTGCAGGATCTTGAAGATCCATGTGGAGGAGAAAAAGTATAAATCTGCCTGGAGAATTGAGGAGGGGTTGGTAGTTTCGTAGTGGTTTATTCCGGTATCTTTACCCGAAAGGTTGTGCCCTCCGAGTTCTCCAGGGAAAAGAAACCTCCAAGTTCCTCCGTTAAAACCTCTACCAGCTTTAAGCCGAAACCAAGAGAGTTTTCGGCTCTGTAGTCCGTCGGGAAACCCTTTCCATTGTCCTGGACGGTTAAAATTATCGAACCCTTCTCTCTAGCGAGGGCAATCCTTATATTCCCTTTATTCTTTTCTGAAAAGGCATACTTGCTGGCATTGGTGATGAGCTCATTTGCAATTATTCCCAGGGATGTGGCCCGTTTAATATCCAGATCTATCTCCTCCAACTCTGTAGTAATGGGGAATTGTTCGTTCTGCCCCAGGGATCTGCAGATCTCCTGAATATACCTTTTCAGGGGAATTGTGCCTGTTCCTGTCTCGTAGAGAAGGTTGTACAGTTCGGAAAGGGTGTGGATCCGGTTTTCCAGATCCCCCAAGAGGAGTTTTAACTCCGGGTTTTTAAGTTTTTCCTTTTCCATATCTATCAGAGAGAGCATCATAGCCAGATTATTTTTAACCCGGTGCTGTAGTTCCCGTAAGAGAAGCTCCTTTTCCTTAAGGGCGGAGGAGAGCTTGTTTTCTGTTTTCTTCATCTCGGAGATATCCACGGCAAACTGGATATGGGCTTTTCTGCCTTCAAACCAGGAGATACCGTAGTCATAGTTGATCCACCATCTTTGTGAAACAGGGTTGTAATCACTCCAGACCACCGTTCCTCCGGGGGTTCCGGAGGGCTCAACCAGTCTCGGAATCGGACAGTTTGGACAGGGCAGATCACTGTTGCGGAAAACCTTGTGACAGATCTGCCCGGTAAAGTCTCCTCCGAAATCCCTCTTCATTGTTTCGTTCATAAAGAGGATTTCATACCTCTCCATATCCCCTACATATACATCGGCAGGCACGCTAGCCAGAATTTTCCTAAGAAGGGTATTTGTGTTTGAGCTGTCTTTTCTAAGGGATGGAGAATCCTTTACAGGTTTCCTTTTATCTTGGATTTCCCTGAATAACTTTAACGCCTGCCTGATTGTATAGAGAAGAACCCCTCCCTGAGTGTTTATAGGAATCATGCCATAGGAGGTAATATCTTCCAGCCCTTCAAAGGTTTCCTCCGGTAGGGAAGAAAAAAGGAAAACCACTGGAATCTCTTTTTGTAATTGTATTTTTCTTACAACCTCTAAAGCCGGGGTTGGATCTTCAGGATCAAGTTCCATAAGCATGAGATCTGGATACATACCGGAATGGATTGCCTCTATTGCGCTTTGAGGAGAATTTTCAGAGATTACGGAGAAACCCTTTGTTTCCAGATACTGCTTTCTGGAAGACTTACCCTGATTTTCACTCTCTATAAGTAGGACAATATCTCTTTTGTGCCTAGACATCTTTTTATGGGCATGATTATAAACCCAGAATAAATATTCCTGCAAGAGAGGGTTGAAAAAAATTGCTGCATAACGCTGGGATCTTAATACCTCAAGTATACCTTGAGTTTCGAGGGAAGATCTTGGACTAGGAGTTCTTATCTCCTTTAAGAAAAGTACCTCCTGCATACTCCCGGAAAGCCTGATCCAGCTCCTTTTGGGTATTCATAACTATAGGCCCTCCCCAGGCAATCGGTTCTTTGAGCGGTTTCCCCCGCAGGAATATAAAGCGTGCACCATTACTACCGGAAAATACTTCCACTCCTTCTCCATCCCCAAAGAGGATGCAGGATCCAGCCTGGAAGAGCTTCTCCGGTTCAGTTGCATTCTTCACGCCCAGGTTTCCTTCGTAAAGGAAAGCGAATACTGTTTCTCCCAAAGAGGCCTCAAGATCAAGGGTTTGCTGGGGATACAGGTTTATATCCAGGTAAGTGGGATTGATGATTATATCCCTTAAAGCACCTGGCACATCCCTATAAGAGCCAGCAATAATTTTAACCTCTGCGGTATCCAATTTTACCGAAGGGATTTCGGAAGCAATAAGGTCGCGGTACTTTGGAGAGGTCATTTTATGCTTTTGGGGAAGGTTCACCCAAAGCTGTAATCCCCTGACTCCCTCGGGAGATCTCTGGGGCATCTCTTCGTGGATTATTCCACCCCCTGCGGTCATCCACTGAATATCTCCTGGGCCGATTGTTCCCTGATTTCCTAAGCTATCCCTGTGCTTTACCTTACCCTCAAGCATATAGGTTACAGTTTCTATGCCTCGATGTGGGTGAAAGGGAAATCCGGGAAGATAATCCCGGGGATCCTTCGACCCGAAGGAATCAAGAAGCAGAAAAGGATCAAACAGCTTCTCCTTTCCCCAGCCGAAGACCCTTTCCAAGGTCACACCTGCGCCATCCCGAGTTGCAGTTCCCCCGAAAACTCTGGTTACTTCTCTTTTTCCCATGGGATTCCTCCTTTGGATACTAATATTATAGGAGATCGGGAGGAAAAATCATACCTCTGTCCCTAGTATAAAATAAGCCACCAGATACCAAGTTCCCGAGAATAGGGTACCCGAAGAGGTATAGTTTGTGTATATTTCATATATAGATGAATTATAATATTCCGAAAAACCCTAGGAGGTATTCTATGAAGAATATAAATAATCATTATTTTAGAAGAAGGGGTATTGAGACCCCTTTTTTCATCCTTATGCTGCTTTTCTCTGGAGTTTCAATATCCAGTCAACAAATAGGAGAGGTGGTCTTTCCCAGGGTTGTCACCGAAGAAGCCTCTTTCCGGGTGGTAAGGTTGGCGGGGGATCTTAACTACCCCTGGGCCTTGGCCTTTCTGCCGGATGGATCCTTTCTGGTTACGGAACGTCCGGGAAGACTTCTTCATCTGGATACCCGTGGAGTAAGGAGGGAGATCCAGGGGCTTCCCAGGGTTGTAGCTTCCGGACAGGGGGGGCTTCTTGATCTGGTTCTTCATCCCGATTTTGATTCAAACCAGCTAATCTATTTTACCTATGCAGCCCCCGGACCGGGAGGTTCATCTACGGCCCTGGCCAGAGCGAGGTTATCTGAATTCCGCCTTATGGATTTTCAGGTCCTTTGGACCATGGAAAAAAAAACAACCGCTGGCCAACATTATGGCTCCCGCCTGGTTTTCGATTCTAAGGGTTTCCTTTACATGACCACCGGTGAGAGGGGGGATTCCTCCCGGGCCCGGGACCCTTCCGATTCCGCTGGCAAGGTTCTGCGCTTTCGGGAGGACGGTTCTGTTCCTGCGGATAACCCCTTTGTGAACCGGGCGGGTTACCTGCCGGAGATATTCTCCCTGGGGCACAGGAATCCCCAGGGCCTTGCCTTAAGACCGGGAACAGGCCAGATCTGGCTTACAGAACACGGCCCCCGGGGAGGGGATGAGATAAACCTGGTGAAAAGGGGAGCAGATTACGGATGGCCTGTTACAACCTATGGCGTAGCTTATTCTGGAGCCCGTATCGCTGAGTCTCCTACTGCCCCGGGTATCGAGCCGCCCGTACATCACTGGACACCCTCCATAGCCCCCTCCGGACTTGCCTTTTATAATGGAAAGGCCTTTTCTTTCTGGGAGGGAAATCTGCTAAGCGGTTCTCTGGCTGGAAAGCAACTGGTCCGGGTTATCCTTGAAGGGGATAGTTTTAGAAGGGAGGAGGTGCTGATCCGGGACACCCTGGGACGGCTTAGGGATGTGAGAGTAGGTCCAGAGGGACTGGTTTATCTACTTACGGATTCGCCGAAGGGGGAGCTGTTAAGGCTCGAACCCTTACCTTGATAATTCTCTCTTAGTGAGTGGAAGCTTGTTGCAGTGTTTTAAAAGAGGGCGCGGCGTTGGGGCATTATTCGGGGGGGCCAAGGTAACCCTGACACCCCGATTTTTCCCACTTGCCGCGCCATTTCTGCTTTCCTAGGGATCTTAGCCCCGTAACAGACCCCCTAGGGAAAGGGTTATTTTTTCATGAAACCGCCCCCAAGGCTGTATCCCCCTACAATGGAGAAAAAGCTTGGGTTTAGGACTTCCTGTCCTGCGAAGATTATGTGATAGGTTAGGTATACATTGAAGCCGAAGATGCGGCCACCGATTCTTGGCGCAATACCGAAAAAGATTTCATCCACTCCGCCAAGAGTATCTCCGAAGGAGAGCCCAAGAACCTGGTAGAGACCAGCGGAGAGACCTGCGTAGGGAAGTATGTCCAGTTCAGGCATTACTCTGAGGTAAAAATCCCCAGTGGCAGTAACAGCCTGGAAGAAAATAAGGCTGGAGGTTTCTTCATCGGATCCTACAATAAGACCAGGCTCATACCTTAATCCGGCGGCGACAAAGCTCTGAAGATCCCCCAGCAGGGGATTCAATACAATCATGCTGGCTCCTACTGGAATGGTTATACCGGTGCTTCCGTCACTTCCATATCCAGGCAGGGCTCCAATACCCAGGCCAAACTCAGTCATAAAAAGGTCGTTAAAATCCTCAGGCTGCTCTTCCTCCTGTGCGAAGGCAGGAAAAAGGAAGAGGGAAAAAATCATAAGAATAAATACAGCTTTTCTAATAAATATCATCAAATACTCCTTCTTTTATTTTATTTACATTCCGCTTTCCGGAGGATTTTCCCGGTACACAGAATAAAAATTGGAAATTGTGGGGCCTTTCATCTTAACCGGCTGTTGCTGGGAAGGTCAACCCAGTTTTTACTGGAAAAAAGCATTAAAAAAGATATCTATTGTATAGATCTTTTATTATTTTCCCTATAATTAAAATATGAAAATTAAACTTAAAACTAAACTTGGCTTTGGTGTTCTGGATCTTGGCCAGAATGCCTTTTTAAACATGGTGGGGTTCTACTTTCTCTTTTTCATGACCGATGTAGTAAAGATTTCGCCGGTTCTTGCAGGGCTTGTGCTTTTAATAGGCAAGGTTTGGGATGCGGTGACAGACCCTGTGGTGGGTCATTGGTCGGACAGAACTATCCATCCCAGGGGCCGGAGGAGGCCGTTCATATTTTTTGGCAGCCTTAGTATTCCTGTTTTTATTATTGCCATGTTTACAGTACCGGCAATTCCCTCAGAAATCGGCAGGTTTCTTTACCTTTCCCTGTTCTATGTTCTTGCCTCCACCTCCTTTACTCTGATGAATATTCCCTATCAGGCTTTGGTGCCGGAGCTGACCGAGGATTTTGATCAAAGGACCTCCCTTACCGCCTGGAGAATGGCCTTTGCTGTCCTGGGAACCTTCCTGGGCGCCGGCATTGTGGGGCCCCTGGCGGAGGCCTTTCCCAAGGTTGGCTGGAGCCTCGCCTCGGTGGTAGTAGGTCTTTCTGCAGGGATTACTGGAATCATCATGGTTGTGACCATAAAGGAACCTGCTCACGACACCCAGGAGGAAGGAAAATCCCTTTTTGCTTCCATAGTACACGTACTTTCAAGGAAGCCTTTTCTTCAGGCGGTTATCCCCTGGACCCTTTTCAATCTGGCGATTACGGTGGTCCAGGGATCCTTGGTTTACTTCTTTGCCTATATTTTAGGTAATCAGGGATTCTTTAATTTTGGGGTCTTTGCCCTATTGGGCTTTGCACTCTTGGCCATTCCCCTCTATGTTAAGCTTTCCCACAAGCTGGATAAAAAGGGGAGTTACATAACAGGAATGCTTTGGCTCCTCTCTTTCCTTTTTATCTTTACCTTTATCGCTCCAATGCTGCCTCTTTCCGGTTCAATTATCCTGATGGCCTTGGCAGGGATCGGCCTTGGCGCACATTACGTTATGCCCCATTCCCTGCTTCCCGATGTAATTGAATGGGATGCGGTAACAACTAATACCAGGCGAGAGGGGATCTTTGCCTCTCTTTGGACCTTTTCTGTAAAAATAGGGCAAGCCCTTGCCTTGGGTTTAACCGGGCTTGTCCTTGATATAAGCGGTTACAAGCCAAACACGGTTCAGGAACCCTCTGCAATTCTTGGTATTACGTTGCTAACCAGCGTTATCCCGGCCTTTATAATTATACTGGGAATTCTGGTTCTTCGCCGGTATCCCATAAACAGAGCCTTTTATACTGAATATGTTCTAGGGAGAGGGGATGAGGAGGGATAATGGAAATCTGGCCTGGTATATTTTAAGATTTTTCAGTTCCTTTTATATAAAACTCTTCGAAAAGGTAAAGATTGGAGAGGTTATTGGGCTGGAAAATTATCTTAAAGCCCTTTCTGGATTCCGCCAGGGTGATTACAGAATGATCCTCCCCTTTCGCCATACAGCCAAGGCGGATGCTCCGGTTCTGGCTGTTCTCTTTGGCAATCATCTTCCAGCCCGGTTTAAAGTGAGGGACAGACGTTTCTGGATTCATTTTCTCTATGGAGATATGGTTCTGGACTGGGCAGGATCTGCAGCCAAGTGGATCTTTCCCCGTTTGGAGGCCCTGCCGGTGAGTAATCAGAGGCTGGAAAAAAAACAGATGGATTCCATCAAGGATATACTCTTTGAAGGGAAATATCCCCTGAGTATGGCTCCAGAGGGGCAGGTAAATTATTATTCTTACAAACCCGGTCCCTTTACCGATGGGTTAACCCATTTTATCCGATGGATAAACCGACAGAACCAGAAGGTGTTGATCCTTCCAATTAAAATCCAATACCGTTACAAGGAGCCGAAAAAGCTTGTCTCAAGGGCTCTTTCAAGGATTAATTCTGTAACCTCTAATACGAGCGAGACTTTGGAGGAGGCAATCCTTTCGATTCTTCAGTATATTCATAGGTACCTTATAAATTCTGCAAGCCCTTTTAAGGATAGCCGGTTTTTGGTAGAAGAGATTTCCAGGGTTTTAAGGGATAGGGCTGCCGAGGTTTTTACCCTCCCTGATCCGGAGAAACCTTTGGATACCCTGTTTCTTTTCCGTCATTATGTTTTTCAGGATTTACGAAAGGGTGGGCATACAGTTCCAGGAATTTCCCGCAGAATCCGGTTAAACTGGCAATTCCCGGAAAAACTAACCCAACTGGAGAGGATGTATCAGTACAACCAGATCCTGGATATTCTTTTAAACTTCGATCCCGACTATCACCTTGATAAAGAAGACGAAGAGAACCGAAGGGCCGAACAGGCTCTTTACCTTCTGGATTTTGTAAACCGCCTTATGGGAGGGGATATCAACAGCCGATATTTCCCCCGGGGAACTAAGGCTTTGGTTTATTTTCTTCCAGGAGAGGTCTTTTCTCCCGGTAATGATCCAGAGAGATGGAAAAATCTTCTATAAAAAAAATACAAAAAAAATTACAATCTTCGTGACACTAATCAAGTTTGGCTGACAACATAAATATTTTCCTTGACAAAGCAGCCGTAGAATGGTAGCATACTACGATACGACCAATAATTGCTGGAATAAGAAAATCTTTATAAGGAAAACCTATGAAAACAGCAAAAAACAAATTACTTCATCTAGACTTTATTTTTCCTGTAATTCTTCTTATTTTCGTTTCAGTTTTACTTGTTGAATCCCTATCCTATCCTGCCAAGACCAGACAGTTCCCCCAGCTTATCGGAGGGATAACTCTTGTGCTATTGGTCTGGGAGGTGGTTTCGAGAATCATCAAGACCTCAGCCAAGACTAAAGAGGCCGAGGAGACCCCCGAGGAGATTAGTACCCGGAGAAAGAAATTCGCAACCCTTTCCATTGCCATGGGAGGTTATCTGGGTTTGATCTTTGTAATAGGGCATTTTGCTGCTAGTGTGGTCTTTCTTTTGGTCACACCCTTTATTACTGGAATGACCTTAAAGAAGGATTATCTTAAGGTCCTGATCATGGTGGTGATCATGACTCTAGTGGTTTACCTGCTTTTTGTTAGGTTCCTGCAGGTACGATTCATTCCAGGATTCTTATTTTAAGGAGAACACCATGAATTCTGTGCTTCTTGAGGCCTTTATCTCTGCGGTAAGCTGGCCGAATATTATCTACTCCTTTGGAGCAGTCTTTTTTGGTGTACTTATGGGAGCCATGCCTGGTATTAG
>Ga0068712_1004932_pt1 | contig 10867 bp, 5 predicted proteins | sample MTBAKSrepl1MetaG_FD_62987 | JGI IMG/M metagenome (GOLD analysis project Ga0068712, IMG submission 62987) | Enrichment culture microbial communities from Arthur Kill intertidal strait, New Jersey, USA, that are MTBE-degrading - MTBE-AKS1... | ecosystem: Environmental > Aquatic > Marine >... | reverse complement strand
TGTCCGACGTTTGCTTGTCATCCTTCCCTCCCGCTTTCATTGTAGTGGCTTTTCTACCACTCCACAAAACGGGGGCAAGGTCAGAAAGACACGAGGTAGATGCCCTATCGAGACTACTAAATGCAATTGAAGCTATCACCTATCTGATCTATCGACGCTCACATCGGACTCATCGTTCGTTCGCGAATGAGGTCGAATTCTTCTTGCTGGAGAATGAGATTGGGTTTTACTCGGAGCATGCGATGCTCGGCAAGACGTTGGAGCATACGGTTCCACTTTATGTGAACGGCAGCCATAACACGGTACTCTGGCCGTTGTCCACCACAGACACCAATCTGATGAAACACCGCGTGAAAGAATTGGCTTGGACTATAGTTGATATCAAGGACATCCAGCCAACTGTGAGGTTTGATGCTATTCTCGACGATCGCAGAGAAGCCAACCGCAAGGTGTGGGATGACAACGTGATTAGCAGAGTGCTGGATTCCCACATGGATCGCATTCTCCATTGGGAAGATCGGCAGCAATGGTTGACGACTATTGCCCCTGCGCGCCTGACATAGAGAGCCGTTGCGTCCATTGTGCCTGCATCGCCGATCCGTGCCGGCATGGCCTTCATTGTCAGCGGGGAAGTGAACAACAAGAAGTAATACGGGAGGTTGACAATGTTACCCGAAGCGAGTTGGATATTGGTCGTGTTCCAGTTCCCTAGTTACTCACCATCCGACCACCTTGATTTCATCGATTTGCCCTTGGTTGCCAAGGTACAGGATCTGCTTCTTGAGGAAGGCGTTACCCCAGACCAAAACAGCGCCGTTGACGTCTGGATTCGCTCTTTCGGCGGTTCTGCTCACGCGACCTACAAATTGGCTCTCCTGTTGCGAGCGTACTTCGGGAGTTTTCGGGTGATCGTTCCAGACATTGCAAAGAGCGCTGCGACTCTCTTTGCGATAGGAGCGAATGAGGTTATAATGGGACCATGCGCTGAGCTTGGCCCACTAGATGTTCAGATTCAGCGTCCGGATAGGGAAGACGAGATGACGTCTGCGCTGGACTTTGTCGGTTGCACTGAGGACTTGGTGGATATTGCGATTCATCTCCTCAGGTTTGTGGCGATAGGCGCAGGCGGTGAGGTTAGGAAGATTACCGGCTTGCGCCGTCAAGACGTGCTGAATTCGATGCTCAAGTTCTCTTCTGAACTGATGCACCCTTTGATGGAGAAGCTTGATCCCGCGATCATCTATCGTTCACGTCGCGAGCTCAGCGTCGCCCAAGATTACGCCCTGCGCCTGATGGACTTGAAGTGTCAACAGAAGCGGGATGACGAAGTGGCGATCGGGTCAGATGAGGATTTCGTTAGCAACTTGATCACTCAATATCCCTCTCACGGTTTTGTGATAAGCCGGCAGGAGGCTAAGCGTATAGGTTTCCCTATTTACCCACCAGAAGAATATGAACTCTGGCCGCAGGCTTGTGCTCTTCATAGCGTTTGCGAAGGAAAGGGTGAAACCTTCGTGCGCTTGATTCAACGGGAGGGACTACAGAACTTGTTTGGCAGTCAGCCAGACCACTCAGAGGAGGAGGCACAAATTGAAGAAGCGTCAAATGAACGCGAAAGTGAGGCTCAACCTCAGGATGACCAAGAGGAGATCGCCTAGGACCCTCGGGCGATTGTATGGCACACTCCGCGGTCCAAACAGGATCAACCTACGCAAGCCAATTGACAGAATGTCTGCAAGCGAGCTAGGAGAGTACGCCCGCGCGTGGCGAGAGATCTGATAGGGGTGAGCCAAGCTCAGGTAGACGTGGACGATAGTAATCGTTCGCGTATTGTGTTCTTGGTCTGGGGCGCTGGCTCGGATGGAGAACTAACAGTTCTTTCCTTTCTCACTGCGGGCTTGGGCACAGCTACGATATGGAGGCCATCGGCGCCGGCCTCTACACCGCCCCGACCGGCAATACCTATCAGAGAATCCATATCCTTACCATCGAGCAGCTGCTCGCCGATGAGCGGCCCAGGTACCTACTGAGTTTAGCGACTCCTACCCCGAACCTCGCCGCGCGCCACCGCCGTCAAATCGACTCGCTGCGCCTCTGCGCGGGCTAAATCGCCGTTTCCGTGATGCCGACCCCGGACCCCGCTGCGCGCCACCGTCGACTTGCGCCTCCACCCACCGTCGGGTAGAATGTGCGTGTTGTCCGCTCCACATTCTCGGTTTTGCAGAGGTTAGCCCATGTCCCAACCAGTTGCCATTGTACCCTGCTCCAACTACGAGCAGGAGCGGGTCGCCGAATCAGTCGGTCGCGCTATCGAGATGCTCGGGGGTATGGCCCGCTTCGTCCAGCCAGGCCAGCGCGTGCTGCTCAAAGCCAACCTGTTGAGCGCATCGCCGCCGGAGAAAGCGATCACGACGCATCCCGCCGTCGTCGAAACCGTCGTGCGGGCGATACAATCCGCCGGCGGTGCCGTGACGATCGGCGATTCGCCCGGCTCGAGTGTGCGTTTCAACGAGAAAAGCCTGCGCGCGCTGTACGCGGTGACGGGCATGAGCGATGTGGCGGAGCGGACCGGTGCGGAGCTACTGCTCGACACGCGTTCCACAGAGATCTCATTCCCGGCAGGGAAGCTGTTGAAGCGGATCGACGTGATTCAAGCGGCCGTCGATGCCGACGCGATCGTCAGCCTGCCGAAGTTCAAGAACCACATCTTGACCACATTCACCGGCGCGACGAAGAACATGTTCGGCGTCGTGCCCGGGACGAAGAAGGCGCTGCTGCATGCTACGCCGCGTACACTCGCCAATTTCGTGGACGCGCTGCTGGATATCCTGCAGTGGAGTGCGCCGGTGCTGACGATCATGGATGGCATTGTCGGTATGGAAGGTAACGGCCCATCCGGCGGGCAACCCAGGCAGGTGGGGGTCGTGCTGGCTTCGCGCGACGGGGTCGCACTCGATGCAATCGCTGCGGAGATCGCCGGCATCCCGCCGGAGCACATTCTATTGCTCAGGCAGGCCGCCGCGCGCGGCTGGTGGAGCGGACGGATCGAGGACGTTCCGGTGCTGGGGGCCGCGCTGGAGACAGTGCGCGTTCCCGATTTCGTCCCCGCACGCGCCAACCACCATCCCGAGAGCGGCACCGGCATCCCAATCATCGACCGTTACATCGTACCCCGGTTGGTCAACCGCCTGGCAGTACGGCCCACCCCGCAGCGCGGCAGATGCACGGCATGCCGCACCTGCCTGCGCGCGTGCCCGCGCGAAGCCATCGAGATCCGCGACGGGCTGGCGCACGTGGATTATGGCCGGTGTATCCGCTGCTATTGCTGCCACGAAATGTGTCCGGAAAATGCCATCGATCTCGAACAGCCCGTGCTGTCCCGCCTGCTGCGGCTGTAAAAACGGCGGTTTCCCGACACACGCCGCGCGTATCGCGCTTCCGTCGTGCACAGCAACCGCCACTGCAATCCAGAAACAGTGAGCGCGCCGCTCTAGCTGGAGACGCCCCAGAGACGAATCGTCCCGTCCATGCTGCCGGAAGCCAGCAACGTCCCGTCAGGGCTGAAGCACACCGCATTGACCCAGGCCGTGTGCGCGGCAAGCTGAACCACCTCGCGCCGGGCGTGTACATCCCAAATCCGCACCGTGTTGTCGTCGCCGGCGGAGGCCAGTAGACGCCCGTCGGGGCTGAACGATACGCTGTTGACGTCGGCCGTGTGCCCGCGCAGGATGCCGAGCTCAACGATGTGCCGCACGTCCCACAGCCGCACGCTGCCATCGCCACCGGCAGAAGCCAGCATGTCCCCCTCCCGAGAATAGGCCAACCCGCGAATCACGCCTTTACAGCTCCACAATTGCTGCAGCGGACGGCCGGTTTCGATCTGCCAGAAGCGGATCGTCTCATCTGCACCTCCGGAGGCGAACGTCTGCCCGGCGGGGTCGAACGCAAGCGAGAGCACACCGCCAACGTGCGCGCGGATCGCCCGCAAAATTGTCCCCGATTTGGCATTCCACAGGATCACCTGTCCATCCATCCCACCGGAGGCGATGAGCTCACCATCCGGACTCATGGCGGTGACGTAAACCGGCCCCTCGTGACCCTGCAGAACTCTCAACTGTCCCCCATTGAACGGATCCCACAGCCGCACCGTCTGATCCCTGCTGGCGGAGATCAGCGTCCGATCATCGGCGCTGAAACCAACGCTGTGCACGAGCCCGGAATGCCCTTTGACGGACATGACCTCCATCGGCTGCGCCAAAGACCACAACTGGATCGTCGCTTCGTCATTGCCGGCGGCCACCACCTTGCCATCCTGGCTGAATGCAAGACAGGTCATCTGTGGAGTATACCCGTCCAGATAGTGCGCGAGATGACCGGTCTTCAAGTTCCACAAGCGCACCCGGCGGTCTCTGCCGGTCGAGGCGAGGATCTTCCCATCCGGACTGATCGCCAGGTCGGTGATGCCACCCACGTGGCCTTCCAACAGCCCGATTTGCCGTCCGCGTTGGACATCCCACAACAGAATGACGCCCTCACTGCCCGCCGAGGCCAGCAGCTTCCCGAACGGATCGAAGGCCAGGGCGGTAATCATGCCGCAATGTCCACGCAGATTCCCCAGCTGTCGCCCCTGTAACGTGTCCCACAACACGACTTCTTTGTCACTGCCGCCGGTGGCAAGCAGATGCCGTGTCGGCGAGTAGGCCAGGGCCCAAACCGCCCCGCCCTGTTCCGTGCGCAGCACCGGACCGGCGCGCAGACAAGAGGCATCCCACAGACGCACGGTCCCATCAGTGCTTGCCGATGCCAGTATACGGCCATCGTGGCTGAAAGCCAGCCGCCGCACGAAGCTCGTGTGTCCTTCCAGCACTCCGAGACGTGTCCTGGTTTCGACATCCCACAGCGAGATTCGTTCGTCCTCCCCCGCGGAGGCCAGGAGGTGTCCCAATGGATGGAATTGCACGGCCAGAACGCTACCATCATGACCGTTCAAGCGACTGATTGGCTCGCCAGTCTGCATATCCCAGAGGCTCAGCGAGTTATCCCAACTCGCAGAGGCCATATACTGGCCATCCGGACTGAAAGCAACGGCGGCTACCTGGCACGGATGATCGCGCATGATGTACTTCATGTGCCACGAATCGCACGCCCAGAGCTCAACACCCAGCGACGTAGCCAGCGCGAGATATTGCCCATCCGGGGAGTAAGCCACCTGAAACGCTCGCCCCCGTCCCAGTCGCTGCAACCGCCTGATCGCCGCAGCGTTATCCGGCGTGATCGGCTCCAGGTCAGCGGGCAGAACCCCAAACGGCAGCGTGGCAGGATCGCCTCGCCCGGACGGTCGTTTTTTTCCTTCAACGGAATCGCTGTACGTGGCCGCCAGATTGTCCCAGCGACCGCCGGAGGCACCGTCCGTATCTCCAACCAGAACAGGTCCCCTGCCGAACGCATCGTCCTCCTCATCCGGCTCCAACGCACTTGCCTCTGCGGAACCCACACGCGCCAGCAGCTCCGCGTCGAACGGCGCGGCAGCGTCTTCCAGCCCAGGCGGCAGCGTCATGGAGGTGTCCAGCGTCTCTTCGGGACACGTCCCAGCCCAAGTGGCGGACTCCGGCTGTACGCGCAGCGCACCGGCTACAGGCGCAACACCGTCCTCGGCGCCACCTGCATCGCGATCGATCCCAGCGAGCAGGTCGACGAGATCTCTCGCAGCAAGCGGCGCGGCCTTGTAGGAATCCAGGCAGGCCGCGATCGCGGACGCAACCACACTTGGATACGTGGGGAGCGACTCGCCGAGCTGCGGCGCCTCTCCGCTCACCATCTCCGCCAGAATCACCCCGAACGCATACAGGTCGGCTCGCGCATCGGCTGGCTCGCGGCATGACCGTTCGGGTGCAAGATATGCCGAGCTGTAGAAGCACGGCGCAGTTAGCAGCGCAGCCAGGTCGACCGCCGCAAACAAACCGTACTCGCGCAGACAAACGCTGTCATCCTCGCGCAACAGGATGACCTCCGGACGGAGAAACCCGTGATACAGCTCGCCTGCCTGGGCGGCAGCCAGACTCTGTGCGAGCGACTGGCCAATCCGCAGCGCCCGCGCTACAGGCAGTTGGTGGGTCTCCGCGAGCACACTGCGCAGTGTGGGTAATCGCGGGGAACAATCGAACACGGCGAAAACGGAATCCGCAAGCGGAGCGGAGGCCAGCACCTGAGCCACACCCGGGCAATCGAGCTGCGAGAGCTTCTGGACCTCGCCCCGAAAAAGCTCCGTAAACCGCTCGCCCCTGACCAGGTTGCCCTGCACGGCCAGCACCGTCACCTCGGCGCCGTCTGCGGCGCCGGAGATCACCTCGGCCGCATATACCGTGCCGAGGCAACTCCGCCCTACTTCTTCGAGTACCCTATACGTATCGTGGAGAACAGCGCCAATTAGCTCAGTCATCGAAAATTCGATAATCCATAATATTCATTGGATCAATTCTAACATGACATCAGTGCGGTGTCAACGTGATCTGGCGGGGTGAGGTACCGCGCATGTCACGGGCCACGGGTGCATCCGGAAATTCCGGAGCGAACGGGCGATGGGCAGGCCGTGTCTGCAGCGTGATCTGCCAGGTTCACACGAAGCTCTTCGTGGCGGTCAAGACTGTGCCAAACGTGGACGCGCTCCGTTTGCGCGGAAACCCACCGGAACGGCCCACCAGCCTCACGCCTGGCTGGGGCAGAGATTGGCCCAGTCGTCGGCGTGAAGTCTGACTGCACCCCTGGCCCCGGTGTTGTTTTGCCGAAGCATGGTCCTATGGTAAAATGGAGCCATGTCAGATTTGCGCACTCCCCGTTCCGAATCGAACGTGACCCGGACACAGGCGAACGACAGCGTCCGTTTCCTGCTGGCATTATGCCTGGGCCTGACCTTGTTCGGGCTGTACTTCCTGACTTATTCCGGACGGTTGGAATCGAGCGACAGCGTGTCGCTTTACGCGGTGACCGAGAGCATCGCCAAGCGTGGTGAGCTCGACACCGGACCGTTCATCTGGGACCGCTGGACGGCGGGATATCAGGATGCCCAGGGAGACTTCGGCATAGATGGGGAGATCTACTCCAAGAAGGGGCTGGGCACATCCGTTTCAGCCGCGCCACTGACCTGGCTGGCGCTGCGCATCCCGGAAATCGGGCTCCTGCAGACTACCTATCTGTTCAACCTGTTTATCACTGCGCTCACCGCCGTGATCCTGTTTTTTTACGTCCAGCGGCTGGGCTACGACCGTGATGTCGGCCTGTTGGTCGGGGGGCTTTTCGGAGTGGCGACGCTGGCATGGCCCTACGCCAACTACTTCTACAGCGAGCCGCTGATGGGTCTGCTTCTGATTCTGGCTGCCTATTTTCTACTGCTCTTCGTCCAGGAACACGAGATGATCTGGCTGGCGGGCGGGGGGCTAGCGCTCGGTTGGGCGGCGGTAACACGGCTGACGAATCTGGTTGTGCTGCCCATCTATTTCGTCTATGCGCTCGGACCACCGCTGTGGGCATGGCTGAAGTCATACCGGCAACCAGCCAGGCAAAAGCGAGGCGAGCTGAAAACATGGTTGCAGCACGCCATCGTGCTGGCGCTGTCTACCGGGTTGGCGCTGATCGTTATCGTTCTGTACAACTACGTTCGTTTCGGGACACCGTTCCGCAGCGGCTACGCACAAACCGCCGGATTCTGGACGCCGCTCTGGGAAGGACTCTACGGCTATTTCATCAGTCCGCAGAAGAGCCTCTTTCTCTTCGCGCCGGTCCTGCTGCTGCCCGTGCTCTCTATCCCACTCTTTCTCCACCGCCATCTGCGCGAAGGTCTCTTTCTACTGGTGCTGTTCGCCTTGCCGGCAGGGGTTTTCGCCAAATGGATGGATTGGGAAGGCGGGCTGGCGTGGGGGCCGCGTTACCTGGTAGCGCTGGTCCCACTGCTCATGCCGTTCAGCGCGACGGGACTCGCCTGGCTGCTCGGGCGTTGGCCCTTCGCCCCGCAGACGAAGCGGTGGACAGTGCTCCGTTACGTGCTGCTCGCGCTCCTCGCTCTCCTGGCGCTATGGAGCATCGCGACGCAACTTCTCGCCGCCAGCGTGAACGTCGTGCATTATCTGCGCATCCCGCGCGCGCTGGCCACAGCGTGGCACGGCAGCCCCTGGGCGTTGTCCCCTCCGCTGCTTCCGTGGGTGTTCTCACCCGGCATCATCGAACCCGACCTGCTCGATTTGGCCTGGTTCCGCTCGCTGCCCGGTGACGGCATTGCCATCGCGTGGGCACCACTGCTCGCCACCGCGATATTTACGCTGGCGGCCGGCGCAGCCCTGCTGTGGGCGCGCACGCACAGGCCCACCAAGCGGGCAACCGCGCTGTTCACTGGCATGGCCATCCTGGCGGCCACGTTGCTTGCAGGCTTCAACCTGCGTTGTTACTACGACGATCCCAATCGCGAGGCCGGCGACGATTACATGGAACTGGTGGCTTATCTGTCCGCGCACGAAGCGCCCGGCGACGCCCTGCTCGTCAGCAGCCACGTGTATATGGGCTTTTTCATGAACTACAGCAAGACGCACATGAAGTGGTATAGCCTGTTGAGCAAGGAAGACGAGCCGACCCCCGACGAGGTTGTCCTGCTCGAACACGTCGTGGCGCGACATCCGCGCATCTGGCTGGCTATCGACCGCATTGCGGAGCTCAACCTGCCGCGTCCCACCGAGAAATGGCTCAGCGCACACGCGTACAAACTGGACGAACGGACCTTCAGTGCCTACAGCCGCCTGTGCCTCTACGCCACCGCAGCTGCGCCCGACGCGCACAGCGCACAACACGAGCTGGCCATCGACCTGGGGCACGGCATCCGTCTGTCCGGATACGACCTCTATCCCACCGATACGCACTGGACCGGCGGAGACGTGCTGCGCTTATCGCTGCTCTGGGAGGCCAGCGGCATCCCCGACGGCAATTATGCGCTATTCGTGCAACTGATCGATAATGAAGGCAAACTTGTTTGGCAAACAGACCATGTTCCTGGCGCTGGGTTCGCCCCGACATTCACCTGGCTGCCGGGTGAACGCATTCGCGACAATACCGGCCTGATCGTGCCCGAGGAGTGGCCAGCCGGTGAATACCGGCTCATTGCCGGCATGTACGACCCCGCGTCGGGCGAACGCCTGCCTATGAAGGATGCGAATGGAATGGAAATTGGAGATTATGTCTTGTTGAGTGAGATCAGCTATGCCACAGCCAAGCGCTAGGCACAACACAGCGGGAAGCGCGACACCCGTCTGGCTGCTGCTTCTGTTGAGCGGCGTGGGGGCCGCACTGCGCATTTTCCACCTGGGCGCGCATGAGCTGCGCGGCGATGAATCGTTCGGATTGCTGTTCTCCGCGCAGCCACTCGCGGACATCATCACGCAGACTCTGCAGTTCCTGGAGCCTCATCCGCCCCTGGACTACGTGTTGCTCCATTTCTGGACGCAGGCTGCGGGAGATGCGGAATGGGCGCTCCGTTTCACCTCCGCCGCGTTCAGTATCCTCGCCATCCCACTCATCTACCAGTTGGGCAAGCAGCTGGACGGCCCGCAGACCGGGCTGTGGGCTGCCCTGCTGTTCGCCGCCAGCCCGTTCCAGGTATGGCACGCGCAGGAGGCGCGCATGTACGCCATTTCCACCACCCTGGGGCTGGCCGCTAGCATCGCCTTGCTGCGTGCCGAGCGCCACGGCAAAGCGTGGCTGTGGATCGCATTCGTGTTGCTCTCCGTCGCCAATGCCTACACTCACTACTACGCCCTGTTCATTCTCGTCGCCCAGGGTCTCTATTGGCTCGTGTGTTGGCGACGCCACCGTGAGCAATGGAAACGCTGGGTTGCGTCGCAGGTAGCGATCGTCCTGCTCTACCTGCCCTGGCTGATCGTCGGCTGGCGTGTGCTGACCGCCTATCACGGCAACGGCGATTCGCCGGCGTTCTTTGCCATGTTGTGGCGCGTGTTGACGGCCGTCAGCATCGGCCAGACCTTCACGCCCGGTCTCGTCCCGTTCGTGCTGCCATTGATCGGGCTGGTTTTCATCCTGGGCTGGGTTGCGCTGCTGCGACAGCGCACACCGTCCGCCGTCTACCTCGCCCTGTATCTCTGCGTGCCGGTACTCGCCGTCTACATCTCGTCGCTCTCCCGGCCCGTCTTCAACGAACGTTATCTCACCGCCGTCACGCCGCCGTTCTTCGTGGTCATGGCGGCGGGCCTGGCCGGTTTGCCACGCCTGTGTGGCCGCCGCATGCGCATCGCCTCGTACATCCTGGGCACCGTAATTCTGTGCGCCAGCTTGTGGTCGCTGTACGGCTATTTCTGCAATCCGGAGTACACGCGGAGCCGGGGCTGGCGCGAGTTGGCTGCCCTCCTGGACAGCGCCGCAGCAGCGGACGATGTGATCGTGCAGAACTATCCCGACCCGACGATGTGGTATTACTATCGCGGAGCGACTCCGCATACCGTCATTCCTGCCGCCCGCCCGCTGGACGCAGCCCAGACCATCGCCGATCTGGAAGAAATCGGGATGGGCCACGAGCGGGTTTGGTTCGTCCCGTACAAATCGCCGGATTGGGACGCCACAGGCTTCGTCACCACCTGGCTGGACCGCCACTGGGAGCGTGTGAGTGAAGAGGAAGCCGGCTCATTCGCGTTACGCCTGTACCACCCCATACGCGTTGCCCTCGCGGACGCGGTTCCGACCGGCGCGCGCTGGGAAGAGCAGATCGGGCTGCGCGCCTATCGCATCGAACCCACCACGCGGGACTACGAAGCTGTATCGCCTGGCGAGGCACTGAACGTAACCCTGTTCTGGCAAGCGCTGCAACGGCCTGCCG
>Ga0068712_1004929_pt1 | contig 10871 bp, 10 predicted proteins | sample MTBAKSrepl1MetaG_FD_62987 | JGI IMG/M metagenome (GOLD analysis project Ga0068712, IMG submission 62987) | Enrichment culture microbial communities from Arthur Kill intertidal strait, New Jersey, USA, that are MTBE-degrading - MTBE-AKS1... | ecosystem: Environmental > Aquatic > Marine >... | reverse complement strand
GACCTCGTCCACCCTCACCGTCACGGCCCTGGCGCCCGGCGGAATGATCGCCGACAGGCCGCCGGCCATCCCCTTCTGGGCCAGCTTGGCCGACAGGATCACCTCTCCCCTGACCACCGGTCCGTTGACCACCCGGCCGACGAGGTCCTCGATCCGGCCGAAGCGGCCCGGCGGCAGGTTCTCGACCGGCCAGTGCTGGACGGCCAGCTGCCCCGCCTCCAGGGCCTGGCCGCCGGGCAGGTCCTCCTTGGCCACGACGACCGGAGCGGTGACCACCTTGTTGGCCGCGGCGCGCCTGGCTTGAGTCGAGATGTAACGGTGGGCGCCCAGATAGGCCACCACCGCCAGGATGACGGCCGCCAACAGGAAAACAACAGAGCCCTTGCGCCGCATACTTATCCTAACCTACTCGTGACGCATGACCGTGGTCGAAGTCAAGGTCATGGAACTCAGGACGTTTGGCACCAGATTGCTCAACACCGGGAACGTGTAGTTGTGCGCAATGGTCACCGTCACCAGGCCGCCAGTGGTGCCGCCGGTGACGCCGCTGACGTTGACCGTGGGCGTGCCCGGAAGGCCGCTCTGCGCCAAGATGTTCAGAACCTGGTTGGCCACGCTCTGATTCGTGGCGCTGCCGGTATCGTTGTAAAGGATGCCGATGCGCGCCCCCTCGCGCGAGGCGCTGACCAGCATCTGTTTGGTGTACCAGGCCGCGCCCAGCTCGATGATGGAGAAGATGAACATGAGCAGAAGCGGCAGAAAGAGCGCGAACTCCACGGCCACCGAGCCTTTCTCTGATTTCCGAAGAAGTCGAATCAGAGATCTCATGGCCCACCTCCAATAATGGCCAAGGCTATCGCTCCACCCCAGATAGCCAGTCCGTAAGGCAGAGTCAAGCCGTCCCCCAGAGTTCGCAAGTTGCTCAGGCCACCCACCAACCACACACCCTGGCGAGCCCACAGAAGTCTGGCCACGGACAGCAGGCCGCCGGCCAGGGTGGTCAGGACGAACAGAAAGAGCGCGCCCTTGGGATCAAGGAAGGTGGATAGAGCTCCCAACGCCTTCACGTCACCCCCCCCGACGGCGCCAAGAAAGAAAAAGACCGCCATGAGACCGAATCCGGTCAAGCCGCCCAACGCGGCCCAGCCCAGCCCGGAGATTCCCTCAGCCAGGAAAACCCAAGCCAGGCCGGCAATGGCGGTGAGGGCGGTGAGCTGGTTGGGGATGCGGTGACTGGCCACATCGTAGCTCGCCAACAGGCTCGCCCACAGGACCAACCAGACTTCAACACCACCCCCCCCAGAGTTACACCATATCAGCCAGAGGACGCCCAGAAGGGCTGGGACGAGCCCCCAATGAGCCCCTCCCAGCTCCTTCACCATGTTCAGGCTGCCTTGGCGCTCGATAGCGCGCCGCCTCTCAGCTGCCTCCACCCTGAAGCGACTGAGTGGCGTTGTTGATGTTGTTCTGCACCTGGCCGCCCAGCAGGAAGGCCGCGGCCGCGATGCCGCCGCCGATGAGGGCCAGCAGCAGGGCATACTCCACGGCGCTGATCCCGCGGTCGTCTTTGACCAGACTTTTGATCGCCTCTAACGCACGCATGTCTCTCTCCTCCTTAAGTTCACTGGCAATGGCCAGTCACCTTCGTCCGTTTTGAGTTGGCGGCGAGAACCCAACTCTCCCTCACCACCGAGGTCCTCAGTTCTCGCCGCCTGACCTCGGGCGCGGCCGGTTCCGGGAAACCGATCCCCAGCCGGATTCCCGGCCGCGAGCCGCACAGGGCCGCGGTCCGACCTTTCAGCCGTCATGTTAATGGATTCCCCAGATGTTGGTTCGGGTCGCACCGTCAGCGCTCCCCCACCCAAACCAAGCTGGACGCGGCTCTGCCAAAGAGCTACGTCTACACTAAGATGATACGTCAAAGAATCCGCGAGCACAATCTTCTTGTACCCGCACCTCGACTCTGACCGCCCGGCGGGACAAGCATTCCCCCCGAGCGGCCAGCCCTGGGAGCCAGGACCGAAGCCGGCCAATCGGCGCCGGCCGCACGGTGACTCCCCTCTTGGTTTGAGGCCAGCCAACAAATCACAACCCCTTCTCACGCTTAGCACCCCTGGGCCAAACATCCTTGGCCCGATGCAGTCGCATAGACAGCAAGTTCTGTGCCGTGGCGGTAAAAAACAGAAAACCATTGAATTGTGTCAGGTTGAGGCTTTCGCCCCTTCCAGAGCCCGGAAAAGCGCGGGGGGTAATTACGATTCGGAAATAGAGCCCCTCGGAACTTACCAAATGGTAACAAATGCCTTCTCCCGCCAGTCCGGACCAGGACTTTCGGTCGTCCCTGATTCCGGTTTTCCGCTCCGACCGGAATGGGCCGCCTTAGAGCCAGCGGATCCATCCCGCGCCGAACCTCCGGTCAAAGAAGCCGCCCAGCCGGCCGATCAGGAGCTGCCAGGTCGACTCCCCTCTGGCCGAGACGGCCAGCAGCTCCTCCAGGAGCTGATCCAGGTTGGCCATCTGCTCCTTGGGCAGGAAGGAAAGGGCCCCCTTGCGCTTGGATTCGATCATGCTTTCTGGGCTGACGGCGTGGGCGGTGAGCATGACCGCCGGAATGCCCCGGCCCACGGCCTGATCGAGCAACTCCAGGCCGTTGACGCCCATGATGTCCAGGATGGCCAGGTCGTACTGCTTGGCCTGGATCATCTTCGAGGCGGTCTCGAAGTCGGAGGCCTTGTCCAGGAGAGCCTGGTCCAGGACGTCCTCCAAGGCCTCCAGCACGTCCGGTTCATCGTCCACCGCCAGGACCGTCTTGCCAGCCAGGAGAGAATCATTTTTCTTTTCCACTAGCTTCTCCCTTATCCTCCCCATCACTATCGATTTCCGGCCGCCGGCTCGGGTCCGCGGCCGGGCGGCCTCATCCCCCCGCCCGGGCTCGGCCGGCCGGGAATTCCAGGACGAAGAGCGCCCCCCCTGATTCACGGCAATCCAGCTCACCCCGGCAGTACGGGCAGTCTTCGATGCGGCCGGGGCAGTCGGAGGCGCTGGAGATGTGACGGCACCTGGAGCCCTGAAGGCTGAGTCCGAACCCGAAGCGCTCGGCAAAGAGCCTGGCCCGGAGGAGATCCGCCCCTCGGCCCCCGGCCAGGAAGTCAAAAGGCCGCCCGGTGGAGTAGTCCCTGGTCTCGCCGGCGTGGACAAAGCCGTGAAAGAGCTCCGGCTCCGCCTCCTGGTCCAGCCCCACGCCGAAGTCCTGGATCTCGACCCTGACCAGGCGGCCGCTGGGCCGGAGAGCCAGGCGGACCGCCCCGCCGTCGGGAGTGTGCTCAAAGGCGTTGCGGATCATGCCCGCCAGGGTCTTGCGCAGCACGGCCCGGGGGGCCAGGATGGGGGGCGAAGGCTTGAGGCTGGGCTCGATCCTGACCCGGCGATGGGCGTGACCCGGCGCCATTTCCTTGATCAGTTCGTCAATAAACTGGCTGAGGTCAACCTCCTCCGCCGGCGAGTCGCCCGGGGCCAGGATCTCCTCAAGCCGCCCGGCCAGCCGGGCCCCCAGTTCCCCCCGGGCGCCTTCCTCCTCGACCACGGCCTCCAGGAGATCCTGGCAGCCGGAGAGCAGGAGTTCCAGGAGGCCGGCTTGTGGAGCCGGGCCGGCCCTGTCCGCGGCGATGTCGCTGGCCTCCTCCTCCAGGGCGATTAACCGGTCCAGGCTCCGCCTGGTCCGATCCAGGACCCGCTTCAGGCGCCGCCCGTCCCGGTTGAGGTCGGATCGCTCCAGGAGGTTGATCGAGGAGGCGATGACGGCCAGGGGCGTCCTGAGTTCGTGGGAGAGGTGTTCGATCATCTTGGTCTTGGCCAGGTTGAGGGCCCTGACCTCGCCGTAGGACCGCCTCAGCTCCTCCGAGACCTGGGCGTTCTCGACGGCCATGGCCGCGGTGGGGGAGAGCATGAACAGGAAGTCCAGGTCGCCCTGGGAGAAGGGGCCGTCTCTCTTGTTCAGGGCGCCCAGGACGCCGATGACCCGTTCCCGGACGCGCAGGGGCACGTAGGCCAGCGAGCGGGTCCTGAAGCCGCTGCGCTCGTCCACCAGGGCGTAGAACTGCTCGTCTCGCCGCACATCTTCCCTCAGCACGGGCTGGCCCGACTTGAGCACGTACCCGGCAAGACCCTTGTCGGCCGGAAAACGGACCTCCTTGAGCCGGCGGGTCGCCTCCTGGCTGGAGGCCTCGGCCACCCGGAAGAATATCTCGTCGCGCTCCCGGTCCCAGAGCATGATCGAGGCGCCCTCGGCCTGGAGGTGCTCCTTGATCCGCTCCACCAGGAAGGCCAGCAGGTCGTCGAGATCGGGGTGGGCCGGAATCTGGCGGACGATCTCCAGAAGGCCGGTCAGGTGTCTGTCGTCGGCCCCGGGCCAGCCCCCGGCAACGGCTCCCGGCCCGGTCACGGGCTGGCCTCGGCTGCCCTGTCTGGCTCCCGGCGGAACAAGAAAGCCCCTCCCCGGAATGACCCGCCGCCGCTTCGCCGGCGGCCAGCAGGTATTACCCACTGTTATTTATTAAAACACAAGTTCCCGACGGCCACAAGCGCCAGCCGGGGTGGGGCGGGGCCGAGTGGTCCTTCCCCGGCCCCAGGTCGAGGCCGGGTTCAGACATCCAGGACCCGGCGGATGGTCTCGGCCATCTGACGGCCGGCGATGGGCTTCAGGACGAACTCCCTGATGCCCGCCGCCCTGGCCTTGTCGCGGTCCACGTTCTCGCTGAACCCGGTGCACATGATGACCGGTATCTCCGGCCGGATGGACAGCATCTCCTTGGCCATGGCCAGTCCGGTCAGATGGGGCATGGTGTAGTCGGTTATGACCAGGTCGAAATCGTCCGGCCGGCGGCGGAAGGTCCGGAGGGCCTGGGCGGGGCTGCTGAAAGCCTCGACCCGGTAGCCCCGCCGTCCCAGGATCTGCCTGGCCATCTCCACCAGGGACCGCTCGTCGTCCACGAACAGGACCCGCTCGCTGCCCCGGGGCAGCGGCCCCTGGACCTGGACCTCGACCTCGACCTCGGCCTCGAGTTCTATCCTGGGCAGGAGGATCTCGAACCGGCTGCCCCGGCCCGGCTGGCTCTCGACCTTGATGGCGCCGCCGTGACTGCTGACGATGCCCTGGACCACGGCCAGGCCCATCCCGATCCCCTCGCCCGGCTGCTTGGTGGTGAAGAAGGGATCGAATATCCGATCGATGATGGCCGGGTCAATGCCCGGGCCGGTGTCGCCGACGGCCAGCAAGAGGTGCGGCCCGGGAACCAGATTGGGGTGGCGGCTGGCCGCGACCTCGTCCAGGTCCGCCTCGGTCAGGCTGATCTCCAGCCGGCCGCCCCCCTCCCGCATGGCCTGGGCGGCGTTGGCGCAGAGGTTCATCAGGACCTGATGGATCTGGGTCGGGTCGGCCATGATGGCGTCATGTCCGGCCTTGAGCCGGAGCTGGATGTCTATGGTCGCGGGCAGCGAGGCCCGGAGCAGATCCAGGATCTCCTTGATTATCAGGCTGACCTGGACCGGCCTGAGCTGTTGCTCGCTCTGGCGGCTGAAGGTCAGGATCTGGTCGACCAGGGCCGAGGCCCGCTGGCAGGCCTTGAGCACCTCCTCCATGTTGCGGCGGGCCCGCCCTTCTTCGGGCAGATCCAGGAGGGTCATCTCGGAGTAGCCGGTGATGGCGTAAAGGATGTTGTTGAAGTCGTGGGCGATCCCGCCGGCCAGGGTGCCGATGGCCTCCATCTTCTGGGCCTGGGCAAGCTGCTTCTCCAGCATGACCTCGCGGGTCACGTCCCGGGAGATGGCCACGTAGTTGATCACGCCGCCCGACTCGTCGAGAACCGGAGAGATCGTCTTTTCCAGTTCGATCTGGGAGCCGTCCCGCCGCCGGCTGGTGACGCGGCCGGCCCAGACCTCTCCCCGCCTGATGGTCTCCCAAATCCTGGCCGAGAAGGCCGGGTCGACCTGGACGTCTTCCAGGATCCGCCTCTTCCGGTCGACGGCCTCCGGGCGCTGGTAGCCGGTCAGGCGTTCAAAGGCCGGGTTGACATAGAGCATGGCGCCTTCGGGGTCGGTCACGACTATGCTCTCGGCGGCGTGTTCTACGGCCGTGACCAGGCGGCCGCGCTCCTCCTCGGCCTGCCGGCGCTCGGTGACGTCGGCGATGGCCTGCAGGACCCTGGTCCCGCCGTTTTCGCCGCGGAGGGGCTGGCAGAGAATTCTGTACCAGCGCTTGGTGGTCGGGTTGAACCTCTCGATCTCGGTGATCCGGCCGGCCCGGAAAACGTCCTGCGCCTGGCACCGGCCGCAGGGCTCCCGGCGCGACTCGAAAAAGGCGTGGCACCTCTGACCGATCGGTTGGCCGTGGGGGAACATCTCCCGGGTGGTGTCGTTGACCCAGGCGATGCTCAGATCGGGATTGAGGAGGCTGAGCCCGGTGTTGAGCGAGGCCAGAATATTGCCCAAGAAAACCCTCTCCTGCTCCAGTTCCAACTGGGCCCGGCGGCGGCGGGGGTTCAGCCGCCTGAAGAACTGGCCGAACCTGGTCACCGGGCCGCCCCCGCGCTTGTCCCCCTCCCCGCCCCGGCCGAAGCCGGAGTTGAAGACGGACTCGGTCAGCCGCTCCAGGTTGCGGTTCAGGCGCCGGGTCAGGATCAAGCCGGCCAGGACGCCGGAGAGGTTCACGCCCAGGGCCAGGCCGACGACGAGGCCGCCCGTTGACATCCCCCGGCCGGAGGCGCCGGAACCGCTCGGGCCGGGCTGGATTGCGGCCGGCCGGCCGGCCTCCAACAGCGGTGCCTGAACCGGGAGGCGCTCCGCGGCCGCTCCTCGTTCCGGACCCGTCTGGGCCGGCCGGCCGCCCCAGAGCGGCCCGGGCCAGCCCAGGAGCGAGCCCAACAGAACCGCGAGCAGGGCCAGATTGGCCGTGAATCTCACACCCTACCTCCGGAATCTATGGTCAAGCCGGTCAGAGCCGGCCTCTCTACCTGCGGCGGCTCCGGGGCCGCCTCACCAGTCAGCGGGGACGGAATCAAATCCCCGGCCCCGGCCGCCAGGCCCGGAGCAAGGCGCGCCTGGGTTTGAAGCACCCACCGGCGAACGGCCTTCTTTATCTCCAGACCTATTTCCTCTCTCCTGGCCTCGGGCCAACCAGCCGGCGGCCTCGGGAATTCGGTCTTCATCTTCTCCTCCCTCGTCGAACATCTCGGCAGCGGCGCCTGTCCAGTTGGGCCCCGTCGGCGACCCGGCCAAGGATTCGGCGGCCCCTCCAGGCCGGACGGGGAGTCCGCCAGGGGCTCCCCGTCCCGTTAAGGTTGTGGGCAGGTTAGAAGTCGCTCAGGTCACTAGATTCTTCGAGCGGGATGACCTCCTCGGGCTGGACCTCTCGGGCGCCGGCGCGGCCGGCCTTCTGGCCGCCCTTGGGCGCGGGCAGGAGGCGCTTCTTCTGCGGGGCCTTCAGGGCCGCCTTCGATCCCTGATGGCCGTTCTTGCCCCCGACCAGGGCGGCCAGCTGGGACACGTAGCCCTTCATCTGATCGGCCTGGGCGTTCATCTCCTCGGCCGCGGCGGCCCCTTCCTCGGCGTTGGCCGCGGTCTGCTGGACCACCCGGTCCATCTGGCTCATGGCCTGGTTGATCTGGTCTATGCCCTGGGACTGCTCGCCCGAGGCGGCGGCGACCTCGCTGATCAGGGCGGCCACCTTGTCCGAGGACTCGGCGATCTGGGAGAAGCCCTCCTGGGTCTTGGTCACCAGCTCCGAGCCCTGGTTGATCCGCCTGACCGTGTCCTCGACCAGGGCCTGGGTGTTCTTGGCCGCGTCAGCCGCCCGCATGGCCAGGGCCCTGACCTCGTCGGCGACCACGGCGAAGCCCATGCCCGCCTCGCCGGCCCGGGCCGCCTCCACGGCGGCGTTGAGAGCCAAGAGGTTGGTCTGGAAGGCTATCTCGTCAATGGACTTGACGATCTTGCTGATCTCGCCGCCGGCCTCGGCGATCTGGGCCATGGATTGGGCCATCTCGGACATGGCCTGGCCGGCCTGAGCCACGATGTGCTTGGAGTCCTTCATCAGGCCGTCGGCCTGGCCGGTGTTGTCGGCGTTGGCCTTGGTCATGGAGGACATCTCCTCCATGGACGAGGAGGTCTCCTCCAGGGAGGCGGCCTGTTCCGAGGCTCCCTCGGCCAGCGACTGGGACGAGGCCGAGACCTGGGACGAAGCCGCGGCCACCTGGTCCGAGCCGACGGTCAGGCCGCTGATGACCCGGCTGATGGGCTTGGTGATGGAGCGGGTCAGGAAGACGCTCAGCAGTACGCCGACCAGGATGCCGATGCCGGTAACCAGGATGGCCGTCCACTGGGCCGTGGCGCCGGTCGCCTGCATCGTCTCCTGGGCGGCCTTCTTCTGCCCGGCCAGGGTCTCGATGATGGCCTTGAGCTTGCCCTGGGTGGCCGAGAGCGCGGCCAGGGTTTCGCCCTCAAAGACGTGGTGGGCCTGCTCCTGGCCCTGGTCCCGGGAGGCCTCCAGCCCCTTGGCCTGCCCGAAAAGACGGGCCACTTCCTCCAGGGCCGGAAGGGTCTCCTTGGTGTAGATGCTGAACCTGGCCTCCTGGCTGGCGGCGTCCTCAATCTTCTTGGCCGAGTGGTGCAGTTCGTCGTGGTGCTTCCGCACCTTAGTCATGACGGCCGCGAATTCGGGCCACTCCGCCATCAGCTTGCGCGCCTCCTCGCCGGCCAGCCACTTGCCGAAGGCGCACTCGCTCGGGTCCATCTCCACGCCCAGGCTGAAGGACCGGCCGGCGGCGAAGTCGTCGGCCCTCTTGAGAAGAGCCGGTCTGGTTTCATCCAGGTAAACGCCGGTCCCCACGATCCAGCCCCAGGGCTTGTACAGGGACACGAAGGAAACCTTGGGCACCGGCTTGTCCGCGCCCGGCTTGGGCCACTTGTAGGTTACGAAACCCGACCCCTGCTCGGAGCAAACCTTGACAAACTCCTTGAACAGGTACTTGCCGTCGGGATCCTTGTTCCCGCTCATGTCCTGGCCGTCCAACTCGGGCTTGATGGGGTGCATGACCATCCGGGGCTGGAGGTCGTTGATCCAGACGTACTCCCGGCCCCCTTCCCCGTAGCGGATGTCTTTGATGATCTCCTTGGCCCTGGCCTGCCTGGCGGCCTCGTCGCCCAGCCCCGGGTCCTTGGCCACGGCTTCGATGATCGACATGGCCATCTGGACGACGTTTCTGACCTCGGCCTGATAGACGTTGATCCCGCTCGCCTCTTCGGCCAGCTTCCGGGCCACGGCCCCGGCCCAGCTCTGGTGGTCGCCCAAACGCTCGGCCAGGGTCAGGGCCAGACCGGGATGATTCTGCCGGTAGGCCTGGTTGATCTTCTCCGCCGATTCGTGCAGGTGACGGTGCGGCTCCTTGATCTCCTCCAGGAGAGCGGCCAGCTTGGGATCGCTGGCGGCCATGGCCTTGGCCTCCGGCCCGTAGAGGAACTTGCCCAGGCCGCACTTGGTCGGATCCATCTGGACCTCAAGGGCGTTCAGGTTCTTGACAAAGAGGTCCTGCACGGCGTTGATCCACTTCAGGTGGTCGGTCTCCTTCTCGGTCATGAACTGGCTGTGATTGGCCGAGCCCTCGTAATCATGGCTGGCGGTCAGCAGGCCGTCCACCGACCACAGCGACATTCCAGCCACCACAAGCACCAGCAAAAGCACCACTCCGAAACCAAGGTACAGTTTGGTGCTCAGTTTGACGTTCCTGGCCATCGTTTGTTCTCCTCCACCCCGGTCCTTTTCTCAATCCAGGGCGATCTGATCGCCAGCCTCCGCCGGCGGTTGGGTAATCGTCTCCTCGGGCTGAAGCGGCGCCCCCCCGGCGGCCCCTTCCAGCCATTCCATTTCGCCTTCGCCCAGCACCGGGTCGATGTCGAGCAGGATCTTGACCCCGCCGTCCATCTTGGCCATACCCAGGATGTAGTTGGTCTCCAGGCTCGTGCCGAACGAAGGCGTCGCCTCGACGTCCGAGGCCTTGATGTTGAGCACCTCCGAGACCGAATCGACCACGATGCCCATCTGGGTCTTGGTCGAGCCTCGTTTGACTTCGACCACGATGATGCAGGTCTTTTCCGTGTAGTCGATCTCGGGCAGGCCGAAGCGTAGCCTCAGGTCTATCACCGGAATGACTTTGCCCCGCAGATTGATCACTCCCTTGACGTACAACGGCGTCCGGGGAATGTGGGTCACGGGCATGATGCCGATGATCTCCTTGACCCTGAGGATGCCCAGGCCGTACTCCTCCTCGGCCAGGGCAAAGGTCAGGTACTTGCCCTCCGCCGCAGTGGTATGCCTGCTTTCAGTGGCGGAATCCGCCTGATGAGCCTTCAAAACATTCTCCTTTTCTTCCTGGCTCGGATGGGGAGCCGCCTCGGCTCCCCATCCGGGGCGTGTTTCAGAAGTCGCTCAGGTCTCGCGAGTCCTCGAGCGGGATGACCTCCTCTGGCTGGACCTCTCGGCCGCCCGCCTTGGTCGTGTGACCGGCGCCCTTGGGGGGCAGGAGGAGTCGCTTCTTCTTCGGAGCCTCGATGGCCCGGCCGGAACCGTTGCGGCCGTTACCCTTGCCGCCGGTGACCAGAGCCACCAGTTCGCCGACCATCTCCTTCATCGTCGCGGCCTGGGCGTTGAGCTCCTCGGCGGCCGAGGCGCCCTCCTCGGCGTTGGCCGCCGACTGCTGGATCACCTGGTCCATCTGGACCATGGCCGTGTTGACCTGCTCGATCCCCTGGGCCTGCTCGCCCGAGGCCGCGGCGATCTCGCTCACCAGCGAGGCCACCTTGCCCGCTGACTCGGCCACCTC
>Ga0068712_1004928_pt1 | contig 10874 bp, 9 predicted proteins | sample MTBAKSrepl1MetaG_FD_62987 | JGI IMG/M metagenome (GOLD analysis project Ga0068712, IMG submission 62987) | Enrichment culture microbial communities from Arthur Kill intertidal strait, New Jersey, USA, that are MTBE-degrading - MTBE-AKS1... | ecosystem: Environmental > Aquatic > Marine >... | reverse complement strand
TTCATGTTACTCCATGGATACCACAATGGATTAAAGTTGATTTCAACAATGGAAAAAAATACTTGAAGTTATTTTATGAAACACCTATTGGTCGTGCCGTACATATTATGCAAAGGCCTGCTTGTTATGAATGTAAATTCACGGGAAGTAATCGGTATTCTGATATTACAATAGGAGATTTTCATGGGGCCAAAAAAGAAGATGTTTTCTATAACCCTCAAGGAACATCTATTTTGGTCGTCAATACGGAAAAGGGAGAAAAATACTTATCCAGAATGCGAAATTCAGCTTTTTTACAAAAGATTGATTATGAGTTCATTTCGTGCCTAAATCCAAGGTTAGTAAAAACTTGGACGCCACATAAGTTAAGAGAAAAATTTAGTACCTCATTACATCAAAAGGGTTTGATATTCGCTTCAAATAATAGTTTTTCATGGAAAAAACGGGTTCGTAATAGGATACCGATTGCTCTGCGTCGACTTGTTCAAAAGTTGATACTACAAGCAAAAAGAGGCGATTAGATGGAAATTTTACTAATTGGAGGTAGCGGAATAATAAGTACAGAGGTTTGCAATCTTGCAATTGACAAGGGACATAGTGTAACTCTTGTAAATAGAGGACTCAGGAAAAAACAAATCAATGAACAAGCAAAATTAAAGATCGCAGATGTTCGACATGATACGATTGATTCATTAAAAAAAATGATCAGAGGGAGCCAGTATGATGTTGTCATTGACTTTCTCTCATACAATGTCGAGCATTTGAATAAAACTCTTCGAGTAGTCAATAATAACTGTTATCAGTATATTTTTATCTCTTCAGCAACCGTTTATAAAAAATCAAAATCTCTACCATATACTGAGGAGAGTGTTTCAGGAAATGATTTGTGGAGTTATGCTCATAACAAAGCATTGTGTGAATGGTATTTGCGCGAGCATTCAAAAGAGTTTATTAGTCAATATACGATAATTCGACCTTATATTACATATGGATTAACTCGTATTCCCTATCAATTCACACCACTTGAATATTGGTCGATTGTAAATCGAATATTGTGTAATAAACCGATTCCTATCTATGGTTTAGAAACGAAATGTAATTTAACGTTTTCAAAAGATTTTGCAGTCGGTGCATTAGGGCTTTTATTAAATAACTATGCATATGGAGAAGCTTTTCACATTACTTCATCAGAAGTTGTTACTTGGAAAAATGTGATTGATATTATTAGCGAAAAACTAGATAAAGAAGTTCAACTAATTAATATACCAGCGCATGTATTATCTGCCACAAGAAATGGTGAAGGATTTGATGTAAACGAGATCCTTGGCGACAAAGGTCGAAATATGATCTTCGACAACAGCAAAATCAAACGTCTAGTTCCCGAATTCACCGGTGAAACAAAATTCGATGAGGGAATTAGTCAATCGCTTGAATACTATTTTAAAAATAAAAATGAGCAAAGAATTAATTATGCATGGGATGGGAAAATTGACCAATTAATTGCAAAAACCATAAACTCAGATCCAAATTTTAATTCTCATGTACTAGTCAGAAAATCATCTCGATCAAGAATGTCTTTCATCCAAAAAGTAACATACTTAATGAACCGTTATTCATTTCTATACTTGCCGGGAAAAATCACATTAAAAATATTCAAGATCGGAAAAAAAATATTGGGGGCATGAAAAACTCAATTTTGTATACAATCATCCATCACAAATATTTTTGAAATAATCATGAAAAATTTCAAAGATGCGGGTGCAAATTTTCTCTTTTTAGTAAATAATTAGCACATATAAAGAATAGGGTATTCCTTTATTTTTGTTTTGATATGTAAAGTTAAGATGATACGAAAATGAATATAACCAAAGAGTTACTGAACAAAAAAGCAAATTCCACTGAAAAACACGTATCCACTCCTGCGAAAGCAACTGTTTGGTACATAGTCTGCAATTTCCTGCAAAAAGGGGTCTCAGTAATCACTGTGCCAATTTTTACCAGGTTAATGACAACTGATCAGTATGGTTCCTATAGTGTTTATTTAGCCTGGTTTTCGATCCTAATAATTTTTACATCGCTAAACCTTTATTATGGCGTTTTTAATAACGCGATGCTGAAATTTAAAGAAGATCGGGAACGATTTGTTTCCTCAATGCAAGGTTTATCAGTTACTGTCACCCTAATTGTTTTTGTAATCTACCTTTTGAATATATCCTTGTGGAATAAATTGCTGGGGCTGCCTTCGATTTTAGTTATTCTTATGTTTGTTGAATTATTGTTTACTCCCCAGTTTCTGCTTTGGTCTGCGCTTCAACGGTTTGAATATAAATACAAGCTTTTGGTAGCCATTACGATTCTAAAATCGGTATTAAATCCAGTCCTGGGTATTATTGCTGTCTATTCATATGTCGAGAAAGATATTGCCAGAGTAGTCTCTATTGTTGTTGTCGAGGTATTATTTTGCGGCTTTATCATGGTTTATCAATTTGTAAAAGGACGGGCGTTTTATGTTAAGGAATATTGGAAATATGCACTAGGATTCAATCTGCCTTTAATACCACATTATTTATCCGGATCGTTATTAAATCAGGCTGATAGAGTCATGATTCAAAATATAATCGGGACTGCTGCGGTCGGAATTTATAGCGTTGCATACAATATTGGCATGCTTTTACAGCTTGTTGTGAATGCTTTGAATTCCTCATATACACCTTGGATGTATCAATGTATTTCGGAAAAAAAGTATAAAGAAGTGAAAAGAACGACCAATTTCTTGCTTTTATCAACAGGTATATTGGTCTATTATCTTGTGCTTCTATCTCCCGAATTGATGAAATTTTTTGCATCAGAAGAGTATTATTCTGCAGTTAACATTATCCCTCCCGTGGCTGTAAGCGGATATTTTATGTTTGTTTATCTTATTTTTGCAAACATTGAATTTTTTTTTGAAGCAAATAAATTTATAATGGTAGCCTCCGTTGGAGCAGCGATTATCAATATTACGCTTAACCTTTTATTAATTCCACGATTCGGATATTACGCCGCAGGATTTACTACATTGGTGAGTTATATCATCTATAGTATTGCGCATTTGATTTTTGCAGAAAAGATTATGAAAAATAAGATGAACAATACTTCCATGATCGATATTAAATTTCTTGCGATATGGTCTCTGGTAATAACTGTTTTTTCACTTTTATCCGGTTTGTTGTATGAACAATTCATTACACGTTATATAATGGTTTTTATAATTACTTTTGTTGTGTTTTTGTTTCGTAAAAAGATTTTTACGCAATTAAAATCTTTTTCGTAATTCATATCGAATTCATCTGGTGATCTTCAATTATGCGATTCCTTGTCGATAATTCGATATCTTAAGATGTGTTTTTGGGGGAAAAAATATGAGAGGAGATATTTCTCCTAAACATGTAGGAAAATATTTCTCTAGAAGTATCCATGGATAAAACGTAACTTTACTAAACACTTAAAATCTTAAGAAAAAGTAAACCAGTAGAATCAGAACTGGTTGTGACTGGAATTAACAACAAACAAACTCAACCAATTATATATACAAGGATTTATAAAAACATGGGACAGATAAAAATGCAGAAAGATTTTGGTGGGCTTATCGGGCTTACCATCATTGAGCCTTATTGCCATATTGATGCCCGGGGTTACTTTTTGGAAACATATAATCAAAAGGATTTAAACGAAAATGGATTAAACATGTTTTTTGTACAAGATAATCAATCATTATCGAAAAAAGGAGTCCTTCGCGGACTTCATTATCAGAAGAACCATCCTCAGGGAAAATTATTACGGGTTATTAAGGGAAGTGTATATGATGTCGCTGTAGATTTAAGAAAGGGATCATCTACATTTCAAAAATGGTGTGGTCTAGAAATTTCAGCAGAAAACAAAAAACAAATTTATATTCCAGAAGGTTTTGCGCACGGATTTATTGTTTTATCGGATGAAGCGGAAGTTTTTTATAAGGTAACGGATTATTGGTATCCGGGAGACGAATGTGGAATTATCTGGAATGATCCAGATATAGGTATTCAATGGCCACTTGAGGAGGGGGTTGAGATCATTTTAAGCCAAAAGGATAAAGATAACCTTACTTTGAGAGACTCAATACAACAAAATTTCGTTAAGTAAATCTCCTTTTGGGGAAGTCATTTTTCCTGCAGAGCCATTAATAAAGAATTTCTAAAAAGTTTAAGAGTCTTCTAATAGTTCTCCATTTCGAAAAATCATCCGTATGGAAATTGTAACATTTTTTACATATCAAAAAATCCATAATAGGAGAGGAATAAAGTGAAAGTACTTGTGACTGGTTCCAATGGCCAATTAGGATATGATGTTGTCAACGAACTGAAAAAGCGAAATCAGAATGTCATTGGTGTGGATGTGGATGATATGGATATCACCAATAGATCCTCAGTGACAACAACCATTACAACTTTTCATCCGGACGCTATTATCCATTGTGCGGCTTGGACGGATGTCGATGGAGCAGAAGATGAGAAGAATAAACGTAGAGTGTGGGAAGTAAATGTTATTGGCACGAAGAATATTGCAGAGGCATGTAAATGCAATGGATGTAAATTTATGTACATAAGCACTGATTATGTGTTCAATGGACAGGGTTCTATCCCATGGGCACCTGAATGTAAAGAATTTAATCCGCGAAATTTTTATGGAAAATCAAAATTAGAGGGTGAATTATTAATTGAAAATCTTCTAGACAATTTTTTTATTATTCGTATAGAGTGGTTATTTGGAATAAACGGAATAAACTTTATCAGCAAAATGTTGAAGATCGGAAAATCGAATGATGTTGTTAGAGTAGTAAATGATCAAATTGGTACTCCTACTTATTCAATTGACTTAGCAAGACTATTGGTTGATTTCATTTTCACTGAGAAATATGGTTATTACCACGTAACAAATGAAGGTGGTTATATTAGCTGGTATGAGTTTGCAACTGAGATTTTCTCTCAAGCATATAAAATGGGTTATGAAGAATATAATCCTGAAAGGTTGAAGATTATTCCAGTAACCACAGTGGATTTCGGCTTGTTGAAAGCGAAACGTCCGTTTAATAGTAGGTTTGACAAATCCAAAATCACTCAATTCGGGTTTACTAAATTACCTGTTTGGAAGGATGCTCTGACCAGGTATCTGGAAGCAATTGATATATAAAAAAAACTCTCCCAATTATGTGTCAACTGTATCTAAAAATCGGAGGAGAATTTGAAAACAAGAACGTTCAGCTATTACTCAGCTATCTTATTACCGATATTTGTATTCATATCGTTTAATCTTTGTAGCGTTATTTCGCATTTTCCACAGTATGATGATGCCTATAATGCGACAATAGCTAAAAACTTAGCGAACGGATTCGGTTATACCTCATCATTTGATACGCTAAGATTTTTTAACCCTGAAGTAACTACTGGTCCAAGCCTTGTTTTTCCTGCAGCATTATTAATTATTTTTTTTGGAACCAAATATTGGATTCCAGCATTTACTACTTTAGCGGTTTCTTCAATACTATTATTTTTTATTTTAAAATTTTTTTTCCAATCCCTTTCTAAAAATTCCTTAAAATCTTGGAATAACCAATGTAAATGGGAATACTTTTTTGTACTCTCATTATGCCTTTGCTTATTTTATATTCCTGAAGTAAATGGTATTCAATTTATAGGTGAATTACCTGCTGCATTATTTGTTTGTTTAGGAGCAATAATTATTTTCAATTCAGGAAGTAAATTGAAAGATATTTTTTGCGGTGGATTTATTCTTGGATTGTCAATAACAACAAAGCAAATATCATTAGTTTTAATATTTCCAATATTTTTAATTTGGACTGTTTTTTTAATAATCGATGCAATTAATAAAAAAAATAGTAAAAACTTTTTCTTTATATTTATGAGCGCAATAATTGGAATTATTATGCCTAGCTTTTTTTTTGAGTTCTATAAAATTATTGGAATTGGATTTACTCAGTATTTAAAATTGAAACATAGTGAAGCAATTTTTTTTAAGGCAGCTGGTAGTGGAATAAATCAAATCATTTCAACTCCCAATTTGATATTATATGGGAAAAATAATTTTATAAATAATTTACAAGTACTTCAAAATCAACAGGGAAAATTTTTTATTCTATTTGTTTTTTTTATATCCTCAATGGCAATGTTCTTCTTATCAATAGTAAAACTAAAAAACAAAAAAAATATTTCTTCGCTCGAAAAAATGACACTAGCGCTTATTTTTTCAGTTTCTACTCTTCTTTTTTGGTGGTTATTTATTAGTTACAAGGGATATTATCGCACAGTTAGTCCTGCAATTTACGTTGCCTTTTTTTCGATTATTTCCTCTTTGATTGTAATATTTGGTGAAGCAGTAATACCTATGATAGTTCAAGTCGTAGTTTTTTGGGTTCTTGTTTCTCCAATAAATTGGGCAACAATTATATCGACTCCAGTTATACCAAAGCCGTTATTAGATTCCACAGAGAATACATCAATTTATCTGTCTGAACAAAAATCTGAAGGGAAAAAACTTCTTGGATGTGGTTGGTGGGCAAATCGCAGATTGGAGTATTTTATGCCTCAAACACTTAATTTCAATCAGTGTTTTTCAAACATTTCGGAGAATTCAATCCTTGTAATTGATACAAAATATTGGAATTGGGAGAATAGTGATGAAATTATGAAAGTTGAACAACAATGTTCTCAACTAATATTTGAAGATCTGCCATATAAGGTTTTTAAATGTCGATAGTATTTTAAAATCTATAGATTATTTATGTGTTTTTAAATAAGTTCTACACCAAAGAAAAGATCAACGTGTAGAAAATTTGAAATTATGGTTAGTGTTAGTAAATTAGCGCGATTATTTGTGGTTGTTGTTCAAAAAAAATAAATAATTATTAGCAATCATTTTCTCACGCGAGTATTAGTGGATTTTACGGGGGGGCCTTATAAGGGTATGCGTATGGCGCAGGTATTAACTGCTTCCAACTTATCTACTTGATCAACATAAACGTGTTTGTTAACCATCACATGCATATGACCTGCATTGGCGAAATGAGTAAGATATTCAGTAATCTTTGATGTTTTTTTTATATGAACCTCTAGCCGACGCATTGATTAATGGGATAGGCTGAGGAACGGAATTCGGTTGCGGAATACTATCTATAGCTTCCATTTTAAATTAAATTTACTTGTGAAAATTCCTTTTGCGTATTGTGGAAAAAACTAGAGAGTTTTTAAAATACCAGAATACAGCGTAGCTTTCCCTTCAAGTGTTTATGGTATTACGTTGTCTGAGAATCTTACCTGTTGATAACTCTATCAGCTTACTGCTGATACAGTTCAGAAAAAGCCGCTGGTGAATTTAAAACAAAAAATCATAAAACCTTGTAATAAATTTTGCAAATAATAAAAGAGTGAAAAGGAAAAAAGAAAATGGAAAACGTCATTGATTTTTTTGCAGATACTCAAACGACAATAAGTGTGTTAGACGTATTAATGAATCTCTTTTTATCAATAATTATGGCGTTTTTAATAAAAACAGTTTTTGTTTATTTCGCAATTTCAGTTTCAAATCGCAAAATATTTGGAAATATTTTTTTATTAGTTACAGTTTGTACATCTCTAATTATCTCAATTATTCAATCGTCTATTGCGTTATCACTTGGTTTAGTTGGTGCCCTTTCTATTGTTCGTTTTCGAACGGCGATCAAGGAACCTGAAGAATTAGTTTATTTATTCTTATGTATTGCAATTGGTTTAGGTTTTGGTGCGAATGAAAGATTATTAACTTTAGTAGCGGGGGTCTTTATTTTATTAATATTAGTATTCCGCGGAATGAAAAACAAAAAGAACTTATTTTCAGAAACATATAATGTAGACATTGTTTCCTCGAATTTAAGTCTAGATGAAGTAATAAACAATTTGTCCCCCTATTGTGAATCATACGGCCTAAAAAGGTTTAGTTCTGATGAAAGCCATAATAATATTTGTTTACAGGTAGATTTTTTAAATATTCAAAAACTGGAGTTGGCAATATCAGAATTGAGAGAATTGGATCAGGAAATAAAAATTAGTTTTCTTCCTAATTCTGTATTAAGTTGATTATTATATGATGACTTTTTCAGAAATCCACAAAAAGACTATTATTATCATTTTGCTTTTTGCAATAATACTTTTTGCAATTACGCCATTTTTTGTTTTTTTTAGGAATAATATCAATGAAGACTTTGATAATTATTCGATTTCGGAGTTAAATGGAAGTAATGGCATTATTATAAACTGGCCAAAAATACGGGGAATAGAAATTGATTTAGGGCAAACCGTTTTTGATAATTATTTGAATATTCAGTTGAGTGTTAATGATACATATAAAATTGAATTCTTATCAGATAAGGGAGCTGAAAACATATTTATAAATACAGGAATTGATGTTTCTGAAGGCCAAACGATTCAAAAGATAATGCATTTTATTCCAGAAAATATTTCTCGAAAAGGATATAGAGAAATAATTATTTATCCAATTAATGGGGATGGTACATATAGTATTTCAAAATTACTAACTGCAAAGTCTCCAAATTTCCAGGAAAATAATGATTTTGAAGATTATCAAATAGTCGATTTTGAAATTCCTAAACTAGAAATTAAAATTGCAAAAGATGATTATGAAAAATTGGAAGAAAAACGCAAAGAGGCACTAGCACTAGGAATATTAATAGCTGATTCTACAGATTTAGTTCCAGCTGATATTCATACTAATGGGAAAAATTATAAATCTGAAATCAGACTGAAAGGAGATTGGACTGACCATCTTAACACTGATAAATGGTCCTTGCGCGTCAAGGTAAAAGGTGGAGAGACAATACTTGGAATGGATGAATTTTCACTTCAACGTCAAGAAACCAGAAATGGAATTTGGGCATACTTAATTCATGAATTTTATCGTGAACAAGGAGGAATTGCATTAAGATATTTCTTCGTCGATGTAGTTGTAAATGGGCAATATAAGGGGGTGTATGCACTTGAAGAAAGTTTTTCAAAATTGCCTGTAGAAAATTCTTTGTTTAGAGAAAGTCCAATAATTAAGTATAACGAAGGATATCAATGGGAAAGATGGGCTTTTTACAACGATACTACAAGTATTGTACATTGGTCGAATATTGAACCATATAATCTAAACAAAACAATGAATTCGCAGTACCTTTCAGGATATGCTAGTTATGGCATAGATTTGTTAGATCGGGTTTATAAAGGGGATATTGAAGTCGGAGATGCAATAAATCTCGATAAATATGCAAAATATGCTGCAATTATGGATGTTTTTGCTACTTCACATGCAAATATTTGGCATAATATGCGGTTCTATGTAAACCCGATTAACGGAAAATTGGAGCCAATAACTTTTGATGATATTGCTTTGTCTTCCTATTGGGATTCAAACCCAAGTTTTTTATTTCAAAAGAATTCTGGAATACTTAATCAGATTACAGAAAACAATTATTTCCAAAAGGAATATTTTTCAAACCTGAAACTTTATTCAGAAATGTTTATTGAATTCATAGAAAATCACTCAAACACAATTGATGACTATGAATATATTCTTCGACGTGATAATAATCGATATAGATTTTCTATTGAAAAACTAGTATTACGCCAAGATGATATTTCTAAATTATTTGTAGATCAAGGAATGCATTGTTATTGGAGGGAAAACAATGATAATCAATATATATTATACATAAACAATAAAAATCAAGCTCCCACAAGAATAAAAAGTATTCAAAACTTGGAAAAAAAAATTTCCTTTGAAATTTCCCTCCCGTTTCAACTGAAATATAAATATAGAGCAGGAAATATTAATACTATCAACTTTTCAAGTGATGACGAATTTGATTCGTCAGATAAATTAGCTATTGAGTATCAGGTAGTTACAAATGAAGAATCATTTTTCACAACTTGTGAAAAAAATCAATTTTCTTTCTTTATAGCAGGTCATGCATATGGCACGCCTGGTGAAAATGATGGATTACACGAACCATTTGCTAATTTTTTACCTTCCTTGCAAGAAAATGACCTAATAGATTTTGGCGTTTTTACAGGAGATTTTGTTGAAAGCTCATCAGAAGACTCATACGATGATTTTTTTGATCAAATGAAAGTTTTTACCAAACCAATTTATGCGGCACCAGGAAATCATGACGAACGCGGGATGGGAAATTATTATTTTCAGAAATATTTTGGAAATAATTATTCTTCAATGTTAATTGAAAATAATCTTTTGCTCTTTTTAAATCCTGATGATCACTCTTGGAGTATTTCACAAGATCAAATTGATCTAATTCGGCAGGAACTATCATCGAATCAGAATATGGAAAATATTTTTGTTTTTACTCATCAGTTAGTATGGTGGGAAAAAAATGATGAACGTTTCAACGGAATCACTCCAAATAGCCTGGAGGGTAAGAATGGTCCAGGTAATTTTTGGACAGATGTAGCTCCAATTTTTAAAGATTTCGTTGGAAACGTGTATTTCATTGCTGGGGATGTTGGCGCATTTCCAATTAGTGAATATTCATTTACAGAGGTAGATAATTTTACATTTATCTCTAGCAGCATGGGGGGAAATATCCACGATAACATAATCATTGTCTATGTTGGTGAAAGTCATGTTGATTTTGACCTAATCGCATTAAATGATAAAAATATCTATACATTAGGTAATCTTGAAGATAATTAAACAGCAGGGAAAAACATGAGTATTATAAATAAAGACTTTTCTTTTAGTATAAAGATGGTTCGAAAATATAAGGATATCGTTTTTTTATTCATTTC
>Ga0068712_1004925_pt1 | contig 10882 bp, 8 predicted proteins | sample MTBAKSrepl1MetaG_FD_62987 | JGI IMG/M metagenome (GOLD analysis project Ga0068712, IMG submission 62987) | Enrichment culture microbial communities from Arthur Kill intertidal strait, New Jersey, USA, that are MTBE-degrading - MTBE-AKS1... | ecosystem: Environmental > Aquatic > Marine >... | reverse complement strand
TCCGGCAATCTTTCCATCTGGTAAAGATTAAATAGGGCCGGTATCAGCTTGCGGGCCGTCAAATCACCGGTAGCGCCCAATATAACAAATGCGCACGGATCGATGCACTTTTCCAAGGCTTCGCCTGCGGCTGTAGATACGGAATCTGAAATACACGCGGTTTTGACCCCTTTCTGGCTTGGCTCTCTGAGAATGATTTCTTTCATATCGTTTCTCCATAACAGTTAAATTATTTCTCAGCGTCCTTGACGGCATGTCCGCCGAATTCGCGCCGGAGGGCCGCCAGAACCCTGTCGGAAAACGTGTTTTCCTGACGCGACCTGAACCGCTGAAAAAGGGAAAGCGCCATAACCGGCGCCGGCACGGCCGTATCGATCGCCTGCTGCAGCGTCCAGCGGCCTTCGCCTGAATCTTCAACAAACCCCTTAATATCTTTGAGACGGGCGTCATGGCCGAATGCATCCTCCAAAAGCTCCAGCAGCCAGGACCGCACCACGCTTCCCTGGTTCCAGAGATGGGCGATTTTCCGGTAGTCGAAATCCTTGCCGTAGGAAGAGGCCTCAAGAATTTCAAATCCCTCGCCATAGGCCTGCATCATGCCGTACTCAATCCCGTTGTGGACCATCTTGACAAAATGCCCGGCGCCGGTTTCCCCACAATACAAATAGCCTTCCTCGGGAGCAAGGGTTTTAAAAATCGGCACCAGATATTCAACCACCTGTTTGTCTCCCCCCGTCATCAGGCAGTAACCCATCTTCAGGCCCCATATGCCGCCGCTTACACCCACATCGACATACCGGATATTTTTATCAAGCAGACGTTTAGCCCGTTTCAGGTCGTCTTTATAAAACGTGTTGCCGCCGTCTATGATGATGTCGCCCGGCGCAAGTAGATCTTTGAGCTGATCGATATGATCGTCAACCGCTCTTCCCGCCGGCAGCATCAGCCACAAAATCCGCGGCGTGGAAAGTTTTTCAACCGCCTCGGCAAGCGAATAAGCCCCGATCGCCCCTTCTTTTTTAACCAGCGCATCGATTTTTTCCGGTGAGCGGTTGCAGGCGACAACCTCATGGCCGCCTTGCAGAAGCCGTTTTGCCATATTCATTCCCATCCGTCCCAAACCGATCATTGCCATCTTCATGGGTGTTTCTCCTTTTATGCCTGTCCGCAGGCCCTGCCTTTCAACTGAAAAAAGAATTTGAGGCCTTTTTTGACTTTATCTGAAAATATTTTCGGCGAAAAAAAATTGCCGACGACCTTCTTGTTGATTTCAGCGATAGTCGGGTAGGGATGGACAGCTGCGGCGATCGTGGACAGCTTGACCTTTCCGCTAAGCGCCGCCACCCACTCGCTGATCAGGTTTCCTGCGCCCGGCCCCAGGATCTGAACACCGATCGGCTTTTCCTTTTCACTGAGGATCAGCTTGATCTTTCCGGTCGATTCCCCTTCGGCCAGGCTGCGGTCGTTGCTGCTAAACGCTTCGGTCCAAATCGAATAGTCGATCCCCTTGCCCGCAGCCGTTTTCTCATTCATCCCGATACTGGCAAGCTCCGGATCCGTGTAGGTGCACCAGGGCAGAAACGTATAGTCCGTCTTTCGGGGGAGATGGAAAACGGCGTTGCTGACCACGATGCCGCCCTCGTACCCGGCTGCATGCGTAAACTGAAAACCGCCATTGACGTCCCCGGCCGCATAAATATGCTTTCGCGTCGTCCGGAGCCGGTTGTCGACCTGGATGCCCTGCCTTCCCATCTCCACGCCAATGGCTTCAAGTCCAAGACCGTCGATGTTCGGCTTCCGGCCCAAGGCCACCAGCAGCGTTTCGCCCCTGATGGTTGAAATCCCGCCGTTGACATCGCGGATAGTCACTTCGCGCTCAGCGCCGAGGTCCTTGGCGCCGACCACCGCGGCGTTCAGGCGAAAGTCGACGCCCTCGCGGCGCAGCGTTTCCATAACCATGTCGGCCATGTCCTTGTCTTCCTTTGCGAGAATCTGGTCGCCGCGCTGGATCACCGTGATGTGCGATCCGATTCGATTGAAGGCCTGGGCCATCTCGATGCCGATCGGTCCACCGCCCAGAACAATCATCGACGCCGGCAGGCGGTCGAGGTAGAAGATTTCGCGGTTGGTGATAAAGGGGGTGCGGGTAAGCCCGTCGATAGGCGGTATCGCCGCCGAGGATCCGGTAGCGATCACCCAGTTCTTAGCCGTGTAGGTCCGGCCGTTGATCGAAATGCTGTGATCATCCGTAAATTGCGCCTGGCCGAACTCCACCTTTACCCCCAGAGCGCAGAACCGCTCCTCGGAGTCGTGCGCCTGAATGGCGGCGACGACAGACCGGATGCGCCGGGATACCTCCCGGAAATCGACCGGCGGCGGCGCTACTTCGGGCAGCCCGTAGGTCGGTGCAATTTTCATCTGGTGGTATACATGCGCCGTCTTAATCAGCGTCTTGCTGGGCACGCATCCGTAATGCAGACAGTCGCCCCCCAGTTCCTTCTCCTTTTCAATCAGCAGCGTTTTGGCTCCCAACTGAGCGGCCCCGGATGCAACGGTCAGACCTCCTGCGCCTCCGCCTATAATACCCATGTCATAATCATAGTTTGCCATGTTAACTCCCTTTCCTTTATTTATCTTTTTCCGGTCTATTTGCCGTTGAGCGACCAATCATAGTCAAGGTAGGCTACTTTGAGCCTGCTTTTCCTGTCTTCCAGCCTATTTTTCAGATCCCCTTGCGCATATTTGATAAAAAAAACGACCACATCATCATTGAAATCTTCTCTAAACCATTTAAATATGCTGCTGACATAAAGCGTTTGCCCTTCAAGCCGATTGGACCGGGGATCATTGATGAATGCCTGCGCCATTTCATCCAGTTGCTGGTCCAGGATATCCGCCCGGTAAGGTTCAGACCGCAGCGGGGGACACGATTTAGCTGCACAATTTATGGCGAAATGAACCCGGGGGTCTTTAAAACGAGGCCGCAGGATGTCATGTTCGATATAATCCAAAGTAACCACCCCGCCGTCTATTCTGGCGATTTGGTTTTTCCACGGACTCTTAAAAATGCTTCCCAGGTCCTTTATGGATTTTACCCCAGGATAACCAGTAAGGATCAGTTTGATGGTCCAGGCATTGTATGCGTTGATGTAAAAGGCAAACTTCTCGTTTTGCGAAAGGTTTTTCGTATCCGTCTTTTCGAGAATCTTTAGATATTGATCCAGCCGGGTTTCTTCACGCTTAAATCCGTTGTAATCAACCACTCCGTTTTTAACATATTTTTCAAGCAAGCCCGCAAAAATTGAATGGTCGACTTGGGCGAAGGAGCCGCCCGGAATTGTCATAAAAATAAGCGCAGCAAAAAACCCAAAAATAGCGCGATTTTTCGTTTTCATAATACGCTCCAACAATACTTTGCACTTTCATTGATCTTCAATTATGTCAAGAACGCTATTTAACGTTCCAAAACAGTTCCCGCACGTCTGGCTTAACCGCCCGCTTTTTAATCTTTTGTCGTAAAAAACGCAGGTGCCTTACAAAAAACAATATTATTCCTGAAAACTTTCTAACAGTGCTGAAAGCATCCCTTATCAAAAAGCAGTCCGGAAAGGCCAAAAAGAAAAGAGTTGATGATACAATTCTATGTGGTTAAACGTTAAACAGATCCTGCACCAGATCCTCGGCGACCGCCTGATCGTTAATGCGCGCCAGTGCAAACCGGTACAGTTAATCTCCATACTGATCCAGCCAGGTTTGCGGATCAATGCCGGAATTTGCGGTTGAAATCTCTTCAGTCATATGAGGCATTAAAACCGAACGATTTGGAAACTTCCCGAAAAACTGATCGTATATTTCTGAATTTATTATAATATTGAAATTATTTGCCACATTTAGCAAAATGCCGGAGAAAAAACAAACAAATAAAGTAATGAAATAAATTTGTTTGCGACTAATTCACACAAAACCAAGAAATTTTACCGAGGGATCAGTATGACAAAATTGGCGGCTGAACACCATAGGATCCTATCATACCGGAAGCACGGCTTAAACTGGAAAAAATGGGGTCCCTATCTCAGTGAACGTGCCTGGGGAACGGTGCGTGATGATTACAGCGCTGACGGCAGCGCCTGGGATTTTTTTCCCCATGATCACGCACGCAGCAAGGCCTATCGCTGGGGCGAAGACGGTATTGCCGGGATATCCGATCGATTTCAGTATCTTTGTTTTGCATTGGCCCTTTGGAACGGCAGGGATGCTATCTTAAGGTTGTATGAGATCGCCAATGAGACCCCCTATGTCAAAGATGAGGAAGGTAAAAACGTTTTTCAGGGAGGTTTCCTGGGCTTTGACAATATCAGCGTTTTCAACCGCAGCGCCCCCCTTCCGACCGGCGGCCACATCGACCAGTCCGACGGTACCGCCTGGATGGGGTTTTACTCGCTGGTCATGCTGAAAATCGCCCTTGAGCTGGCAATGAATACCACCAGTGAACTGGTGGTATCATGAGGCCCCCCTAAAGGGGGGTTTCATAAGGACGTGCACCAGGTCAGTCGTTCGGCGATCTTCTGAGATCCTTGCGTGATCAGTTTCAGGGGAAAGACATCTATCACCGAACGGAAGGCTTGTCAAATGGCTGTAAAACATAACTATATGATATTATATACAATATAGATGACCGTCCTTCCTTTTAAGCGTATTTATTATTCGAGAAGGGGTTTGTATATGGTTTCAAAACCTCGATATTGAGGCTACTGGGGCGTCCAGGTGCTGTTTTTGAAAGACTTTACAGCACGCAGCGGAAATAGAAAAGATGCAACTTTATGGAAAATTTTTTAATTTTTTTGTGGTAGCCTCCGGATTTCCCCTCTCCGGCGCTATCGCTATATCGAATATCCAGAGATATCCTCATGCTGTTGTAATTTCAGTTAATTTTTGATAGTGGTAAAAAAAGTCATGTTTTCATAAGCTGCTATAACCTCCGATACCTTGATGAATCTTAAATTGCTGGAGCAGTCATTGTCAGAGCTATATAAGCGTTGTGGCAAGAGACGCTGAAAAATTTTGTTGCCGAAAGCGGGTGTCCACCCAAAGATCAGGCATTGTTGGGAAGTTTGTGACAGGTTGTTGTTTGTAATAGCCCTCATTGAGTGGGGGGCATTTCCTGCGAACCTATTTGAGCCTGCAGCTGTCCAGCAGACCCCATCCACCCGACTGTCCAGGAGCATATTCATATGAAACGAAAGCATTCACAATCCGAATCCCTTGTCCCTGAGAGCCGGGGGTTTGACAAGGTGCTGAGATCGCTTTCAACCCGTTGCGTCACTGCATCGGTGGAGGAATTGGACGGCGAAATCGAAAAGGGGCTCGCAGAAATCACAGATTGTTTTAAAGCCCAAAGGGTAACCGTGTGGGAATTGTCGGAAGACGGCCAGGAAGCGCATATGACTCATTTTTATGCGAAATCGGGTGGTGAGCCACCGGCGCGAAAGTTTATGCATCAAACCATACCCCATATCATAGATGCGGTGCGAAAGCGCGAGACTCTCTGTGTATCGCGAATAGACGATTTGCCTGGATCAGCCGAAATTGACAAAGAGACGCTGTGCTCTATCGGCGTAAAATCGATGTTGACGGAACCGCTGTTTGTAGGGGGCGCACCGCGGGGAGCCCTTCCCTTTCATTCATAAAGACCGAACACAAGTGGACCGACAGTGAGGTTGCCCAGGCCCGCCAGATCGGCGAGGTCATGGCGGGTGCCCTAGACCGCAAGCGAGTCTACCGGGCACTCCAACATCGGATAAGATTCGAGACCCTGGTTTCCAGCCTTTCTGCCAGTTTTGTGAATATTCCGTCTGATGCCGTCGACGATGAAATCACCAGGTGGCTGGGACGTCTTGCCGAATTCTTCGAGATCGACCGTTGTACTGTGGCGATGTTCAAGGATGACGGTGCGGCTGCCCGTTTGACGCACAGTTGGGCGCCCGAAGGAAATGAACTCGACCTGACTCTACCTGCGGCCGAACTTTGGCCTTGGAGTGCCGGTCAGTTAAAGCGCGGCAAAGCGATTCGGTTTTCGCATCTCAACGAGCTCCCCAAGGAGGCCAGCATCGACAAACAGAGTTGGAAGCGCCTGGGCGCCAAGTCACATCTGGCCATACCGCTGCTTTCCAAGGACAAGGTAATAGGGGCACTGAGTCTCGGTTCACTGCGTAAAAATCGAACCTGGGAGGATCACCAGGTTGAGCGTTTACGCTTGGTCGGAAGCGTTCTGTCCAGTGCCCTCGTCCGGAAACGCACAGAAGAGGCCTTGCGCATATCGGAAGAAAGATTCAGAGAGTTCTTTAAGAATACGCCCGACTATTGTTACATCATTTCGCCCAAGGGCAATATCCTGAATATCAATCATGCTGCCCTTCAGGCACTGGGCTACCAAAGGGAGGAACTGATCGGCAAGCCCGTGTCGATGATTTATGCAGCGGAGTCGCTCCCAAAAATGAAAAGACTTTTTTCGGATTGGCAGAGCGGCAGACAGGTCAAAAATGAGGAGATGGTCATTGTCACCAGGGCGGGGAATAAACGCATCATCCTTCTCAATGTCGGGGCTGTATATGAGAAAAACGGGGAAGTCATCCATTCAACCTCCGTTCAGACGGATATCACCAACCGCAAGAAAGACGAGGAAGACCTGAGACAAGCATATGCGGAGATAAAAAGTCTGAAGGAACGTGTTGACGCTGAAAATCTCTATCTTCGCAAAGAGATCGACATGGTATTGGACCTTAAGGGTGTCATCGGCCGGAGCGATGCCTTAAAATATGTGCTCTACCGGATTAAACAGGTTGCGCCCACTGACACAACGGTTCTCCTCCTGGGAGAGACCGGCACGGGGAAGGGCCTGATTGCCCGTGCCATCCATCAAGCGAGCACCCGAAAGGATCGGCCGCTCATCCATGTGGATTGTGCATCGCTCCCGGCAAACCTCATCGAAAGCGAGCTTTTCGGCCGGGAGAAAGGGGCCTTTACGGACGCCCGGCAGCGGCAGATTGGCCGCTTTGAACTTGCCGACGGCGGAACCATTTTTCTCGACGAAATTGCCGAACTGCCCATCGATGTCCAGGCAAAGCTGCTTCGGGTGATTGAAGACAGCCGATTCGAACGGCTGGGGAGTCCGCATCCGCTCCAGGTGAACATCAGAATTATGGCATCGACAAACCGGGATCTGGAAGCGCAAATCAGCAAGGGAAAGTTTCGAGAGGACCTTTTTTATCGGCTGAATGTCTTTCCCATCACCATGCCGCCGCTAAGAAAAAGGCCGGAAGACATTCCAGCGCTCGCCCGGCATTTCGTGGAAAAATACAACAAGAAAACAGGCAGGGCAATCGCTACGATAAACCCATCGACCATGAAGTCATTGCAGGGTTACGCCTGGCCGGGGAACGTTCGGGAACTGCAAAACATCATTGAGCGGTCCATCATCACCACCCCTGGTGAGGTTCTCCAGCTTGCAGATCCCTTGGAAATGCGTCATCCTGACCAACTGAAAGACCTGTCAGATTTATCAGACAAGGTGCTCGTCGAGGTAGAGCGGGTTCACATTTTGAAGATGCTGCAGGACGTCGACTGGAAGATTGAAGGACCCAAGGGGGCCGCCCAATCCCTTGGGCTCAAGCCCAGCACCCTTCGCAGCCGAATGAAAAAGCTGGGCATCCGGAAGGCTGAAAACCGCGCGTATTCCCCGTCTTAACCCACGGACCATATCCACGACATTTAGCGGAACCGCGACATATCGCGGTATCTTTTCGGATCGAATCCACCCTTTTCCGATCCCATAATTCAAAAAAACTAAATAAAAGCAACATATTAAGAAATTATTAGAGAAGAGACCTTTTCCGGAACATTCCTTGCCTAATTAGATCATTGGCGGGATACTCTTTCCAGACTAAAAACGAGGTAAAAAGCCAATGAACACGGTCTCCATTTCCTTGAAGGTCTTTCGTCAAAAGCGTGACGAATTTCTCCAGACAGTTCGATCCCTTCAGTCCGACCTGGAAAAAGAAAAGGGATTAATCAAATCGGCCCTCTATCAGGACGTTGATAATCCGGAACGATTTCACCTCATCAACGAGTGGGAGACCGAGCAGGATTATGACAATTACCTGCGCTCTGAGAACTTTAGCGTATTGATCGGCGCCCTGAAAGTGCTGAGTGAGGAAACTGAGGTGCGATATCACATGGGTTCCCCGAAAAACGGCAAGAAGGTTATAGATGCCTGAGAGACACATTCACAAAAGATTCCTGCCTGTTGCAGGCTGGCTGACAGGCTACCCGCGCGAGTGGCTGCGCCCTGACGTAATCGCCGGCGTGACGACGGCGGCGGTGGTTATTCCAAAGGCGATGGCCTACGCCGCCATCGCCGGTCTTCCGGTCGAGGCAGGACTTTACACGGCCTTTATCCCCATGGTGATTTATGCCGTCCTGGGTACGTCGCGGCCCCTCAGCGTCAGCACAACATCCACGATTGCCATTCTCGTCGCGACCCAGCTTGCCATGTTGGCTCCGGAGGGTGACACAGCCCGGCTTGTCGTGGCGGCCGCCACACTGGCGTTCCTGGTAGGTGTCTTTCTGCTTCTGGCCGGTCTCTTTCGCCTGGGGTTTATCGCCAACTTTATATCCGACCCGGTATTGACCGGTTTCAAGGCGGGAATCGGCCTGGTGATTGTGGTGGACCAGGTGCCCAAGCTGCTGGGTGTTCACTTTGAAAAAGGCGGGTTCTTTCACAATATCTTTTCCATTTTCCAGCACGTGCCCGAGACGAGCTTTCCGACGCTTGTAATCGCAGTAATCACCCTGGCGCTCATGTTCTGCCTGGAGCACTTCCGGCCGCGCGCGCCGGCGCCCCTGTTTGCCGTGGCACTGGGAATAGCCGCCTCGGGGATACTGGGCTTGGAACAGGCCGGCGTCGAACTTGCCGGCCGGATTCCCGCGGGTCTGCCTGCCCCGGTGTTGCCGGATCTTTCACTGGTCCCGAAACTGTGGCCGGGAGCGCTGGGTATCGCCCTGATGGCCTTCACAGAGTCCATCGCAGCCGGTCGCGCCTTTACCCGGCAGGGTGACCCGCGCCCGCCATCAAACCGGGAATTGGTGGCCCTTGGCGCCGCGAATCTTGCGGGTGCTTTTTTCCGGATTTTACCGGCCGGCGGCGGCACCTCTCAAACCGCTGTAAATGACAAGACGGGAGCGCGCACCCAGGCGGCTGAACTGGTAACCGCGGGGGTTGTTCTGGCGGTTCTGCTGTTTCTATCACCTTTGATCAGCCTGATGCCCCAGGCTACATTGGCCGCGGTGGTGGTAGCAACGACGGTGGGCCTGCTCAATCCAGGAGACTTCCGGGATATTTTACGGATTCACAGGACCGAATTCTGGTGGAGCGTGATTGCCTTTGCCGGGGTTGTGGTGTTCGGCACTCTGGCGGGCATCCTGGTTGCGGTGGCTGTTTCGATAATGACGCTGATGTACGCTGCCAATCACCCGCCGGTATATGTCCTCGGTCGCAAACCGGGAACGGACGTCTTCCGTCCGCTTTCAGATGAACACCCGGCAGACGAAACCTTTCCCGGCCTATTGATTGTCCGCACCGAGGGACGGATGACCTTTGCGAACGCACCGCGGGTGGGCGAGAGGTTCTGGGAACTGGTTCACAAGGCGCAGCCGAAGGTCCTGGTACTCGACTGCAGCGCCATCCCCGATATTGAATATACGGCTTTGAAGCTCTTGATCGACGCTGAAGAAAAACTCAAGGAAGCCGGGACAGCCCTCTGGCTGGCAGCTTTGAATCCCAACGCACTCGAAGTCGTGAAACGCTCCCCTTTGGGCCGGATTCTGGGAAAGGGACGCATGTTTTTTAATGTGGGGCAGGCGGTGGAGAGATATTTGACGAAAAGTAAACAGTGAACAGTCAACAGTGATCAGTAATCAGTGATCGGTAATCAGTGATCGAGTGGTCAGTGATCGGTAATCAAGTGATTCGTGGTGCCTGATCACTGTTTACTGATTAGTAGTCAGAGAGAGGACGGTTTGTGAAAAAACTCAATCATGCTAAAAGTTTTCGTGATCTGTCGGTTTATCAAAAGGCAAAAACAGTATCACGTGCAATTTTCGAGACTTCCAAAAGCTTCCCAAGGGAGGAGAGCTACTCTCTGACTGATCAAATCCGACGCTCATCCCGGTCCATCGGAGCGCAAATTGCTGAGGCCTGGGCAAAGCGACGTTATGAGAGGCATTTCATCAGCAAGCTAACAGACGCGGATGCGGAGCAGATGGAGACCCAGCACTGGCTCAGTGAGGCATGTGACTGTCAATACCTGGATCCAAATCAGGCGAAGGAATTAACAGAGGAACTCCTGCAAATTGGCCGGATGCTCAATTCCATGATGGAAAAGGCCCATTTATTTTGCGGGCAGAGCCGTAATGTTATCCGCGAAGAAACCGCCGAGTACCTGACAGATACTGATTACTGACCTCTATTCACTGATAACTGATCACTGTTTACTGATGACTGATTACTGTACTTAAAAAAGGAAAACCGATGCCCCCAAGCAATACACCAAAGGCTTTTCACATCATGGCCAAGCCTTCGGGATCGGCCTGCAACCTGAACTGCGACTATTGCTTCTTCCTGAAGAAGGGAAACCTCTATCCTGGAAGCAACTTTCGCATGCCGGATGAAGTCCACGAGGCTTATATCCGGCAGCTTTTCGAGGCCCACCAGGTTCCCCAGGTGACCGTGGCGTGGCAGGGGGGGGAACCGACCCTCATGGGGCTCGATTTTTTCCGGCGCTCGCTGGAGCTGCAACGAAAATATGCAAAACCCGGCACCCGGATC
>Ga0068712_1004917_pt1 | contig 10900 bp, 6 predicted proteins | sample MTBAKSrepl1MetaG_FD_62987 | JGI IMG/M metagenome (GOLD analysis project Ga0068712, IMG submission 62987) | Enrichment culture microbial communities from Arthur Kill intertidal strait, New Jersey, USA, that are MTBE-degrading - MTBE-AKS1... | ecosystem: Environmental > Aquatic > Marine >... | reverse complement strand
CCGGAATGGAAGGGGGCCAGGGGATATATACATAACATTATCCAGGAAAAACTGACTGCCGGGGAGGAAAGTGAGGCTTATCTCTGTGGACCTCCCATAATGATCGATGCAGTTACAAAGGTTCTTACGGAAAAGGGAATACCCCTGGAAAGGATATACTATGATAAATTCTGATAAATCCTTCCTCAATTTAGAGGAACTTTTAGAGATTCTAAGGAATTTTGAACTGGAATCTGCCGATTTTTATGGGAACCTTGCCGGGAAAGAGGGGGGGCAGGAATTCCAGGAGGTTTTTATCTGGCTTAAGGAGGAGGAACTCCGGCATGCCGAGGCCCTGGAAAAGATCAACCCCAGGGATTATCCGAAGATCCATATACAGATTCCACCGGAATTATCCCTTTCCATGCCTCAGGTTCCGGAATATAAGACCTTGGCGGAAATTCTGGATCTTGCCATTGATAGAGAGGAGAGGGCCAGCGGGGTTTACTATAAGGCTTCAGGGACCGTGCCTGCGCCACTGAAGGATCTGTTTCTTTCTCTGGCAGAGTGGGAAGGCAGGCACAGACAGAGACTTATATTATTAAAATCCGAAATTGTTGGGAGGAATTAAGGTGAAAAAAGAATCAATTTTATTTCTGTTAATAATTTTTTCAATTTTTTACTCCTCCTGTTCCCTGGGAGAGAAAAAGACAATCCAGGTTTTTTCCTCCAAGGCGATAGTCTCCGACAGGACCAATGAGTGTCTAAAATGTCACACTAAGAAACAGCCTTCTATTGTAAATTCCTGGCAGAAGGGAGCCCATGCGGAAGCGGGGGTGGGGTGTTATGAATGCCATCAAGCGGATATGCACGATGTGGATGCCTACCAGCACTATGGAACCATAATCGCCACTTTAGTAACTCCTAATGACTGTGGCCGGTGCCATGGAACGGAAGCAGAACAGTTTTTAGGATCCCATCATGCCAAGGCGGGGGAGATTCTTAATTCCCTGGACAATTACCTGGGCGAGGTGGTGGAGGGAGAGGCTGCGGCGATTCTTGGCTGCCGGCAGTGCCATGGTACAGAGGTCTTGGTTGGCGAGGGGGGGAAACTCCTCTGGGAATCCTGGCCTAATTTCGGAATCGGCAGGATCAATCCCGACGGAAGTGCTGGATCTTGTTCCGCCTGTCACAGCAGGCACGACTTTTCCCTGCGCCAGGCCCGGTCCCACGAAACCTGTTCAAAGTGTCATATGGGACCGGATCATCCGCAGAAAGAGGTATACGAGAGTTCCAAGCACTATATAGCCTACTCTACCCACAGGGACGAGATGAATATGGATTCCAAAAGATGGATTGCCGGAGTGGATTATACAGCTGCACCTACCTGCGCCACCTGCCATGTTTCTGCCACCCAGAATCAGTCAAGAACCCACGACATCGGCGCAAGGATCTCCTGGACTCTACGGCCAGAGATCTCGGTAAAAACAGAAAATGCGGACAGGAAAAGGAGAGCCATGCAGGAGGTCTGCATGACCTGCCACAATCCCAACTATGTGGAGAATTTCTACACTCAGTTTGATTCGGCAGTGATTCTTTACAATGAAAAATTCGCCCTTCCTGCCAGGGAGATTATGGATCAGCTTCTCTTGGAGGGTAAAATCGATTCAACTCCCTTCAATGAAGAGATAGAATGGACCTATTTCTATCTATGGCATCACGAGGGAAGGAGGGCAAGGCACGGAGCCTCCATGATGGGTCCCGATTATGTTCAGTGGCATGGCTTCTTTGAGGTAGCAGAAAGATTCTATATGGAATTCCTTAAGGAGGCGGAACACCTTAGCCCTGGAATTACAGCAGAGATACTTGAAAGGCCTGAACACAAGTGGCTTACAGGGGGAATGACCGAAGAAGAACGCCGTAGGATAGCGGATTATTATAAGGAAAGGTATGGGCAGTAAGATACTGAGATACCTCCGCTCCCTCCGGTTTGCACTTGTCCTGATAATTTATCTTATATTGACCTCTTTGATAGTAACCCTCATCCCCCAGAACCAGGAAATGGGTTACTATATTGAATATTTCCCAGGGCTTCTGGGAAGAATCATCGTGGTACTGCATTTCCATCGGTTCTACAGATCCCTAGCTTTTCTCCTTCCTGCTCTTCTCTTTACCCTGAACCTTGGGCTCTGCTCCATTACCGGCTTTATAAGAAGAATCAGAGCGGATAAATTACGGATCCTCGGTTCCGATCTGATACATTTGGGTATCCTGATTCTGGTTGTAGCAGGGAGTCTTACCCTCTTTTTCCGGAAGGAGGGACTGGTGATGCTGGAACCGGGAGAAAAGATTGAAATTGAAGGAAATTTCAGTCTGCGATTACTGTCCTTTGAACACCTAAAATATGAGGACGGAAGACCCAAAGCCTGGATCTCCAGGGTGGAGGTGGAGTTCCCTGATGGAAGAACCAAAACCTCCTCTATCGAAGTAAATAGACCCTTAAAGATCGGTTCCACAGAGATTCTGCAGCACTCCTATCGGGAGGACCATCATCTCCAGCTTCTTGATCCTCATGGGAGTAGCCATTTAATTGAGACCGGAACCGGTTATCGGGAGAATGGGAGGGCGATTGTTTTTGCCGGCCTAGTAGAGGAGCAGGGGGAAGCAAGGGCATTGATAATAAGCAGGAGGGAGCAGGGCGAACCGGAGGAGGAGAGGTTTCTTCTTAAAAAAGGTGATCCTTTTGGCGGCTACACTATTGAGGAGGTCTTTACCAGCTCTCAATCGGGTTTGTATCTTGTACAGGATCCGGGATTCGGCATGGTTGTAGTTTCTGTAATACTGATTTTCCTGGGCCTGGTTCTGGTTTTTTACAGACGAATCTCTGTAAAAGACTAATGGGATTCTCTTTCCCACCAGGTTCCGGGTTTCCAGGTATTTCTATAAAAGGAGAAAAGGGATGATTGATTTGATTTTTTTTACTTCCTCTTTTGGATTGATAGCTGCAAGTCTGGCAATCCAGATTGTTTATCTTATAAGAAGTAGTAAAAAACCGGATCCCTTTTCCACAATTATTCTTTCTCTCTCCTTTTTGGCTATTTTATTAGGCCTGATAATCCGCAGTATAAAGATCGGTTTTGTGGCTGTAACCAATACCTTTGAAGGATTGGTGGTTTTTGCAGGTTTTATTCTATTGGCTTTGGTTATGTACAGACTGAAAGCCAGAAAGGGGGTTCTGGCGCCTGTAATGCTTATCGGGACAGCTCTTTCTTTTACACTCCTGGCTTTGGCATCTTCTCCTCTTATTCCTGCGGAGGCTAATCCTCCCATTCCAGCCCTCAGATCTTACTGGTTGGTTCTCCATGTGCTTTTTGCTTTTGCCGGGGAAGGCTTTTTTACTGTCAGCTTTGCTGCCTCCCTCTATTACCTCGCCACCAGGGAGGAGCAGAAAAAGGCGGAAGCAGACAGGATTATCTATACCACAGTTCTTGCCGGATACCTGCTTTTTACGTTAGGAGCCTTAATTTTCGGTGCAATCTGGGCAAAATACGCTTGGGGTGCCTACTGGTCCTGGGATCCAAAGGAAACCTGGGCCTTGATAACCTGGCTCACCTACACCGCCTATCTGCATTTCCGATTGATAAGAAAGGTTAAAGGTAAGGTATCGGCAATAATCTGTATAATCGGCTTCATTTTTACGGTTTTCACCTTTTTAGGGGTAAACTACCTGCTGCCGGGGCTTCACTCGTATAGTTAGGGGATCTCCAGCCCGGGGCGACACAACCTTTCCTTTTACCCGCGATTGAGGCTATCCTTTCCCAAATAAACTTGACATCAAGATACTATCTGCTTAGATTCAGATTATGAATCTACCAAATTCTCTTTCCGTATTGAGGATTATACTCTCCCCAATTTTTCTTATTGTATTCTTTCTATCCCAAGGGATTAGTGTTTCCCCTGCTCCTGTTTATATCCTTCTCTTTATCCTGTACGCTGTGATGGAACTTACCGACCTTCTGGATGGATATATTGCCCGCTCCAGGAATCTTATTACAGATCTGGGGAAGGTTCTTGATCCCTTTGCGGATGTACTGGCAAGGATGACCTATTTCCTCTGCTTTACTGCCGCCGGAATAATGCCTGTCTGGATCCTTGCTGTATTGATATACCGGGAGCTGGGAATTACCTTTTTAAGGACCCTTCTTTTCCGGGAGGGAATAGCAGTTCCTGCCAGTATCTGGGGAAAGTCTAAGGCTGTGCTCTACTCTCTTTCAGGTCTAGCCGGTATGCTTTATCTTCTCTACGCATCCTTGGCCAAGGTGCCGGAATGGGCCGGAAAAGGGCTTTTTGTTATCTTTATTCTTTCCGCTCTGGCCTCTGTTGGTTCCTTTGTTACCTATATCCCTCCAATAATAAAAAGCAGAAGGAAGGAGATGTGAAACTTCTTAAGGAGGCTTCTCCCCAGCTCTTTTCCTCTGTTAAGTATGTTCTTACAGATATTGACGACACTCTTACCGAACAGGGAAGGCTTCTACCGGAGGCATTCAATGCTTTATGGGAATTGCACAAACGGGGGATATTGGTAATTCCTGTAACCGGAAGGCCTGCAGGGTGGTGCGATTGCATTGTTCGACAGTGGCCTGTAGCAGCTGTGGTTGGAGAAAATGGTGCCTTTGCCTATTATCTTGAAAAGGGAAGGAGAAAGGAGATACTGCATCCCCTGGTCGCACCAAAAGACCGGAAGAAACTGGAAGATATAAAGGAGAAGGTGCTGCGGGAAATCCCAGGCTCTAGAGTTGCCGGGGATCAGCCCTTCCGTATCTACGATTTAGCCATCGATTTTGCCGAGGAGGAACCTGTTTTAGGCCTAGAGGTTGCAGAGAGAATAGTTTCTATTTGTAAAGGGCAGGGAGCGGAGGCAAAGATCAGTTCTATTCATGTTAATACCTGGTTTGGAACCTACAATAAGGTATCCATGAGTGTTCATCTTTTAAAGGATTTCTTTAGGCTTTCTGATCTGGATAAGGTTGTCTTTTTTTGCGGAGATTCTCCCAACGACGAGCCTATGTTTGAAAAATTCCCCCTCTCCTGTGCTACAGCCAATATCACCCCCCTTCTTCCGTATATCAATACTATGCCTGCCTTTATTACAGAGGCACCTTACGGCCGAGGCTTTGCCGAGGCTGCTGGAATTCTGATAAACAGGGGGTAGTGCCTAGAAGAGTTGGGTGGCTAGATGCCGCATATTTTACTAAAAAAAATAAAATTCTATTTTTTTCTGGTTTTTTAAATATTATTATAGATTTTCTATCTGCATCTGTTGACATTACCTCTGCTTTTCACTATATTTCCCCTTGTCAGCAGATGCAAAGCAGCTTAGTTGATTAAGAATTTGTTTATTGAAAAACAGGCACTTACATCTTGACATAAAATCAACATATTGGTATCCTGCAACTCCGCGCTAAATTAGCACGGAATTGTTGACCCCAAAACCTGTTAAAGGTTTTGGTATACAAAGCACCAGGTCCACTTGTTTAAGAGGATCTGGCAGCAGAGGTCTTTGGAATAGATAATAAATAGGGATGGAGAGAGAGACCCGAGCGAGGGCCTTATGCGAAAGTGTAAGGCTTAAACAGGAAACTTTTTAAGTATACTGCTCCCCGAAAGGGGAGTGGAAATATATGATGGAGAGTTTGATCCTGGCTCAGAACGAACGCTGGCGGCGCGTTTTAAGCATGCAAGTCGGACGGTAGGACACCTTCGGGTGTCTGAGAGTGGCGAACGGGTGAGTAACACGTAGGTGATCTACCCTTGGATTGGGGATAGCCTGTGGAAACACAGGGTAATACCGAATAATACGGAATGGGTTAAGCCATTTTGTTAAAGGCGCTTAGGCGCCGTCCGAGAGATGAGCCTGCGGTCCATTAGCTAGTTGGTGGGGTAAAGGCCTACCAAGGCGACGATGGATAGCCGGCCTGAGAGGGTGTACGGCCACACTGGGACTGAGACACGGCCCAGACTCCTACGGGAGGCAGCAGCTAAGAATCTTCCGCAATGGGCGAAAGCCTGACGGAGCGACGCCGCGTGGATGAAGAAGGCGGAAACGTTGTAAAATCCTTTTCTTGAGGAGGAATAACCCTGCCAGGGAATGGGCGGGGGATGACGTTAATCAAGGAATAAGCCCCGGCTAATTACGTGCCAGCAGCCGCGGTAACACGTAAGGGGCGAGCGTTGTTCGGAATTATTGGGCGTAAAGGGCGTGTAGGCGGTTTTGCAAGCCTGGTGTTAAATATCACAGCTTAACTGTGGAGGAGCACTGGGAACTGCAGGACTGGAGTCTAGGAGGGGAAGCTGGAATTCCAGGTGTAGGGGTGAAATCTGTAGATATCTGGAAGAACACCGGTGGCGAAGGCGAGCTTCTGGCCATAGACTGACGCTGAGGCGCGAAAGCGTGGGGAGCGAACAGGATTAGATACCCTGGTAGTCCACGCTGTAAACGATGTGCACTAGGTGTTGGGCAGGATTGTTCAGTGCCGTAGCAAACGCGTTAAGTGCACCGCCTGGGGAGTATGCTCGCAAGGGTGAAACTCAAAGGAATTGACGGGGGCCCGCACAAGCGGTGGAGCATGTGGTTTAATTCGATGGTACGCGAGGAACCTTACCAGGGCTTGACATCCGGTGGGATACGCAAGAGATTGGGTAGGCCCGCAAGGGACTATCGGACAGGTGCTGCATGGCTGTCGTCAGCTCGTGCTGTGAAGTGTTGGGTTAAGTCCCGCAACGAGCGCAACCCCTTCCATCTGTTGCCAACAGGTTAAGCTGGGAACTCAGATGGTACTGCCGGTGACAAACCGGAGGAAGGTGGGGACGACGTCAAGTCATCATGGCCCTTATGTCCTGGGCTACACACGTGCTACAATGGTCGGTACAGAGTGAAGCGAAACCGGAAGGCGGAGCAAATCGCAGAAAGCCGACCTCAGTACGGATTGGAGTCTGAAACTCGACTTCATGAAGTTGGAATCGCTAGTAATCGCGCATCAGCATGGCGCGGTGAATACGTTCCCGGGCCTTGTACACACCGCCCGTCACACCACCCGAGTTGGGGATACCCGAAGTCGCTAGTCTAACCTGCAAAGGGGGACGGTGCCGAAGGTATGCCTGGTAAGGGGGGTGAAGTCGTAACAAGGTAGCCGTACCGGAAGGTGCGGCTGGATCACCTCCTTTCTAAGAGAAAGGGGAACGGGAGTCAACCCGTTCCAAAAAAAGGCGGAGCAATCCGCTAACCCTAAGGGGTTTATACCCCTTATCCGGGTCAAACTCTCCTATCCCTTTTTTATTTAATAAATCGGGCTTACAAGGCCCACGATGAATCAACAACTGGGGGTATGGCTCAGTTGGTAGAGCGGTGGCTTTGCAAGCCATAGGTCTGGGGTTCGAGTCCCCATACCTCCAAGAGAGTCCCAAAAGGGGACTCGAAACGAGCGAACACGGTCGTTAAGGCCGTAAGAGGCACAGGACGTGCCTCGCCAGTGAGCGAGGCGGGCCGGAGGGAATCGTCAGGAGGACGATGCCTGTAGGCCGAGTCCCCATACCTCCAATTAAATTGAAAATAATTTATTAATTATATAATTGTTCTTTTAAAGATAACCTTTGTTATAGAACATAACAGAGTACAGGGAAGGGATATGAGATAATATGGTCAAGCGAGAAAGGGTCTACGGAGGATGCCTAGGAGCTATCTGACGAAGAAGGACGTGGTAAGCTGCGAAAAGCCGTGGGGAGGAGCAAACATCCTACGATCCGCGGATATCCGAATGGGGTAACCCGACTGGTTAGATACCAGTGACTGTCAGGTGAATAAAATAGTCTGATGGGGGAAGACTCAGGGAACTGAACCATCTAAGTACCTGAAGGAAAAGAAATCAAAAGAGATTCCCAAAGTAGCGGCGAGCGAAATGGGAAGAGCCTAAACTCACCTTGGTGTTAAAAGCTTACACTGTTGCCGTGGTGAGGGTTGCAGGACCTTGCTGGAGTGTCTGTAAGGGCAGTCGCGTAGTAAGAAACCGGATGTTTAGTGGAACGCTACTGGGAAGGGCGACCACAGTGGGTGAAAGTCCCGTACACGACAAACAACCGGCTACGTGAGCGAGGAACCTAAGTACGGCGGGACACGAGAAATCCTGCTGGAATCTGGGAGGACCACCTTCCAAGGCTAAATACGTGATAGCTACCGATAGCGAATAGTACCGCGAGGGAACGGTGAAAAGCACCCCGGGAGGGGAGTGAAATAGAACCTGAAACCGTAGACCTACAAGGAGTCAAAGCCTGGCGCAAGCTGGGTGATGGCGTGCCTTTTGTAGAATGAGCCTGCGAGTTACTGTATGTAGCGAGGTTAAGGCATAGGAGTGCCGGAGCCGTAGGGAAACCGAGTCTGAATAGGGCGAATAGTTGCATGCAGTAGACCCGAAGCCGAGTGATCTATCCATGGCCAGGCTGAAGCTTCGGTAAAACGAAGTGGAGGGCCGAACACTAGTCTGTTTAAAAAGGCAGTGATGAGCTGTGGATAGGAGTGAAAGGCCAATCAAACTCGGAGATAGCTGGTACTCCTCGAAATAGCTTTAGGGCTAGCCTCATATGGATTGTTGCGGAGGTAGAGCACTGGATGGGCTAGGGCCCTTCACCGGGTACCAAACTCAATCAAACTCCGAATGCCGCGACACAATGTATGGGAGTCAGACTGTGGGTGATAAGATTCATGGTCAAAAGGGAAACAGCCCAGACCGTCAGCTAAGGTCCCGAAACTATGCTAAGTGGAAAAGGAAGTGTAATTGCGAAGACAGCCAGGAGGTTGGCTTAGAAGCAGCCACCCCTTGAAAGAGTGCGTAACAGCTCACTGGTCGAGTAGTTGTGCGCTGATAATGTAACGGGGCTAAGCATAGTACCGAAGCTGCGGATCAGACTTAGAGATAAGTTTGGTGGTAGAGGAGCATTCCGTGGACTGAAGAAGGTGAGCTGGAAGGCTTGCTGGAGGGGACGGAAGAGAGAATGCAGGCATGAGTAACGAAAAGACAGGTGAGATCCCTGTCCGCCGAAAGCCTAAGGATTCCAGGGTAAAGTTAATCTTCCCAAGGGTTAGTCGGCCCCTAAGGCGAGGCCGAGAGGCGTAGTCGATGGGAAACGGGTTAATATTCCCGTACCTCTTATAGTTTCGAAGGAACGACGCATGAGGTGAAGCCCGGCCGGGTGATGGTAGTCCCGGTCTAAGCATACGAGTTTTTGAGAGGGCGAGGAAAATCCCGCTCTTGAGACGAGTTGTTAAGGCGAGTGGAGCTACGGCGAAGCGAAGCGGGTGTAGTCAAGGTGCCGAGAAATAGTTTCTAAGGTTAGGCTATAAGGGACCGTACCGGAAACCGACACAGGCAGGCGAGAAGAGAATTCTCAGGCGTACGAGAGAACTCGCGTTAAGGAACTCGGCAAAATGCACACGTAACTTAGGGATAAGTGTGGCCCCTGGTGGATGTTAAAGTTTAATGGGGGTTGCAGAGAATTGGCCCAAGCGACTGTTTACCAAAAACACAGGTCTCTGCGAATCTGTAAAGAGAAGTATAGGGACTGACACCTGCCCGGTGCCGGAAGGTTAAGGGGAGTGGTGCAAGCTACGAACTGAAGCCCCGGTAAACGGCGGCCGTAACTATAACGGTCCTAAGGTAGCGAAATTCCTTGTCGGGTAAGTTCCGACCCGCACGAATGGTGTAACGACTTGGGCGCTGTCTCAACGCGAGACTCGGTGAAATTCAAGTACCGGTGAAGATGCCGGTTACCTGTGGTTAGACGGAAAGACCCCGTGAACCTTTACTGCAGCTTGGCATTGAAACTTGGTTTGACATGTGTAGGATAGGTGGGAGACTAGGAAGCGTGGGCGTTAGCTTGCGTGGAGTCGACCAGTGAAATACCACCCTTGTTAGGTTAGGTTTCTAACGCGGGCCGTGAACCGGTCTGCGGACCCTGTCAGGTGGGCGGTTTGACTGGGGCGGTCGCCTCCTAAAGAGTAACGGAGGCGCGCGAAGGTCACCTTACGCTGGGTGGAAATCAGCGGGTAAGTGTAAAGGCACAAGGTGGCTTAACTGCGAGACATACAAGTCGAGCAGGTACGAAAGTAGGTCTTAGTGATCTGGCGGTGTGCGAGTGGAAGCGCCGTCACTTAACGGACAAAAGGTACTCCGGGGATAACAGGCTGATCTTGCCCAAGAGTTCATATCGACGGCAAGGTTTGGCACCTCGATGTCGGCTCATCGCATCCTGGGGCTGGAGCAGGTCCCAAGGGTTTGGCTGTTCGCCAATTAAAGCGGTACGTGAGCTGGGTTCAGAACGTCGCGAGACAGTTCGGTCCCTATCTGCCACAGGCGATGGATGTTTGAGGGGAGCTGTTCTTAGTACGAGAGGACCGGAATGGACGAACCTCTGGTGTACCAGTTATCCTGCCAAGGGTAAGTGCTGGGTAGCCATGTTCGGATGGGATAACCGCTGAAAGCATCTAAGTGGGAAGCCCTCCCCAAGATTATACATCCCAGGGCCTTAAAGGCCCCTGAAGGCACCAGAGAGAAGATCTGGTTGATAGGCTGGCAGTGTAAGCATGGTAACATGTTCAGCTGACCAGTACTAATCTGCCGTGAGGCTTGACCATATTATTTGATATCCCTTCAAAAAGAAGGGTAGGGAAGGGGATAAGAGAGGTAGGACTTTCGTAATTGAGGGTCTGCCTTGTAAGATTCACTTTCCGACCTAAAGACACAGGATAATATTGCCTGGTGACCATAGCGGAGGGGTCCCACCCGTTCCCATCTCGAACACGGAAGTTAAGCCCTCCAGCGCCGATGGTACTGCATACCGCGGGAGAGTAGGACGTCGCCAGGCTTTTATT
>Ga0068712_1004915_pt1 | contig 10901 bp, 5 predicted proteins | sample MTBAKSrepl1MetaG_FD_62987 | JGI IMG/M metagenome (GOLD analysis project Ga0068712, IMG submission 62987) | Enrichment culture microbial communities from Arthur Kill intertidal strait, New Jersey, USA, that are MTBE-degrading - MTBE-AKS1... | ecosystem: Environmental > Aquatic > Marine >... | reverse complement strand
CCAGCTGATCGTCGCGCCGCTTGGCCACCTCGTCGGCCGGGAAGCTGGGGTTGAGAAGAACCCGGCAGAAGAGGTCGGTGCCCTGGACGGTGAACCGGCTCAAGAAGCCGCCGGCCAGACCGAAGCTGTTGCGGCCGGAGAAGGCGCTCAGTTGGCCGGCCATGTCGTCCACCCGGCGGGCCAGCTCCTGGGCGCTCAGGCCGTCGGCGCCTCTGGTCCAGCAGCTGGCCAGCAGCCTGAAGGCCCCGGCGTTCTCGGCCGGCTCGCCCAGGAGCCCGCCCTCGAAGACGGCCCTCATGGCCAGGAGGGGCAGGGAGTGGTCCGCCAGGACCAGGAGCTTGCCCCCGCCGGGCAGCTCGAAGCGGCTGACCTGGCCGGGGGCGGTCCGGCCGGCCCGGCTGGGCGGCTGGGGCTGGAAGACGCTCCTGATGAGGCTCTCCTGGGGCGGCGCGGCCCCCTCGGGCAGCATGACCACCAGGCTCAGCCCCTCGGGCCTGAAGGTCTCCGCGGCCACCCTTCTCAGCTCCTCGGCCGAGAGCGACTCGATCCGGCTCAGATAGGCCGCCTCCTTATCGGTCGAGCCCATCAGGCTGGCGAAGAAGCCCAGCTTGCCGGCCTCGCCCTGCATGGTCTCCTTGCTGCGCAGGAAGTCGGCCGTGAAGGCCAGCCTGGCCCGGGAGAGCTCCTGGGGCGAGAACAGGCCGCCGGCCGCGGCGGCCAGCTCGGTCCAGATGGCCCTCAGGGCCGCCTCGAGCTTGGCCTGGTCCAGCCGGGCGGTGATCAGGAAGAGGCCCTCGTCCAGGGGAGTGAAGGAGCTGACGTTCAGGGAGTTGACCAGGCCCTTCTCGGCCCAGACCCTCTCCTGGAGCCGCGAGGAGTCGTTGCCGCCCAGGAGCTCGGACAGGAGGTCGTAGGCGGCCACATCGGGCGAGCCCAGGCCGGGCATGCGGAAGCCCAGAGCCACGTAAGCCTGTTTGACCCGGTCGTGGATGACCTTGAAGCGCAGGTCGGTCTGGACCGGCTCGTCGGGCGGGCTGAAGGTGGCCTTGGGCCCGGCCGGGACATCGGAGAAGTCCTTTCTGGCCTCGGCCAGGACCTGGGCCGGGTCGATGGCCCCGACCACGACCAGGGTCATCTTGTCGGCGGTGTACCACTTGTTGATGTAGTCCAGGATGAGCCGGCGGTTGAACTTCTCGATGGTCTCCCGGTAGCCGATGACCGGGTGGCGGTAGGGCGAGCGGACAAAGGCGGTGGCGAAGAGCTCCCTGATGAGGCGGTTGTGGGGGCTGTCCTGGCTGCGGCGCCACTCCTCGAGGACGACCTGCTTCTCCCGCTTAAGCTCCTCGGCGTCGAAAAGGGAGTTCTTGATGGCGTCGGCCAGCACGTCCAGGCCCAGCCGCCAGTTCTCGGCCGGGAGCAGGGTGTGGTAGACGGTGTGGTCCAGGGAGGTGTAGGCGTTGATCTCCCCGCCGGCCGCCTCGATCTGGCCGGCCACCTGGCCCAGGCCGCGGCGCGGGGTGCCCTTGAAGATCATGTGCTCGATCTGGTGGGTGATGCCCCTCTCGGCCGGCTCCTCCAGTCGGGAGCCGGCCCTGACCCAGACCTGGATGGCCACCACCGGACTGCGCTGGAGGGGCTGGATGACCACCTCCAGGCCGTTGGCCAGGCGGTGGCTCTGGGGCTCCCCGGCCAGGGCGGTCTGACCGAGCAGGAGCAGCCAGAGGGACAGGGCGAGGACGGTGAGTCGGCGCGTCAAGGCAAGTCTCCTTCCGGAAGTTCAGATAGTTTCTTACACCCTCACCCGGCCCTCGCCAAGGGCCGGCCCAGGCAGCGGGGCCGGCCGGTTGAGCCCGATCGGCCCTGATCCGGTCAGATTCAACTTGCATTTGATTCTGTTTTTACGGTAAAATAATTACATAAAGTATTACTTTATATTTAGATTACATAAGCCGGGAGATAAGAGATGCCCAGAGTTCTCACCGCGATGCTCGCCGCTGCCTCGTGCCTGCTCCTTCTCCTGGCCCCCCTCGGGCCGGCCAGGGCCGGCTTCCCGGGCCAGGACAAGATCGTCACCCCGGGGCTGGCCGAGAAAGCCCTCGGTTCCGAGGGCCGGATCAGGGTCATAGTCCTGCTCAAGGGCTACCAGGAGCTCTCCGGGATCGACTTCAAGGGCGACAAAGCCCTCCTGGACTCCCACCAGAAGGCCGTCGCTGTGGCCGTGGAGACGGCCCTGGGCAAGCTCGATCCCCAGAAATGCCGGGTCGGAATCAGTTTCGAGAACATCCCGGGCTTCACCGCCTCGGTCGCGCCCGAGGGCCTGGTCCAGCTGGCCGCCCTGGATGACGTGGCGGTTATCGAGGAGGACCGGCCCCTCAGGCTGCAAACGGCCCAGGGCATCCCCTTGATGAACCCCACTATCTACCGCAGCCGCTACGGCGGCCAGGGGGTGGCCATCGCCCTGGTGGACTCGGGAGTCGACTACAGCCACCCGGCCCTGGGCGGCGGCGGTTTCCCCAACGCCAAGGTCATCGGCGGTTGGGACATCGCCGGTAACAGCGCCGACCCCAGGGACGCCCTGGGTCACGGCACGGCCACCGCCGCCATCGCCGCCGGGTTGAACACCGGCGCCGGCGCCTACATCGGCGGCGTGGCGCCCCAGGCCAAGATCTACGCCCTCAAGGTGGCCGACAGCTCCGGCCAGGTTTTCACGGGCGCGACCGTCAGGGCCTGGGACTGGTGCGTCAGCCACTGGAACGACAATCCCCAGTACCCGATCAAGATCATCTCCAATTCCCTGGGCAGTGTGGGCGCCTACTCCTCGAATCCCTGCGACGCCGCCATGCCTTCCTACACCGTGGCCGCCAGAAACGCCGTGGCCAACGGCATGGCCCTCTTCGCCTCCTCGGGCAACGACGGCGCCTGCAACGGCATCTCCGGGCCGGCCTGCCTCAGCAACACCATCGCCGTGGGCTCGGTCTACGACGCCGGGCTTAGCTCAAGGGCCTACTGCGTCGGCCCCGGCTCCTGCGTCGGGGCCTACAACTCCTCCTGCTACGCCAACTACGGCTACTTCTCGTCCTACGCCTGCCAGGACCCCTCGCCGGGCCGCGACCAGGTCCCCTGCTACTCCGACTCGGGCGCGGGCCTCGATCTGCTGGCTCCGTCCAACTGCGCCTACGCGCCCCGGACCAACAACGGCTACTACACCTGCTTCGGCGGCACCTCGGCCGCCTGCCCCTACGCGGCCGGCGCGGCCGCGGTTCTCCAGTCCTGGGCCAAGGCCACCCTGGGCCGCTACCTGACCGTGGCCCAGCTCAAGAGCCGCCTGGTCAACAACGGTGATTCAGTAACCGACGCCAAGTCGGGTCTGGCCAAGCCGAGGATCAACATCGCCCGGGCCGTGGCCAACAGCGGCCCCGGAACCGGGGGCGGGGGAGCCAGCAGCACCGCCTGCGCCTCGGCCACGCCGATCGTCATCGGCCGGGTCTATTACGCTTACATCAGTCCGGCCGGGGACAACGACTACGTCCGGCTCAATCCAGCCCGTTCCGGAATCCTGACCGTTTACACCACGGGCAGTACCGACACATACGGCTACCTGCTCAACTCTGCCTGCCAGACCATCACCTACAATGACGACATCAGCTACCCCAGCAACCTGAACTTCCGGATTTCCCGGCAAGTCACCGCCGGGACCTATTACGTCAGGATAAGAGGCTACGGTTCAGCGACCGGGCTGTACTACATCCATACCTCGCTGCAGTAACTGGGTCGGAGGGTCGGTCCCGGGGCCGGCGTCCGGTCTTGAGCCTATCTGCGCCGGGGGCGAGGCGGCGGTCTACCGCTCGATGTTCTGGCGGAAGTGGTCATCCTGCCCCTCCGGCGTTACGGCCCGGCCCTGAGAGGCGACTAAGCCGACGACTGGGTCCCGAGATCCGAAGCCTTTCGGCGAGTGGGTCGCTGACGATTCCGGATCGGGTGCCGCCGCGCCCGAGGCCCTCAGGATTTTTCCAGGCGCTTGAGCAGGGCCCGGGCCTCCTGGTGGTCGGCCTTGAGCTGGAGGACCTTGGCCAGGACGCGCTGGCTGAGGGTCAGCTCGCCCTTGTCGTAGAGGGCCCGGGCCATGTTGTAGAAGAGGTTCTCGTCGCCGGGGTCCAGGCTCAGGGCCCGGCGGTAGGCGGCGATGGCCTGGTCGTAGAGGCCGCTCTGGCGCAGGGTCATGCCGTAGCGGTTGAAGACGTGCTTGTTCTTGGCCTCGTAGAGCTCCTCTATCTGGGAGAGCCGGCTGAAGACCTGCTCCGCCGCCTCCACGTCGCCCTGGCCGATCAGGGCCTCGCCCTTGCCCAGGTGGGCCTCTAGGCGGCGGTCGTCCAGCTTGAGAACCTGATCGAACTCGAACTCGGCCGAGTTGTACTCCTGGCGCTCCAGGTGGGCCTGGCCGGTGGCCAGCTTCTTCTCGACCTCCTTCTCCTCCTTGGTCTTCCTGGACTCGAAGTAGTCGGGCGCGAGCTGGTAGTCCCGGGCCAGCTCCTCCGGGGTGACGATCTCGGACAGGCCGGTGGGCTGGTCGTTCATGTCCAGCAGGGTCAGCTTGATTGTGCCGTCGGGCAGGTCCTCGGCCTGATGGTAGTTCTCCGAGACGACGTTCCGGCTGGTCGAGCCGGTCCCCAGGGTGATGGTCGAGCGGTGGAGGTAGACGCGAGGTTTTCCGTTGACTGAATCGGGCATGGCCGGCCGATGATCGCCTCCCTTTCTCTCCAGGAGAGGAAGTTTACCACGCCGCCGGAGTCCGGACCAGGGGGATTTATGGGTGGCCGGGCTCGGGCTGGAGCGGGGGCTTCTGGCCCTGGGGCGCGGTCTCTTTTTTTCCTTGCCTGGGCTGGCTTTTGTGGTCTAGTTGAGCCCTGGAGGTGCCTGTGGCCTTGACCAGGGAGCCGGGGTCGGCGGGAGAGAGGGCCGCCTACGCGGTGGGCTACCGGATCATCGAGCCGGCCCGCTATCCCGAGTACGGCATTGATCCAGCCGACGTGCTGGTGGGCACGGTCGCCTCGGAGGACCACCCCGACTACGTCCTTTCCCGTTACGGCGGCAACGCCTTTGGCCTGGGCCTCTTCGAGCAGGCCGGACGCCTGGCCGAGGAGGAGGCCCGGCTGCTCAGCGAGCTCAACCTGGACGATCCCCGGGCCCTGGCCGCCCAGGCCGAACAGATCAACGCCCTCTGCCAGCGCCTGGGCCTCTTCGTCCGCTACTCCAAGCGGGGCCGGCCCTACTACCTCATCCCCCGAACCTGGCTGGCCCACTCCATGGCCGAGGTCCAGGACCGGGCCGAGGAGGTCGAGCGCCAGATCAAGCGCTACCAGCAGGAGAAGCTCAGAGAGCAGCTCTCCATCCTTCTCCTCAGCCCGGCCGACGATCTCCTGGCCGCCGAGCTGGTCTGGCTCCTGACCGGCCACCGTCTGGTCCACCTGAGCCGCCTGGCCGAGCTGCACCAGGCCGAGGGCCCCTTTGACCTGGCCGTGCTGATTCACAACGTGGTGCCCTTCATCCAGCAGGCTCTGCCCGAGCGCCTGGCCGAGGCCAAGCTGAGGAAGAAGGAGCTCTTCAACCTGGGTCTCTACCTGTCCGGCAAGCTCTACGACCTGCTCGGCCCGGCCGGCCGGCTGGTCGTCATCGCCCCCCGGCAGATCCAGGGGGACCCGGAGAAGGTCAGGGTCCGCTTCCACCAGCAAGCCGAGCTGCGCAATTTCCTGCTCTTCAGCCACATCTACAAGACCAGCCAGCGCTACCACCCGCCCCGGGGCCGGGGGCGGTTCCAGGTCGGCCGGGCCGACCTGCTCCATTTCCTGACCCAGCGCCTGGTCTACCGGACCACCCTGGAGCGGCTGACCAGGGGGGTCCCCCCCGGCCAGCTCAGCCTCAGGGAGCTGGATCGGCTGCCCCACCTGGACGTCAGGCTCCCGGGGCGGCCCTTCCCGGATCAGGCCGGGTTCTGGTCCAGCCTGTTCAAGCCCTTCTTCCAGGTCCTCGACCTCGAGCCCCGCCACCTGAATCGGACCAAGGCCCTCTGGGACGAGCGACTGGAACTGTCCGAGCCGCTGCCCGAGACCGAGATGCTCTTCGTCGGCGACAAGCGGCCGCCTCGGGTCAGCCTCCAGGAGCTGGATGAGTCGGCTCTCCGGCGCGGCCTGTCGGGCTGCCCCCTTTCCCTGCTGGCCGATTACAAGAACTCCTTCGGCTACCTGTTTCAGGTTCTCGGCCTCCTCGACCAGATCAGGCGGCGGGAATTCACCGATCTGGAACCGGTGGAGCTGGCTCGCCTGCGCAAACCCTTCGAGGCCGGCCGGCCGGCCGGCGGTTTCTTCCGCGACGTCCTGGCCCTGATCAGGGCCAGGCCCAAGCTGGAGGGGTTCAGGGAGGCGCTCAACCCCCTGGACCTGGAGGGCGGCCGGACCGAGCTCATGGCCAACCTGGAGAAGCTGTCGCTGCTGGGTCTGGAGCCGGAGCTGCTGGGCCAGATCTTTCTGATTCTGGTCGGCCACTCGACCCTGGGCCGGATCACCCTGGGCAAGCTGCCCGAGAAGTCCCTGGCCCCGCTGACCGAGGCCCTGGCCGGGGCCGACCAGAGTGACATCGTCAACACCATGCGGACGGTCCGGCTTTTAAGCCTGGCCGAGATGGCCGCCCTCAAGCCCGAGCCCCTGCCCCAGGCCCAGGCGGCCGAGTTCTTCTCCCTGGCCGACCAGTCCATCCGCATCGCCTCCGACCCCAGCCTGGACTGGGATCAGTATCACGAGGCTCAGATCAGTCTGGCCGGCGGGGCGACCAACCGGGCCATCCGGCGCATGCTCAAGCTCTTCGCTCTTTACGAGTACTTAGACGACTGGACCGAGCTGGTCCCCCTGGGCGACCACGAGAAGGAGATTCTGGCCGACTACGACCGGGACAAGCTCGGCCGCATCGAGGCCGTGCTGGAGCTGGTCGGCGCGGCGAGGGCCTTCAAGGAGCGCTTCGCGCCCGTCTTCAGCCCGGGGAGGCCCTACTTCTTTCGGCGCAGCCTGGACTTCGAGTTCCACGGCACGGCCCGGCTCTTCCCGGCCCTGGGCCCGGCGCGGGGCTTCACCCTCCTCTGGATCGTGGTCAACGTCTCGCCGACCCTGACCGTGGACTTCAACCGGCTCCTGCCCGGTCTGGGCAACGAGGCGATCGAGCAGGCCCTGGCTCAGCTCAGGGAGGTCCTGGACAACCTGGGGCCGGAGGCTCTCTCCCCGGAGTTCCTGGACCTGCTCCGGCGGGAGATGAGACCGGACCGGCCCGTCTTTGTCCATGACTCCGGCCTGGTGCTCAACCTCAACCCGCGCCTGAACACCCTGGAGGTCTCCTTCGTTCAGATGGAGCCGGCCCTGGAGAGGTTGAGCGAGCTGACCTCGGGCGCTCTGGGCCAGAGCGTCTCCGAACTGCCCCTGGCCGATCTGGTCGAGATGGACCGGCTCTTCGGCCGGCTCAAGGACTACGTCGATTTCATGGACCGGCAGGCCGCCCTGGCCCCGCGCCGCCCCGGGCCGGAAAGCTTTTTCCCGGTCCGGCGCAAGAAGTATCAGCTTCTGACCCGGCGGCTGTCCCAGACCCTGGCCGACCGCATCTTCCAGCCCGAGGTGCTCTACGACCAGCTCATCCGGCTGACCGAGCGGGCCCCCCGGCTGGCCGCCTTCTTCCTGCCCGAGCTGGCCGAGATGGCCTCCCTGCCGCCGGCCAGGCCCGACTACCCCGGCCAGGCGATGCACGCCTTCTTCCTTTGGGCGGCCTACAAGTTCCAGGCCCTGGTCACCGGGGACATGGACGCCTTCCAGGACGAGAACCTGGTCCACCGCCTGGCCCTGCGCGAGTTCGGGCTCGAGGCGGCCGGCGGGGTGGGGGTCACCCTGGAGCAGATGGCCGCCCTCCAGGACATCGTGGCCGGCCTCAAGGGCAAGCGCTACCTGCTCAAGGCCATCGGCGCGGCGGTGATCTTTCAGGACATCGGCCGACTGCCCAGCTACCGGGAGCGCTACGGCCGCCGGGCCGACTTCTCCGACCACGGCGCGGTCGGCTCCTGGCTGGCCGCCGAGACCGGGCTCCTGGACCGCTATCCCCTGGCTCCCCGGGCCAAGCAGGCGGCGGCCTTCCTCATCGCCCGCCACGCCCTACTAGGCCGCGTGGTCAAGGGCGAGGCGCCCCTGGTCGCCCTGGGCGAGGTCACCGCCGACGCGGACCTGGCCCTCTTTGACGCCTTCTTCCTGCACAACCTGGTCAGCTTGGCGGCCATCGGCGAGTGGTTCCTGACCGAGGACCTGATGGCCTATCTGTTGCGCCTGAGGAGCGAGGCCCGGGCCGTCATCAGGGGCGAGGTCACCTGGGCCGAGCTGGCGGAGCGGAACCTGGCCACCAAGGAAGCCCTGCCCTCGGCCCTGGACAAGGCCCTGGCCAGCCCGGAGCGGGTCGGCCCGGTCCTCTTTGACCAGCTCTGCCAGGACCTGGGCCGCCGGCTCCGCCCGGCCCGGCGCCTCAGGAACCGCCGCGAGGTGGCCGCCCTGGAGAGGCTCTTCCGGCTCAAGGGGCTCTGGTCGGTCAACTACGAGGCCGCGGCCCTGTTCCGGCTCAAGGTGCCCCTGGGCTACATCCACCGGCGGATGGATCTCCACTCGGTCGGTCTGGCCAGCCTGGAGCGGGAGCTGTTCGAGGCGGCCAGGCTGGACCGGGAGGGCCTGGCCCAGCTGCCCAAGTACGCCCGCGACTACCTGGTCGACCGCCTGGCCGATCTCGAGCGGCCGTTCACCCTGCTGGGCTGGTCATTTCTGGCCCAGTACCTGGGTCCGGTCAACCGGCTCAAGGCTCTCCTCCTGGGGCTCAGAGCGGCCGACGAGCTGGTCGGGGCGAGCGCCGGCCGGGTCGAGATCAGCTTCGTCGAGTTGGAGGAGATCATCAAGGAGCGCCACGAGTTCGTCAACGAGGCCCTGGGCCGGCTCCGGTTCAGCCGCCTGATGCGCGATCCGTCAGCCATCACCGCCCTCATCCAGGCCGAGGAGGGCCTCAAACTCGACTTCCAGTCGGCCACCCGGCGTCTGGCCCTCTCCTTCGCCGACGTCGGGCTGCCAGAGAGCTTCCGGCGCCTGGCCTCCAGGATCACCGACCCCGAGAAGCTGACCCGGGCCTTTGAGGATCGGCTCAGGGCCCTCAGGGCCAGGCCCTACAACACCCAGGCCTACGAGACGGCCCTGGAGAAGATCTACCAGGAGCGGCTCGGCCGCGTCACCGTCCGGCTGACCCAGGAGGGCGCGGCGGAGTTGATGGACCAGGAGAACCTGGAGGAGCTCTTCCAGGTCTACCACGAACGCCTGGGTCGGGCCGAGGAGGACCGCCTGACCGAGCTCCAGCGGACCGAGCTGGCCAACGCCTTCGAGCTGAGGAAGGAGCAGCTCAGGCACCAGCTCAGGCGCCAGCTGGCCGAGCGCCTGGCCCAGGTGGAAAGCCTCGACGAGCTGGAGGAGCTGTGGCGCCAGACGCGCCAGGAGCTCATCGCCCGCCGCCGGCTGATCGGCCAGGTCTGGGAGCGACGGGTGGCCCGGCTGTTCGACCTGGCCAAGGCCTGGCTAACCACGGGCCAGTCAGGGTCAGGGGATTAGAGTGTCCGAGCGCGGCCACCGCTTCTTCGAGGACTACGACGGCCTGGTCGGCTTCGGCCTGGACCGGCCCACCGACGAGGCCACCCTCAAGGTCTACCTCCAGCGCTTCAGCCGCGACGATATGCTGGCGTCCATCGTCCCCCGCCTCTCCGACCAGGAACTGGAACAGGTCTTTGACCTGCTCTCCCGCCTCATGGCCGGGCACCTGTCCAAGGACGAGTACGAGGAGCTGTTCCTGGACTAGGTTCAGCCGTCCCCGGCCAGGATCTCCCGGAACAGGGCAGCGTTCTCGGGCGCGTGGGCCATGTAGTCGTTGTTGAAGAAGGCGTAAAGGCTCCGGCCGGCCAGGCGGGGCCTCAGCCGGTCGGCCCAGGCCTCCAGCTCCGGGCGGGAGTAGTTGTAGCGGTAGGTCTCCCGGCCCCGGCCGTGGAAGCGGAGGTAGAGGAAGTCCGCCGTGGCCGGGGCCTCCTCGGGCAGCCGGGGGTGGCTCACGGCCACGAAGGCGGCCCGGCGGCGGCCGAGCAGGGCGGCGACCTCGTCGTCCCACCAGCTCTGGTGGCGGAACTCGACGGCGTGGCGGACCTGAATTGGCAGACCGGCCAGGAAGGCCTCCAGCCGGTCGAGGTCCTTGTGCAGGCTGGGCGGAAGCTGCCAGAGGATGATCCTGAGCGTCCCGAGGGCCAGGACCCGCTCCAGGAAGATCTCCAGGGCCTGGCCGTAGTCCCTGAGCTTCTTCAGGTGGGTCACCACCCGGGGGCCCTTGACCACCAGGTGGAAGCCGGGCTCCAGGCGCCGGTTCCAGGACTCGATCATCTTCTGGCCCGGGGTGCGGTAAAAGGTGGCGTTGATCTCGACCGTGTCGAACTTGCGGGCGTAGTATTCCAATCGCTTCGTCCCCTTGACCTCGGGCGGGTAGAAGCGGCCCTGCCAATCCTCGTAGGTCCAACCCGAGGTGCCGACGTGGATGGTCGAGGAGCTCACGGCCCCATTTTAGCCGGCCGGGCCGGGTCTGGACAGAGTCTTGCCGCCTTCGGATCGGGCCGGCCCCAACCCGTCGGCCGAGAGAATCCGCCGCCGCCAGTTGAAGGCCGGCCCCGGCCGGGTATACTTTTTTACTATCTTCACGGCTTCAGGCCGTGGCCAATTGAAAAGGGAGGGCGCAATGAGAAAAAAGAGATTAAAAGGTCCGATTATGATGGGCTTGGCCGTAATCCTGCTCCTGGCCACCCTGGGCCTGGTCAC
>Ga0068712_1004898_pt1 | contig 10916 bp, 8 predicted proteins | sample MTBAKSrepl1MetaG_FD_62987 | JGI IMG/M metagenome (GOLD analysis project Ga0068712, IMG submission 62987) | Enrichment culture microbial communities from Arthur Kill intertidal strait, New Jersey, USA, that are MTBE-degrading - MTBE-AKS1... | ecosystem: Environmental > Aquatic > Marine >... | reverse complement strand
GGGCCGTCGACCTCTGGAAACCTTTGAACTCGGCAAAGCCGGAAAGGAGGAGTTAAACGCAGCCTAAACTACATGTCCCGAGAGGGCAAACTGTACGGAAGGCTCTTGACTTTTACACTTAAGGCTCTTAGTTGATAGCTGTTTCATAATATGGCTCATTCTTACGCCGGCTGGTTTTATTCTTTTGTAATACCACGGCATATATTCATTAAAGTCCTAATGTTGTTGTCGTTTGCTTGTATTTGGGCTTGATTCATGGCATTCCGCACATCTTATTGTGCTTGGATTAGTTTAAAATAATGGACATCTTCATAACTTTTTATACCCTCATCAGAATATTCATTAATCAATTCCTCAAGAGTGTCATAACCACTTCCAAAATATCTTAATTTCGAGAAAAAAGGTTTTTCGCTTTCCGTATCAACAATAACGGCAAAATGCTTGGGAAAATTAGGATCACCCAACACCATGAGATATCGTTCATTATTCGTTGTTGTTTTATAGCCTGGAGCTATATCCATTTTATTTATTTCAATAAAATATTGCTTTAAGAAATCCGCGGCATCGCAATCGTTCAAATCATGCACAGACAGGAGATCTTTTGCATCCAAACATCCAAGTATATATAATGAAATGCCAAAAGAGCTTATTTGTTCATAAATCGGATTGTCTCTCGCACACATCATTTCTACTTCGTTGATGCGTTCCATCATAAGCAGTGACTCAATCTTCATGACATGCTCTCCTTGATATGGCGGTTGCCCGAATGTCGTTCCGATTTTCCGGCAACCGCCGTTGTGTGCGCTACTTTTCACAATGTACCGAGCTTTGGTCTTCCCTTGACTCCGTGCGAAAATGCATCAGACCCAACCACGAAGTTTCATTGCTTCCACCACGCGTTGGACTGCTACAATATAAGCAGCCTTACGCATATTGATTCCGAACTTCCTGGAAGTGTCCAACACCGATTTATAGGCATCGGTCATCTTTTTGTCCAAACGGCTGTGAACCGTCGCTTCGTCCCAGGCATACATGTACAAATTCTGAACCATTTCGAAATAGGACACTGTAACCCCACCGGCGTTGCACAGGAAATCCGGTATTACATGGATTCCTTGGTCATACAGAACATCATCCGCTTCCGGAGTCGTTGGCCCGTTGGAAAGCTCGGCCACGATTTTTGCCTTGATATTGGGGGCGTTTTTCCCGGTAATCACGTTTTCCAACGCTGCCGGAATCAATATATCGACATCCAGTTCAAGCAATTCCTCGTTGGAAATTCTTTCCGTATTTGGACAGTTGACGACAGAGGTGGTTTCTTCCTTGAATTTGCACACTCCATCCTGATCGATCCCCTGTTCGCAAAATGCGCCGCCCTTGCTGTCACTCACGGCGACAATTTTGCAGCCATACAGGTCCCGTGCCAGGCACGCCGCGTAATTTCCCGCATTTCCGAAACCTTGTATGGCAATGGTGGCGCCTTTGAGGTTCAGCCCCAGTTCCCTGGCCGCCTCGCGAATGGTATACATCCCTCCTCTGGCCGTTGCATCGCCTCTTCCCAAAGACCCGCCCAGGCAGATGGGCTTGCCCGTAATGACCCCAAATTTGTTCCTTCCCGCGATTTTCGAGTACTCATCCATCATCCACGCCATTATGGCCGGGTTCGTGTACACGTCGGGGGCGGGAACATCCTTGTCGGGACCCACAAACTGGTATATCGCCCTTATGTAGCTCCTGCTCAAACGCTCCAGTTCGGTTTTGGACATCGCCTTGGCATCGCAGATGACGCCGCCCTTTCCGCCGCCGAGGGGGAGGTCCATAAGGGCACACTTCCATGTCATCCAGGCGGCTAGGGCCCGCACTGTATCAATGGTTTCTTCAGGATGGAAACGGATTCCCCCCTTGGTGGGCCCCTTGGCGTCGTTGTATTGCACCCGGAAGCCCTGGAATATCTTGGTGGAACCGTCGTCCATGCGCACGGGTAACGAGACATGGACTTCAAACATGGGGTTGCGGAGAAATTCATGCACATGGGGCTCCAGCTTCAGAATTTCCGCACACGCAGCTATTTGTTTTCTCGCAATTTCAAAAGGGTTCGTGCTCGACATGACGGTTTCATCCTCCATGGTTTTTAGGGTGGATGTTAACTTCATCCTTGCCAGCAGACACAACAGCAGGATGCGTGCCAACGCGAGCGAACCATGAATCAAGTCCACAACATCCTGTATTTATTAAAACATATGAAGATTCGGGATTGATTGGGGCAAAAACCCCGGAAAGGGAATGGCAAGACGCTGCTCAATATCTGAACAGCCCTGCTGATTATTTGAGCATCTCTCACCCCATTTCATCCAAGTGCCCGGGTGGCGGGAGTGCGGAGTCGGGCGACGCGCGGACAACATAAGCAAACCCGTGGGCGCCCCCAACCGCTTTACGGATTTTGGGCAGGGGGGAAAACGCTGAAGCCGCCGCCGGGAGACGGGGTGTTCACCCCCCAAAGCGGAAAAACAAGCCCTGGTGGGCTTCAGCCCCGATCCGGCGTGTCGCCGCCACCTACTAAAAAGCAAACAGCTTGCTGGCTTTCGGCGTCAGCGACTATCTTGACATAATTGCCGCCGGCGGACGCCGGCACGTCTATGACCTTGATGAAATCCGCGTATGGCAGGCCCTCGGGCAGGATTTCGGTCAGGCTATTGGGGGAGGAATCAAAAAAGGAAAAGTTGAATTCCGTAGCTGGGTCATCCGGATAGACGGGCAGGTAAATAATTTGCGATTCCACCAGGTCAAGGAAGAAGTGGGTGCCGTATGAAAGTTCCGGAACGTGGCCGGCCGACTCGAGGGCTATCTCCACGAGAGCTGCGACGTTGTTTATGTCCGCGTAGGAAGTGTTCACGCCCAGGCTGATGTTGGAACTTCCCCAACGGCCCGGTCCCATCAGGATGGTCCTTTGCTCCTGCATGAGCGGGTGCCTGTTGAGGTTTCCCACCACGCGTCCCAGCGATTTTTTCACATCCAGAGACGCCTTCTCGGAATAAGCCCGAGGATCGACATAAATGATATAGCGTATCCGGTTCACCACGCCACCCGGAATCATGCGAGCCGAACGGAAAAGGACACTCCCTTCTTCAAGAGCCCATGACGCCGGGGCATCATTGAGCCGGGCGCCCGGCAGCCTCATGGGCCTGCACTGTAACAGGTTGAGCCTGATCTTGTTCTCCGGGCCTACGAAGGCGGTGAACTCTGTGTCCACCGGATATCCGTAAACCTTCTCCAGCTTTGCCGTCATTTCCCTGAGCACCCGGATGAAATCCGTTTGCCTGATGAGGAGATTGAATGTCAGGACGGGATTGTTGAAGTTGTGGAGGAAGACACCGACTGGGTCCCGCACATGATCGCCCTCAACCGACGAGATGAAAAGATGCAGTCCGGGGTAATCCGCGTCCGCGGCCAAGCCGGCAAAGGTTTTTGTGCAAAAGGCGTTCCGGGACAAATCCAGGAGATCCACCCGTCGCTGGGAATAAACCAATATCCTGCTTCCGGTTTCCTGCCTCAGGTCTGGGTGGCTCAAGGCGATCATGCGGGGGTAATCGCCGCCGACCCGGTTCACCGCGCGCGTGCCCAACCCGAATACAAGGCGCACCAGGCCCTGCATGGGGTCTATCCGATCGGTCCACCTGTAGAGGTTATGGGAAAAAGCCACGCCGGCCAGTTGCGGAAAAAAAAAGTCTTTGTAGCGGAAGCCTGAAACGCGCTGGACCAGAATGGCCATCTGCTCATCGGACTCTCCCAGCCCCCTCTGTCTTCGGTAAGCCAAGGCGTCCGGATTTACGGCGCTTGCATAGACCAGCTTCACCGCATGCAGAAACGCCTCCATCCTCTGTTCCGGTCGGCCCTGATTGGCGCAAAACTCGCTCCGGTATTTCCCCGCGAACGCATTGCCGAAACCGTCTTCGAGCAGGCTGCTCGAACGCACGATTATCGGGGCTTGGCCGAAATAATCCAGCATGTCCTGGAACTGCTCCATGATTTCAGGCGAGAACTTCCCGGCCAGAAACCGCTCTTCGACCTTTTGGAACTCCTCCGGTGATATCTGGGAGGTGCGGGTGAGGCGCATTCGGAGCCGGAACAGGCCGTTGTTGACCAGAAAGCCGAAGAAGACATCTGAGCCGATGTAAAAGGAGTCGTGCTGTTCGAGCACCCGGCTGAAATCGATTTCCCCGGGGGCGTCCAACAGGATCTTTCTTGCCAGGATCATTCCCGACGCCTTGCCGCCAATGCGGCCGGAGCCGATCATCCTGTTCCGGATGTCGAACAGGTCCTTCACGGAGAGATACTCATCGGCCAGCCGGCTGAACAGGGAATAGTCCCCGATCATCATCCGGCAGAACTCCTGCTTCAACGCGCCTATCTCCTGGGCCCGCTCCGGGGAGATGTATTCAGCCTGATCAACCTGCGAAAGCTTTTTATATACGGCTTCCCAGGGCACAAAAGAGTCCGCTTTGCGCCGGAGGGGCTGCTTGCTTGCGCGGGCCAGGACTTCAGAGGCTTCCCCGCTTTGGAATATGGGAAACATGTTCTGCTCATGGAACCGGTGCGGGAGGAACATTTGCGATGAATAACGGCCCCATACCTTGAGGGGTTGTATGTAAAGATGCCCCTGGATGCGATATACGTCTATCAGCACTTGGGTGGTGTCTCGAATCCTGGCCACCGCGACGTGCGAATGCCTCCCCCGGGTCAATGCGAAGTAAGCCACGGTGTCCATTTCCCTGAGGTAAGGGCAGGTGACCTGAAAGAAATTGGCCAGCAGCTGGTCCGTGGCCCAGTCCTCCAACAGAGCGGAAAGGTTGTCGAAGACGTAAAAGGCTCCCGGACCCTGTTCTTCAATGACTGTGTTCACCTGGGTACTGAAGCTGTCAAACCCCTGGCCGGGGTCCACTTTCAGGGTGAGCAGGTTTTCCCGCGGTTTAAGGATGAGCGGATGAGGGGCGAATCTAATGTAAATCAGCTTGCGGCCATTGGCCAAGGCCGACTTCGCGAAGGCCCTTGCGAGGATGGAATAATTCTCCACCTCATCCACCTGCCAGACCACGTTGTCGCCGATGCGAAGCCAGTCAATGACTTGGTCCAACGCCGGGAAGCCGCTGCTGATTCTATTCGAATTCCTCTCATTCATTGTTTTTCCCGACGTATTTTTCAATCCTTTGCCGCAATGTATTTCTGCTAATGCCGAGCATCTTCGCCGCCTGGACCTGGTTGTTTCCGCATTCCTCCAGGGTTTTTCTTATGAGCGCCTCTTCAACGAGTTCAATGACGCCGGCATGCGCGTCCTGCTTTGAAACCCGCAGGAATTCCGTAACGAGTTCCTCCAGCCTGTCTTGGAATCTGTTCCGCAGGTTTTCCCTGCTTGACTCATGGAAGGCAACCTCCTGTTTTTCCACCATCATGACGAGATTTTCCGCTGAGATGAATTCTCCGCTGCAAAGGAGAACGGCTCGGCGGATACAGTTTTCAAGCTCCCTGACGTTTCCGGGCCATGAGTAGGCCATGAGCCTTTCCATGGCGCTTTCCAGAACATGGCTGACCGGCTTGGAATACTCCGCGCTGAAACGGCCCACGAAATATTCCACCAGCTCGGGTATGTCCTCCGAACGGTTCCTCAGAGCCGGCAAATCTATGGAAATGATTTTGAGCCGCCAGAACAGATCCTCCCTGAACCTCCCCTTTTCGACCTCCGTCTCCAGGTCCTTGTTGGTGGCGGCTATGATCCGGATGTTCACCCTTATGGTCTCCGAACCTCCGAGCCTCTCAAACTCCCCTTCCTGGAGCACCCTCAGGATTTTCGCCTGTGTGGACAAGGACATGTCCCCGATTTCATCCAGGAAAAACGTCCCGCCGTCGCAACGCTCGAGTTTGCCGATGTGCGTGAGCTCCGCGCCCGTAAAGGCCCCGCGTTCGTATCCGAACAACTCGCTTTCGAAAAGGCTGTCCGGAATAGCGGCGCAGTTGACGGCCATGAAACGCCCTTTCTTCCGGAGGCTGTGGTGATAGATCGCCCTTGCCACCAGTTCCTTTCCCGTGCCGCTTTCTCCGCCGATCAGGACAGACACGTCTTTTTCCGCCACCTGCCCGATCAGTTTGTACACCTCCTGCATTTTTTTACTGCTGCCGATAATGCTCAGCTCGCCCTTGGCCTTGCCGGGGGGCGTCCCGCCGGACGGTTGCGGAAAATTTACCACCTCCTTCATCTGGCGGTTTATGACGAGCGCATCATAAATGATTCTACTCAGGTCCTTCCGGTCGAAGGGCTTGAGAAGGTAATCATATGCGCCCCTTTTCATGGCCTCGATGGCGGTTTCCGTCGTTCCGTAAGCCGTCATTATGATCACGGGCGTCTTGACCTGCGAGTCCTTGATTTTTGTGAGGGTCTCAAGGCCGTTTAGTTGCGGCATCTTGTAATCCATGAGGATCAAGTCGAACGCCTCCCGGGAAATAAGATCAAGCGCGGTAAGGCCGTCCTTGCACGCCTTGACCGCGTAGCCCTTTCTCGAGAAGAAACGCCTGAGGAAATGGGTCAGGCCCTCATCGTCTTCAATGATCAGTATCTTGTCCATGTTCCTTCTGAAGGTCCTTGTCCGGCTCTGATGGGAGAAAAATGGAAAAGACCGTCCCGGCGCCAATCGCGCTTTGAACTTGAATGGCACCACCATGGCGCTGAACGGCGCTGTGAACAAGGGAAAGCCCCAATCCGGTTCCGGATGGCTTGGTGGTGAAAAACGGATCGAAGATGTTGGGTATGGTTTCTTTTGCAATCCCGGGGCCGGTGTCCGAGACATCCACCCTGACGCATGGAACCGGTTCGCCGTTTATTTCGTAAGAATCCATCCTGGCTGCTACTTCGAGCTTTCCATGATTGTCTATGGCTTCCAGCGAGTTGATCAGAAGATTGATGAGGGATTCTTCCAAGAACTTCTTGTCTCCTCGTATTTTCATCAATTCTCCTGACGTTTTCATTTCCAGAGAGCATTCCTGCTTGTTGGCCATGGGCCTGACCACGGAAAGAGTTTCTTCTATAAGCGACTCGACGTCAAATAGGGAAAATGTCAATTCCTGGGGTTTTGCAAAATCGAGAAAGCGATTAATCGTCTTTTCGATTCTCTTTATCTGCCCCATGGCTACCCCGAAATCCTCCTCGTTTTCCGGAGAAGTCTCAATGTCGCTCTGCACGGATTCCAGAAAAAGCTTGATGGATGTCAGTGGCGTTCTTATCTCATGTGTCACTCCCGCCCCCATACGTCCCAAGGCCGCGAGTTTCTCGGACCTGGCAGCGGCCAGCCGTGACTGTTGCAGGATAATGTCCGTTTGGTGAAGCTTCGACTCCTTCAGGTAAACTTCTTTTTCGAGCAGGATTTGCCTATCCTTGAGTTGCGAGGCCATGTTGTTGAACGCATGGAAAAGCAGACCTATTTCATCCTTGCGATTTATTTCCATCGCCGTTTTGTCATAATCGCCCTTGGCGAGATGGTTGGCCGCATCACTCAGTTGTTTTATGAGGCGGACAAGATAACGGGAAATGGCCCACGCAAGAAAAGCCGCGCAGCATATAGAAAAAACCAGCGTGACGTAAACATACCGCCTTAACAAGTCGGCGCTCCGGAAGGCTTCGTCCCTGTCCTGTTCGACAACAAGATACCAGTCGGTGCCCGGCACCTTGCGGGAGGCGCCCAAAACTTCTATGCCACGGTAGTCTAAATAAGTCTTTTTTTTGGCATTCGTCGAAAAGATTTTTTTGAAGCTCCCGGACTGGGCGATGTTTTCCGCCAATATCCGGTGCGGCTCCTTGTGAGCCAGAAAAGTGCCCTCCTTATCCACCAGATAGCACTCCCCTGTTTTCCCGAGGCTCACATTTAGGATGATGTCCAAGATCATGTTTGTGCCCACTAGGGCGCATACCGTTCCCTTGAGCCGGCCGTCATGGTCGAAAATGGGTGCGGCGATGCGGAAAGTAGATTCACCGCCTCCCTGGCCGAGAGTGATTCCGGACACTAACAAATCGTTTTCACCAGATTTGATCCTGATCTTCCACCCTGTGTCGGGATACTCGATCCTTTCTCCGAAAACAAGATGTCCATCGGCCGAAAACACGGAAATCTTCTTGTAAACCTTATAATGGACACCTACGAGATTGAGATAGGGCTCAATAATATCCTGATCCATGGATCTGAGGATCGAGGAGCCGGCGATCACCAGCAAATCCGCCCGCCTCTCCGAGAGCCACCGCTCCAAAAGATGGACCTTGTCGTCGGCCACGTTCTGTAGCTGGCTGTTGACCATTTTGACGATTAGCTCGTCGGCCGTTACCATGGAAAATACGCCCAAGACGCATAAGGGGATCAGAGCCAGCAGAAAAAAAAGGGCCATTGCCTTGACTTGCAGGTTGTCCTTTAAGCGAATCCTGGGCAAGGGGGGTTCCTTTGTGAATTCATGAGTGCTTGAACATCCGTAACACCATATCATACTTAAGCAAAACAGGGAAGGGTGTCATAAAAAACCGCTCTCCCCTTGACAACGTATATCGTTGACTATATAGTATACAATATGGAAACCATTTTTGGACAATATATCCGCGGCCGTCGTGAGGAACTCAGGAAAAAGGATCGCAGTTTCTCCCTCAGACAGGTTGCAGGAAAGATCGGGATCGAGCCCAGTTTCCTGAGCCGGGTGGAGCGGGGGGAACCCACATCTCTCTCCGAGGAAAAGATTATCGCGCTCGCAGGGGTCCTGGGTGAAGACCCTGATGTCCTGCTGGCCCTGAGCGGCAAGGTCTCAACCGACATCCAGGATGTCATCCGGAAACGCCCCAAACTCTTTGCTCAGCTCATCCGGGACCTGAAGGATCTACCTGACCACGCGGTTCTCCGCATTGTTCGGGAAGTCCGCGATGGCGATTGGTAACCGAGTTTGAAAGGAGACAGGAAATGATCGAGTTAAAAGAGGATGCCTTAGTTTTTTCGTTTCCAGCAGTCCACCCGGAAGCAAGGCTCAAGATTACCTTTCAACGCACATTCAGGATTCCAGATGACGACAAGGAGTATCCCCTTCCCCCGGGATTCGGTGCTTTCCCTCTTCGGCACGTGGACGACTATGCCGGGAAGGTTCCCCAGCGGTGGATCGAGCGCGGCGGCGTGCTGCTCCCAATGTATCAGTCTGAGGCCTTGTGGTTGGATTTCATGTCGTATCCCACCTCTTACGGCAGGCACGCCTACCCCTTTGCCATCAAAGTGGCCACCGGGAAAATCAATGCGGTCACCGGAGATTCATGGTCAGAGGGTCTCAACAGAAGCCCTCAGGATTACATGGTTTCCACCGAGCAACCCTGGCTTGACGGGTACTGTGTTGAAAAGGGGGTTATCCGGCAGTTCGTGGCCATGCCACTTGGAGCCGGCTATTCCGCCGAAGAGCAAATCACCGGGGAAGCTGAGCATGGCGGGATTCAGATTGCAGTCTACCCCATGAAGCGAGAGGCTTTTGAAAACTACTTTTACTTTCCCAAGCTAGAAGAAGCGATTCTAGTCTTTGGACCATCAGTGTGCGAAAGTTGTTCTGAGATGGGATTGTCTCCAGGCGGCCGAATGCGTCAGGAAATATATAAAGATCCATTCAAGTTGGATGACTGGGATATGGAAAATACCAGCCGGTGTTTCGTTCATATTGCCAATTCAATGGTTTGGAGATCCATAACCGGCGATGACCCTCCAACGGTTCCCTTGACTGCGAAAGACTACAACGATGGAGGATTGCCCTGGTTCGACTATTACAATAAAGACGGAAAAGCATTGAGCGGTTCACAGAAACTCGATCAGATGAAAAGCGTGGCTCAGAAAGGGAAGGAAAAAGGGGATGTCCCGTTGCCCGAGAACGAGAGCGTGACTCCGGATCACATAATCAAGATGAGAAAGAGTTTAATGCGGGACCAGGTGAGAGAGGGACATTTCTAGGCGGCAAGCAAATTTGAGTTTAGAGGACAAACAAGGGGGGCTTTTTATCCTGTCCTGGTCCGCGCTGGAGAATCAGCTCGGGGAAACACCGCAAAAGATCAGCCAGGCGGCTTTGGGCGGCCTGGGTCAGGCCGCCCAAAGCCGTGCCCTGGAGGAATATCCGCGGAGTCACAGGAAAAAATCTAACCGCCTCCTGGAAAAATACCTGAATTTACAGAATAAAAACCCATGGGCTGGGAGAGCCGCCCCTTACCCCCCAGGAAGGCGGGCAGACACGCAGGTCTGCCCCTACGGAAAACTGGCAAACAGGGGAGGACGGGCGGACGCCGTCCGCCCCGACGATGGACGGGGGGAACGGGGCCGGACCTCGGCGGAAGTGGCGGCGGCGGCTGGCATGGTGGCCTGGCTGGCGGCTATCCCGGAGGAGATGTGGTGGCTATTCGGGGCGGGTTATCTGGGCTACGCCGGACTGAGGACCTGGGATAAGACCAAGGGCAAGTGAAAACGAAGTGAAAACGGGAAACGGCCCCTTGAATAATGTCAAAGGGGCCGTTTTTATTGGAAAAGCTTGGTGCCGAAGGCGGGATTTGAACCCGCACGGGCAGCGCCCACCACCCCCTCAAGATGGCGTGTCTACCAGCTTCCACCACTTCGGCACGATCGTGAGCAACATTAAGGCCTGTCTTCCTGACCGGGCTGAATAGGCTGAGCCTGTTCCTTGGGCATGTCCGGAACGGCCGGGCTGCTTGTTTCCGGTGTGGACTGCGAGGTCGGAGCGCCTTGCTGGTTCTGAGCCGGAGTGGTTACCTCTTCCATGACCGAGCCCCCGCCGATCTGTCTTTCACCTATGTAACTGAGGCTTAAAGATGTCAGCATGAAAATGATGGCGGCGGCGGCGGTGACCTTGCTCAAAAATCC
>Ga0068712_1004891_pt1 | contig 10930 bp, 7 predicted proteins | sample MTBAKSrepl1MetaG_FD_62987 | JGI IMG/M metagenome (GOLD analysis project Ga0068712, IMG submission 62987) | Enrichment culture microbial communities from Arthur Kill intertidal strait, New Jersey, USA, that are MTBE-degrading - MTBE-AKS1... | ecosystem: Environmental > Aquatic > Marine >... | reverse complement strand
CTCTCGCTCCATCTTCTTCTTGAGCTTCTTGATCGCCTGGTTAAGGTTGTTGCCTTCAACCTTGACGGTGATTATGGCCTACACCCCCCTTCAACCGAATTCGCTACGGCTCGCTCCGGGGCAACACCCGCGGCCGTCAGGCTCATTGATTCACGCCCTCTCGGGAGCGGAAAGGCTATTTATACCTTTTCCGCGCTGAAAAGGCAAGGCCCAAGAGCTGGAAACGGGCCTCCCAGCCGGGCCGCTCCCCCGGGGACGGTTCAGCCCACCCGGCTCAGATCCACCGGCAGGCCGGCCAGGCTGCGGCGCAGGAGCTGGAGCAGAGTCTTGGCGTTGGAGCGCCGGGGGATGTGGCAGACGAACTCGACCTCGGGCTGGCCCGGCTTGGGGGCCAGGAAGTTGTAGACCTCTTCCAGGCCGGCCCGAACGTTGGCCAGGTCGCGGGCGTAGAGCTCGCCCCAGGAGGTCTGGTGGAGGAGGGCCAGACCGGTCAGCTCGGTCTCGAAGCCGGTCTCCTCCAGGTTGACCACCAGGGCGACCTTGACGATCCCGGCCGGCTTGACCAGGTCCTCCCGGGAGGGGCTGGTCCGCCTCAGGCCGCCGAAGTGCTTGAGCAGGAAAGCGAAGAGCCGCTGGACCTCGGGCAGGGCCACCCGGCTGGCCAGGGGGCCCTCGACGGGGTCCAGGTAGAAGCTGGTGCCGCTGACGGCCAGATCGTTGACCGCCAGCCAGGCCAGGAGGGGGGTCAGGCCCTTGGTCCTGATCAGGGCGTTGGCCTCGCCGATCTTGTCCGCCGCGCCCTCGTAGGCCTCCCAGACCAGGGCCGGACTCCCCTTGGCCCGGCCGATGGGGCGGAAGGTGATCGTCTCCAGGGGCTTGGGGTTCTCCAGCAGGTTGGGCAGGAAGGGCACCCGGTGGCGCTTGAAGCCGTAAAAGAGCATCAGCCGGCGGCCCAGGGCGGTCAGATCCAGGGGGTCGATGACGGTCTGGCCTTCCGGGCTGGTCTTGGCCTGCTCGGCCAGGCGGCCGTAGGTCCGGAACATGAAGTCGTTGATCCGCTCGGCCAGCTCCAGACGCCGGGTCATGGGCCAGGACTCGTAGCTGTTGAGCTCCTCGAGGCGTTCGGCCTCCCAGTCCCACTGCCTGACGTATCCGGCCAGCAGGATCTTGTCCGGACCGAGACGGCGCTTGGAGGCCAAATCCCGGCCGGTCAGGCCCGGGTTGATCTTGAGGTAGAGGCAGGTTCTGACCGTTTCCAGGTCCTCCTCCCGCCCAACCGAGGTGAGGTGCTCGGCGACCAGGTCGAACATGAGCAGGTAGGGGTCCGGGACGTCCTCCTGGCCGGCCATGACCTGGCGCTTGAGCTGCTCGGCCAGCAACCCGCTCCCGCCGGACTCGGCGTAGGCCTCGATGAGGGCCAGCTTGACCACCGACTTGAAGGGTCTGTCCAGGCCCTTCTGCATGTTCCACAGCGAAGCCCCGAAAAACTCGCCCGAGTCCAGGCTCTCCAGATGGCCCAGGTCGACGAAGGCGTTGGCGTCCAGGCGGAGGGCCTGGCGGCTGGCCTCGATGAGGCGCCTATAGCCGGCCAGGCTCAACCCGGGCGGCGAGACCCACCACCAGGGCGTCTGGCCGGCCACCAGAGTCAGGGAGCGGTAGAACTCCTCCTTGAGCAGGGTGGCCAGAGCCGAGCCAACCGATTCGTCGCTCAGTTCGCCGAAACGGTTGAGCCTGACCTCATTGATGTCGGTCAGGAACAGGGTCGCCTCGGCCCGGCCGGCCTGAGCCAGCCAGCGCTCCAGGGCCCGGCACTTGGCCTGGAGGGCCTCCTCGGCCGTCTGGCCCAGCTTCTGGCGATCGACGATGACCCAGAAGTCGAAATCGGAGCGGGAGGTCTGGGCCACGGAGCCCAGGGAGCCCACCAGCAGGAGCGAGTGGATGGGCATGTCCCTGGCGTAGAGGCCCCAGGCCGGCCGGCGGGGCAGCTCGATCTCGGGCAGGCCCTCGGCGGCCAGCTCGGCCAGGCGGGGCGGCTCGGCCATGTAGACGATGCCGGCCGGCGCCTCGGCCGGAATGCCGGCCAGGGGGCCGGTGCGGGTCCTCAGGTCGAGGTGGAGCAGGACCGGGATCAGGCTCAGAGCCCGCCGCTGGCTCTCCGGGAGGCGGGCGTAGATGTGGTCAAGCTTGCGCCGGTTGAAGGCCAGAAAGAGTCGGTGGTAGTGGCCGATCAGCCGTTCCGCTTCCGGGCTGAGCGCTTCGGTCAAACCGGCCTCCCAGGACCCGCCCGGCGGCGAGGGCGGAATCGCCTCCACGCCCCGGCGCGGTCGATGCTTCAGCCATCCAGCCCCCCTGCCCTGTTTAGATTATATCCTCCCCGTCTTGTTCTGTCAGCCCTGATACGGCCGCGCCGGCGCGGCGTTGACAGGCCGGCCGGGAAAAGTCTATTCTGGCCGGCGGGTGGAGGGGCAAAAACCCAGAGCCAGAGTGGTTGATCGACCGTTCCTGGTGTAGAATCCTTCCGCCGCGGCTCAGATCCGTTCGCGCAAGGGGCGATGCCTTGACCGGGGCCGGTCTCCTCCTGACAGGCCTGGGACGCTTGCGGGGAGCCCGGCGGCCGGCGGGGTGGAGAATTGCTCCTGAAGCCTCCTAACAGAAAGGGGCGAGTCTGGCGGGGCGGCCTGCGCTTCATCGGCGGGCTGGCCGCGGCCGGGCTGACCCTCCTCCTGCTGATTCAAGTCCTGGCCTACCTCTCCTTCTCCCTCTCCGGGCTGAAGGAGTTCTCCTTCGCCGAGCTCAAGCGCCTGCCCCCCCCGGAGCGCAACCCCAGCGTCCCCAAAAAACTGCACGTCGTGGCCGAATGGCCCGAAGGGGCCGAGCGCCGCTTCCAGGAGTCGCCCGACCTGGCCGAGCTGGTCAAGGCCGGCCAGCTGCCCCCGGTGGAGGAGCGGGTCGGCCGGGCGCCCCTGGTCATCGTCCCGCCGGACCAGTTGGGACCCTACGGCGGCACCTGGACCCGCTTCGGCATCAGCCCGAGCGACGTCGGCCTCTACCGCCACCGCCTGGCCTACGAGGCCCTGGTGCGCTGGGACCCCATGGGCCGCAGGCTGCTGCCCAACGTGGCCCGGCGCTGGGCCGTCGAGGACGGCGGCCGCAGCTACACCTTCTGGCTCAGGCCGGGCATGCGCTGGTCCGACGGCCAGCTCTTCACCGCCGACGACATTGTCTTCTGGCACGACGACGTTCTCAAGAACCAGAAGCTGACCCCGGCCGTCAGCCCGGACCTGAAGCGGGGCGGCCGGGCGGTCGAGGTGGAGAAGATCGACGACTACTGCGTCCGCTTTCGCTTCAAGAAGCCCCACGGCCTCTTCCTGGAGCTGATGGCCGGGGAGTGGGGCTACGACATCGTGGGCTACCCGGCCCACTATCTCAAGCAGTTCCACCCCAAATACGCGGCCAAGGCCGAGCTGGACGAGAAGGTCCGGGCCAGGGGCTACGACTTCTGGTACCAGCTCTTCGAGAGGCAGGCCTCCTGGAGCAACCCGGAGCTGCCCACCCTGTGGGCCTGGAGCCTCAGGAAGCCGCCGCCGGCCAGGCCGGTGGTCTTCGAGCGCAACCCCTACTACTTCAAGGTCGACCCCCAGGGCCGCCAGCTGCCCTACATCGACCGGATGACCTTCGAGATCTTCGACGTCGAGACCATCAACCTCAAGGCCATCAACGGCGAGGTGGGCATGCAGGGCCGCCACTTAAGTTTCGAGAACTACCAGCTCTTCATGTCCAACCGGGCTAAGGGCGGCTATCGGGTCCTGCACTGGATCGACGGCGGCACGGGCAATCTGGTCCTCTGCCCCAACCTCAACCACCGCGACCCGGCCCTGAGGCAGGTCTTCGGCGACAAGCGCTTCCGCATCGCCCTGTCCGTGGCCATCAACCGGGAGGAGATCAACCAGGTCCTCTACTACGGGGTCGGCCGCCCCAGCCAGATGGCCCCTCCGGACTGGTCGGTCTACTGGGTGCCCGAGTACGAACGGGCCTACATCGACCACGATCCGGCCCTGGCCAACCGCCTCCTGGACGAGATGGGCCTCGACCGCCGCGGCCCGGACGGGGTCCGCCTCCTGCCCGACGGCCGGCCCCTGGCCTTCAAGATCGAGACCTCGACCAACCTGAGCGGCTTCCAGACCCTGGAGATGGTCGCCGACTACTGGCGCCGGGTCGGGATCAAGGCCACGGTGAGCCTCCTGGCCAGGCAGCTCTACAAGGCCCGGCAGAGGGCCCTCTTGGTCGACGTCGGGGTCTGGGTCGGCGCCGGGGCCGACATCCCGGTCCTGGACCCCCGCTTCTTCTTCCCGTATTCGAGCGCCTCCATCCAGGCGATCCAGTACGCCAAGTGGTACGCCTCCCGGGGCAAGAAGGGCGACAAGCCGCCCCCGGAGATCATCGAGTGCATGGAGCTGTATCGCCGGATCGAGTGCGCCCCGGAGGAGGCGGAACGGATCAGGCTGTTCAAGCGGATCATCCAGCTCAACGCCGAGAACCTCTGGGTCATCGGCACGGTCGGCGACGTGCCCCAGATCTTCCTGGTCAAGGACTCCTTCCGCAACGTGCCCGAGGTGGCCGTGAACAGCTGGCTGGTCCGCACCCCGGGCAGCACCGCCCCGGAGTGCTACGCCATCGAAGGGGGGAGGTGAGGCTTGCTCCACCTGATCCTGCGCCGCCTGGTCTGGATGATCCCGACCCTGTTCCTGATCTCGGTCATCTCCTTCGCCATCATCCAGCTCCCCCCGGGCGACTACCTGACCTCCTACATCGCCGCCCTGGAGGAGACGGGCCAGACCGTGGCCGAGGAGCGGGTCCACGCCCTGAGGCAGCGCTACAACCTGGACGACCCCTTCTACGCCCAGTACCTCAAGTGGCTCAACAACCTCCTGCCCTTCGGCTTCACCCGCCAGGGCGAGGGCGAGTACCTCTTCGTCAGGCACCAGGACGGCTCCAGGAGCTTCAACTGGCCCGGCTTCAAGTGGCCGGACATGGGCCTGTCCTTCGAGTGGGACAAGCCGGTGACCCAGCTCATCAGGGAGCGGCTTCTCCTGACCACGATCATCTCCCTGAGCACCCTGCTCTTCACCTGGGCCCTGGCCATCCCCATCGGCATCTACTCCGCGGTCAGGCAGTATTCCGTCGGCGACTACTTCTTCTCCTTCCTGGGCTTCATCGGCCTGGCCACGCCCAACTTCCTGCTGGCCCTGATCTTCATGTACCTCGGCTACTCGGTCTTCGGGGTCAGCGCCGGCGGCCTGTTCTCGCCGCACTTCCAGGACGCCCCCTGGTCCGCGGCCAGGTTCATGGACCTCCTGGCCCACATCTGGATCCCGGTGGTCGTCATCGGCACCTCGGGCACGGCCGGGCTGATCCGGATCATGCGCGGCAACCTGCTGGACGAGCTGAGGAAGCAGTACGTCATGACCGCCCGGGCCAAGGGCCTGGGCCGGCTGAGGCTGATCCTCAAGTACCCGGTCCGGGTGGCCTTGAACCCCCTGGTTTCCACGGTCGGCTGGGCCCTGCCGGCCATCCTCTCGGGCGAGGTCATCACCGCCGTGGTTCTGGGCCTGCCCACCACCGGCCCTCTCCTGCTCAGGGCCCTGCTCAACCAGGACATGTACCTGGCCGGGAGCATGGTCATGCTCCTGGCCCTCCTGACCGTGGTGGGGACCCTGCTCTCGGACCTGCTGCTCATGGCCATTGACCCCCGCATCCGCTACGAGTCCAGGGAGAGATAGCGTGGCTGAAAACCTCAAGGCCGAGAGCCAGATCCTTCTGCCCGGGCTGGAGGAGCGAGGCCTGGAGCTCTACACCGCCTCCCAGTGGCGGCTGATGTGGTGGAAGTTCACCAAGCACAAGGCCGCCTACGCCTCCCGGCTGCTCATCCTGCTCCTCTACTTCCTGGCCGCCTTCTGCGAGTTCGTGGCCCCCTACCCCCTGGACCGGCGCGACGTCGATTGCGCCTACGCCCCGCCCCAGCGCCTCCACCTAATCTCCGATGAGGGCCTCCACCTGCGGCCCTTCGTCTACGGCCTGGAGGGCATGCGCCACCCCGAGACCCTGCGGAAGATCTACGCCGAGGACAGGAGCAGGATTTACCCCGTCCGCCTCCTGGTCAGGGGCGAGCCCTACCGCTTCTGGGGCCTCTTCGAGACCGACCTCCACCTCTTCGGCGTGGCCAAGGGCGGGACCGTCTTCCTGCTGGGCACCGACTCCCTGGGCCGGGACATGTTCAGCCGGATCGTCTACGGGGCCAGGATCTCGGTCTCGGTGGGCCTGCTGGGCGTCTTCCTGAGCTTCTGCCTGGGCCTCTCCCTGGGCGCGTTCTCCGGGTTCCACGGCGGGCTGGTGGACAACGTCATCCAGCGGATCATCGAGGTCCTGCGCTCGTTTCCCTCCATCCCCCTCTGGATGGCCCTCTCGGCCGCCCTGCCTGCCGCCTGGTCGCCCCTGCAGATCTACTTCGGCATCACCGTGGTCCTCTCGCTCCTGGGCTGGGCCGGCCTGGCCCGGGCCGTCCGCGGCCGCATCCTGAGCCTTCGGGACGAGGACTTCGCCACCGCGGCCAGGCTGGCCGGGGCGAGCAAGTGGCGGATCATGTACCGCCACCTGCTGCCCTCGGTGGCCAGCCACGCCATCGTCGCCCTGACCCTGGCCGTGCCCGAGATGATCCTGGGCGAGACGGCCCTGAGCTTCCTGGGCCTGGGGCTCAGGCCGCCCATCACCAGCTGGGGCGTGCTCCTCAAGGAGGCGATGAACGTCCAGGCCGTGGCCCAGCAGCCCTGGCTCCTGACCCCGGTCGTCTTCGTCATCCTGACGGTTCTGGCCTTCAACTTCATCGGCGACGGCCTGCGCGACGCGGCCGACCCCTACGCCAGGTGAGAGGGAGCATGGCCGCGCCCGTCGACCGCCTCAACAGCGACCCGGTGGTCAGCATCGCCGGGCTCAAGGCCCACTTCTTCCTGGACGAGGGCGTGGTCAGGGCCGTGGACGGGGTGGACCTGGACATCCCCCGGGGGAAAATCCTCTGCCTGGTGGGCGAGAGCGGCTGCGGCAAGAGCGTCCTGGCTTACTCGATCCTGAGGATGCTCTGGCCGCCCGGCCGGATCGTGGCCGGCCGGGTGACCCTCAACCGGCCCGAGGGCCGGGTCGTCCTGACCGACCTCAGGGAGGACGGGCCCGAGATCCGCGACATCAGGGGCCGGGAGATCGCCATGATCTTCCAGGAGCCCATGACCAGCCTCAGCCCGGTCCACACCGTGGGCAGTCAGATCATGGAGGCGGTCCGGCTCCACACCCGGAGCAGCCGCGAGGAGGCCCGCCGCCACACTATCCGGATGATGGAGCGGGTGCGCATCCCCGACCCGGAGCGCCGCTTCGGCCAGTACCCCCACCAGATGAGCGGCGGTCTGAGACAGCGGGTCATGATCGCCATGGCCCTGTCCTGCCGGCCCTCGCTCCTCATCGCCGACGAGCCGACCACGGCCCTGGACGTGACCATCCAGGCCCAGATACTGAGGCTCATGCTCGAGGCCCAGGCCGAGATGGGCATGTCGGTCCTGCTCATCACCCACGACCTGGGCGTGGTGGCCCAGGTGGCCGGGGAGGTGGCGGTCATGTACCTGGGCCGGATCGTCGAGCAGGGCCCCACCGAGGCCGTCTTCGCCCAGCCGGAGCACCCCTACACCCTGGCCCTGATGGACTCCATCCCCGGCCTGGCCGAGCAGCGCAAGGGCCTCTTGAGAGCCATCCGGGGCTCGGTGCCCGACCCCTTCACCCACGTGCCCGGCTGCCCCTTCCACCCCCGCTGCGACGAGGCCGCGGCCGGGACCTGCGACGCCGGCTCGCCGCCGGCGCTGAGGGAGACCGGGCCCGGCCACAGGACGGCCTGCCACAGGCGCGGGCCGGGCGGCGAGGTCAAGCCATGAGCCGGCCGCCCCTGCTTGAGGTCGCCGACCTCAAGAAGCACTTCCCGGTCACGGCCGGCCTTTTCAAGCGGGTCGTGGGCTGGATCAAGGCCGTGGACGGGGTCAGCTTCGAGCTCCGGGAGGGCGAGTGCTTAGGCCTGGTCGGCGAGAGCGGCTCGGGCAAGACCACGGTCGGCCGCTGCATCTTAAGAGCCCTCAAGCCGACCGCCGGCCGGATCCTCTTCCGGCCCGACGGCCAGGCCGTGGACCTGGCCCAGGCCCCGGAGGACGAGCTCAAGGGACTCAGGCGCCACATGCAGATGATCTTCCAGGACCCCTACTCCTCGCTCAACCCGCGCATGACCGTCTTCGACATCATCGGCGAGCCGCTTCTGGTCAACGGGATGAGGAGCCGGGCCCAGCGCCGGGAGAAGGTCCAGGAGCTGCTCCGGCAGGTCGGCCTCAGGCCCCAGTACCTCAACCGCTACCCCCACGCCTTCTCCGGGGGCCAGCGCCAGCGCATCGGCATCGCCCGGGCCCTGGCCCTCGAGCCCAAGCTGATCGTCGCCGACGAGCCGGTCTCGGCCCTGGACGTCTCGGTCCAGGCCCAGGTCCTCAACCTGCTCCAGGAGCTCCAGGCCAAGCTGGGGCTGACCTACCTCCTGGTCGCCCACGACCTGAGCGTGGTCCGCCACATCTCGGACCGGGTGGCGGTCATGTACGCCGGCAGCCTGGTCGAGCTGAGCCCGGTGGAGCAGCTCTACGACTCGCCCCGCCACCCTTACACCGAGGCCCTGCTCTCGGCCGTGCCCGTGCCCGACCCCAAGCGCTGCGGCGAGCCGGTGGTCGTGCCGGGCGAGGTGCCCGACCCGGGCAACCTGCCCCCGGCCTGCCGCTTCCAGCCCCGCTGCCGCTACGCCCAGGAGAGGTGCGGTATCGAGGCGCCGGAGCTGAGAGAAATAGAAGAGGGGCGGCTGGTGCGCTGCCACCTGGCCGAGGGACTTAGCCTGGCGGCGTGCAGGTTATAGGGGTATTTGCTAAAGACCTCTATTAACCTGATCCCCAATCCAGGATTTGACCCTTGACCACTCGGCCTCTATTCAGGAGGTACGCTGGAACAAGGCCGCGGTCCGGGCTTGGTCCATTCATACGCTGGCGCGGCTGGGGCCATTCTTGTGGTGCCGCGGCCGCGACACCACGGCGCAAGCCTGGGGCCTGCCAGAGCGGCCCCCATTAGAAGGCCCGAAGCGAGTTGCTGGGAGGAGCCCTTGTGGGTGAAAAGGTCAAGGGGATGATGGCGATATGAGATTACAAGATAGTTAAGAAAAAGTCAGCACTCCAGGCAAGGGAGGTCAAGCTGAAAGGCGGCTGGGTAAGATGTGGTTTTGTTTTAATAACGGGTACCTCCGCCAATGGCATGCATCAGGCGCAAAGCGCCCCGCGCAGCAGAAGGGCACTTTGCGCCTGCACGCTCTCGCTGCCAACCCTTACTGCTTCCCTGGGGAGCCCATTTCACGCCATGTGTTGTTTCCGCAATCTGCCATAATCTGTACGGGTACAACCCCGATCATGGTCGTGATCACGGGTTCGTTCTCGACTTTCAGTTTCGTCGTAAACACGAACCCATCGGGATTCCGGTAGTCAACAAACACGGGACCATCGTATGTTTCCTGCTTGATCTTCGCTCGTTCAACCGAGACGCCAAGCAACTGCGGCAGGCCCTTTGCATCGACGCCGTCGCGGCAGACCGGCATATCCCGGATGTTGGCAGGGGGCGGGGGCATTGTACCCACTGAATAGACCGGCAGATCCAGTTTCATGTCACACCCGGAGAGCAGATTGACTGCCCTAAAAGCTGTGTCATAGTTATCTCCGGAGATGTAGATACCGTAATTGCCCGGCGGGAGATCTGCCGTCATTGGGTTGCATCGATATACTCCCACAACATTTTTAGTGTCCACGATGCGCATGAGGACATTCGCTACGGCCTTCGCGCCGAATTCAAATGCGCGTACGGTCAGTCTGACAGTCTGAATATCTGACATGGTTAAGCCTCCTTTCCGTCTTGTTGATTGCGTTTGTTCAATATGGAAAAGCTATTCAATACAGAGCAAGCTGCGAGACACCTTCCTTCTTCTGTTCACTAAAAATTATGGTATAGTCTGTGTAATACCGAAAAATATCCCATTTCTTTCGGCAAAATAACTACGATAACACCTGTTTATGCACTAAATGTATTCATTTTAATAAGTTTCACCTTTTAGTTGTTGCAATTAAGGCTATTCGGCTATCGACACGCTTCATCCTGTCTGTGACCTCCTGATGTCGCGTGGCCCCCATATGAGCCCAAGCATCGGCATCCCAAGGTGTATAAGTTTTTTACCTCACAATATTTCTACTAAAATTCTATACAGGTATCACAAACTCCTAAATCTCAAATACTCTAATCTATCATTTAAACGCTTGTCAAGTGGTAACTTCAACCTTCAGCCTGCGCGACACATGCTATCCAGAATTACGCAACCACAGCCGCGTGTCCTTTGTTTTCAGCCTTCCGCTTCTCTATTTTGTTCTGAAAACAAGATATTAAGCGGCCTCTCTTCCTGAATAGTTTTCTCGTCAAGATCACCAAAACTTAAAATAAATTCCAGTTTCAGGACGTAACGGCCTATCCAGCCCCACGGCGCGCGCCCCCTTTTTTCATCCTCTCCACCCTTTGGGGGGAGAGGAATGAGGTGAGGGGGGCTATGATAATCTAACAACTTAAGATAATAATGAAAACACCCCTCACCCTCGCCCTTGTATGTTAGGTCAAGGTTTGGAGTAGGTAAGGGCTGGTTTTGGGGTTAGCTCATGGAGGAGCTAGGTGTAATTGCTAAAGAGGTTGTTCACCTGGTTTCAAGGGTAGAGACTGGTGATTGGCGAATCGGTCTCTGACTTGGAGGTCCAGATGAACAACCCTCACCAGAATGCCCGAACCA
>Ga0068712_1004887_pt1 | contig 10940 bp, 7 predicted proteins | sample MTBAKSrepl1MetaG_FD_62987 | JGI IMG/M metagenome (GOLD analysis project Ga0068712, IMG submission 62987) | Enrichment culture microbial communities from Arthur Kill intertidal strait, New Jersey, USA, that are MTBE-degrading - MTBE-AKS1... | ecosystem: Environmental > Aquatic > Marine >... | reverse complement strand
ATGCGAATATCGCGCTGTTCGATCAGGTCGTAGTTGTGCAGGCTGGCCTGGCGCACCGTCACCCCGCTGACGAAGACCGGTTCCAACACCGCGGTCGGCGTCAGCACGCCGGTGCGGCCCACGTTCGCCGCCACATCCAGCAGTTTCGTGGTCGCCTCTTCCGCCGGGAACTTGTATGCAATTGCCCCGCGCGGATCCTTCCCCACCACCCCCAGGTTGGCCGACGTCCCCAGGTCGTTGACCTTGATCACCAGGCCGTCGATTTCGTACGGCAGATCGTGGCGTCTCGTTTCGAACATCTGGATGTACTCGATCACGGACTCCAGATCGTCAAAATGCCGGATCACCTCATCTGCCGTCAGGAAACCCAGCGACCGCAAATAGCCCAGCGTGTCCCACTGCGTCGCCGGGACGTCGCCATCCGCCTCCATCACCGCGTAGCAGTACATCGTGAGTGGCCGGCGCGCCGTGATCCGGGCGTCCTTCTGCTTTAACGCGCCCGATGCCGTATTCCGTGCGTTGACGTACAGCGACAGCCCTTCTTCGCGCATCTGTTCGTTCAGGCGCTCGAAATCGCGCTTGAGAAACAGCACCTCGCCGCGAACCACCAACCGTGACGGCGCGCTCGGCCCATCCGGCGACGCAGGAATCCGCAGCGGAATCGTGCGCACCGTGCGCGCGTTCGGCGTCACGTCGTCCCCCACCTCGCCATCGCCACGCGTCGCGGCCAGGGACAGCATGCCGTCGACGTACGTCAGCACCACGGTCAGGCCATCGAACTTCGGCTCGACGACGAACTCCAGCGTCACATCGTCAGGCAGCAGCCTGCCGATCCGGTCGCGCCAGGCACGAATGTCGTCAGCGCTGAACGCGTTCCCCAGGCTGAGGACCGGGGCAACGTGCCGCACCTTTGGCAGTTCGGACTGCAAGTCGCTGCCCACCCGCTGAGTCGGCGAATCGGGCGTGATCAGTTCCGGGTGTTCGGCCTCAATCGCTTTCAGTTCGTGATACAGCGCGTCATACTCAGCGTCGGTGATCACGGGGGCGGTGAGCACGTGGTAGCGGTAGTTGTGTTCGTTCAACAGGCGGCGTAATTCGACTGCACGTGCAGCGACATCGTTTTGACTCACGGGTTTTCCATACCTCACTGTGTCACGATTTCAAGGTAGTTCCTGGCAGCCCAACCAAACCGTTCCGAATCGTCCGGGTCTTCGACGCGCCACCACTCCAGGCTATCGACGTTTTGCGGTCCGTCCACGATGACGAACACTTCGTCTTCAGCCGCCAGAAATCGCGGCGTGCCATCCAGGCCCGGCGACGATCGGATATTCAGGCCGTTCGTCCCCACGCCAACCACCCGCACCTGAGCGCCAATCACGAAATTGCCGGGCGGCAGTGATGGGCTGGGAATCGGTGTGGGCAGTGGCACGGTGGGTGTTGGAAACGACTGGGGAATGGGCGTCGGCCCCGCGCCCAGCCCTGGTGCAGGTGCGGCTCCGCCCGGTTGCTGGGCGAAATCCTGGCTCAGCGTCGGCTGAGACGTCACAACCTGCACGCGCGCCGGTTGGTTTCCCGGCACAACCGGCTGGCTCATCTTGGTGAACATCAGAAACAGCGTTAGCGCTGCCACCCCAACGATCACCACCAGCATCACCAGCGACCACCACGGGAAGTAAAACCCGCTGTTGGCCGGTGCGGTGCGGCGTGCCGGGCGCCGGACGGCACCGGGCGCGGGCGCCGGCGGATACGGCATCATCTGGCCGGTCCCCGGCGGAGCCGATGGCTGCGCTGGCGGCGGCGCATACCCGGCGCGGCCCTCGCGCCGCCGCGAGGCAGCACGCCTCTGCCGGGCAGCCGCCCGTTGCTCCGGCGCTTGAGGCGATGAGGGCGGCGGGGACGCCACCGGGCGCGTGTGATCGACGCGCTCCGTTTCATCGACGGCCAGCTCAGGGACGTCCGGGGGAGCTTCGTCGCTGGTCAGCGGGCGTTCTTCGTCAGGGGCCATCGCTTCACTTCACCAAGCCATTCCTGAAACGGTCATTTCAACAGAGTATACCACTTTTTGACAGCTATCCTCCGCTTGCAGTACGCTTTGATCGGTTCCGGTTCCGGCACACCCGAGTGTTGCTTCGATGGCTTCCTACGAATACGTTGGCAACCTGCACATTCACACCCCTTATTCGGATGGCGCCGAATATCACGCGGAAATCGCTGAGGCGGCCCTGCTGGTCGGGCTCGATTTTCTGGTCTTCACCGATCACAACGTCCGCCTTGACGGCATCGAAGGGTACTACGGCGATGAAGACCGGGGATTTGTCCTGCTGCTGTCCGGCGAAGAGGTTCACGACCGCACGCGCAACCCACAATGCAATCACGTGCTCGTCTACCAGGCGCAACAGGAGATGGCCCCACACGCTCACACGCTGTCCGCCTTGCTCAACGCGGTTTACCAGACGGGCGGCATGAGCTTCATTGCCCACCCGGACGATCGGGCCGTCGATTGGCTGAACGAGCCGGCGATCCCCTGGCTGGATCGCTCCGTCGATGGATTCACCGGGCTGGAAATCTGGAATTACATGTCCCGCTTCAAAGACCACATCCAGACTCGCCGCGACGCGCTGCGCGGCATTTTTCGCCCGGAGGAGGTCGTGATCGGGCCTTCGCCACTCACCCTCGCGCTCTGGGATGAGCTACTCAGCGAGAATCGCAAGGTGGTCGGCATCGGGAACGCCGATGCGCACGGGACGGTCTATCATTTCGGCCCCATCACGCACACCGTCTTTACTTACGACTTCCTGTTTAGCTCGGTCAACACGCATCTCCTGACCAAGTCGCCGCTCAATGGCGACCTCGAACACGACAGACTCCAGCTCTACCAGGCACTCCGCCAGGGCCGGGCGTTCATCGGATACGACATCCCCGGCAGCACGCGCGGCTTCCGCTATTCCGGCCAGGGACAAAACGCGTCGGTCGTCATGGGAGAGAGCATTCGCCTCGGCCACGGTGTCACCCTTCAGGCCCTGGCCCCTGCCCGCTCGCACATCAAGATCATCCGTTATGGCGAGGTCGTGGCGGAAGAAACGAACGTCGAGAACCTGACCCACGTCGTCCGCGAGCCTGGAGCCTACCGCACCGAAGTCTGGCGCTCGTTCCACGGCATCGAGCGCGCCTGGATTCTGAGCAATCCGATCTACGTTGAGCCCAATCCGACCCGCCTGCGCGCCTGACCGTCACGTCTTCTAGCCACTCATCCCACCCAGCGGTATAATCTACCTACAGAACGTTCGTTCGTGTCCTAGCCAAAAGGGAGTCGTATGCGATCCTTCGAGTTGGTATCAGACTACAGACCTACCGGCGATCAACCTCAAGCCATCGCACAGTTGGTACAAGGCATCGAACAGAACCTCAAGTTCCAGACCCTGTTGGGCGCGACCGGCACCGGCAAGACGTATACCATTGCCAACGTCATCGCGCAGATCCAGCGCCCCACCCTGGTGCTGGCCCACAACAAGACTCTGGCCGCCCAGTTATACGCCGAGTTCAAGGAGTTCTTTCCTAACAACGCCGTCGAATACTTCGTGAGCTACTACGACTACTACCAACCCGAAGCCTACGTGCCAAAGCACGATCTCTACATCGAGAAGGAAACCGAGATCAACGAAGAGATCGACCGCCTTCGCCTCTCGGCGACAGCAGCGCTGCTCAGCCGCCGTGACGTGCTCATCGTGGCGTCGGTGTCGTGCATCTATGGCATTGGCAACCCGGTGACCTGGGGCAAGGTCACGCTCGAACTGCAGCGCGGCACGATCCACCGGCGCGATCTCATTCTCCGGCACCTGGTGGGCATCCACTACGGGCGCAACGATATGGAGCTGCGTCCTGGCACATTCCGGGTGCGTGGCGACACGCTGGAGGTCGTTCCCGCCTACAGCGAATCGGCCTACCGCATCGCGATGTTTGGCGACGAGATCGAGCGTCTGGTCGAATTCGACCCGCTGACAGGCGAAGTCCTCGACGAGTACGACGAGATCACGATCTTTCCGGCCAAGCAGTTTGTGACCGAAGAAGACAACCTGCGCCAGGCTCTGCACAACATCGAGCGGGAACTGGAAGAACGATTGGCTGAACTCAAGCGCGGCGATCGTCTGCTCGAAGCCCAGCGCCTGGAGCAACGTACCCGGTACGATCTGGAGATGATCCGCGAGATCGGCTATACGAGCGGAATCGAGAACTACTCCCGGCACCTGGACCAACGCCCGCCCGGCAGCCCGCCCTGGACGCTTGTCGATTATTTCCCGGACGACTACCTGCTGGTGATCGACGAAAGCCACATGACTATCCCACAGGTCCGTGGCATGTTCGGCGGGGACCGGTCGCGCAAGGAGACGCTGGTCGAGTTTGGCTTCCGGCTGCCGAGCGCCCTGGACAATCGCCCGCTCAGCTTTGAGGAGTTCGAGCAGCGCATCGGCCAGACCATCTTCATGAGTGCCACGCCCGGCCCCTACGAAGACGCTCACGCCGAGCAGGTCGTCCAGCAGATCATCCGGCCCACCGGCGTCGTCGATCCGCAGATCGACATTCGCCCCACGCAAGGGCAGATCGACGACCTCCTGGCCGAGATCACCCGGCGAGTCAAACGCGGCGAGCGCGCGCTGGTCACCACGCTCACCAAGCGCATGGCCGAAGACCTGGCCGATTACCTGCTCGAAATGGGCGTTCGCGTGCATTATCTCCACTCCGAAGTGGACACCATCGAACGCATCGAGATTCTGCGCGACCTCCGGCTCGGTGTGTATGACGTCGTCGTGGGGATCAACCTCCTGCGTGAGGGAATCGACCTGCCGGAGGTATCGCTCGTCGCCATCCTGGATGCCGACAAACAGGGCTTCCTGCGCTCCGAACAGGCACTCATCCAGACGATCGGGCGCGCCGCGCGCCACATCAACGGCTACGTCATCATGTATGCGGACAAGGTCACGCCGGCCATGCAAGGCGCCGTCGACGAAACGGAGCGACGCCGCGCGATCCAGATCGCGTACAATGAGGAGCACGGCATCGAGCCCGCCAGCATCATCAAGGAGATCCGCGATCTGACACAGCGGGTACAGCAGGCCGCGGCAGCGACCAAACCCGCCACCGAGCGCGGCGCTCCGGCTCCGGGCGACCTCCCCAAGAGTGAGCTGCACAAACTGATTGAGTCCCTGGAACGCGAGATGAGGGCCGCCGCGAAAGCGCTCGAATTCGAGAAGGCAGCCGTGCTTCGCGACCAGTTGATGGAACTGCGCCAGATCATGATTCTCAAGGACGGCGAACAGGGGCCAGGGCTTGGCATCGCCCGCCAGACACAGCGCCCTAAGCCCCACCCATAGGCAGGTAAGCCTTCCCCGATAAGCGGCGGGTTTCCCCGTCACCCCCGGAGGAAACCCGTCGCTTACAGAGCTATAAATTGCATCTCCGCGCGGTTTGCGGTATCTTCGAGTCTCCATCAAGTGAGATTCTTCGGCTAACGACATGATCATTACTCGCCAACAACGCGAAGCGATTGAAGCGCAGACTCTTGCTCCCTATGCGTCAAAAAGCGGGGAGAGCAAAGGCCGCGCGTATCCCGATTCCGAAGCCGACTACCGGACGGCGTTCCAGCGCGACCGCGACCGGATTCTGCACACGACCGCCTTTCGCCGTCTCGAGTACAAGACGCAGGTCTTCATCAATTATGAAGGTGACTACTACCGCACCCGCCTCACCCACACGCTGGAGGTCACCCAGATTGGGCGGAGCCTGGCGCGCGCCTTTGGCGCCAACGAGGATCTTGTCGAGGCAATCTGCCTGAGCCACGACCTCGGGCACTCCCCTTTCGGACATTCGGGCGAGTCGATTCTGAACAACCTCATGGCCGACCATGGCGGGTTCGATCATAACAAGCAGTCGCTTCGCATCGTGACGATGCTGGAGTCGCGGTATCCCAACTGGCCGGGCCTCAATCTGACCTACGAAGTCCGCGAGGGAATCGTCAAACACGAGACGGAGTATGACCTCAGCGATTCTGCCGCCTCCGGTTTTGACCCCACCAAACGCGGCAGCATCGAGGCGCAGATCGCCAATGTGGCCGATGAGCTGGCCTACAACGCGCACGACCTCGACGACGGGCTGCGCGCCGGGTTGATCGCGCCAGAACAACTCGACGACCTTCGCATCTGGCAAATGCTCAAGGAGAGTATCGGCTGGGATGGTAACGGATTTTCCGAGCAGATTCGCCACCGCATCATCCGCCGGATGCTCGGGATAGAGATCGACGATGTGATTCGGGCAACCGGCGCCATGCTGGACCGCCACGAACTCAACTCGGCGGACGATCTCCAGAGCCTGCCGTACAGTGTCGTCGTCCACTCGGATGAGATCAACGCAATAAATGCGGAGTTGAAGCAGTTCCTCTACGCCGAGTTATACCGACACCACCGTGTCGTTAGGATGGCAGTCAAGGCCGAGCGGTTCATCACCCAGTTGTTCGAAACCTACGTCACCGAGCCCGCTCAGCTCCCACCGACTGTCCAGGCCGTCATCGAATCGCGCGGCATCCATCAGGCCGTGACGGATTATATCGCCGGCATGACCGATCGTTACGCCTTGCAGGAATGGCAGCGCCTGTTCGATCCCTTTACGCGACCGTAACCCAGACCCATCCTACTCATGCGATAGAACACATTCTACTGATTCGAGGTTGAAGCACACCATGACTGACGAACAACAATTTCTGACAGCCGAGGGGGCCGCCGAGCTTCGCGAAGAACTGGACGATTTGATCAACGTCAAGCGCCCTCAATTGGCCGAGCGGCTTCGTGACGCGATCAGCCAGGGCGACCTGTCGGAAAATGCGGACTACAGCGACGCCAAGGAACAGCAGGCATTTCTGGAAGGACGCATCCAATACCTGGAAAACCTGCTGCGCAGCGCTGTGATCATCAACGGCAACGACGCCGGCGCGCCGCTCGAAGTTCAGGTAGGAACTGAGGTCACCATCCAGGCCGAAGGCGAGCCTGAGGAAACGTATCGGATTGTTGGCGCCGCGGAGGCCGATCCGAGAAATGGCAAAATCTCCAACGAGAGTCCGATTGGCTCCGCCCTGCTTGGGCACCGCAAGGGCGATCTGGTGCGGGTGCAGACGCCGGGCGGCGAATGGACGGTGAAAATCCGCCGCATTTCCCGTTAGGATCTCGACTCACCGGCAAAAGGAAACGGGGCCCGCGATGGGCCCCGTTTTGTTTTTCGCCTCAGTAATTCAACAGCTCGGCGGTATCTCCAAACGCCGCCGATGTATCGGGCGGTTGTGGCGATCCGCCACTCAATCCGCCTTCTTTCGGCCACGCCGCGATTTCCACGGTAAGGCGCTCGAAATAGCTGTTGGGCGGCAGCGCGCCGCCGCCGTACTGCAGATCGATGATCCGCACCTGCACGCGCAGAGTCTGCGTTTCCAACACGGACACGCCGGCGGGCGTCACCAGGACCGCCTCCCCTTTCGGGGCCAGCTTGGTACGCAGCGCCTGGTCGTTGTACGCGTGCTCGCTCATCAGGACTTTCGTCACCGTCCGGATATCGTTCTTGTCGAAGAGCCAGACCTCGGTCGCGGTGACCTTCTTCGGCTCGCCAACCCCGATCGTCTCCGAAATCCCCGATCCGCACTCGCCCAGGAACTCGCCCGATTCGGTCTCGATACTGTACGAATCGTCGTACAGGTCGTCCCCCAAAATGTACGTGGAAATGTACTGGCTGACCGGGGGTTCCTCGCCTACCGCGGCGAAGTCCGTCTTCTGTTCGGCGCCAGCCTTGTGAGCCGCCACCCGTTCCGCGTGGGTGGAGGGCATTCCCGTCCCTACCACCTGAGCGTCACCCCCGCTCGCGCGAACCGGTTTCTTTTTGGCCCACTTGCCGATTGGCGGCACCCAGTAGAAGGTCAGGGCCAGCGCCAACAGCAGACCGATGAGCGCCGTTCCGAAAATACAGGCCAGCGGCCCCATGATCCCGCCCAGGAAGCCGCCCTCGATTTTGTCAGCCTGTTCCGCCGCCGCCGAGGAATTCGCCTCGGCAACCGTCAACAGCGCCTGCAACTGGTTCGCGAGCAACGGGTCCGAAGCCTGATTGTCTTCGATCAGGGTCCGGATCATATCGGGCGAAACACCAGCTTCCACGACCTTGCGGCGCGCCTCTTCCGTGTCGCCCGATTCTGCCAGCTCGACCGCTGTCATCTTGATCCACTGGTCCTTATAACCATCGGCCAGATGAACCGGTTCGGCATCGCGGAACTTTATCGGGGCCCCCTGATAAGCCCAGACCAGTCCGATGATCACGCCAAGAAGCACAAAACCGAGCCGTATCAGTGATGGCGCCAGGGAGCTTAAAGCGGCCTTTCCAATGATGTTAAACTGTCCTGTAAGGCGCTTGATCATAAGGTCTAGCCTTTCTCTTCAAGCTGCCACCCTGCGTGGTAGCGCTGCTGTCCGCCAATCTGCCTTGCTGTCAAGCATTGTACATGAACACCAAATCCATGACAAATTGAGATTGCTTCAAGGCATCACACAAAACACGGGCGTTTCGCGGACGATCGGCCCGTGTTTGCAAGTATCACTCAGGGGAGAGCGTCCCCCTTGTGCCCGAGCGGGTGGCCTATCCCTTGACCGCGCCGGCTGTCAGTCCTTCGATGATGCGGCGCTGGAAGATCAGCACGAGCACCAGCACCGGAACCGTCACGACGACGGTCGCCGCGGCCCGGTCGGCCACAGGCACCTCGAAGCCGTACCCGCCGAAGTTGGCAATCGCCACCGGCACCGTTTGTGAGGTCTTGCTGACCAGCGTGAACGTCAGCGCGAACAGGTATTCATTCCAGGCCGAGATGAACGCCAGCAGGCCCGTCGTCACCAGGGCCGGAGCGGTCAACGGCACCAGGATGCGCCAGAAGGTCTGGAACGGTGTCGCACCATCCACGAGCGCCGCCTGTTCGATCTCGGCGGGAAGCCCCTGGAAAAAGCTGGTGAGCACCCACACCGTGAACGGCAGGGTGAAGATCGGATAGGTGAACATCAGCGCTACGGTCGATCCGTAGATATCCAGGTCGTTCACGATGCTGAACAAGCCCGACAGAATGGAGATCTGCGGGAACATGGTCATCGCCAGCACTGTATATAGCACCATCATGCGCCCTTTGAAACGCACGCGGCCCAGCGCGTAGGCAGCAAACGAGCCCACTACCAGCGAGAACAACACGGTGACAGACGCCACCAGGGCCGAGTTGAACATCGTGCGCATGAAGTCGGCGTCCTCGAACAGATTCTGGTAGTTGATCAGCGAGGGATCTTCGGGCAGATACCGCGCCTCGACCAGAACCTGCGAGTTCGTCCGGAACGAGATGCTGAACGCATAGATGAACGGGGCAATCGTGTAGAAAGCCACCGCCAACACGAGCAGCCAGAAAAACACCCGGCCAATCAAACCCAGCGCTTGCTTGCGCATGGAGGCCAGATCCGATCCTCCGTTATTCGTCGTAGCTATTGTGTTCATTCTCGTTCAATCCCTACAAACCGAACGTACAGGATCGTGAAGAGGAGGATGAAGATGAAGATCATCACCCCTACTGCCGAAGCGTAACCATCCGATCGTGTCAAGACCAGCCGGTTATAGTTGTAGGTTGCCATCGAAGGCCGCGTCGTATCCAACAACACCTGAAACACGTCGAATACGCGCAGCGCGTCCAGCGTGCGGAAGATCAGCGCAACGGCAATCGTCGGGCGCAGCAGCGGCAGGGTAATCGTGAAGAACTGCCGCACCTTGGACGCCCCATCGACCGACGCCGCCTCGTACAGGTCAGCCGGGATGATCTGTAGCCCGGCCAGCAGCAGCAGCGCCATGAACGGCGATGTTTTCCACACGTCCACTGCCACGATCGAGTTCATCCACGGGCCGGTTGTGGAAAACCACTGCTTCGCCTGATCGATGAGTCCCAGGTCCATCAGCAGCTTATTGAAGATGCCGGTTTGATCGCCGCGCAAGATCACCTGCCACAACACAGCGGACACCACGGTCGGAATCGCCCATGGCACCAGCATCGCCGTGCGCATCAGACCCCGCCCGCGAAAGCTCGAGTTGACCACCATCGCGATGATCAACCCCAATGTCAGCTCAAGCACGACCGACGTGAACGTGAAGCGCAGGGTGTTCGAGATCGAATTGAGGAACGTCGGATCGCGCCCCAACAACCGCAAACCGGTATCGCTGCCCATCAGCCGCCAGGTGGCAGCCACGTCATAGCGCTTGAACTTTCTCCGCTCGTCGCTGGACATGCTGCGCAGCTTTTCGCGCTCCACCTCTTCCACGTCCGACGTTTCCCACACGATGGAGCCGTTGGGCGTGCGCGCGCACTCGCCATCACCGTCCTTCACGCACGGGACAGTAGTGAACTTGAAGCTCGTCAGCGTTTGATAGTTGTCCAGCCCGATGAAACGCGCGGGCCGGTTGGTGCCGAACTCGTCGTCGGTCAGGCTCTTGATGAATGTCTGCTCGAGGGGCCGCGCCGCGACCAACGCCAGCACCACCAGCGTCGGGACGAGCAGCGTCCAGGCGAAACGCGTTTGCCGCGATGTCAGCGACTCCTCGCCGGAAAAGACCTCGTTGATAACCTGGTCGAGCCAGCGGTAGGCAATCAACATGGGAATGATCGCCAGCAGAATCGGAACGCTATAGGACAGTGCCCTGCCATAGTCGAACGGATCATCACCGATGATGCCGCCCTTGCCATTCACCCAGAAACTCCACACGGCGGCCACAAACAACCCGATCATCAGCCACAAGAACGCAACCAGGGACCAGCGGGCTGCCACCACATCGTATCGGCGCAGCCGGATCCCCAAACGTATGAACAGGTAGCCCAGGCTGATGACGATGAGCGGCAGCAC
>Ga0068712_1004873_pt1 | contig 10970 bp, 8 predicted proteins | sample MTBAKSrepl1MetaG_FD_62987 | JGI IMG/M metagenome (GOLD analysis project Ga0068712, IMG submission 62987) | Enrichment culture microbial communities from Arthur Kill intertidal strait, New Jersey, USA, that are MTBE-degrading - MTBE-AKS1... | ecosystem: Environmental > Aquatic > Marine >... | reverse complement strand
CCGTAGCATGGGCGTCCCGCCCATGAGTAGCAGGGGCATCTTGCCCCTGTTCTGTCACGGGCAAGATGCCCGTGATACTCACGGCCGGGACGGCCGTGCTACGAGACGCCTTACGGCGTCACTACAAACAGGAACTCCCGGCAGCAGTCTCCGCATTCGAGGCTGCCGCCGGGAATCGAATCCCTGGAGACCGAAGATGGCAGTACGCAATGTGGTGAGGATCGATGAAGCCAAATGCACCGGCTGCGGCCTGTGCGTGACGGCCTGTGCCGAAGGCGCCATCCAGATCATCAACGGCAAGGCCAAACTCGTGAGCGATACCTACTGCGATGGTCTTGGGGCCTGCTTGGGCCATTGTCCGGAAGACGCCATCAGCATCGAGCCGCGGGAGGCCGCGGAGTTCGACGAAGAGGCCGTGAAGGCCCACCTCGGTCACAACGGGCATGAGACGAAGAAAGCCGAGCCTCTGTTCGCCTGCCCCGGCCTGGCGATGCACCAGTTCGAGTCCCAACCCAAGCCGGTCGAATCCGCGAGCCCGCAGGCGGTCCCCTCGCAACTGGGTCATTGGCCGGTGCAGTTGAGGCTGGTCTCGCCGACGGCGCCGTACTTCGCCGATGCGGATCTCCTGCTGGTCGCGGACTGCGTGCCCTTTGCGATGGGCGATTTTCACCAGCGATTCCTCAAAGGCCGTAGCGTGGCGGTCGGCTGCCCGAAGCTGGACGACGCTCAGTACTACATCGAGAAGTCGTCGCAAATCCTGCAAGCCGGCAACCCGCGCAGCCTGACGGTCGTACATATGGAGGTGCCGTGTTGCTCTGGACTCACCCGCGTGGCGCGCGAGGCAATCGCCCGGAGCGGCCGGGCGATGAGTTTTGACGATGTAACGGTCTCGCTGCGCGGCGAAGTCCTTCGGAGCGAATCGGTTGAAGTTGGAAATGAGGCAGTAAGCCGTGCTTGATCTGCTGCGTCGGATCGTTGTCGATTTCTGGGCGGTCTTCGCGGAGATGTCGCCGTACCTGCTGTTCGGATTCTTCGTCGCGGGCCTCTTGTCGATGCTGATCTCGCGCCGAACGGTCGAGCGGCACCTGGGCGGCTCGGGTGTCCTCCCTCTGTTCAAGGCGGCGATCTTCGGCATTCCGCTGCCGCTGTGCTCCTGCGGCGTGATCCCCGTCTCGATGTCGCTGCACAAGCACGGGGCGAGCAGAAGCGCGACGATCTCCTTTCTCCTCTCCACGCCGCAGACGGGGGTGGACAGCATCTTCGTGACCTATAGCCTCCTGGGTCCGGTCTTCGCCATCTTCCGACCGCTGGCGGCGCTGGTCACCGGCCTGGTCGGCGGCGTGCTGGTGAATCTCTTCGGCTACAAGGACCCATCGCCCGCGCACACGGCCGAGTTCCAGGACGCCGACAAGATCATCCCGCACCGGGAGAAGTTCCTCAACGGCATGAGATACGCCTTCGTGACCCTGCCGCGGGACATCGGCAAACCTTTACTGCTCGGCCTGGTGATCGCCGCAGTGATCTCGGCGCTCGTGCCCGACGATTTCTTCGCCGAGCGACTGGGCCAGGGCCTGCCGGCCATGCTGGTCATGATGGCGGTCGGCATCCCGATCTACGTCTGCGCCTCCGCGTCGGTCCCGGTCGCGGCGGCCCTGATCCTCAAGGGTCTGAGTCCCGGTGCGGCCCTGGTCTTCCTGATGACCGGCCCGGCGACGAACGCCGCGGGCCTGGCCACGATCTGGAACACCCTCGGTCGGCGGACGGCGCTTCTCTACCTGCTCTCCGTGGCCGGCTGCGCCCTGGCCAGCGGCCTTCTTCTGGACGCCATCATCCAGAGCACGCACATCCATCACGCCATGTCGCACGCCCACGCGATGCTCCCGCCCGTCGTGGAGTACACCTCCGCGGTGGTCCTGCTGGTGCTGCTGGGCTACGGCTATCTGACGAAGAAACGCAAGTAGCCACGGTCCCGGCCTGATTCCGCCCCGCTCGTAGTGTGCCCGTCAGGGCATATCGTAGCACGGGCATCTTGCCCGTGAGGGGGTTCCCCAAACGCATTCTCTCGCGTTTGGGGGCCCCAGTAGCATGGGCGTCCCGCCCATGAATTCCGAAGCATCCACGGGCAGAGCCTGCCCTCGCGAAGGCGGGGGATGCCCGTGGTACTCACGGCCGGGATCCGCCGGGGCGGATGCTACTCATGGGCGGGGACGCCCATGCTACGAAATGCCTCCCGGCGTCACTACAAACAAAGCCGCTTCTCTTGCCTGGGTGTACGCAACAGATTATCATAGCCGGGAAACAAGAAGAACCATTCTGTCGATCAGCACCGTGCGGATCAGGCTGGATGACCAGGCGGCAGGAGATGAATGAAGCGGTTTCGCAAGTGCATGATTGCTCTGGGCCTCGTGGCCCTGTGGGCCGGGTTCTCGTGGTGTTACCTCGGCGTCGAAGACGGCAGTTCGGGTCTGGGGCCTCTGGGCTGGATGACCAGTCTCTTCCTCCTCCCCGGCGGATACGTCCTCCAACTCGTGAAGGGAGTCTACTCGAACGCGGATTTGCCCCTGATCGCAGTGCTCAGTCTCTGTATCTATGCGGCTGCTGTCTTCCTCGCCATCAAGTGTATCGGATTCCTCCGGCGAGCCCTTTCAGGAAGGTGAAATGTCATAGGCATGATCCGCTGATGGGCTCGCTCGTCATCCCCTCCGTACGCACTGCCCTTTGGATAATCAGCATACAGCATGGGTTCCTCAGCCATCTATGAAACTCGCTTCTCCACACGGACGAAGCAAATATGCTGTAATCATCTTCCCGATTCTGCCGATAAAGGAAGGACCTTCCGTGGCCGAATGGTGCGCGCGTTATTGGAATCAGAGGCAGTCAGCGTGACGGACGAGAGAGAACAGCGTATCAAGAGCGTTATGTCGGTAGTTCCTCAACTCACGGACGGACAACTTCTATGGTTAGAGGATGCGATCCGGGTATTCAGCAACCCATGCACATGCACTGTTCACTCATCCGACCTTCTCGATGACGTTGCCGCAAGAGGTTTCGGTGATGCGCTGCAAATCCATCATAGTTTCTCGGCCGAACCACTTTCGAAAGATCGCTTTGAATACCTGCTGCTGAAGGTCTTGCCCCTGAGCCATCACACGGTTTCCTCGGCCCCGCGAGGGAATCCCGGCCATGACATCACGATCGATGGGTGCAAAGTATCTCTGAAGACGCAGGCAAATCGCGAGATCCGAAGCGACGTAATCTGGATAAGCAAGTTCATGGAACTTGGGAAGGGGCGGTGGACCGATAATCCGGGTGATCTCGTAGGACTGCGTGCCTTGTTCCTTGCCCATCTGAAGCAATACGCGCGCATTCTCAGTCTACGCTGTCTGACGAGAGCGCCACAATGGCGATATGAACTGGTCGAGATACCGAAATCTCTTGTGAAAATGGCGATCCATGGAGAGCTCGAGATGAAACTGGAGAGCCGTCAGTACCCAAAGCCGGGGTACTGCTATGTCCGCAACAAGAAAGGGGAGGAACTATATCAGCTATACTTCGACGGGGGCACAGAACGGAAGTTGCAGATCAAGAACTTAAAGAAACACCATTGCACTCTGCACGCCGCGTGGGAGTTCGTCACGCATCCCGTATGAGACGCTGCTGAACAGCCCGAGTCCTCTTGGCTGCCATCTCAATGTACTCGCGTTTTATCTCTATTCCAACGCATCTCCGACCGAGTTCCTTTGCCGCTATGCCCACGGTGCCAGCACCATAAAACGGGTCAAGTATGAGGTCATTCTCCCTCGTGGCTGCCAGGATACAGGGGCGAACGAGGGCTCGCGGAAAGACTGCGAAATGGGCCTCCGCATACGGCTCAGTGTTGACAGACCACACGGTTCTCTTGTTCTTCAAACCGTTGCCGTTCAACGCTGGTTCCATTATCGCATCCTGGTTGAAGAAGTACCGTTCGGACTTGCTGAACATAAAGAGATACTCGTGGGCTACTGTGAACCTGTCCTTCACGCTCTCGGGCTGGCAATTCGGTTTGTACCAGATGATGTCATTGCGGAGATACCAGCCTTCCTTCTGGCAGGCCATTGCAAGCAACCATGCGACTCCTATCAAATCCTTCTTCTTCAATCCTTCGGGCGTAGGAGGACGGTATGACATTGCCCGGCCTTTGTTCTTGGAGTCTTCCTGCCGCCATTTTCTGCCGCCGGATGTATACGTGTTGCCGACGTTCAGCCAGAATGTACCCTCCGGATGTAGAACCCGACGAACTTCGGCGAATACTGTGACCAGGTTCCGAACATAGTCGTTCAGGTCCGGCTCCGCTCCAATCTGTCCTGGGACTCCATAGTCGCGAACGCCCCAATACGGTGGTGATGTGATCACACAGCGAAAAGTGTTGTCCGGGAGACTCCGTACAATATCCCGCGTGTCCCCATGCAGAACCTGCAGAGGATTCTCAGTGCAAGGCTCCCTGAAGAGGCACTCATGGTCGGATGATTTCAACGTCCTGTTCATGCCCGTTATGATACTCGATGATACCTCGGAGTCAAGTCCTGCTTGATGTCGGCAGAACAGGGGGGGCAGAGGCATGTGTTTCACATCCCCCTCCGGACAAGACGCTCAGTATCTCGGGTGGGCACGCGAGGTGCCATCGGGGGTATGCTACAAAGCGGTGGATGGAAGGAATCTACAGACCGCCTTCTGTTGCGTCGCTCGTTTCGGTTGCGTGGGGGCGTGGGGCGGGGGCTGACGCCGCTCGACGCGGCCGCCGGACGAAACGAGTTGCGCAACCCCTGGACGGTGACTTCCGCGTTACTGCATTCTCTGGACCCAGACCTTGCCGGCTTTTTCGAATTGGACGCTGTCGGCGTGGATCTTCTGGACGCAGAAGCCCTGAATCGTGCCGCCTTCGGGGACGAGGTCGTTGTCGATCAGGACGCAGAGCCGATTGTCCGCGCCGGCCAGGATCGCTTCCACTCTGGGGGTCGGGTCGCCGGAGCGCCGCCGCTCGGCTTCCGCTTTGGCACGCTGCTTGTTCAGTTCGGCGATTGCCTGCTGGCGTTTCGCTTCCTCCTGCGCCGCGCGGGCTGCCTCAGCGGCGGCCGCCTCCTGGGCGAGGGCTTCGGTTGATGGTTTTTGCGTGCCGCCCAGGGCTTTGAGGAGACCGTCCGGCGCCTTCAGTGAGCCGCCCGAGGCCATCATCATGCCGCCCTGGATCGTCTGCTGGAATTCCCGAATCTTGCCCGAGGCCATCCGGTAGACGTTTTTGCCCAGGACCGTCGCGACCACCAGGAACACCACCAGGAGCAACCATCCCATCTTTTTCATCACGACTCCCCTTGAGAACTCCGCTTGGTATTGGTGATTCACCCCACGCCTCAGTGATTATGGGGTCCTCCACTGTACCTGCTGGTATATCGGCCGGATCGGGGGAGGACTTGAGGCACGTATCTCGTATCTCGTCGCTCGTGTCGCGTGACCTGGGGCTCGTGTACTCCCGGCTCAGGACCGCGTCCCCGGTCCGCACGCTCGGCGCGGAAGGTCCCCGCAATTTCGCAGAGAACCGCTTTCTTCTCACGGGCACGTCCTTATTCCTGGCGGGACAAGGGTTTAGGGAACACAAAACAAATCTGAATGTATGCGGATTGTCGTTGACAGGGCGATATGAAGAATATACCATGGTCTGGACGTAAGAAGCGAAAAGTACGAAAGGGTTTGAAAGGTAGGGGGAAGCGAAGCGGATGGAAAGGGGAGTGCCATGAAGAAGCGGAAGCAGACGCGGGCGGGGGCGCCGCGCGAGGCGCCCGGGCGGGGACGGAAGGCAGAGGTCATCGAGGGGGCGAAGGACCGGAGGCCCAAGCAGCGGCCGCCGGTGCCGCCGCCGGAGAGCCACGTATGGCCTGAGGAGTACCGGGGGGAGAACTGGAAGCCGGTCTATGCGTTCCTATTCGAGGGCAAGTGCCAATTGTGCGCGCACTCGTGCCCATTGCCGAAGTCGCGGCAGATGCTGGACAAGTGGTCCGGCATGACCCGGCTACTGCACTGCACGAACCACCCGGCCCACCCCGGCGGGATCGAGGAGGTCCTGCCGACCGATACCTGCCGGAACTTCAAGCCGAAATACTGGCGCTGGCCACGAGAAATGCCGGTACATGATCCCCGGAAGTTGCCGAGGTCCAGGCCCGGACACAAGGTCGAGCGGATCCCGTTGGGCAACGGCCTGTTCGCCGCGGTCGATGCGGCGGACTATCCGGAGGTCAGCAGGTACCGCTGGTACGCCAGTCGCAACCACCGGAAGATCTATGCGGTCTGTGTCAAGAATGGACGGACGGTGTCCATGCACCGGATGATCATGCGGCCGCGCAAGGGCTACATCGTGGACCACAAGGACGGCAACGGCCTGAACAACTGCCGGGACAATCTGCGCGTGTGCACGCACGCCCAGAACCAGGCGAACAAGGGGCCCTTCGGTGGGGCGTCGCGGTTCGTGGGCGTCTATCGGTACAAGGACAGATGGATGGCGTCGATCCGATACCGTGGCAAGACCATCTTCATCGGGGTCTTCGACGACGAGGTGGAGGCGGCCAAGGCGCGGGACCGCAAGGCGTACGAGTTGCACGGCGAATTCGCCTATCTCAACTTCCCGGAGGACTTCGCCCACAAGCGCCGGCGCAAGGCCCCGGCCGCCCGTAGGGCGAACTCTTCAACCGGTTCTTCGACCTGAAGGAGGCCACCGAGACCGGAATCGGGGAAGAACGCTGTCATTAGCCACAGAGGGCACCGAGTTCACAGAGAAGCAACCTCTTGATGTAACCGAGGTTAGGGCCTTCTTCTCTCCGTGTCCTCCGTGCCTCCGTGGTGAACCCGTCCGCTGTCCCGCCGCCCCGGCCTTTGGCCGGAGATTCCCGGACCCACGCTTCACGCGGCTCTGCCGCTTCGGGCCACGGGCCACAGCGGGCGTGATCCGTGACCGGCGACCCGTGCTCCGCCCCCGCCGTTCGCCCGCGGCGTCCCGCCGCCACGGGCCACGGGTCACAAGCCACGTGCCACGGCTCCGGCCCACGCTTTCACGCGGCGTTCCGCCGCAAGATTCCGATTCCCCTGGTCTTGCCTACCTATCCGGCCGATACTATTATAGAGCCGTCGGTGGTTCTAAGTGTTGGTTGGCGAGGAGCTTATGGCAGTACATCCCGTTGAGAAGTACCTCAAGGACTTGAGCGAGATCCACCGGACCGGTGGCGGAGTTGCCGAAGAGTCGTACTATGGTCCCCTGGAAAACCTCCTCAATGAGGTCGGGCGCAAGCTCAAACCGCGCGTTCGTTGCGTGGCCCAGCTCAAGAATATGGGGGCCGGAGAACCCGACTTCGGTCTCTATACCGCCAACCAGTTCCAGCGGGGCGGGGACGCACGACCCATCGAGGGACCTCCGCCGGAGCGAGGCGTCATTGAGTGCAAACCCTGGAACGACGATTCCTTCGCACGCGCCGAGAGTCCCCAGGTTTCGGGCTACTGGAAGAAGTACGGCCTTGTGCTTGTCACGAACTATCGCGACTTCGTCCTCATCGGTCGAGACGAACAAGGCAAGCCCATCCAACTCGAATCCTTCCGCCTGGCCGAGAACGAGAAGGCGTTTCACGCGATGCTCGACCACCCGCAGAAGGCGGCGCACGAGCATGGCGACCGGCTGACCGACTGTCTCCGGCGCGTGATGCTGCACGCGGCCCCTCTGACCGATCCGCAGGACCTCGCATGGTTCCTGGCCTCCTACGCGAGAGAGGCCCGCGCCCGCGTCGAGCAGACGCGCGAATTGCCTGCCCTGGAAGGTCTGAGGAAAGGGCTGGAAGAGGCCCTCGGCATGAAGTTCGAGGGCGAGAAGGGCCAGCATTTCTTCCTCGCGACCCTCGTGCAGACGCTCTTTTACGGTGTGTTCTCCTCCTGGGTCCTCTGGTGCGGGGAGAACCGGTCCCGTCCGAACGCCAGGTTTCACTGGCATGACACCGCCTGGACGCTGCACGTCCCGATGATCGCCAGCCTCTTCGACCAGTTCGCCATGCCCCAGCGACTCAAGCCGCTCGGCGTCGATGAAGTCCTTGACAAAGCGGGGATCGTTCTGAACCGTGTGGACCGGCCCGCCTTCTTCAGCAGGTTCGAGCAAGAACATGCGGTCCAGTACTTCTACGAACCGTTCCTCAAGGAGTACGACCCCGACCTGCGAAAGGAACTGGGCGTCTGGTACACACCGCCCGAGGTCGTCCAGTACCAGGTCGAGCGGGTGGACCGCGTCCTTCGCGAGGAACTGAACATCGCTGATGGTCTTGCCGATGAGAACGTCGTCATCCTTGACCCCTGCTGCGGCACCGGCGCATACCTGGTCGAGACCCTCAACCGGATTCATAGGACCCTCAAAGAGAAGGGACGAGGTGCCCTCACCGCACAGATGCTCAAGAAGGCGGCGAGCGAACGGGTGTTCGGCTTCGAGATTCTCCCCGCTCCTTTCGTCATCTCGCACCTGCAAATCGGACTCATGCTCCGCCTGCTCGACGTGCCGTTCAATCCGGAAACGAACGAACGGGCGCGAGTGTATCTGACGAACGCTCTGACCGGCTGGGAGCCTCCGACGGAGCCCAAGAAGCAATTGCCACTGTTCCCCGAAATGATGCAGGAACGTGACGCCGCGGACAAGGTCAAGCAGGAAACCATCCTCGTCATCTTGGGCAATCCGCCCTACAACGGTTATGCCGGGACCGCAATGGAAGAGGAACGTGACTTGGTGGGCGCCTATCGCACGACGAAGCGAGCGCCCAAGCCGGAGGGCCAGGGCCTCAATGATCTCTACGTCCGCTTCTTTCGCATGGCGGAGCGGCGCATCGTCGAAAAGACCGGCAGAGGCGTCATCTGCTACATTTCGAACTACTCCTGGCTGGAGGGCCTTTCCCACACGGGCATGCGAGAGCGATATCTGGAGGTGTTCGACCATATCTGCATCGATTGCCTCAACGGCGACAAGTACAAGACGGGCAAGCTCACCCCTTCGGGCGATCCCGATCCCAGCATCTTCTCGACGGAGTCCAACCACGAGGGAATCCAGGTCGGGACGGCGATTACACTGCTGGTTCTGAGTGGATCGGAAGCAGGGTACGATGACGTTCGATGTCACTCCCTTGAGTTCCGCCACCTGTGGGGCAAAACGAAGCACGCAGAACTATCTCGAAACACATCGGGTCAGGAGAAGCCTGACTATGAGAAGCTGAAGTCACCGGGCGAGTTCGGCTATCCTTTCTTTCCGCTTCTGACTGACGAGCGGTATCTTACATGGGCACAACTGCCGGACCTGTTCCCCGTGTCTTTCCCCGGTGTGCAGACGTGTCGAGACGAGTTCCTGGTTGATATCGAGCGCTCTCGCCTTGAACGACGGATCGATGATTTCTTCGACCCAGTGCTCTCGGATGAGGAGATCTCACGCCGATACCCTGTGGCGGGCCAGGAAAGTGCTGGCTATGTATTGAAGGACACTCGCGATTACCTCGTCAATCGCGGCAGAGCGAAGGGTAGTATCGTCCGCTATGTCTACCGCCCTTTCGACGTCCGCTGGTTGTACTGGGAGCCGGAGACAAAACTACTCGATAGAAACCGCGCGGAGTATCTCCCCCATGTGATCGAAGGGAACTGCTGGATCGCGGGTGCTCAGCACCATCGGCGCAGTTACGATCCACCCTCATCGATAAGTATCCTTGGCTGCCGTCATCTCTACGAGCGCGGGGCCAATCTCTTTCCGGCCTATCTCAAACAGGACGGAGCGGCAGACAGTCTCTTTGAGAAGGAGAAGAACGCAACGCGTCCGAATCTCTCGGAAGCGTCGCATAAGTACATCGTGAGGTTACACGCTTCACCGGAGGATTTGTTCTTCCACTGCCTGGCCACGTTCTTCTCGCCCGCATACGCGAATCAGAACAGCTTCTCTCTCCGTCAGGACTGGCCGCGGATTCCCTTGCCGAAGGCGAAGAAAGCCCTGCAAGCATCGGCCGCGTTGGGCCGACGGATCGCGGCGTTTCTCGACACGGAGAATCCTGTCGACGGCGTCACGTCGGGCAGGATCGATCCGCGCCTCAGGGAGGTCGCTGTCATAGCGAAGGTCGGCGAGGGCAATCTGAACCCGGATGAAGGGCATCTCGATCTGACGGCGGGCTGGGGGCATGCGGGCAAGGGCGGCGTCTGCATGCCGGGGCCCGATAAGTCCAAGCCCAGGCCCCAGAGTGACGAGAAGCTCAAGACCGTATTCGGTGTCGAAACGAGGGATGTCTACCTGAACGACATGGCGTACTGGTCGAACGTGCCGAAGTGCGTGTGGGAGTACCATATCGGCGGGTATCAGGTCATCAAGAAGTGGCTGAGCTACCGGGAGAAGGCGATTCTCGGACGCGGGCTGCGGGTGGAGGAAGCGGACTACGTGACGGAAATGGCCCGCCGGATCGCGGCGTTGATCCTGCTGCAGCCGGAACTTGACGCCAACTACGAAGCGGTGAAGGCCGACACCTGGCCCTGGCCACAGGAGAAGACGAACAGATCATGAGATCATTTGAGCACGGTTATCTTGCGGAACAACCGATTTCGCAACAACTGCTCATGGCTGTCAGAACCATAGGAGAGTTCCGTGGCCGACAGATCCTCCATGAACGTCAATCCCCCGAGGTTCTGGATACCCTCCGACGGGCGGCCATGATTCAGAGCGTGGAGTCGTCCAACCGGATCGAGGGAGTGACTGTCGCCGCGGATCGGCTTGAGCCTCTGGTGCGCGGCAAGACCACTCCGAGAGACCGATCCGAGAGCGAGGTGGCAGGCTATCGCGATGCTCTCGCCGAGATTCACGCCAAGGCGCACCATATGGCGCTCTCGCCCAGGCTGATCCTCGATTTCCACAGGCGCATGTACGCCTTGACGCCGGAAAAAGGCGGGCATTGGAA
>Ga0068712_1004872_pt1 | contig 10971 bp, 9 predicted proteins | sample MTBAKSrepl1MetaG_FD_62987 | JGI IMG/M metagenome (GOLD analysis project Ga0068712, IMG submission 62987) | Enrichment culture microbial communities from Arthur Kill intertidal strait, New Jersey, USA, that are MTBE-degrading - MTBE-AKS1... | ecosystem: Environmental > Aquatic > Marine >... | reverse complement strand
CCGGGAATTCCAATAAAGATTTTCCGGCCGGATCTCGAAGTGATTCTGGCGGAAAGCCGGGGAAAACGCGTGGCCTTTTTAAACAGGGTCATTGAAAGCCTCGGGTTGAAAGGGATCCGAGTCCATGCGGGGCGGATTTCCGCACATACGGAAATACCGGTCAACGGCGTCATTACCCGGGCCGTGGAATCCATCGGAGAAACCCTTGCGCGCATTCAAAATGTGCTTCGCCAAAACGGCGCGGCCGTTTTCATGAAGGGCCCCGGATGTGATGCGGAAGTCGAACAAGCCGTAAAGCGTTTCAGGGACCGCTACCGTCTTCTAAGCGATAAACCGTATCTCTTACCCGGAACGCGGCACCGGCGGCGTCTGGTCGTTTTCGAGAGGCGGGACGCCCCGGCATATGCGGTGAGGGAATCGGCGCGGTCCCTGAAAACCCTGCACGTGATTTCGAGTCCCCGAAACCCCCTTTTCATCGATTTGAAAAAACTTTTGACCGGGCGGGGGATCCGAAAAACGGGAAAAGCATTGGTGAGCGGAACACGACTTGTCACAGAGATCCTTCAAACCCACCCGACCCAATGTGCGGCATGGGTCAGCCGGGGAGAGCAGGATCCGCCGCCTCCGGGGGCCCCCGGGTCGTTAAAATGGTATTGCCTGGCGCCGCCGCTTTTCGACGCCTTGGATATCTTTGGGACCCACAGTCCCTTATTGGTGATCCGTGTCCCGGAGATGCCTATCTGGAATCCGGAAGCGGATTTCCCCCCGGGGTGCACCGTGATCCTTCCGTTCCAGGATCCGGAGAACGTCGGGGCCGCCATCCGGTCCGCCGCCGCATTCAATGCCTCCCGGGTGGTATTGCTCAAAGAAAGCGCCCATCCGTTTCATCCCAAAGCGCTTCGGGCCTCCGGGGGAACCGTCCTGGCACTCCCTTTGTGGCAAGGCCCCCCGTTGGATGCGATCCCATTGGAGATTCCGATCCTCGCCTTGTCCCCCAAGGGACGACCGCTGAATACCGTGCATTTCCCAAAAGCGTTTGGGCTCCTGGTGGGACTTGAAGGCCCGGGGCTTCCGAGTGCCTGGGGAAAACGGGCCGTCTCCATTCCCATGGCAGGAAAAGTCGACTCGTTGAATGCCGCCGCCTCGCTTTCCGTGGTCCTTTACGAATGGTCCAGGGGCCGTGAACACCGATAATCGGCCTTTCCATGCCGCCGAAATCGAGGTTCCCGGCGGTGTCTACCTTTGTCAGGTATCCGAACGGGTCTCTTGCGGGGCCTGTTGCGGTCTTTACAATCGGGTCGATGTTTCCCGGGAAACGCTTTATGCGCTCCTGGAGGCGCGCACCCGTCGATTCGGACGGGTGCAGCGCACCGCAGAGGCCATCGAGGCTTTCCGACAAAGGGAGGAGTCTTTGGAATCGGCACCGGGACCGTATCCGGATTTTTATCGGTGTCCGTTTTTGGGCCTTGTGGGCAACGACCGGTCGCGCGTGGGGTGCCTCTTGCACCCCTTGTCGGATGGAAACAAAGGCATCGATTTCAGGGGATTGAGCTTTTACGGCGGTCTGGCATGCCGGGGGTATTTCTGCCCGTCCCACCGGAGCCTTGATGCAAATCGAAAACAAATCGTCAAAGCCGTGTGTGCACACTGGCACCTCTACGGGCTGGTGATCCCGGATATTGAATTGATCAACGTCGTTTTTTCGGAAATCGAACGGCGACTGGAACGGGCGGTGGAAGTCAAAGAGATCCTGGAAAACACCGCCGCCGGTGTGGCCATGAGGGCGCTGTTCGGTTTTAAGGAGCGCTGGCCGTTCCGACCCATCGGATGGAAAGGGCCCGGAAATTATTTTTTCAACGACGCGGCGTATCCCGCGCTTCCCGTGGATTACGAAAGGTCGGGGGCGGCGCCTTCCGAATACAATGCGTTCTTTCAGGCCCTGGGATCCGAATTTACGTCCAGGAGTGCGTTGGATGCGGCCGAAGCCATGGCGGCATCGGCCTTTTCCAGGGTAACCCGCTGCATCCAACGATAGAGGTCCGACTCGGCTTTTAGGGCGGCATATTTGCCGTCCATGGGCCGCAGATCCCCCGGATGTATTCGGTGCAACGATCCGTAAACCCGTCGCTTCTTCTATAATATTTCTTTCTTTTTGATGGAACGGCTTGATTCCGGCTTTTATGCCATTAGAATGTAGGATTATTTTGAACCGAAAGGACAGCCCATGCGCGAAACGATTTTTTTGCAGTTTTTCAATTCGGTCAAAGAATCCTATTTTGATTTGTGCAATGGATTCTCGGACACCTACGATCTGTGTGCGGCACGCGGCGACTTTGTCTGGCTGACCCACGAAAGCGACACGGACAAATGGTATGACGAAAACGTTTACGAAAACAGAGCCCTTCCCATTGACGAAGGCGACGTTTATCTTTCCGCCGTATATCTCAACCACCTCTATCAAGCCTATGTGTGGGCGAAAAATTACCCTAAAATCCGGTTCGTTGTGGGAGGGCCGGTGGCCGCCGAACAGTGCGGGGAGAATGACGCATGGAATCCCATTTATTTCCAGCTGGCACCCGGCATGGTCTTCCCGTCCAATCTAACGATCACCGGGAAAAGCGTGGAAAACTGGTTCGGAATTCCGAATTTTTCCTGTAAATGGCGGCTCGATGTCCCGGAGGCGGTGCCGCCGGATTTTCCCGTTTACCTTTCCTATACCCTCGACAACCGTTGCTACTGGCGAAAATGCATCTATTGCAACATCGCCCGCCACGACAGCACCCTGGAACGGAAGCGGGAAACCTTTGATTTTGAATTCAAGGACATGGCGCACACGGGAAAAAAGATGATCCGGCTGAACACCGGATCCCTGACACCGGCGCATATCCGCCGTTTATTCCCGAAATTGCCGAAAAGAAAAGACCTGGAATATCGCGTTTTCATGCGGCCGGCCCGTCTCGAAACCGTCGCGTTAAAGGAAGTCCTGGATCGGGGCGAAGAAACATTCCCGGAAATGATGATCGGCATCGGTGTCGAGTTTCCTTCCAATCGCATGCTGGCGTACATGCAAAAGGGGTTTTGCAAAGAAGAAATGCTCGAAACCTTTCACTTATGTGGATCCCATGGAATTCGCGTCAACGGAAACTTTATCCTCGGTTGGAACCGTCTTCTCGACGAAGATCTCCGTGAGCTGGAAGATTTTCTCGAGAAGATGCCGTCCGGAAGCCTCGAAGCGATGCAGATGCGCTGGCTTTTCGCCCATCCTTTTACCCCCGTCCATGACGCATACGAGGGCGCACCCATTCGCATGGGACCCTTTTATGTGGGTTTCAGGGCAAAGGTCGATCCGGCGCAAGTCGAAAAAAACCGGATCGCCGCCGATCTGGTGGAGAGTTACAGCCGAAAGAAAAAATTTCGACTGGAAGGCATGCGAAACATTCGGCGCCATCTTGCGGAAGCCGGGAGGCCGTCGGAGTGAGATGCGGGTTTAATTCTCGGAAGAAGGCGGCTCACCTGCATTGCTTCCGGAAATACCGCAGGCCATTTCCCACATGCCGTCTTTTTCCATGATCTGGAGCAGGGATTCGGCCAGTTTCTCCTCCACCAGGTTTTCTTCATTGACCAGGACGTCGGCGCCATTGCCTTGAGGGCCCGGCAGGAAACGGCGTACCGGGCCCGTACGACGAGAACGGCGTCGGCGGACAGGGTTCGCACGTGACGGATCAGGGTCTGGGCCGTGGACGGATCCGGCACGGCCACCACCACGATTTGAAAACGGCTCATGTTGCAGTGTTCGAGAAACTCCAGGGACGTCGCATCTCCCTGATGGACGATCAGTTCCATATCATGGGGCTTTTTGGGCGCTGACAGGATTGAGTTCGATGACTTCCGGATGCTGGTTTTTTTTCAACAGGGCTTAGGCCACGCGCCGGCCGGCCGGCCCGAAGCCGATGATGCAAATCCCGCAAGGCCGTACAGGTTCCTCGGGCAACAGTTCGTTTTGAGTAAAGGATCTTTTCCCGGCGAAACGTCTTTCCATAAACCTTGAAATCGGTTCGGCATAGGTAACCATGTAGGGCGCCAGGAACAAGGAAAACACCGTCACACCCACAACAAGGGCCATTGTCTCTTCGTCGATGATCCGGTTTTGGGTCGCCACGGAGGCGGCCACCAGCGAAAATTCACCGATTTGTGCCAGCGTGATGCCGATGGCAAGCGCCTGGCGGCGCGTGACATTTGCAAGGAGGGCGCTGCCGGCGACGGTCACGCTTTTGATCAGAAAAATGACCAGAGTCGATATCACCACCAGGTGCATATGGGAGAGCATCCAGCGGGGATCCAGCAGCATCCCGATGGATGTGAAGAACAGGGTTAAAAACAAAATCCGGATGGATCCGATATCGGCCCGGATCTGGGAGGCGAAAGGCGACTCCCCCAGCAGCATCCCGGCGATGAATGCGCCCAAGGCGGGGGATAAGCCGATGGCGTGGGCGCCCCAGATGGATCCTAGGGCGGAAAGGATTACCAAAAGGACCACGAGTTCACGTTCCGCAAAAAAGCCCCGGGCCATCAGAAGCTTCGGGATCAGTTGGTAAAAAGCGATATAAAAGACAAGGACAAGGCCCGCCGTACCGAAAAGGGTTCTGATGACGGGGATCAAAAAATGGGTGCCCTCGGCACCGGGGCTGAATAGTGACAGCGCCAGGAGAAAGGGGACCACCGCCAAATCCTGGACCAGAAGAATTCCCAAAGCGATTCTTCCCCGGACCGAGTCGAGCATCGTCTTTTCGATCAGGACCCTCAGCACCACGGCCGTGGAACTGAATGCAATGAGAACACTCAGGGCCAGAGACCGCCCAAATGGAAAGATCAGAAACGTCAACGGAAAAAAAGCAGGGCCGTCAAGAGGATCTGGAGGATCCCGGCACCCAGAACCCGGGAGCCCATGGCCCGGAGTCGATTGACGGAAAATTCCAGGCCGATGGAAAAGAGCATCAGGTCAACGCCGAGTTCAGCGACGTTGGCCACGGCGTCCTTGTTTAATAAGAGGGGACCCGCCACCGCCCCGGCGGCCAGATACCCGATGATGGGGCTTTACTTGAATCGTTTCGCCAGCGTCCCGAAGACAAAGGCCAATCCCACAAGGAAGAGGATTTCCGCCAGCATCGACCACAGTACCATGTTCGCTCCCTGATCCAAAATAAGAATTTTTATATCTTCTTTTTCAAACCGGAACAAGCAGGGAATTCCTTGACGCGGTTGCGGGGATTTGTCATTTTATTTCGGGTTTGAAGCCGGACAGCGAAGACGTCCACCGCTTCGCTTTACGAAAGTGCGGGGGCGCTTCAACCCGGGAAGCGTTTACCGCGAAACCCGGAGAAAAAAAGAGGGAGAAAAAGATGTTTCGAACGTTTTTTTTATGGGTGGCGACATTGATGGTGCCCCTGACGCTACTGGGTTGTATCGAAGCGGAATACGATCCTCCCGGCGGTGACTGGTCACCCCCGGCCATGACCCGGGGAATCCGCTGGATCCGAAACAATCCCATGTTCCTCAGCGGTCTCACCGTTTCCATGGGGCCGCCCCCGGGGTCTTTTGTCAACGACTATTTCGACGGATTTCATGCCAGTGCCGTCCATTTATGGGAGGATGGTCTTCCCCGTGAAATGGATGGCTGGGGCGCGGCCGGGCATCCGGCTTTTCGTTTCGTCTCCTGGGTGCAGCCGGACGGTACTTCCTTAACCAATGGAGAATTGATCGGGGGGTATCCCGCCGGTGCGGCCGGGCGCATCGGGTACCAGATCGGGGACGAACCCATGACGTGGACCGATTTCCTCCAGTATGAAACGGGGTTCAACGCGGTTCGGGCTCATGATCCGGATGCCCTTTTGATCCTGAATTTTTCTTTCCTGGCGCCGGAGGTCGATGCCATGTTGGACCATTACGGACAGCACATGGACGGGGATGTGATCAGCCACGATGTCTATACCTGGACCAGCAGTATCTATGTACATCTGGCAAAATTCCGCCGCGCCGGCCTGCGGTACAACAAACCCTATTGGCGGTATCTGTATTCCCATTATTCGGACGGAGAGGAGGCGATTTCGGAATCGGACCTTCGATGGGAAGCCTTCATGGGGCTCGTCTACGGATATTCCGGACACACCTGGTTTATTTACCAAATCGCCGAAAACAACGTTCTCAGCCCTGCCTTTTTCACCCGGCAGGCCGATTTCAATGCGCAAAAGACACGGCTTTGGGACGTGGCCTCCCGGATCAATGCGGAAATGACCCGCCTGGGGAAATCAATTACGCAGATGACCAGCACCGATGTCCGCTATGTGCCTGCCACACAGTATTATATCCCGCCGGGCGCAGTCCCCTGGTCCAGGGGGGCGGGCAATGATCCGTATATCACGGATATCGCTCCTGCACCCGGCCAGGAATACCTTGAAATCCTGGTAGGATTTTTCAGGGATGATACCGGAGAATTTTACGTTATGGTTCAAAACGTCCGGCACACCCACGGCGATTTCCCCATCAACAGCGATGCTCCCGGTACGATCCGCATTGCCTTTGATTTTTCCGGCGCGCCTTCCGGATTCGATTCAACCCGAATACTGAGCCTGAACAAGGTCACGGGGGCCGTGGATCATGTGCCCTTGGTTGCCACGGGAGGGAATACGGCGTATGTGGATATCCCGTTGGCCGCCGGGGATCCCTTCTTGTTCAAATATGCCACGGGGGCCCCGTTTGCAATGCGATGAGATGGATGCCCCCATCAATGCGGCAGGATTTCCTACGCGCCCTTCGCAGAGACAGGCTTAACCGGATTGCTTCCCGAAAGCCCCGCCTTTCAAGGCGGGATTAAGGGAAGCGATTTTAAAATGGGCATTTTCCTTACCGGGGAGCCCCGCCCCTCAGGGCGGGAGATCTCCACTTTTTTAAAAGACACGAAAAATCCACACCATGTAGATGTTTTGTTAAAAAAGATACAATATGTTGTTGACAAAGGTGTTCATGGATCTTAAGCTGCTCTACAAAGGTGTTTGTGGCAAAAAGCGGCCTCAGGAGGCATCCATGAGCACGATCCTGGTGATCGACGACGAAAAAATGACGGTGAAGATGCTCCAGATGGCGTTGGAGGCTTATGGCCATCATGTGGAAGTCGCCGCCAATGGAGAAGAAGGGATCAAAAAGTTCAACGCTGCCCGTTTCGACCTGGTCATCACCGATATGATGATGCCGGGATTGGATGGAAAAGGGGTGGTCCGATACATCCGCCAATCCCCGAGAAACCGCACACCTGTCATCGGTATATCCGGCACCCCGTGGCTTTTGGAAGGCGTGGATGTTGACTCGATTCTGCCCAAGCCGTTTTCCATTGCCGCTCTGGTGCAATCCATCCAGGAACTGGCATCGTTGAAAGCGTCTCAAGGCGTCAGAAGCGCTCCGTTCTGAAAATTATTCCTTTTCCCGCCGGTGCAAAAAGGTACCGTCCGCCGTCTTTTTCCCGATCTTCCGAACCCCCTATGATGCGGATGTTAAAAATTCAGGAAAGATTGAGAAAGGATCGACCAAATGGAAGAAATCCTGGAGTTGACGAAAAGCCTGATCCGCTTTCAAACGGTACAGGCAAAGCCGGAAGAGATTCAACGGTGTGCCGCTTTCGTCGAAAACTGGCTTGAGGATCACGGGCTTTTCCACGAGCGCATGGATCACGGCGGTGTCCCGTCCCTTTGGGTTGCGCCCAAGAATCGTCGCGTTCCGGTGTTGTTGATGAGCCACCTGGACGTGGTGGACGGTCCCGATGAATCCTTTGAACCGTATACGGCCGACGGCAGACTTTTCGGCCGGGGGAGTATCGACGATAAATACGCCGTGGCCCTTTCTCTTTTCATGATCTACCGTCATGTGGAAGCGCTGAAAAAAGAAGGACTGGATCAAAACCAGGCCGCCTTGGGGATTCTCGTTACCGGCGACGAGGAAACAGGGGGGAAAAACGGTGCAAAAAAGGCCCTGGAAAGGATCAAAGCCGATTTTTGCATCGCCCTGGACGGCGGAAATGTGGGAGAAATCGTGGTCAAGGAAAAGGGGATTTTCACCTTGAAGTTGACTTCGAAAGGAGAAGCCGCCCATGGTTCCCGGCCGTGGCTGGGAAAAAACGCCATCGATGCGTTCATTGAAGACTATGACCGCCTGAAGTCCTTTTTTCCGGAGCCTGCCGGGGACCACTGGCATCGAACCATGAGCTGCAATGTCCTGCATGCCGGAAAAGCCTTCAACCAGATTCCCGAATCCGCGGAAGCGGTGCTCGATATCCGGTATACCGAAAACGACGATATGGACGCCCTGTATGAAGAGATGCGGCGTTCGGTGCATGGGGATCTCCGGATCCTGAAAAAGGAACCGCTGTTTTTCAGTGGAACGTCCCCGTATATTGATCTTCTACTGGAGATTTCCCCCCAAAGCCGGACCACTTTCGAACACGGGGCAAGCGACGCCCGGTTTCTTTCCGAGTTCGGCGTCCCGGGGGTGGTTTGGGGTGCAGACGGGGAACAAAGCGCCCACAGCCGAAAGGAGCGTGTGCTGATTTCCAGCATCCAGGCGCTCCATGACCGCCTGGAAAAATTTATAAAGAAAGTACAAGACGGCACTCGAAGGAAACGGCCTTCCGACCAGGATGGGATAAACAGGAGCGCACCGTGAAAGGGGTCGAAGCCGTTACCGTTTCTGGTTATTACCCCGGGGTGATCGGAAAGGTGATTGAGGTCCACGCCCTTTATTACCACCGGCATTGGGAGTTCGACAGGTCTTTTGAAATCCAGGTGGGACGGGAATTGGCGGATTTCATGGCGCATTTTGACGAAACACGGGACGGTTTTTGGGCGGCCCGGGCCGGAGATGTTTTTACGGGATGTATCGCTGTGGACGGCCGCCTGAGAGAAACCCAAGGCGCCCGGATCCGCTGGTTTATCGTTGATCCGGCCTTTCACGGCAACGGCCTGGGGCGCTTGCTGCTTCGAAAAGCCGTGGCTTTCTGCACACCGGAAAAAGGTATTCGGCGTATCTTTTTATGGACCTTCCGGGGGCTTGATGCGGCCAAACGACTTTATGAACAAGAAGGGTTTCGCCTCGTTGAAGAACAGGAGATCCGGCATTGGGGAGCAACGATCCAGGATCAAAAGTATGAACGTGCGGTGAGCCCTGATCCTACCGGATGCACTCCCGGATAAACTCCGTCAGCATCTTCTCCAGAACCGAATACGAATAATGGCGCCGGGCCACGGCGTAATTGTGTTCCACCATTTCTTCCCGATACCGGCGGTCGGTCAGCACCCGGCGGACTTCGTTCAATGTCTCTTCGGAGATGTACCCGTCCATTTCGATGGCCCGAAACCCCTTAGGCTTGATGTCCATCAGATAGATGGAGTAGGTGTTGACCACGATGGGTTTCTGAAAATAGAGGGCCTCCAAAAACGCGTTTCCAAACCCTTCGTAAGTGGAAGGATAGGTCACCAGATCCGAATGGGGGTATACGTCTGAAAGGGCGTAGACTTTCTCGCCTTCGGGCGTAATGCCCCGCTTTTCCTGAATATGGGTGCAACAAAAGAGCGTGTTCACTGAAAGCATTTGGGAGTATTCCCGGAGTCGTTTCTCATAGTCGTACCCTTCATCTCCGGATGCATGGGAGATGACCAGCTTCGCCCGGGTCCCGAGACGGTGGACGAGTTCAATGGCCAGTTCGATCCGCTTGCGTTTCACGATCCGGGTGGGCTGGAGGATGAAGAGTTCGTCATCGGAGATACCCAGGGCCTTTCGTACATCCGCCGCATAGGCATCCGGGACCGGCGGCGGGTTTTCAAAGTCCATGACGTTGGGAATCACATGGGAGGAAATCCCGGTGCGCAGGGCCAACTGGTGCGCTGCAGAGGAATTGATCACCACATGCCGGATGCTGGGGAGGTTGGGAGGAAACGCCATGTTCAGATAATCCCACACCGCGTTTCTCTTGAACCGCTGTCGTTCCCAGAAAAAGTCATGATGGTGAGCGATGGCGGTGATTCCTGTTTCTGCGATCAGTTCGGTAATCGCGATGCCCAACGGCAGATTGATCGGAATCGTCACCGCGTTTTCGATCACCAGAAACCGGATATCGAATTTCTCGATGAAACGGTAGAGCCGGTCTTTGAGATGCCGGGCCAGGATGTGGGTTTTCGCGGTGATGGACGGGTCCCGTGTGACGACCCCGAAGCAGTGGGCATGGATTTCCTTAATCTCCGGATGCCGGAAGTGGGCTTCTTCTATACAAAAGGAGCGCTCGACGGGCCAATCGAGTTCCCCGGCACAATAAAAGCAGTCAAACCCCTCTTTTTCAAAAATGGCGGCCCATTTTTGGGTTTCCAGGGAAACCCCGTCGGTTCCGGCCAGGCGGGTTGAAATGAATCCCACGTGTTTATTCTGTTTCGAATATACGATGGATGCCACGGTTCCTCCTTCCAATGCATGGATTGAAAAAAAACTTTCCCAGGCCGAAAAAGCAGCGAATAAAGATCTTGTGGAGCCCCGCCCTTCAAAACGGAGCGATAGGGTTCATAACAGGCTCCTTTTGTTGTCGATGGATGCAATCCATGCAGGAGGAAGGAGCGCCGCCGCGGGTTTGTCTAGCAAAAAAATCATGTTCCCGCCTTGTGGATGAACGAAGTGTGCCGGAAGCCGGACATTCTCGTCAAGGAGGAGCTGCCTTAAGACGGACGCCTTCGAGGCGCCGGAAATCAGGAAACAGACGGAACGCGCGGCATTGATGGCGGTCAATGTGAGACTGAGACGCGGAAGGGGCGGGTCTCCGCCATGAACCGAAACGGCAAGGCGTTCCGGGGGAATCCGGTCCATGAATTCCGGAAAAAGGGATCCCACATGGCCGTCGGCGCCCATACCGAGAAAAACGAGGTCAAAAAGAGGCGCCCCTTT